>ERZ773133.2527-NODE-2527-length-16213-cov-6.088501_pt1 | contig 16213 bp, 9 predicted proteins | sample MGYA00580861_ERZ773133 | MGnify/ENA primary metagenome ERZ773133 (study PRJEB29015, sample SAMEA2737844) | human gut metagenome | biome: human gut; feature: human-associated habitat; material: faeces | place: China | collected 2012 ...
TAATTAAAAATCAGAGAAATAAAATTCTGTGGAAATCTGTGTTAATCTGTGGTGAATTGATTCATAACCCGTACAAAAATGCACAAAACATAACCAATAGAAATTTAACTCATATTCTGGATATTAGCTATATACATCGGACGCACAGCATCTATATATCGAACATGTCGCATCTATATATCGGACATGCAGTATCTATATATCCAATACCACCGATATATAGATGCTAAAAGAGCGGGATGAAAGAAAAGTGTTCAGCCTTTCTAATACAGATGTTCCTATATCCTCGAAAAACAGTTCTCCAAATGCCACACTTAAACGTATGAAATGCCACATCTGAGTGCCTTAAATACCACACTTGAAGAAGTGCGAAGTATGGCATTCCGGACGTTTAAGTGTGGCATTCTGGTTACTGAGATGTGGCATTCCGGTTACTTATATATCAAAGCCCCCTTAAATAAAAGTTGATGTGATTTACTCTCACTACTCTCACTTTTGAAATAAGCAGTTGATAAACAAAATATTAAGTGTGAGTGAGAGTAAATTTTGGGCGTGGGGGTAAGTTCCCTACCCTCACGCTCAAAATTTTATTCCTACAGATTAACTTGCTATAACACAATAAGATATTCCGCATTTGGCGTAGATGCCGTATAGGCCCGTAATCCGGTATTTTTAGCTTTTTTCCCCCGCATAAACGGCGGTATGTAGCCCTTTCCAAGGATTATTCTCCTAATAAATGTATCGTTTCTGTAGAGTTCATGGGGGAGGGAGGCTATCCGCGTAATCCCTATTCATCCTGTCAACCACGAGGTTCATGCAGTGTAAGAAAACCGAAAAATCTGCAGTTTCTCCTTTTACAGGAAGTTAGGAGTTTGCTGACAAGAAGTTAACTTCCTGTCGACAAACTCCCAACTTCTTGTCGACAAGAAATTGGGAGTTTGTAACATATTGATAATCAGCAATGAATTTCCTTGTGTAAAAAGAGTATTCGTGTGCATATATTACTCACTTTTACATGAATCGGACTTGCCTGAAATTACATTGCTTGTTGTAGATAAGAACAAGCAATGTAATCATTCATTGCATTGCTTATTCTGGATCATAACACCGCTTGTTTTCAGATGTTATTCAATAAGTATTTTTTCTTCCTGCAGTCTTTCAGTTTTTTCCAAACGCCCTGTTCATCGGCATTTCAGCTGAAAGATACCTGAAACTACTATAAGGCGGGAAGTTTCAGCCGTAACGTCGATGAACAGGGGATTCCGTGAGGCCTGAAAGAACGGAAAGAGCTTTTTACGGAAAAATAGTGGATGCAGAGTGATAGTTCATAACAGGTACAGAAATGAGTCAAATGGTCAAGTAATGCTATCTTAATTCTCCTCCAGTTGGAGGAGGGGAATTGAGATACTCTATTTACTTAATATTGGAATTATCATTTAGCTCATAACCGAAAAGAAATACCAAAAACTATCCGATATATATCGCTGGAAAAACAACTATACTTCGCTAAAAAGAGAGGATACACGGGAGTTAAGCTGCCGAACCGGCACTTTTATCTCTTTCCTTTACGACTGTTAGGGAAAAATGTAGTATCTATTTATTCTTTCCACCGTGGTGGAAAGAATAAACCTTTGCAGAAAAATACGCTAATCTTCCGCAGAAAGGAACTTAGGAGATGCCGGTCTCCGTTTTATCTTCTTACGTATCCACAGGTAATATCCGGTCAGCGGAAGACTTGCGCCTATCAATGCTGCAACGAAAGTCAGTATCCGCGTCAGCATACCGCCCCAACTGCCCACATGCACGGAGTAAATCCAGCCACGGATTTTGCCGGAGTTATCCAGGTCCTTATAGAGAGTAGTTTCGGTAATCTCGCCATTACGGGGATTGAACTTATAACGGTCTGTTCCCCGTTGGTTACCGAAACGGGGGACAGCAACACTGGCAGAACCGTCGGAAACACTAATCTGCTTGTAGTCTGGATTTGCCTCGGCCAACTGTTCATATACCTGTTGCCAATTAGTATAAGGAGAATACCTGTGTGCGCCACGGCCTTCCCTACCCTCCGGTTTACCGTCCCGCTTACCGCCTTTGGCGGTCGCATTGGCTGCCGCGTTGCCGTGTCCCATACTGGGCTGCACTTCCACGCCAAAGGTTTTATAAAATCCTGTCCTGTACCACTGGAAAGACCACGTCAATCCTGTAAGAGCCATAGCCAGCAAGAATACAAGTGCATACATTCCGCCCGCTACATGCAAGTCGTACCAAAAGCGACGCCAACCTTTATTCGCTACAATCTTCAGACTGTTCTTCAATGCCTTGCGCGTACGCGGCCACCAGACGACTACACCTGATATCAGTACAAACACGAACATCAACGTACTGGTGCCGACAATCATCTTCCCCCAGAAGATGCCGCCATCCTGCTTCATGCTGTCCAGCAACCAACGGTGCATCCGGAACATAAAGTTGAAAAAGGGCGCCCGTTCATACTTCCCCGTAATCTCACCCGTATACTGATCCACATACATAGATGCACGACGAGGTTTGGAAAGCGTGACTTGGTAAGCCCGTTCAGGATCAGACGAAATATTAACGCCGGTCACTGACACGCTATCGGGCAAGGTTGCCGCCACTTTAGTCATCAATTGCTCCATGGGTAGCGGAGCAGCCTCAACCTTTTTCACAAAGTAGAGCTCACGATGGCAAAGTTCCATCACCTCTTTCTCGAATACCAGTGCTGCACCCGAAAAGCAGATCAACGTAATCAGTATCCCGAAAGGAACGGAAAGCCACAAGTGTATATTACGGAATATCTTTCTCATTATGTCAATTTATGAAGTTCGTAAAAAAGAGCCTGGCCGGCACATACCAGCAGGCTCTTTATCCCTAATTATAATCAATGAATGGTTTTGCACTTACTTAGTAGGTGTCAACCGACCCACACCGCTGATCTGAGTAGCTTCAATGGTAACTCCCTTCGTTGCAGTGGCGCTCGACGGATTGATCTTGTAGATGGCAGGATAACCCTCGGTTGTCGTTACAGTCAGATAAACATTGCCATTTTCGGTATAAGGCGCGTTGCCGAAACCGGAAATCAAATTAGTCTCAGGCAAGCCGGTTACATAAGTCAGCTTCTTGTCGCCTGCCTTGAAGATGGCCAGTTGATTCGCAGTAAAATCTTCTTCAGTCAAAGGACGGTCATACATCAACATCAGGAAGTAGTCACCCGTAATGTGCCAGCAACGGAGGAAAGATTTTCCGCCACTTTGAGCTTCCAGATCACAATAGTAATCATCAAAGTCTTCCGTACCGTTAGGAATACGTACTACACCGGCAGGCAAAGTGGTCTGTTGGCGCACATCATCCATCGTCTTTGCAAAACTGGCAGAGAAAACGTAGATATCACCGTTGTCTGCTTCCCAGATTGTCTGGTAATACTGAGATTTATTGCGTCCGCAAGCATAGCTGATTTTATCTGTACTGATCAGTTTCTTGCTGGTAAGAGTCTCATCATCGAAGATAGCTACCCAACATTCATTCGGATATTGCGTCCATTGCAACTCTCCTTTTTTATAGCTGCTACTGTTTGAGCCACCGTCTTCCTTTTTTATCAGGTCTTGATTACCCGGTAACACCCATTCGCCATTATTATACGCTGCGCCATACTGGCTCAGCCCCATCGGAACAGCTGCGCTATAAATCTTGTTGCCGTGTTGCAAAATACCAGCCAGCGTCACAAACTCACCATTTCCCAGGAAATTCTCTGAGAGATAGGCCTTATTTTGAGTGTCATTAGTCTTATAAGTTTCGGCCTCTACATCCAGATAAGAAAGCAGGAATGTTTTAGGTAAGTAACCGTTATCATCGGCATACCCCGTATATCCGTCACCTGTAGAAGAAGTGATGATATATCCCTCGTAAATACCATAGCTGGTGAACCGCTTCACTGCATACTCGCCCGACCGTGCCACCATTTCATAATTTGAGTTCATGACGAATGAACGGGTAGTACCGGCATTACCTTGATTATAGGTCAAACCATACAGATATTGATCTTTATAAAATATCCACTGTGACGCACCGTCATTCACAAGGCCATTGTTTATGGCGGAAACCGTTCCTTTATCCAATGTTTCGGAAGTCAGCAGAACGTTCGTAGTATTTCCCGAAGCTGTCACTGAGGATGCTATCACATACTCACCTCTACCTTCGGTGCCACCACCAAGGCTCGGCTCATTGTCAGTACATGCTGTCAGCACCAGTCCGGTTATTGCTGTTGCAAAAAATCCAGTCAAAAAGTTATTCTTCTTCATCTTACTTTTACCTTTAATTTTAATCTAAACTATATAATCTATGAATCTTTAGTTACCAAAATACACACGCACTTTCCCGTAGAATGCCCGCCCGGGCTTCTGAAGACTGAAATTGTCATACAGTTTCTCGTTCGTAAAATTGCGGCACTCAAACGACAAATTATACCGTCCGTTGCGCAGACTATAAGAAAGCGCCAGATTGTGCGAGAACTGATTGGGCACCACATAATCGTTCTTATTCGATCCGATATTAGATGAATAATAAGTAAAACTATGCAGATACTGGTTGTCATAGGAAACCGTCAGCGTATTACCTTTCTTCCAAAGGTTGCGCCAATAGAACGTCACATCCGAATCGGCAAACATATACGGCAGATTGGGCATACGCTCTTTATAGGCAAGATTGGCCGCACTGCTGGAGATCGAGGTCTTCATGTTGTCACGCACGTTCATCTGCGTAAAGTTTCCTCCAACACTCAGCCATCTTCCGAAACCATATCGGGCGGAAACATTAAAGCCTTTCGTCAACACCTTACCATAATTTATATAGGTAGCAGCTGATTTACCTCCACTCAGGTCGGCAATGTTACGCTGAATATAGTCTTTTGTATTACGGTATATCAAGCCTCCTTCCACATATACGGAGTGTTTCCCGAATGTCCGGGTATAGCTGAGGTTAAGGTTCAGGTTGTCGCTATTCTCAGGCTTGATGCCGATATCTCCCATTTCCAGGTCTTCATCACCGAACATTTCTTCAATAGTAGGCAGTCGATAGGCTTTCTCATAGGACAATTTGGCCTGAAGGCCGGGCAATATGAAATAGGTTCCGGCTGCACCATAACCCATGGAACTCACATCGCGAGTAGTGCGCACATACTCACTCTGATTACTGGATGTAGCCATCGGCCCTCCTACAAACTGGTGGTAATATTTGCCGAATACGGAGAAGTTCCAGTTTTCAGACGGCATCAGGCGATAGGACAGGCCGGAAATATTCTTGCGTGTTTCCTTGGCGATAGCCTCTTTTTGCTCTTCCTTGGCAAGCAGCGAAGTGTTAGAACGGTGGAAAGCATTCAATACATGATTGAAAGTCAGCATCTGTACCCTATTGATGCGGTAGTTCACAGTCAGCGTACCATTCCAATTGTTATTGTCCGCCCGTGAATATTGATAAGACTGTTCACCGGGAGAGTTCATCAGCGCCTTCTGCCCATACCAATTGTACTTGTATGAGGCAGTATCCACATTAGTGGTTTCATTCTTATTGTAATTGACGGTCAGTGCCACATCCAGACCTTTGGTGAGCAGGTCACGCTTGCTATATTCCAATGAAGGCATCAGTGAATGACCTTTACGATGCTTCTGACCATATACGATTTCCTGACGGACACCGGTCTGTATATCCTTATACATGTGCGAATAGGTGAAACCCAGCAACAGACGATCCGCCCATTCCTTATCTACAAAACCAATCTTTCCGATAATGGCCTCGTTATGGTACGTATCGTTGAAGCGCTTTACACGTACCTTCTTATCCCTGTCAATTCTGCCGGTTTCGAAATCTTCTACCGGTGCCTCTACATGATAGTCGTTATCCGAATAATTCTGGAAAGCATTGATTTCATAAGTAAAACCATTCTTGAAGGTTTGTCCGAAGTTGACGTATGATTTATGTGTATTAAATGAGCCATAAGAATAGGAGGCATCCAGAAACCAGCGGCGACGTTTCTTGTTAGTTACAATATTGATGACCCCACCGATAGCATCGGTACCGAATCCCACAGGTACCACTCCTTTATAGACCTCAATCCGATCGGCAAAGTTCACAGGAATATTGTTCAGTCCGAAAGAATTTCCTACGCCTTCCTGCGGTACACCGTCAATGAATACTTTGACGTGCTTTCCACTGAATCCATCCAGCATGAGTTGCATATCCGAACCCACACCACCCGATTCACGAAGTTTCATACCCGGTGCCTTGGTTAAGGCGTCACTCAGATTCTTAGTAGTGTTCTGTAACTCTTTCGTATCGACAGCCACTGCATTAAAGGCTGATCTCTTCAAACGGGTCACCCCTGTAGAAACAATGGTCACTTCGTCCAACTGCTGTGTCTCGGGAGTAATCGTGAGGTTCTGTTTCACCCGCTCCCCTGCAATCAGCTTCACTTGTTTCTCCACTGTCTTATAGCCGATGGCAGACACGATCAATGTATAGTTACCGGCGGGTGCTTTTATATGGTAAATACCTTCCTGATTGGTAGTTCCACCATAACTGGTACCCTTCAGGTAGACAGTCGCAAAATCAACGATTTCCTTCTCAGTAGACAGTATCTTACCGGAGATCATTGCTTTGTCTTGTGAAAAGACAGATAATGAGGAAATTAACAAGACAACGAGAACGGAGAGTTTTATTATATTTGCTTTCAATTTACAAAGAGTTTTATACGATTAATAAATCGCTGCAAAGGTCTTTATAAAAGGGAGGCAAAACAATCGCTATATGCAGGTAAATATCTAATCGGGGTATTAGATAGGAGTATACGCCGCAATCGCTATTAATAGGTATATTGCATTAGCACAAAAGAACCTCATCATAGTTCTTTACAAAAAAAGAGGCGGCATACTCATAATGAGCATCCACCTCTTCATCCACTAACCTTCATCAGCAGTTCTCAACTTACTGAACTAAACCATTTAGATAAACCTCAACATTGGTATAATTTACATCTAACGTATAATCAGATGCATCCAAAGCATTGTGAGGATTTAATCCATACTTACTTTCCCACACATCAGGCATACCATCTCCGTCACTGTCTTTCAATGCTTTCCCTACTTTCAGAACAGGCCATCCGCCCACATCCTTCTGTGAGTCGATAATACCGTTTGTGCCGAATGTGCCAATCCCTTTCTTTACCTGAAGTAATACTTCACGATCATAGATATCTTGAGCAAAGCTGCAACCCACAGACTCCAGAACCCGTTGATATGCTATAACAGGTGTATCTTCATGAATAGGTTCACATGGAAAGGGAGAGTCGGTTAGACAGGATGCACACTCTTCACCCGGAACCGGGATAGCTTCGGTAGAGATACCGGAGTTCGGCCCGGCACTCTTATTGCCGGGTATATAACATTTTCCAGGACGATCCGCTACGGCACTATGGTTATCACATGTCACAGCATCATCCCCCTCCATCACGTTGCCGGCCACATAATAGCGCCCGGTACCATCTTCCGCCACATCAAGCAGACGATGATGCTGTGAAGCAGGCCCTGGTTTATAATAGTTATTCACCATATTGATCTCGGCATGATGTCCACCTCCATAAGCTGTCTTAAAACCCCAGTTATACACCACGTTATTCCGGTAATCCACCCATTTAGTACCATCCACAGAAGCAAAACGGGGATTACGACTTGCATGATTTGCCAACAGATTGTGATGGAAAGTAGCCTTATACCCTCCCCAAATACCACCAAAGCCATGACTCCCTTTAGTATGTACCGAAGTGTTCAGACTATGGGTAACCAGGCACCATTGTACTGTGAGATTCTCAGTCTTGTAAATAGAAAGACATTCGTCAATACTCCAACTTACGGAGAGATGGTCAAGAATTACATTCTTCTGTCCATAACGTCCTCCTCCTAAACCATCACTATCCAAATTGTTCAGGTCGCCAACACGTACACGAATATAACGGATAATAACATTGCTTGCATTCACTACCAACGGATAATCTTTCAAACAAATACCATCTCCCGGAGCAGATTGTCCTGCAATAGTAATACTATCATTATTTACACGAAGTGGAGATTTCAGCTCAATGGTACCATCTACAGCAAAGACCACTATACGAGGCCCCATTTGCTCCACCGCATCGCGAAAACTACCTTCACCACTATCATTCAGATTTGTCACAGTCAACACACGCCCACCACGTCCGCCGGTAGTCCATTTTCCATATCCTTCGGCACCCGGAAAAGCGATTTGTTGCGCTTGTATGCAAGAAACCGCCCCTAACAAACAGGCTACAAGAATAATCTTTTTCATGATCAATGTATTTTAATCAGGTTATTGTTTCCTCTAATGAACAAATAGAATATTTTTCCTCTCAAAATGATAAGAAAAAGGCGGTGCATCCTATTATGCGCCCGCCTTCCCCTTTTACCATCAAGAAAAACTTACCTATCAATAAGACGGATGCTGTTGACCGGCAAGCCCCGGATTCACATCGATTATGTTCGTAGTATTAAACGGTAATATTTCTACCATATTCTTCTTCATACCATAGAATACACCAGTCTTACCTGTAATCCATGCATTATTAGAAGAAAGACCTTCAACATCTTCCACACAAAGATTTCCTTTTTGTTTTATGGAATTAATGCTGAACATATTCAGAATTGTATATTCCACTTCTTCTACTTTCTTTGCGTCAGCCGGCACATCTTCGCTCTTAAAATAAACTTTCCCATCAGCCTCAAAGAACTTTCTTTTTATTGCACCTTTGGAACCGGAATTTAATGTATGCATTGTTGTTAGTTCAGTCTCAGAGAGTCCCATATCCACCAAATCCTGTTCAGTTATTGAGATGTAAGGTAAAGCTATTGTCGGATCTGCAAAAGATGGGGTTGAAGCCAACTTATAAGCACGATATACATCAACATTTGCATATCTTCCTTCACGCTTGGCCAATTGAACCAACTTTTCTTTTTCTGTTGTCAGATAATCAACCAATATCCCCCAACGAGCTAAATCGCTCTTGCGCAGTCCCTCATTAGACAATTCCAGTTTGCGTTCCTGTATAATAAAGTTTTTGAATTCTTCATAACCGGAAGGAATTGTACCAACTTTGGAGGCATCATTATTGAATGCACGCAGGCGGACATCTTCTAATGCTTTTTCAGCTTCGGGAGTAGCACCGTTATTCAACTCATTCAAAGCTTCAGCATACATCAGCAAGACATCAGAGTAGCGCAATACAGGCCAATTGAAATCACGTTTACTATCAGAAGAACCTCTGACCTTTTTCCAGTTAATACGATATTTTCCCACACCCATACCGGCAAAAGTATTCATTTGATAAGCATTGTTGCCAGTAGATAACTTAAGACCATAATTACAAACAGAAACATCACGCCGCTGGTCGTCTTCTTCAAATTCAAAATAGAAAGTCGGCATAGCTATCATCTGGCTACCGCCTTTTCCTAAACCTTCATTATCCGTACCACTTGTAGGAATACCATTTGTATAACCAGTACGAACATCCTGACCATTAGTACTATACCAACCGTACTCAAACATAGTTTCATCATTATACTGCTGATTTCCCAAATCTCTGAAGATTTGATCATAATCATCCAAGAGTCGATTTTCTCCTTTAGTTATCACAGCTTTACAAGCATCCGCAGCTATTTGATAGAGTTCTTTTATACGAGCCGCATCACTACGTTGTGCAATTTTCAAACTACTCTGATTATAGGGTACTGTATTCAAGTCCCAACGTAAGGAGTAACCGGCAGCGTAAAGAGCTACACGAGCCAAAATTCCATAAGCTGAATTTTTCGTGAAACGCTCGGGGGTAGCAACCATGCCTTCACTTTTCCAAGGGAGCAATTCAATTGCACGTTTCAAATCTCCAATACAATGATCATAAATAGTATCACGACTGACACGCGAAGAAGAGAATGTAGTCAAATCTACTGTAGGTATATTAGTATAAGGTACATCACCATAAAAACGAACTATGTTCCAATATGCATAAGCCCTTATCGCCAAAGCTTCTCCCAGTAGTGCATCCACTTTCTTCTTCTCACCATCACTAACATTCATTTCCGGAAGATTCTTAATACAAACATTAGCATATTCGATGGCCTTATACATATTTGTATAAGTAGAACTCAACATACTGGAAGTATTAGTATAATCATAGTTGGCCACATTATATTTAGAATTGGACTCCGTAGAGGCGGATTCATCCGTACCCATCAATAATTGATAGCCCAGTTCTTGTGTGTGCAACCATGAATAACCACCCATCACGGTCATCTCCGCTCTTCCTACTGTTTCAAAAACAGTAGAACTATCCGCTTTTGATTCGGAAGGCATATCAAGCCAATCTTCACAGGAAGTGAAAACCAACAACATGGCAGCAGATATACCTAAAATATTCATTATCTTTTTCATATTAATTGTCTAATTTAGAATGTTAAATTTACGCCTACTACCCAACTCTTAGAACGTGGATAAGATGAGTTATCTATACCTGGTGTCAAGGCACTGCTTGATGCAGATACTTCAGGATCATACCCCGTATAGCCAGTAAAAGTATGAATGTTATTTAGAGTACAATATACGCGGGCATTACTGATTTTGGCACGTTGTACTAATTTCTTCGGTAAAGTGTAACCTAAAGTAATAGTATTCAAGCGCAAGTAAGAACCATCTTCCAAATAGTAACTACTACGTTCACTAATAGCAGTTTTGTTATTACCTGAAATATTCCATAAAGCATCACCACTATATTGATGTGGGTTTAGAGCAGCCAAACGTGCTAAATCAGTACTTTCCTTACCTGTTGATGGATCAATCAATGTGAAACGATTCTTCATTTTTTCAAGCGTATTTTGGTTAGCCAAGTACGGACCAATAAAACGTTGCGTACTCATGCTGAACACATCATTGCCTACAACAAAGTTCATGAAAATAGTCAAATCAAATCCTTTGTAAGTAAAGGTATTGTTCCAACCTCCGATAAAATCAGGGGCTGCATTTCCTATTACAGTACGGTCATTAGTTCCCCATACCGGATTTCCATCTGCATCTACTTCACCAGCCGTCGGCCTATATTTAGCATCACCTGGTTTTACATTTTCACGATTAGAACCTTTCAAATAAGGAATACCATCCTTCAAAGTATAGCCACCGTCAGCATTCTGAACAAAATCATCTGTCGTATAGATACCATCATAAATCAAACCAAAAAATTGTCCTAATGGTTTTCCCTCTTCAATCTTGAAACCCATACGAGATTCATATTCTGCTATGAAGTTATCAGTTTCACCATCTCCATAAATATCCAATACCTTTGAACGGTTAAAAGCTATATTGAAATCCATTGTCCAACTGAAATCCTTCGTACGGATATTTGTTGTATTCAAAACTAATTCCACACCGCGATTACGAATGGAACCAATATTCTGAAATTGATGAGTATAACCGGTAGAAGTTGGTATCTTATTCTTAATCAGCAAATTGGAAGACTCATTATTATACCAATCTACAGACAGATTGACACGGCTATTAAATATTGATACATCCAAACCTATATTGGTAGTGGTGGTTTTTTCCCACTTCAATTTTTTGTTTCCAAGTGTTGTACCGGGTACAAGTGTAATGTAATCGCTACCATTATAGCCATAATGCCCCGATCCATAATCTGTAGCATACATATTGTTATCAACATTATTATTACCCGAAGTTCCATAACCTACACGCAGTTTCAGATTCTGAAAGAAATCAAAATCCTTCATGAAGCCTTCTTCAGAGATACGCCACGCCGCAGACGCTGAAGGGAAATAACCCCACTGTTGACCACGGGCAAACTTAGAAGAACCATCGGCACGTAATGTTCCCGTAAATAAATAACGGTCACTATAATTGTAAGAAAGACGACCAAAAAGAGAAACAAGACCTATCCGACTTTTTCCCGACTTCCACGTTTGCGGAGTACCCATACTGACATCATTCAATCCAAAGTTACCATCTGAGAATTTGCGATATTCGTTATCCAAATTCATAGACTCTTGATACCAAGTTTCTTGACCAAGCAAGACATTAAAACGATGAGCTTCTTTCACATTAAATGCATAATTTAATGTATTTGTAATCTGCCATGAGAACTTTTCACTATTGTTACGATAACCATAACCATAAGGACTTTGATTGGAAGAAGCTGTCTTAGTATTACCATTATCCCAATAATCATGACGAACTTGCTGCCACATATAACTTCCAGAAGTACGGAAAGTTAAATCCTTCAATATATCTATTTCCAGCCCGGCATTCACCGTAGCCATACGGGTATATTTCTCGTTAGTAATAGATTGATTATTAATAATCGGATTATTTGCATCATAATTGTCTCCGCCATACATTTCAGAGAAAAGATCCGCTAAATCAGAGCCTAACAGTTGTTCATTGGTCCATTTTACACCACCAGTTACCGGCTGTAAAATAGTCTGCTTCAAGGTTCCTCCCAATGAACCACCTCCATCAACTTTAGTCATTTGTAAACTGGAAGAAAAGTCAAAACGTACACCTTTCCATAATTCATGATTAATTTTGGCACGAATACTATTCTTTTGATAACCATGTTTGTCCATTATACCATCTTCACCCGTATAATTGTAGCTCAGCATGTATTTAGTTTTCTCACTGCCACCACTGATATTCACATTGTGATTCTGAGTGATACCTGTATTACCAAACACCTCATCCTGCCAATCAATGCCAGCACGATTACCGTATTCATTAGCAATACGACTATAGGCACCAGTATAAAAATCACCAGAATTAATATCTCCACCAAAAATATTCGAGAAGTTATCTTCATTGCCACGAAGCAATTGGAATTCATATTGATACTTTACGTAATCTTCAACTCCCATTAAATCCAACTTCTTTCCTAAACGGTCAAAACTAACAAAACCATTATAAGATACTTCCGTCTTACCTGCCTTACCGGATTTTGTCGTAATCAATATAACACCATTCGAGCCACGAGCACCATAGATAGCAGTTGCTGAAGCATCCTTCATAACATCAATAGTTTCGATATCATTAATATCCACATTCTGCAAACCATTCTCCATCTGAAAACCATCAACGATATAAAGCGGTTCAGTGCCTTGCGTAATAGATGTACCACCACGTACCGTAATATTGATATCAGCACCTGGAGCTCCACTTTGCTGTACAATATTCACACCAGCTGCCTTACCCGCTAATGCTTGTGCGGCAGTAGTCACAGGGGCCATGGCTAAATCCTTGCTACCAACTGAAACAGAAGAACCAGTCAATTCTTTACGTTTCACCTTCGCATACCCAATAGCAACGACCTCTTCCAACATTACTGAAGATTCTTTAAGCGTAACTGCAAAATGGGTTTTGTTACCAATAAGAACAGTTTGGTCTTCATAACCAATAAACGAAACCACCAATTCCTTAGCCGAAACAGGTACAGAGAGTTTGAAATTACCATCCATATCGGTAATAGTACCAATAGATTTGTCACCTTTCACCGTAACAGAAGCACCGATCACCACGTCAATCGCATCGCGAACCGTACCGGTAAGCGTCTTGTTCTGGGCAAAAATGCTTAGAGGACAGCTTATTAATAGAAGCATTAATAAGCACATTTTTCTGTGTAAGATTCTCATAGATTATTAATATAATTTGATTAATAAATAAATTTAAGCCTAACCAAATGCACAACCGTTATCGAGCACATTATTCTGGTTGCAAATATAGAATTTGAAACCAGCCTACAAGATATATTTTTTGACCGAAACACTTTCTCTTTTGATTTTCTTAATAAATAACCTAATAGTTCAAACAAAAAACAGGATTTATTGCAGTATTCTTAATAGGTTAAATATAAAATCAATCCTAAAAATGCCATTAAAAAAGGATGTTCAAAATAGAACATCCTTTCTTCGTAAACTATCATTACAGTTACTCAAAACTCACCGGGTAATGGCCAATTGGGAGTAGGCACATGCATTTTCTCCATTTCCTTTTCAAATTCAGCTATTACTCCAGGATATTTATCGGCTAAATTCATAGACTCTGTCATGTCTTCCTTTATATTATATAATTCTAAAGGGGCATCTTTTTTAATAGTAACAACTTTCCAGTCACCTCTGCGAGCTGCACGTTGTTTTCCGGGAAACTCCCAGTACAGTAAACGATTATCCGTATCCATCTGTTTACCATAGAATAGAGGTAAGACATTTATCCCATTTAAATTTTGAGGCAATTTATCTGTAGCATTAGCCAATGCGGCCAATGTAGGCATTACATCCGGGAAATAAATAATATTATTCAATTTCTGAACCGGAACTTTACCTGGCTGATTAACAATAAAAGGCACACGAATTCCTCCTTCATAAAGTTGACCTTTCATACCCTTCAGTGAACCTTTACATCCTAACTCGGCCAATGGTGCCTGCTTAGCAGCTCCATTGTCTGAAGCAAAAATGATCATTGTATTTTCACGCAATCCCAATCTGTCAAGTTCTGCCAACAAGCGTCCAATTGCTCGGTCCATGTGTGTAATAAGCGCAGCATACCGTTTAGTATTCATATCCCAAGTTTCATCATCATACCAAACCGTTTCATCTATAATATAAGGTTCATGCGGTGCATCATAGGCCAAATATAAAAAGAATGGATTTGTCTTGTTCCTATTTATAAATTTAATCGCATCTTCCGTTGAAAGATCAGTATTATGTTTTATATGTTTGTCTCCTTCATTCTCTTTTATATTTTCAAGTTTCTCATTATTAAAACGCCAATAAGGATAGTAATATGGATCATTAGAATAAACCGTACTAATAAGCCAGCCGTAAAACTCATCAAATCCTCGATTCAAAGGGGTAGCCTCAGGATTAAAACCATCCAAATGCCATTTGTTTACCAAACATGTCCGATAGCCAGCACTACTTAATACAGTAGCGATTGTTGTATCATTCGGTAACAAATGCATTCTTCGTATAGGCTTTGTACCTTTCATCCCTTCAATACCTCCTGCATTACAGAAATTATCACGAATGGTAGTGTTTCCTGTATTCCGCCCCGTCATCAATGCACAACGAGAAGGAGAACTTATTCCCGATCCTGCATAACACTGAGTAAAAGAAGTGCCAGTTGCTGCCAGCTTATCAATATTAGGAGTCTCAATATATTTATTCCCATAACAAGCCAAATCACAATAGCCCATATCATCCGCCAATATAAAAATTATATTAGTTTTTTTATCATTTACCGCAGTTGACTGCTGGGCCTTAACCACTATTTGAGGAAGAACCAACATATTTACGGCACAAAATCCTCCTAAAAGTTTATTCTTATTCATAATCTACATTTTTTTATTCACAGTTTCATTCTGTCTCACGAAAATTATACTCCAACACACATTATGGCATATCAACATTCTCATTATACTCCAATATCAATTCATCATGAGCTTTAATCTGAACGTCATCCAATTTCCAGTCCTTAGCCCAAATGATTTTTCCAGCTTTATTACCTTCAATACAGACATTACGAAGTATAAAGTTTTCGATTTTGCTGTTTGCTATTCCAACTACATTCATACAAGTTCTTGCATTAGAAGCCGTTACATTATCAAGAGTAACATTCCGAAAGACAGGAGTACCTTGTTCCAAACTTACAGATTCTAACATTTTACTCCAGTACACTGGAATTTTCTCCATATCATATCCCTTCGGAAGTTTAGAAATACTATATGCAGGATTCCAATTCAAATCAACAACAAACGGCCGTTCAACCCCTATCATCTCGATGTCATACAAATAAATGTCTTCAATCACTCCACCACGCTGACAAGTACTCTTGAAACGTAATCCGTATTTTGTGCCCATACCTGTCATATTATAAGCCACAATATTGTTGATACCACCCGAAGTTTCGCTGCCACAAGTAAACAATCCGTCTCCATGTCCGGCAATGCAATCACGAATCACGACGTAACGGCAAGGACGATTCACCCGGAGACCATCACTGTCACGGCCTGCTTTCAGACAAAAATTATCATCATTGCAATTGATATTCGAGTTTTGTACCAATATATATTCTGAAGAGTCGATGT
>ERZ773133.2535-NODE-2535-length-16175-cov-3.592742_pt1 | contig 16175 bp, 21 predicted proteins | sample MGYA00580861_ERZ773133 | MGnify/ENA primary metagenome ERZ773133 (study PRJEB29015, sample SAMEA2737844) | human gut metagenome | biome: human gut; feature: human-associated habitat; material: faeces | place: China | collected 2012 ...
TTTGCTAAAAGTGTATGGGGGACTATTTTTGACAAAGGAGAAAAGCATTATGGGTGAAGAACAAAAGAATCTTGTTTACTTAAGTGAAAAAATTGGCTCGGAATATCAGAGCTGGAACAAAGACGCACTGGTTATAATCAAAGCGCCTACTGGCTGCGGAAAAAGTCATTTTATATTGAATGAGCTATTAAATTATGCAATGCAACAGGGCAGACGAATTCTCTATTTAGTGAATCGGACAATTTTAAAGGATCAGCTTATAAAGAAGTGTAACGAACAAGTGGCAGAATTGTGCATAAGGTATGGACAGATAATAAAAATATGGGACTATATACGGATTTGTACATACCAGGAAATTGAACAGAAACTAAAATGTGGAAATGCCGATCCGTTGAATGCAAATATACAAGATGAAAAGGGAAATCCTATAGAGTCCTATTATTATGTAGTATATGACGAGTGCCATTACTTTTATGCAGATGCTGACTTTAATCCCGGTACGGAAATATCATATGTATATCTTACACAGAGCTTCCGACATGTGGTTCAAATTTTTATGTCAGCAACGATAGAGAATATGGAAGAAAAAATAAAAAAAGATTTAACTTATACTGGGGGTTTTAAACTTCATCTGAAACCGTTTAAAAAGTATGAAATGGAAATAGATTATGACTATGTAGATCTACATTATATTGCAGATAACAAAGAAATCCTGGAACTGATAAAAACTGAAAAAAATGAAAAGTGGTTAATTTTCACCGATAATATTGACAAGGGTAATGAGCTTGCAAAAGATATACGCAATATACATGAAAAATATGCAGGGGATAATGTAGTTTTTATTGACGCAAGATATAAAACTGACGAGAGTGGTAGTGACAGTGTAAGGGAACTGGTAGATAACCGGCTTATCGAAAAGCCGGTGATTATTACAACTTCAGTGTTAGATAATGGTGTATCATTTGAGGATGAGGGGTTGCGAAATATCATTATCATGGCTGATTCAAAAGAAGAATTTATACAGATGCTTGGTAGAAAACGTCCAGATGGACAAAGGGTACAGGTATATGTATGTAAAAGAGATAAAGCATATTTTTCGCGAAAGCTGCATTATATTGATACAGTAAAAAGTTGCTATGATAGATATGCCGGCGAAATAAAATCAATGTGGCAAAGTAGAAATGTTTTGGAACAACAAAATGTACTAAACACAATGTTCTCAAATGAAGCTACATACAGGTTATTAAAGCGTTTTTGCTATTTTGCAGTGGGCTATATTAAAGTAGGCTATTTTGCAGAACTTAAGATACCTAAATTACAATGTTTTTATAGGAATATGATAAAAGAATTTGAAACAGATGAAAATGCTTTCCTAAAAGTACAGGCTCACTGGTTGGGATATTCTGAGGAACGAATACAAGAATTTATTGAAGGCGAGACTGGACAAAAATTAGAGGACAACAGAATCAAATTAGAAGAAGAGCTGAAGAAGCTGTTGGGAGAAAATGAAACACTCGTTCTTTTGAGCGAAGAAAATAAAGAGAAACTCAAACGGAATGCGGCTATAAAAAATCTTTTGAAATTTTTCTTTAACCGGGCGGAGAATATTGAGGACAAAGAAAAAAGATTAGAAGCAATAGGAAAGAATGATCGCCCTATGCAGCCAGAGGAGTTTAATTGTTGCATGGAAACTGCACAGTTAAATTTTGAAATGATTAAAGAGGGAAAAAGCTTCATTATAAGACGTAAATAAAAGTTGGGACATGTCATCTATGTGTGGCATGTCCCTTTTATGGTACTGTGTATTTGGTGGAATCTGTGGGGATGAGAAAAAAAGAATCTGAGCTTGCTGAAAATGGTCTATTGTGATACTCCCATATATTAAATCAGACAATATCTTATGCTCTGGTGGCAGATATACTGAGCAACAGGAAATAGGAGCTGATAGCTCAATTGAAGGGCATGTTACGGATATGTGACATGCCCGGTTTCATTGCTATTTTGCAGTTAGTGCATAGCTGTTTGATCTGTGATGTATTGAATAACAGAAGTCTTAGGAATCTTCCAGTCTTTGCCTTCTTTGAAGGCTTTTATTTTTTGTGAACGTACTAAACGGTAGGCTTGTGTAGAGCCAACTTTTAGAGCTTCTGCTAATTCGGAAACAGTAAGAATATCGTCATATTGTTCAAACATGGATTACTCCTCCAAAGAATAATGGTTTTATTTTTGAATGACAGTATTTGTTTTAGGCTTTACAGTTAAATGAATATCATAACGGGTTAGAGCAAGCTCGCAGACTTGTGCCAGGTAATTACCCCATACTTTTCCTATGAGTGGTTTCTGGCTCGGCAAAATACTTGTAGTAGATACAACAAAGTGTGTATGTGGATGATAAATTTTATCATGGGTAGCCAGACAGATAGGAAAAAGTGGAGCAAAGATAAGGGCAATATCATTTACAAATGTATTAATGAAATCGGGAGCACTGCTGGAATCAAAGGTAATCCAAAAATGCTGAAGCTTTTGTCTGCACTCGTATCGTTTCTGAAGTGAAAGATGAGAACGTAAATGTTCAAAAAGTTCTATTGCCGAGTCAGGAGTTGGAGGCCAATTGCCATAGTAGAAAATGTTCTCATCATTATGTCTGGTAATATAGTTAATTGTATTAGGAATTGCGTTATCGTTAGTATAGGCTGAAGGATCACTAATGTAAATTAAATTGGCTAAAATCATTATTAGAAAGCTCCTTTCTGATCAGCTCCTTGGTGTAGGATGGAATAGTTGAATTTAGATTGATTAAATTAAATAATTTGTTCCGTAAGAGATTATATTGATACTGGTAAATGAATTGTAATTTTTCATCATAATTGTTAGGGATATTACATTGTAAAACTGTTTGAACAGAACTAAGAAGAAATTCTGATTCATTAATATTGTGAGATTGAGTGTAATTTTGTACTTGTTGTTTTATCTCACTAGAACAACGAGCTTTTATAACGGAATCTTTATTCATGGATGCTCTCCTTTCAATTGGGTGGTAAAGGTAATATGTTATGGTGATTTTTATCTGGTAGTTGTATGAAATGTTAAAAAATATTATTTTATGTTCATCTTTGGGTTGCCTAATTTTCCCATATGTTACACATATGGGAAAATTAAAAAATATCATAAAAGTATATAGAAAGTATATATAATAGCAGGTAACCAGAGGGGTGGAAACTGGTTCAATTAGGTTGCCTAATATATCCAAAAGTGGTAATAAGCAGAACTAATAGAGCCAAATTTGTGTCACAACCCCTGTGGTTACCATCGGTAACAGCGTTTAAATTTATGTTAGTATGTCATATTATTTTCTATTGGCTGGTAGTGGATTAGTGTAAGAATTGTTATTTACTAAAAACAGAACTATATTATAAAAAATAAAACTGACGTAAATACAATAGATGAAAGCAGTAACATATTAAAAGGTCGTAAATATTTATTCTATTTGCGACCTTCATTTTTTATGAAAGAATACTATATAATCTATTATTTATTTTTTGAGGTAAGGAAGTGTAGCTGATAGGATATTGTAAGCGGCTATTCGTTGTGAGGTTGATAAGGACTTTATTAGATCATCAAAATCATCAACAGTAGCAGTAGATTCAGCATTTGAACCAAATAAAATATAATCAGTAGATAGCTCCAATGTTTCTGCAAGTGCAACTAAGACTTTTAAGGACATAGCTTTTGAACCACGCTCGATTTCGTAAATGTAATGAGGTGATACATTAAGAGTTTCTGCAAGTGCTTCTTGTGTAAACTTTCGATGTTTCCGGCATTGCTTTATGCGATTTCCAATAGCGATTAAATCCATATTCTCATATCCTCCAACTAATAATTTATATGGTATAGAGGTAAAAATACACTAGCTAATAGCAACAAAAATATGTATAATGTAACAAATAGCAACATGGATGGAAGGGAGGAGAAAAGTGGTTAAAATCATAATAATTCTATTGATTATTGGAGGTGTGGTTTCAGCTATTTTGGAAGCCGATAGTATTTTGGCTAAAATTGGAATTGGAGTTTTAGCCTTGCTTGTAGGCTTGGTGGTGGTTATGTCATTAGTTACAGGTGTTGGTCCTCTGGGGATATTATTGCGATTGATAATTGGAATTTTTACAGGAGGACGTTTCGCTTAATGCACTAAAAGGAGTGGGGAATATGGAGACGATAAAAGCAAAATATGCAATTACACAAAGTGAACTGAATAATGCTCTTGATGTAGGGGAAAGAGTGATTATTGTTCAAGGAGATCTTTACAGTGAAATAAAAGATGCTGCTGAGAAATCTCAGAAAAGTAAAATTGCGAAAACTGGTGGAAAAGCAGCAGTTGTTTTGAGTTTAATATTGCCTACAACGGTGGGGATTGCTGCGTTAGCAGGAGGAATATTAAGCTATGTTTTAGGAAAGAATGCCGACAGTTTAAAATCATATAATATAGACATTGACGAAGTAAAAAGGGAAATAATTCTAAGCAAGAAAAAAGGAAAGGGTAAAGTCCATAAGGATGATGTTATTGAAAGATAAAAGTGTTTTAGTTTAATTTTTAAATACGAAAGTTTTAAGGAGGCATAAATTCTATGGGATTTTTTGATTCACTTGGAAAGATACTGGGATCTGCTGCAGGAGCTGGTATTGAAATGATTGAGAAAGAACAAGAATTAATTAATGATGCAAGAAAGCTGGATGACGAAACACTTAAACGAAGGTTTAAGAGTGAAACAAATTCCAAAAAGAAATTTGCATATGGTTCTGTGTTGAAGGAAAGAGGATATGTCCTCACTAATTCAAAATGGGTATGAAATGGCATTAAGAATAGATATAGACAATTAAAGTTAGAGTATTTTTAGGAAAAAATTGGCTGGGTGGAATAAAGAGATATTCTGTTCAGTCAATTTTTTATAAATTATTAAAATCTATCACATTATTTTATTTTAATAAAAAAGCTTAATAAAGGAACCTTTAAAATTTTAGAAAGATCGTAGAGAACCATGTCAGTAACTGTAGATTTTGGCTTATCAATACGTGAAAGTGAATCACAAAAAATTAAACTTTTATATTGGGTTCAATACTACGGACTATTATATTGACATAAAACAATGCGAGGATATACTATAAAAACGAAAAAGGTGTCTTGCGTTAGATCTGAGAAAAATTAGTTGAAATTCAGCAGAAGATAACTGGTAAATTATGCAATTTGGAGAAAATGGATGGATGAATCAAATGAAATTCAGAGAGAGATTTTAAAAAAATTATCTTGCATTTTAGATAAAACAACTAAACTAGATTTTCCTTTTGGAAGTAGTCAAAGAATCAAAAAAGTAATTATAGTAGAAAAAAAATTACATATGGAGAACTGCATAAAGAAAATAGTACCAGAATATTTTCCAAGCAAAGATGTTTTGGAAAAAATATGGGAAGAATCTGTTAAATATGCAGACGAACAATTTAAACCATTATCGGAAAAAAACAGACTAAATGGTTTTTATTTACAAGAAATAATGCATTGTTATGTAGAAAAAATCTGTCAAGAAATTCTGGATAATATTTAAGGAGAACGACCATGGGAAAATATCACGAAGAGAAAATTGAAATAATGAGAAAATATCTGGGAAAAATGGGTGTTGAAGGTATGCCATATCATATTGAAGGAACCATTCCAAGTAAAAAAATTGACAATGCTATAAAAACATTTGCTTCTGGGATTGATCGAGATTCAATTATTGGCTTTTATGATACTACACTTTTGGGAAGTGGCAAAACGGGGTATGTTTTTACTGATGATAAAGTATATTTCTGGAGGGGTGCGTTAGAAAAACCTCAAAAATTCTGGTACGATGATATTAAATCAATGTATATTGTGAACACACATAAGAAAGATTGTGATCGTGACTTAATAATTACGCAGTATGACGGAACAGAAATCTGGATCAGTAGTACTCTTGTAAATAAAACAGTTTTAAAAGAGTTTTTGGAAATAATGAAAACTTATGATTCTACTAAAAAAGCAAAAGTAAATAATATAGAAAAAAAGAAAAATAGTAATATTGGAGCAGAAATTGGTGGTTGGGGACTTGGAAATTATCATATGGTAAATAATCAATATGAGGAAGAAAAATTTCATGCCCGCCAAGGTCATGGATTTGCTGCAGAAAGGGCAAATAATTTATTCGATAAAATGACAGGTCATGATGCGAAGATCCTTGGAGATGATAATGCTAAAAATGGTGCTGATCGTTGGGTTGATGGGGTGTATATTCAATCCAAATATTGTGCTACAGGTTCTAGATGCATTAATGAATGTTTTGAAGAGGGCGGAAAAGGCAATTTTAGATATATGTTTGAAGGAAAGCCTATGCAAATCGAAGTGCCATCGGATAAATACGAAGATGCATTGAGGGCTATGGAAGAAAAAATACGAAGAGGTCAAGTAGATGGTGTATCTAATCCAGAAGAGGCAAAAAATATTGTTCGTAAGGGACATTTTACTTATGCTCAAGCGAAACATATTGCTAAAGCTGGTACTGTAGAATCTTTAACATATGACGCAGTCAATGGTATGGTGGTCGCAGGAACTGCAATGGGGATAACTGCGGTAATAACGCTAGCAACATCAATATGGAATGGAGAAGACTTTGATAATGCAATAAAACTTGCAACATATTCAGGAATAAAAGTTAGTGGTACAGCATTTGTTACTTCAGTTATAGCTGCACAGTTATCAAAAGCAGGTTTAAATAGTGCATTAGTTGGCAGTTCGGAAGCTATTGTGTCTATGATGGGACCAAAAGCATCGGCATTGTTGATTAATGGCTTTAGAGAAGCTGTTGGTAATACTACAAAAATATATGGTGCAGCAGCAATGAAAAGTGCAGCGAAGATTCTAAGGGGAAATATAATAACATCAGGTGTGAGTTTTGTAGTATTAACTTCTGTTGATGTGGCAAACATATTCAGGGGACGTATATCAGGAGAACAATTGTTTAAAAATATGGTAGGAACTGTCGCTACACTAGGGGGCGGAACTGGTGGATGGGCAGCGGGGGCTGCTGCTGGAAGTGTAATTTTACCTGGAATCGGAACTGTAGTTGGTGGAATTGCAGGAGCTATAATTGGTGGTTCTGCTGCTGGAACAGCGTCTAACGCAGTTATGGGAGAATTTATTTCTGACGATGCAGACGATATGGTTAAAATTATCCAAGAGGTATTTACCGACATGGCGTCAGAATATCTTTTGAATAATAAAGAAGCTGAGAAGTCAGTAGATAGGTTAAAAGATAAATTAGAAGGAAAAATTTTAAAAGACATGTATGCTAGTAGTGATAGAGAAAAGTTTGCAAGAAATTTGCTTACGCCAATAATAGAAAGAGAAGTTAAACAAAGAGAAGTTATACATAGTCTTAGCTCGGAACAGGTGATTTCTGGTATTAGAAGTACATTAGAAGAGATTAGCGATAACTATAAAGATGACGAGAATAACTTAGGCTTTGCATGATAAGAGTGGCAGTTTAGTTTGTTTAGTTCAAATTTTCAATTACATATTATAATTATGAGAAAGCAAAGGACAAACCCATCCTTTGCTTTTTTTATGTCGAAATTTAAAGGAAAGGAGCTATGCCAATGGATTTTTCATGGGAACTGTTATTTGAGCTGCTTGGTAAGGTTGCACAGACGATTGGAGATGTCCTCGGTGGGACAAAGAAAGATTAAGGAAAACGAAACCAGGAGGTAATGAGACATGGGAAAGCCCACAGTAATGCAGGAAGTACGGCAGCTATACTGTTTGTACAAGCTGCAGAAAAGAGATGGGAAGAGGATTGTATATCAGCATGTCTGGGGCACAAGGCAAAGGTGCTGGCGGATGTTAAAAGAAGCTGAGCGCTATTCAAAGTATGCGCGGCTCGCCCAGGAGAATGGGCTGCTGGATGTAACTGGGTATCAACAGGAAATGCAGGTTATAAATGCCCTCAGATTCACTGTTTTACAATGTTACTAGGAGATCCCAGGAGAACAAAAAGAAGAAAAGGCGGGAGAGTAAAATATGGAAGAGGATGAAATCGTAAGGCTGTTTAATGCTAAGATCAAGCTGGAACGAAAGCAGTATAAGAAACGAGTATTACAGTTAGAGCCAGAGAAGATTTACCAGAAAGCGTATCAGATCAACTGCAAGGAGAACATTGCAGAGACATTGCTGGAAAAGAGCAGTGAGATGAAATCAGAGGTCCTGCGCTGTCTTCTGGTACTGCCAAATGTGATCCAGTTCTTTTATGCCAGGTGGATGGGAAAAGGAGATTCCTTCCAGCTGGAACTGGAAAACAGCATGGATACCGGGATCAAGGAAATTGGGCTGCTCCTGGAGCAGGAAGAAACGGAGGCGGCATGAAGAAGAGAGTCATGTGTGTACATACGGAGCTGGTAAGGGAAGGCTCCGTATTATACGAAGGGAAAGATGGAAACACAAGTATTACAACAACGGAGGAGGCTGCAGGTTTTGCAGCCTCTTTTTTCGGCAAGCAGGATAAGGAACTGCTCTATGTGTGCGCTGTGAATGGGGAACTGGAGCCTGTATTAATGGAACTGGTTGCGAAAGGCAGTAAAAATGTGTGCTATGCAGAACCGGCAGATATATTTAAGACAGCGATTCTGGCGAATGCATATGGAATCTTCTGTTTTCATAACCACCCGGGAGGCAGAGCAAAAGCGAGTAAGGAAGATATAAACCTGACTGCAAGGCTGGAAGCCTGCGGTGTCATGCTGGGGATTCCGTTACTGGACCATATTATTATCAGCAGCCAGGGAGAAGTTTACAGCATAAAAGAACAGGACGAGGAAAAGCTTAACGAAACCATGAACAGGATGTTTGATAAAAAGAATGAATAAAAATCAATGGAAAAAGGAGAATGAAATAATGGCTGCAGAAGTTGAAACAATGTTTTATACAAGAGAAAAACCATGGCACGGACTGGGAACCCTGGTGGCAGAAGCACCGGAATCAAGGGAGGCACTGCGGATTGCAGGCCTTAACTGGAAAGTCCTCCAGGAACCTGTTTATACCGAGAATGACGAGCTGATCCAGGGTTATAAAGCAAATGTGAGGGATTCTGACAGGAAGATATTAGGTGTGGTCACAGACCGCTACAAGGTTATCCAGAACGAGGAAGCCTTTGCATTTACAGATGCCCTGTTAGGAGAAGGAGTGCGCTACGAAACAGCAGGATCCCTGCAGGAGGGGAGAAGGGTGTGGCTGCTTGCAAGACTTCCAAGGGAATATATCATTGCCGGCGAGCGTATCAGCCCATACATGGTATTTTCCAATACCCATGACGGTTCCGGTGCGGTGAAGACGGCGCTTACCCCTATCCGTGTAGTATGCAATAATACGCTTAATCTTGCCCTGCGCACGGCAAAGCGGAGCTGGTCTATGATCCACACAGGGGATATCAGTGGAAAGATCGAGGAAGCGAAGAATACCCTGTTCCTGGCAGACGAGTATATGTCTGCTCTTGGAAAAGAGTTTGAAAATCTGAGGGGAATCCGGCTGTCTGAAAAACAGGTCATGGATTATATCGAGATTCTGCTTCCGGTAGAAGAGAATTTCACCACACAGCAGAAGCGTGGCATAGAAAGACTGAGAGAAGACATGAGAATGCGCTACTTTGACGCTCCCGATCTGAAAGACATAGGAAACAATGGCTACCGCTTTATCAATGCAGTATCGGATTTTGCAACCCATTCTACCCCAAGAAGAAAGACTGCAAATTACAAAGAGAATATCTTTGCCAGAACCGCAGACGGAAATCCGCTGATCGACAGGGCATATCAGATGGTGCTGGCAGCATAAGGGGGAGCAGATGGAAAAATTCAGTCTGGCAGGAGGTAAGGATGAAGATTTTTGAGATCATAACAGGTATTTGTATATTGGTATTTGATGTTTTGGTAGCTGTAAATCAGTTTATGAAAGTAATGGATATTTTTACAGGGGAGAATGCAGAATGAAGAATATTATGATTCCGACAAAAGATTTAACAAGGGAAGAGTGGCTGGAACTCCGCCGAAATGGTATCGGAGGCTCTGATGCTTCCGTGGTGATGGGGAAGAATCCCTGGCGTTCCATCCAGCAGCTGTGGGAAGACAAGACTGGCAAAACACCGGTGCTGGAGAACTCCAATGAGTATACATACTGGGGCAATGTGATGGAGGGGATTATCCGTAAGGAATTTATGAACCGTACAGGTCTGAAGGTACGGCAGAAACATTTTATGATGTTCCATCCCCGGTTTCCGTTTATGTTCGCGGATGTGGACGGGATTGTTACAGACGAGCGTGGTGAAAAATGTATTTTTGAAGCCAAGACTGTCAGTCAGTATCGGGAGGATGAATGGAAGAATGGAAAGATTCCTACAGAGTACATGATGCAGGTCCAGCACTACCTGGCAGTCTGCAATATGCAGAAAGCGTACATTGCGGCTCTGATCGGCGGCAACCATTTTATATATTATACGATCTTGCGTGATGAAGAGATGATTGCTGACCTGGTCTATGCAGAGAAAAAGTTCTGGGAGTATAACGTAAAGTGTGATATCCGTCCGGAGATAGATGACTCCGAGGCAACGAAAGAGTTTCTGGACAGAAAGTATAAGGAATCCGTGAAGGACAGTGTCCCGCTTGACCGTTCCCTGGTGAAAGTCCTGGAGGAATACCAGGATGTAAGTGACCAGCTGAAGGATATGGAGAAGCGGAAGATCGGCCTTTCCAATCAGCTGAAAGCTGCTCTTGGGGAGCATGAAGAGGGAAAATTTGAAAACGGTCAGATTGTACGCTGGAAACGGATTGAGAAGAATTTACTGGATTCTAAAAGGCTGAAAGCAGAGAAGCCGGAGATTTATAACCAGTATACCAGTGTAAATGCTTACCGTACCCTGTCCATTGCATCTTAAAGGGGGGCTGGTACTATGGCGGTGGAATCGAAGATAAGAAGCTTACATGCAGATGAAATCGAATGCAGGGTAGGCAGTATCGGTGAGAAAGGAATCTCGCTTCTGTTATATAAGAATGCAAGGGTAGACCAGGCAATCCTGGATGAAGCCTTTGGCATATATGGCTGGCAGAGAAGCCATATGATGATTGGAAATTCCCTGTACTGTACCGTGAGTATCTGGGACCCGGAGAAAAAGACCTGGATATCCAAGCAGGATGTGGGAACAACAGGGGATTTTGAAAAGGAGAAAAGTGCTGCTTCGGATTCGTTCAAAAGAGCATGCGTGAATCTGGGAATTGGAAGGGAGCTGTATACGGCTCCCTTCATTTTTATCCCAGCCAGTAAAGTGGTGGTTACAGAGAAAGACCAGAAGAAGGTTGTGAAAGACAGTTTTAGTGTAAGTGCAATCACTATTTCGGCAGATAAGGTCATTACAGGGATTTCGGTTATCAATCAGAAGAAAGCGGAGGTTTTCAGATGGGGAAACTTAAACGCTGCAGAGAAGAATAATGGAGATGCAAACGAGGAATGGCAGGAACTGTACAGGGAGCTGGAAAGGACGAAGGTGCCAGAGGAACAGATTCTGAAGCGGTATGGTGTTAAGTCTCTTTCCGAACTGGATGAGGTATCAAGGAAAAGAGCTTTAAATGGACTGAAACGAACAAAATCAGCCGCCTGATTATGGGCGGCTGATCGAGAAGCTGGAAATTGTAGATATGGGATGACGCGTCAGATCTAAGAAAAATGTATGGCAGTCAGAAGTACCGCTGCAGAGCTACAAAGAGTAAAAATAACGGAGGAATTGCAGATGGATTATATGGAATTTAAAAATCAGATGTTAGCAGAGATAGAGGAACGCCTTACTGGAAAAGAATATGCCTGTTATGAACCGGCAGATGGCAATATGCTGGAAGAAAGTCTGGTGATCCAGGAAGGAAACGAGCCGATAAGATTTGGTGCGACTACGACAAGCATGTACCGGGCTTATAAATCCGGTTACAGTATAAGGCAGATTGCAGAAGAAATCATAAGAGAAAAAGAGGCACATAAGGAAATCAAGGGGCTGGAAAAGATCAGAATGCTTGATGATTATGAGCGTGTGAAGGAAGACTTATATATTCGTATTGTCAGTACAAATAAAAAAGTGACAGTACTGGAACGAGGAATTTACAGAAAGATTGGGGATATCATTTTGGGGGTGTATCTGCGGATAAATGAGGATGATGGAAAACTGTACACAACACTGATAGACAATACTTATCTGGATAAGTGGGAACTGTCAAAAGAAGACGTTTTGGAGCAGGCTATGGATAATACCGTGAAAATGGCACCGCCAAGATTTTATGACGGTATGCAGCTGAAGCTCTCTATCCTTACTGGCAGATATGGTGGAATTCCCATAAAAGAATTCAGTCCTACGGAGAATGAGAGAAGATATGGCTGTTTTCTAAGCACGGATAAAAAAACGAATGGTGCGACGGCTGTGTTCTATCCAGGGGTAGCAAGAAAGATATGTGAGGCGTATGGCACAGAAGCTGTTTATATTGTACCAACCAGTATCCATGAAGTAGCAATACACGACATCAGATACACGGAGGATGTGGAGATGCTGTCAAAGTGTCTGGAAGCTGTAACGGAGGACTCAACGCCAGAGGATGAAGTGGCAAGCAGCCATATTTTTATGTATGAGCTGAAAACAGATAAGATTACCGAGGTAATGTGATGGAATACGGTTATGCAAGAGTCAGTTCTACAGAGCAGAACCTTGACCGCCAGGTTCTTGCCCTGCAGGAATATGTAAAGCCAGAGAATATTGTAATGGACCGGCAGTCCGGGAAAAACTTAAACCGTCCTGGCTATAATGCCTTAAAAGGAATATTTGGTCTGCGCCCAGGGGATGTTTTATACATAGTGAGCCTGGACCGTCTCAGCAGGAACAAGGAAGACATCAAGAATGAGATCGCCTGGTTCAAGGCGCATAAGGTAAGGCTGATGATTCTGGACCTCCCAAGCTCCATGGTGCAGGTACCGGAGAACCAGGAATGGATTATTGACATGATACAGAATATCCTTATAGAAGTACTGGCTTCCATGGCAGAGCAGGAGCGACTGATGATCCGCAAGCGGCAGAGGGAAGGAATCGAAGCCGCTCAAAAAAAAGGCAAGCACCTGGGACGTCCTTATCTGAAAGTGCCCGATAATTTTGAAGAGGTGTATGCCGAGTGGAAGTCTGGAGCAATCACAGCCAGAGCAGCACAAAAGAAACTTGGAATGTCCAGTGCGAGTTTCTATCGTATGGTGAAAAAGCAGCAAGCGGCTGAATCAAAAGGTGTGTGATTTTTGTTACATGTATCAAATGCAGAAACCAAGATTTTGAGAGACCAGATAAGGGAGCTTATCTGGTCTCTCGTAAGGTAAAGGTTTTGAAGTATTATATAGTAGATATGTAGGTTTATATATGGTATTATAATTACAGAGTAGACAAGGTAAGGAGGTGTTCCATATGGCGAAAGCAGAAAAAGACTGTTGTGTTCTGACATTAAGATTAAATCCAGAAGCTTGGCAAGTTGATCTTATAGAGAAGCGTTTTAAGATTATGGAACATCTTAAAAATTCATTAATTGCGCTTGAATTGCGACGATTAAAAAATGCCCAAAGAACAAGAGCATATAAGGATTTGATAACCAAAATTGAAAATGCAAATGGTACTGAACGAAAAAAATTATATACAGAAAGAAGTAAGCTTTTAAGAGATGCTGGTTTTTCTGAATTTGGTTTTATAAATGATATGACCTCTATGCAAAAACATTTTGTAGAGCATATGGCTGCACAAGTTGCTCACCGTTCAGCATCTGATGTTTGGAGAGCTTTTGAAAAAATGCTTTATGGGAATGGGAAAATTGTTCATTTTATAAGAAGAGGTACTTTGGATAGTATTGCGTGCAAGAAAATTGGAAACGGAATGAACTTGCGAAATGACTATTTTGAATGGAACGGAGGACGTTGTAAAAATCAGATTGCATTAAGCATTAAAGTAGAAAAGCCTAAAACGGTATATGAAAAAGAAATGCTGAATAAAAAAATTAAGTATTTGCGGATTGTTCGTAAATGGTCGAAAACAAAATATAAGTATTATTTGCAGATAATATTTGAAGGAAATCCAGCAACGAAAGCTAGATATATTGAATACGGAAAACGTGTCGGAATTGATATCGGCACAAGTACAGTGGCAATCGTTTCAGAACAAGAAGTAAAGTTGTTAGAATTAGCAGATCAAGTGAAAAAGAACCAAGATAAAAAAACTAGTTTGCAACAGAAAATGGACAAAAGCAAGCGCATTAGTAATATGGATAATTTTAATGCCGATGGTACGATAAAAAGAGGTAAAAGGTTAAAATGGAATTATTCAAAAAATTATCTAAAGCTACAACAGCAAGTTCGAGAACTTGAAAGAAAAAATGCTGCAATCAGAAAATATCAACATATTTGTTTGGCAAATTATGTATTATCACAAGGAACAGAAGTGTATGTTGAAACAATGAGTTTCTCAGGGTTACAACGCAGATCTAAAGAAACAACTTATGATTTTCGAGGACGAATTAATAAGAAGAGGAGATTTGGAAAATCATTGGGAAACAGAGCCCCTGCAATGTTTTTGGAAATTTTAGATAAGAAATTAAAGCATATTGCAAATACTGAATTGCATAAAGTCGATACTCAAAAATTCAAAGCGAGCCAGTATAATCATATAACAGGCACATACGAGAAAAAGACATTAAAGGATCGGTGGGCTAAGTTAGGAAATGGGGAAAAAGTTCAAAGGGATTTGTATTCAGCATTTTTACTGATGAATAGTGCAACTGACATGGAAAAAACTGATCAGAAGTTATGCGAAAAGACTTATATACGTTTTAAAGAGTTACATGATGATGAAATAAATAGGATAATGAAAGACGGTAAAAAACATATTAGAAGTTTTGGTATTGCATAGGTGCGAATCTATAATGGACATAAAACTCTAAGGGAATTCGCACCATAGTTTGAGGACAGGGCATGTCCTAACTTGCCATATATCTGATTTTATAGATTAAAATTAGAGGTAAGAAATACTTTTGAGAATTAAAATCAGTGCTGATTCGCTGAAGAATATTATTCTAAACCGAATTAGAGAAGTTTTATAGTATTGAAAGTCCTACATTTGTGCAGTTTTGCTGAAACAATACATGTATATGTGTAGGTTGCCAGCGATTGCGTGTTTACGAAGAAAAAACACTTGCAGAAACAATACATGTATATGTATAGGTTGCCAGTGTCCGTAGTCTACAGCAGTCTCAGATGATGCAGAAACAATACATGTATATGTGTAGGTTGCCAGGGGTTAGGAACCTGATATGCCAGGATCGGTGCCGGAAACAATATATGTATATGTGTAGGTTGCCAGTTGCCTTGTATGATTCCTCTATCGGATTATCCGGCGAAACAATACATGTATATGTGTAGGTTGCCAGAGTATATTTTGGTATTATCTTATGAAGAAAATACGAAATGATATATGTATATGTGTAAGTTGCTAGATTTCGTGTGCTGGTTATTGGCAGTTATAACTCTGAAATTATTATATTGCAGATATACAGACGGATTACACCAAATTATTTAAATAATATATGTAAAAAGTTATCGCAGGAATGTTGCACCATATTCTGCAGCAAATAAATATTACTAATTGTGGGGCAATTCCAGATTCCAGAAGATATAACTATTTTCTTATATGAAAAAAGTTGAATGCCATATGAATTTATGAAGCATTTTGATAGCAGTGCTGTCAAAATACTATAAGAGTGTGTAGACACTAAAATGTGTTAAAACCTTGATTTTTCAAGGCTTGAGAGAGTTATTTTAAGAAATAGAAGACTATTATAGAATAACTTAAAATCCCGTGGGTAGTGATACCCGTACCGGTTCGATTCCGGTCTGCGGCATGACCTGAAACCCTTGATTTTCAAGGGTTTTTTTGATGTCTGGATATATTTACACCCTTCTGGAACACCTCTTATTTAGCCCAAAAATGGATTTTGACAGCAGATTTGACAGCAGAACTGACAGCAGAACTGACAGCAGATACAAAATATTTAAGCAGCTTCAAAATAATATT
>ERZ773133.2538-NODE-2538-length-16161-cov-3.008196_pt1 | contig 16161 bp, 10 predicted proteins | sample MGYA00580861_ERZ773133 | MGnify/ENA primary metagenome ERZ773133 (study PRJEB29015, sample SAMEA2737844) | human gut metagenome | biome: human gut; feature: human-associated habitat; material: faeces | place: China | collected 2012 ...
CGATCTCTGGTTGCTATTATTATCGTTGCAATCGTGGTGGCGTTTCGTGTGTGGTCAAAGACAGAGACGGGAGCAATTGTTTTGGGAAGAGTATTGTTAAAGATTCCACTTGTTGGAGATCTTCAGATCAAATCGGCAGCCGCAAAGCTTGCCCGTACACTTAGTACACTGATGGCGTCCGGTATTCCGATGGTGGATGCAATTTCCATCGTGACGAAGCTGATGAGTAATCGTATTGTTCAGAAAGTGATGGAGGAAGCAAGAGGCGAAGTGGAGAGAGGTACCCCTCTTTCGGTGCCGCTTCGTGACTCGGGAGTGTTCCCACCACTTCTTTATAATATGGCAGCGATCGGTGAAGAAACCGGTAATATGGAGGAAATGCTGGAACATGCCGCTGACTTCTATGAGGAGGAAGTGGAGAATGCAACCAAGGCAGTAACGGCGATCATGGAGCCGGTAATTATTGTACTGATGGCAGGAGTGGTTGTGCCGATTATGTTTGCGATTATGGCACCGATGATGTCTATGTACACGGCTGCAGAAAATGCGTAATTAATATTGTTCAATATTAATATGATATGTCGATACATATAGTGATCTTGGGACTGTGCCAAGCAGTCTTATGATAAATAAAATTCAATGAAAAGGAGATTATAATTATGAAGAAAGTTATCAAGAATTATCTCGCAAAGTTACAGGAAAATGACAAGAAAGGTTTCTCTCTTGTTGAGTTGATCATCGTTATGGCTATTATGGCTATCCTTGTTGGTGTTGTAGCATCTCAGGTGCTTCCATACATGGAGAAGTCTCGTCAGTCTAAAGATCAGCAGCAGCTGAGTTCTTTGGCGACAAATGTAGTGTCTGCAGTTGCACAGTCAGGAAAGGATATAGGGGCGTTTTCCAATAAAGGAATGGATGCAATCGATACAGATGCAGCCACGAAGGATTTTGCACCTACACTTGCTGAACTCGCCGGTACAACAAATGTTGCTGATTATGGTACAGCTCTTGCGGGAAAGTTTACATCTAAGCAGGCTAAAGGAAAGACAAATGCAGATATTTTGATTTCTATGGATGCCAATGGCGTAGTTACTGTTACAATTTCCGGTGCGACGGCAGAAAAATTAACAGTTAAAACAGAGTAATTTATAATGAATTAAACATGAAATATGCAAGGAGCCTACATCATGTCAGTAGCAGTGATAACCGTATTTTTATACATATTTGTCTTTCTCTTCGGGATTGTGATCGGCAGTTTCTTAAATGTCTGCATATACCGCATTCCTCTGAAAGAAAGCATAGTGTTTCCACACTCTCATTGTATGACATGCGGTTATCAGCTGCGCTGGTATGATCTGGTTCCACTATTTAGCTTTTTATTTCTAAGGGGCAGATGCAGGAAGTGTCACACAAAGTTATCGCTTCAGTATCCCTTAGTGGAAGGCATGAATGGAGCATTATATGTAATCGTTTTCTTGGCGAACGGTTGGAATTATATGAGTGTCGTATATTGTCTCCTGACATCCGCCCTTATTGTTTTAAGTGTCCTTGATTTTCGTACTATGGAGATTGCGGACGGTATCAATCTATTTATTTTATTGCTGGGGATTGCGGCAACATTGCTTGATCTGCATGCCTGGAAGGATCACGTGATCGGAATGTTTTCTGTCAGCGTGTTTCTTTTGGTTATTTATCTTGTTACCACCGGAAGGGGAATCGGCGGAGGAGATATCAAGCTGATGTTTGGAGCAGGACTTTTGCTCGGATGGAAAGGTGCGGTTTTGGCGTTTTTCTTGGGGTGCATTATCGGTTCGGTAGTTCATCTGATCCGTATGGCGGTAAGTCATGCAGAGCATCGTCTGGCAATGGGTCCTTATTTGTCTGTGGGAATTTGGCTCACGGTTTTGTGGGGGACGCCGGTAATTGATTGGTATATAGGTATGATTATTCATTAGAAAGTGGATTTACAGAGAATAAGAGTATCTTAATGTAACAGGTTGATTGACGTTTTATTCAGAAGATGGCAGTAATTTTGCTGTCACAGAGAGTTTAACAGCGGGCTTATCACGAGCACAGCGTTAGGCTCCTTTTGCGGTAGAAGACCGCATACGTTGAATTTTGTGTGATGCAAAAATATTGAGACAGGGAGGAAAAGTACGATATGGCGAAACATGTACTTAGTATTGAGATTGGTACGCAGGTGACCAAGATTGTTGAGATTGATTATAAAAAGAAAAACCCGCATGTTTATCGTGCGGTAAGCTTCGCAACACCGGAGGGTGTTATTGAAGATGGTGTCATTCGTGACAAAGATGTGCTTGCAGTTGCATTCCGTAACGAACTTGCCGAAGCAGGTATGAAAGAGAAGAGTGTAGTATTCTCGATTGCTTCCAGTAAGATTGCAACTCGTGAGGTTACACTTCCTAATGTAAAGGAGAATAAGATTGGTGATCTTGTCCGGGCGACAGCACAGGAGTATTTCCCGATTGATCTGAATGATTATACATTGGCATATTCATTGTTAGAGACGATCAAGGAAGGCAAGGAAAAGTCTTATAAAGTACTTCTTCTGGCAGCTCCGGATGATCTGGTAGATAACTATTATAACTTTGCTCAGGAGATGGATTTTAATATCGAAGCGTTGGATTACTTTGGTAATGGTTCCATGCAGGTATTAAAGAAGGAGATTGTCCTTGATTATTGTGCATGTATCCAGATCAGCGGCAATACAACGATGATCAACTTTATGAATGAAGGACAGCAGTTGATGCAGCGTACCATTCCACAGGGTATCTTCAATGTAGCTGAGGCGATGGTATTAAGTGAAGAATGTATGATTGATGATATGGATGCCGCTTGTGAGGCGCTTTGCCGTGATAAGCTGGTATGCCGAAGCCTTGATTATAAGGGACTTGATGATGATGACAGCATCGTAAGTGCCCGAATGACCGAGGAGCAGTGGAGACAGCAGGAGGCAAGTAAATCTTCCCGCAAGGTTGTTACCGATGCGATCGGTGAGATCCTTCTGAGTGTACTCCGAGTAATTGACTTCTTCAAGTCAAAGTATCAGGGAGTGGAACTGACAAGTATCTATATTACCGGTATGGGATGTAAGGTTTCCGGTATTGAAGAGCTGTTCTCTAATGAGTTGAATATTCCGACACAGAGAATGGAGCATCTGGTAAATGTATCTTTCCCACGTCATTTCAGCGAGGGTCTTTACAACCAGACAGAGTACATTGCAGTTGTCGGTGCAGCAATCGCACCGGTTGGTTTCAAGTCTAAGAATACAGCAACATCAGGAGCGGGAGCAGATGCACTTCGAAATGCGCAGCTTGTCTTTGGCCTTGCTGTGATCTGTGCGGTGGCAATGTCTGTGTTCTCATTCCTGCAGTATAACACAGAGAAGAATAAGAATGACGACCTGAAAGCCAGAAAGGAATCACTGGCATATATCAATACAGTCTTTAAGGAGAATGAGGGTATTAAATCCGTATACGATCAGGTCAACAGTCTTTATAACTCAACAGAGACACAGAATGAGAATCTGAACAGTCTGGTGAAGCAGCTGGAGGCAAATCTTCCGAGAACAATGACGGTAAGCTACTTACAGTCCTCTGAGGATGGCATCAACATGACGATCAGTTCTGAGACAGATATCTCTATCGCAAGAATGCTGATGAACCTTGAAACATTAGAAATGCAGGATAAGGACGGTCAGAAGATACCGGTACTTACTAATATATCAATTCCTTCCGTGACAGCGGCTGATGCAGATGATGGAAGCACAGTTTATAACTTCACAGTATCTGCACAGTACTATCAGGTGGCGCAGGCTCAGGCGGCGCAGGAATCAGCAAATCAATAATACCAGACAGGAGGGAATGAGATATGGATACGAAAAAGAAAATGTCAAATCGTGACAAAATGATGCTTTTTATCTTTGGAGCAATCCTCATCGTTGCAGCAGCATACTTCTTAGTATTTGCGAAGATGAATGAGAGAAAAGATACATTAAAGACAGAAAACGAGACACTTTCACAGGAAGTGCAGAAGCTGGAGACCATGGAGGCTCAGAAAGACAGCGTTCTGGAGGAGACAAGAAAAACGCAGCTTGATGTTGCGGAGGTTCTTGGAAAGTTCCCGGCAGAGGTTCGTACGGAGAATGCGATCTACGATCTGAATGATATGTACGAGAGTATATCTGATGTAAAGATTCAGTCAGAAAGCTTTAACATGAATCAGATCTTCTATCAGCAGGGTGCAGTCAGTGATGGTAGCGCATCAACAGATGCGACTACAACAGGAGATAAGACAGCAAAGTCAAATCCTGCATCGGTAGCGGCAATCACTTCAGATACACCGGTCAACGATGTGATCACGGCAGCGGCTGATTATACCGGCTATCGTTCAACCGTCAATGTGACATTTACAACGACTTACGACTCGTTGAAGAAGGTTGTGAACTTTATCAATGAATCGAAGAATCGTATGACGATTTCGGAGATTTCAGCAACGGCAGGAGAGGAAGACAATCTTTTGACCTGTAACATGGCAATTGATATGTATGCGATTTCCGGAACCGGTGAGGTATATGAAGCTCCGGATGTAAGCAATGGTAATACCGGAGTGGACAACATATTTAGAAAATAGGACATAAGTTGCAACTGCCGGAATTTTCGGCAGTTGCAATTGTTGTATAAAGATTTGAGGTGAGCCCATGAAAGAGAGAAGGTGCAAAACCGCACAGTGCCTCAGGGATGCACGCGGTTTTACTTTGGTTGAGCTGATCTTGACGATCGCAATTCTGGCTATCGTCACGATACCGATTTTGAGCTATTTTACAGATGCTGCAAAGCATAACGCAAGGAGCAGACAGAAGCAGAATGCAACCGTTCTGGCACAGGAGGTGCTTGAGAATTTCAAACATTCTGCCTACAATCTGGATGACCCGAATGTTGTATGTTCTGCGGATCCGAATTGGACAGTAGCTGCTCCACAGAGCAGTGACGGCAGCTATGCATTAACACAGAATAAGACAGTTGACAAAAATTCTTTTAAGGTGACAGCGAAGATCACGCCGGTTGATAAGGTGAATGATGCGGCTGTATCAGCGGCACCGGCTTCATCAGCTGCGCCCGCGTCTGTATCAAAGGATTATGAGAAATTTGTGATTGGTACGATGGACACAAGCAAGGATTTGATGTCATCCGATCATGGTCAGACATTGGTTGCGGCAAGCTTTGCATTTAATAACAAGTATACGGCAGCCTGCGCAGCAAATGGTGTGACACCTGAGCCGGCAGGAACTCCGGATCCTGTGACAGGAGTTACACCGGCGAAGATTGATGCCAATTATTTTAAAAATCGACTGAATTGTGAGATTATTGTATCAGCTAAGAAAGATACATCTAAACCGGGATATGACGTGATTTCGGTGAAGTATCGATATACTTATAATAAAGGCGGAGAAGCATATCCGGAAGGAATTGACGCTAACACAGTTTATGAGGATGTCGTGGCTTCTTCATCCATTAAGGTTGATAAGCTGGAGAATATTTATTTGTTCTATAATCCGTTAAATGTGAATGATAAGATCACGATGACGACAGATGATGATTATCAGCTGCAGAATAATGCAGGTGATCTGAATATGTTCATTATTGCACAGAACAGTGTGCCGGCTTCCACCAGTGACAGTGATCTTCCGACAGGATATTCGAAGCGGCCGGGAAGCTATAAGCTTCCGATCAATGGTGCGGGTTCCGGATTTGAAAACAAGATTAAATGCGTTTATACCAATTTATCCCGGACGGCTGCTATGACAGAGCTGGATGAAACGTCGACAATTGGCGGAAAAGTACAGACCGGTCCAGATGGCAATTACACTTTGGTACATTCTGAAAAGATCAATCGTGTGGCAGACATTACCGTGACGGTTGACAGCAAGGATGGATCTACACAGAAGATTGTAGAAGTAACTGGTTCTAAGACGCAGGATTAGAGAGGAGTGAGATCATGTTCAAACGATTTTTAAAAGATAAAAGCGGATCGTCGTTGGTTTTGGTAATGATCTGCATGTCATTTCTGATCTTGCTTGCAGGAGCAGTCATTACAACAACTGTTACCAATATTTATCTCAAGGCTTCCCAGAAGGTGACACAGGAGAATTTCTATGAGACAGATTCTATACTCGACGCTGTGGCAGCGGGCATTCAGAATGAGTCCTCTGAGGCTTCCGCAAAGGCATATGAGAAAGCATTGGGAGAGTATAATGCCTCATTGACCGCTGCAGGCAGTGCAATGAGCGATAAATATGCAAAGGACTTTTTGAATCTGATGATTCAGTCTCTGACAGGCGGAGACACCTATGATGCAACAAAGACAAATTATAAATATCTGGATAGTGTTTTGCTTGGTTATCTGACCAAGGATCAGGCAAAATCGTATATCAAGCATGCAGACGATGGTACCGGTGTGACGAAAGGTGACATGGTTTTGGATGGAGATGCTTTAGTGCTTAAGGATGTAAAGGTGATCAAAGCACATGACAAACAGAAGGATTATGAGACGACATTGACAACTGACATTCGTATTGAAGTGCCAAAAATCAGTACTGATGCACACTCGGAGTATCTTGATTATGCAATTCTTGCAGATGATCAGGTGATCGCAGATAACGGTACGATTTCGGCTCAGGTCGATGGAAATGTATATTCCGGTACGGTGAATCGTGTGGCAAATGCAACATCACCACAGCCGGCAAGCGTTAAGAATAATACACCGTTAGCCGGTATCGTTATTTCCGGTGGAGCATCACTCAAGATTAATGCGGAGCAGATCATCACACGAGGTGATGTGGATGTATCCAATGGCAGCCGCTTTGAAGTTGGCAAGAGTCCATCCAGTGATAAGGCTGCACAGCTTTGGGCAGAGAATGTGATCACAAGTGGTAAGAACAGCAGTAATGAAGTGACGATTGATGCTTCCTCCTATATCGCGGACGATTTGGAGATCAATGGTGAGGGTGACCGGGTTACTCTGAAAGGAAAATACTACGGTTACAATTACACGAATGACTACACAGCCGGAATAACAGGAAATAAGTTATCTACAACGGCTGCATACAGTAGTTCCATTTCAGTCAATGGTTATGATAACCAGTTGCTGATGAAGGATCTGAATGAGCTGGTGCTTGCAGGACGTACATTTATCTCCAAGAAGACGAATGTTGGCGAGACAGCACTTGCCAATCCGGATATTGAGCTGGGTGAATCTCTGGCGGTAAAGAGCAGCCAGTTGTCATACTTTGTAGCAGCAGTAAAGGACGGATCTACCGATGGATTTGTCAAGAGAGTACAGGATCTTCCGGCAAACAATAGTGTTACGTTGGATGATGGTCAGGCGGTTCCAGGCTTTGGTAAATACTCTTTGGATGCGAAAGATGCCATTCCATGCTTTGTATTTAATGCGAACAATGAGGAGTATCTGTTCGACTATGAAGCATATGAGAACCGTATCGGTATCCCGAAGAAGAATGGTGCAAAGCAGTTTGATATAAAGGCATTGATTACAAGCGGTGCTATCAGCAAGACGACACCGTTAAAGCTGTACAGCCGTTATGATCCGAACGTCAGTGCTAATACGATCAAGTATTTCTATCTGAACTTTGACGATTCCAAGGCTGCAAGTAATTTCTTTAATCTGTTTTATGAGAATAGTTCACAGCAGACGATTTATGATGTTGTGAATAAGACATATGTAGATACCGTGGGAATTCAGCTTCCTTCCTTTGGATCAAAGGCGGGATATCTGTTATCTTCCGGTAATATCATGTACAGCGATGAGAATGATAAGGATGCCAATGGAAAGGCAAAGATCAAGCTGAAGATTGATAATGGCGGTCAGATACCATCAAGCTCCTTTAAAACATTTGCGGAGCAGAACAGTAAGCTGTATATGTCTAAACAGCTTGCATTGGTGGACGATTACGATGATGCAACCAATAGCCCGAAATGGAGACTGTATGATGACAGCGATTCCAACCGGGGTGATGATACCTTGTTAAAGAGTGGTAGTGCCGATGGAACAAATCTGTTTGCAAAGCTTGTAGATGCAAGCCAGATCAAAACTACGCAGATTGGACGTTATTCGATTACCAAGGATGATGGTTCTAACGGCGTATGCGGATACATTGTTTCAAACGGTGATGTAAAGTGGCCGGAGGATTACACGGCTAAGGGATATAATCAGGACGATCCTTGTTTTATTCTTGCAAAGGGATCTGTAACGATCAACAGCAACAAGTTTAATGGTCTGATCATTGCAGGAGATGATGTGGAATTTGCAACAAACACAACAGTATCTTCTGATTCAGAGTCCATTGAAAAAGTATTTGAGCAGGATAAGAATTCCGGTAGTCCGGCATTCTTTAATGCAATGAAAGAGTATTTCAGAAAGTCTGTAAGCTCTTCCATTGGAACGAAGGAAGATCAGGATAAGGTAAACAACGTTTCATTTGAGAACTGGAAGAAGAATGATTAATGCAGGAGGTGAAGGCAATGGATATCAGCGCGGTTTTTCTCTAATCGAGCTGATTATTACGATGGCGATCATGGCAGTCTTTGCCGGAGCGATCATCGGTGGAATGTCATATATCAATGCCGGTAAGACCAAGAAGGCCGCTGCAAGATTGAATAATAAGATCTCCAGCATTCAGACGGCGACAATGACCAAGAAGGGTCAGACGTTCCTCTACATTTATCGGACTTCTGATGGGGTATACAGTACTGCGGTAAGTAGCACGATTGATACAAACAGTGATGGCAATCCGGATTATCCTAAGGGATTTACACAGAGATCGGAATTAGATCAGTGTTTATCAAGTGGAAAGATTTCCGGAGATAAGCTTTGCGACAGTACTGTGACCATTACCGGAAAGCAGGGAACCGGTGGTTCTAACTCCGTAACGCTGAGTGAAAGTAATTTCCTCAAGTTGGGTTATTCAAAGTCAACCGGAGCATTTAATTATAGTAATGATGGTTCACTGGATACGAATGGTGAATTTACGGATGTACCATTTTACAGTATGATTGAGATGTCAGGCAAAGAGAAATTCTCAATCAAGCTGGTAAAAATAAGTGGTAAGCATTTTGTAAAGAAAGGTTAAGGGGAGGTGATTGTTCTGAACTGGAAAGATAAGAGAGGTTTTACTCTCGTGGAATTAATTATTTCAATGGCGATTCTGGCAATTGTAGGAGGTGCAATCACTCTTATGATGCAGTCGGGAAGCAGAAGCTATTCGAATACGAAAGCGGAACTTGATCTGCAGATGGAATCCCAGACATTGATGGCGCAGATGAGTACCATGATCATGGAATCAAATTGTGTCAAGTATGACAAAGACAACAATACACTGGCATTGTATCAGGTTGAGCTTAAGTCAACAGCTCTTCCGGCTGTATCAGGTACACCGGGAGCAACTCCGGTTTGTCAGCAGACAAAGACAGTAAAGGATCTGAAAGTGATTCAGTTCAAGGATGGAAAGCTCTATCTGAACGAGCACAATGCAGATGTAGCTTTACCGGCAAGCGGTGGATCGGTAAGCTGTACAGAAGATGATCTGCTTTCTGATTATATCAGTGATTTTAAAGTAGGCATCGATGGAAACAAGGTCACGGTTTCGTTTGATATGAAATCCGGTAAAAAGACTTACAAAATTGACGAGACAACAAAGGTAAGGAATGGTATGGTAGTCTATCCGTAATGGGTAGGCTGCCCTTGAACGTTATAGTGGAGTAAGGAGAGAACGGTTTGCAGTGCGAAACTGTGGAATGGAGGCTGTATCTATGAAAAAATGGTTTAAAAACTTGACGAAAGGAAAACTGGCGATTGGCGTATTGGCCTTGTGTCTGCTGGTGTTTGGCGGATATTTTGGGTATCACAAATTTATTGTAAAAGCGGATAGTATGCCAAATAGAGCAGTTGTAAATACGCTGGAAGATTATCGCAAACTTTGCACCGGAAGTGAGAACGGTGAAGTAGATAAAACACAAAATATTGCGGATGCAAATTCAAAAAATGCTTTTTTAATTTTGGAAATTGTGCCGTATTATGGTGATGCGGAGGTTGGCTATCTAATCGATGGCTGTGAGCCAATTGATCTCACGAATGTTGGAAAGTCTGTTTATGCAGCTGCCAAGGAAAGTACACGTTCTGTAGCAACAGCCGTTTTTAAGGATGAGTATGATAGAGATCGTAAGGATTATGACGATGGTTTGTATAAGGAAGATACTCGTTGGACCGTGGATGATGATTGGGTATTGACCTCCGGAAAAACAATCAAGACACATGGATATTATGAAAAAGTTGCAAATGGTGATTCCGGTGACTTTGTCATTGATCATTATGAACAGGATACAACAGGAACCTTCTATACAAAAGATGCAGAGGGTAAGGATATTCCGGCGTATCGTCCGGTTTTTAGAAAGGCAAAAGATGGTGAGACAGGTCAGTTTAACTGGACAACACTTTATTATGCGTCAGCAGATACATTTGTTATGTCACGGTCGCAGTTTGATACATATGCTCTGAGTGAAAATAAGTATGTGGCATCGGCAGATGAAGGGATTGATTATAACCCGGGAGAAAGAGAGTATACGACAAGAGAAGACAGCGATTTCTATAGTATTTCTTATACAAATGATAAGGGAGAGAAAGTTGCTTCAGAGGGTAATACCAGTAACTTGTGGGTTAACATTGAAGGAATGCAGGTGTTAAAAGGTCATGTGGTTAACACTAATGATTTTGTGCGTACATCTTTGGATTTGGATGATGAATCAGAGACTGCGTGCAGAAATTTAAAAATTGCAGTTAAGACAATTGAACCTCAGGAATTAAAGAAACATCCGGAATGGATTGACTACGCGGATTTGTTATATATGCATCAGAAAACATCAGTTGGTACCTTCCCGGATTTATGGTGTAATGCAAATTTGGATAAGTATCATCGAAATAAAGATGTACTTGGAGAGTCATATTATAAGGATAAGGATCCGTTTATCATTGAAGCGGATGGAACGGTGAAATCCAAGAGTACAGATAAATCAATAAGAGAAGCGTTATTGAATTCTAATTTTATCTCTGATAACGATTGGGGTTGGACAGTAGCGAAGAAATTATTCTTCAAGATCAATCAGTTGGAGACATATGATGGGAGCGGAAAGTATGGATTTGCTCCATTATTGACTTCAAATGATATGATGAATGATTTGAAGGGACTTTCCGGGAACAGCAGATATAATGCTGATGATTTAAAGACAGTAACGAATCAGCATTTGGATTATACTACCATGGAGGTCGGAATTCCTAAAACTCCTTGGACTCCAGGTGAAAATACTGGTAAATATACAGGTACAGGTACTAATTGTGGTATGTATAAATTCTTAATCATGAATTTTTTAATGAAACAGGAGAATTTTTACAATTACTTCTTCCAGACAGAAAGAGATGCTGGAGGAAAGGTCATTACAGAAAATACTGTAGTCCACAAAAAAGTGCTGATGCACAGGAATATTGGAATCCTGATGCATTTCTTCCTGTTGCGGAGGGCAATGATTATACAAATCTTACTGATGCGCAGAGAGAGCGGTATTCAATATATTATTCACAGGGATCATATCTGCAATTCCCTACACCGGGTCTTGCCGGTGCTACGTTCATTTATAACTCAGATACATCCTTGTCACAGGGATTTAATAATGCCAGAATTGATGAAACAGATTCAACCAAGGAGGCATTTGACTGGTTTGAGAAAGAGTATGGTGAGAGACCGGATAAGCTGACTCCGGCACAGATGGTTCATTATCTTCTGCAGTATAAGAGACATGGTAATGACGATGATGATGTAGGAACACGGGATAAGGACACTATGCATGTGCTTGAAATTGAGCCATGTGCAGATTACTTTATTACAGAAAAGTATCTTGTTGGAACATATCTTCCGGCATCACGTTTCAAAGGTAAGATTGAAGTAGACCATATGACTACCGCTGAGTTTAATGGATCAAAGCGTGATATCAATGGATATTATGACTTGATTTATATCGGGGATAATATTGGTAAATTTAATACGACAACTACGCAGAATAATGGCGTTAACTATACCAATACCGCATATAATGACAGTAATTTGGATAAGTATGTATATCTGCATGTTGGTGATAAATCAGGAGATGTACGTTCTTCCGGTAATGATATTTCCAAACTGAAGAATGAACAGCTTCAAAAGTATGCAGAAGGTGGAAATGCGTTGGTGCTTGCTGACAGTTTGGCAACGTTTAAGTGGGACACAAACGATACAACAAAGATTTCGGATTCATACAAGAATAATTATTTGTCGATTGTTGATTCGACTTCACAAATGCATGCACTTCTGGAAAAATTAAAGAGTGCTAACAATGTAAATAAATTTAGAAAGAATAACATCTGTGCGCTTTCGAAGCTGAGTGTTAAGTTCCTGAGCGAGAATTGTCTGAATTATATGAAAAATGGATTTTCGCTTCCTGTGAAAACTAAAACAGGATTAACCACTAAGAAGTATAAGGAATTAACCACTCGTTATAAAGATTATGTTGGTCTTTACAGTAAGATAACATCTACTCCGGATCGATATGTTTCGGACGATGGAATGGCAGATAGCAATGAAGTTAATCCGGCAAAGGCAAAACAGTTGGCGTTGACCGATCCACAATTGAACTTCAGCTTTATCATTGGTGATCAGTCATCAGACTATGCAGTACGTATGTATATTGATCTGAATGGCGATGGTAATATTTCTGATGACGAGTTGGTTCAGGATACATTTGCAAATAATTCAGGTTCTCCATATAAATTTGTTGGAGAGGATGCAAAGGATGCCGATGGAAATGTATTCAAAGACAAGAGTGGCAATGCAATTCAGGTTCCAGTAGCGCAGAACTATATTTATGACTTTAGCAGCAATAAGAGACTATATCTGAACAAGACCAAAACATCGGGTGCTGTTTCTTGGAAATTTGTATTATATAATACAAAGACTAAAGAAAATTATCAGTCAGTAACGGGAACATCATTTTATAAGCGCTCTGATGGAAAGACAACATCAATCAAAGCATTACAGATTCTCGAAGATGATCAGATGAACAGTCAGGCAAATTTGGAGAATCAGCTTGCAGGAAGCGGATTGTTCAAGGATTGGGTTGATAAGTTGAATGATACCATTGGTTTGGATGAGAACTATAACGTAACAGTTAAGACAGTAAGTCTGACAGATTTCAATTCACAGCTTCAGGCAGGGACAATCGGTGGTGCTAACGGAGAGGATTATAATTGTTATATAGTCAGCTGTTCTACTAAACTATTCGGCGATAATGCATATAAGGATGCAGCAGATTATGTATCCTCAAGGGCAAAAGCGGGTGCTTCTGTTGTAGTAACCGGTGAAACAATTGATGACAGTAATAAATCATCAGAAGTAAAAGATATCCTTAACATGAGCCGTTTTACAGATGATTTGAAGTTGTATGGCGATATCAAGGACACTGCGAAGAAACCAAAAGAGACAGACAAGGAATATGATAATAAAAATAAATTAGAATATACCTATGCAAAGGTTATGAAGGAGGGATCCGGAAAATACAAAGTATATAATAACAAGCTTTGGAAAGATGTCGATTACAATAAGGTTGCTAAGGCGAAGACGATTAGTAGAAACAATATAGGAAGCCTTACAACATACCCATATACTATTAGTAGTTCTGTTGATATTGCGTCATCAGCAGCTCAGGTGTACCAGTTGAACATGAATAATGAAGGATTGGTTGTCTGGTATTCGTTGGGACCGGATGGTGATGGCGATGATACAGAGTATGGTATTTCGCCGAGAGATGCATCGAATAACTATTATTTGTATTCTGTTGAGAATATCACATATGATATGATAGATCTCGCAAATACAACAAGTGATCTGGAGATGAAGTTATTTATTAATACATTGCGAGGAAGTGATGTATCTCCAGCAGTAAGAGTAGATTCTGCTAAGACAGTGGATGCCAACTATAGAGATTTTGATGTTTCTGAAGTAACAGATGATTACTTCCCGAAGCAGGACTCTGATGCCATCAAGAAGTCGGAAGATGGTTCTGAGATGACTGTATTCAAGGGAGTAATTCAGCCGAATGGCAGTGATTACCGTGATTATAAGTCAAACTCTAAGATTGTAAAGGGAGACAGTCAGAGTCAGGGCAGTGGTGGTAAGATTGATGATGACACTACTATTACGCCTGCACCTGCTACACCGACACCTAAACCGAAGAGAGAGCCGGAAATATTAACACAAAAAGTGAATAGTTGGGATAATATTAAGTCTTATCGTTCCGAGAATGGCTCGCAGTTTAAGGGATGGGATAATAGTAGTATATTAGTGATTGATTATATATCTAATGCTGCTGGTAACTCTTGGTATAATGACGGAGTTGGTTACATAAAGGACAAAAATGGAACGACAGTGTTGACGTTACCGAATAAAACACAAGTATACAAGATCACTCTTGGTCAATTGAAAGAGAAATATGGCTTAGATAAAAACGATGATATTGGATATTTTAATATCGAAGCTAGAGACGGATGGTGTATTAGTATCAATTTGATTGGTATTTTTGAGGATGAAGAGCAGTATAAGGACTATAAAAATGGTGGGTCCTCTGTAGATGAAGATACTTCTGGAACAGGTGAGTCTATTATTGATAAAGAGTCCCAGAAAGATATTTATGGAACTCACGATTCGTATGACTTGCTGGCAACTCCGGCGCCGAAATATATTCCTGACACGGCTACACATCGTGTATCGTTTACACCATATACAAACGCAACGGATTGTGTTAACGTTAATTCGTTTAAGATTTCTATGGTGACAGCAAGTGCATCAAACCTTGGAACTTCTAAGGAAAAGACAGTTAGCTATGTGGATGAGATTTATCAGAAGGTAACGACTGCGACCGGTAAGTATGTATGGAAGTTCACAGCCAATAAAGATCATACGTTTACGTTGAAAGAAGGTAATTTCCTGAAAGATAGAACGCAGTATTTCTTCTTTAGTGATGACAACTATATTAATACGACAACAACGTATGACAATGATAATACAAGATGGGTACGTTTCGATATTTCGAACCGCAGAAAGTCAGCAATCAGTTATCTGCATCTCTACTATGAAGGAAATGTAGATACAACATATGTATTTGATCTGGATTAATCAGATGATATAAGCGTGGTTTATGAACCACTGTAGAGAGGGCTCTGTGCAGCAATGCGCAGAGCCTTTTTAATATATAGGAAAATGCCCGTAACGTAGCGTTATTTCAACGAGAATTGCGAAGCAATTCTTGGAGGGCAAAACGCTGGTTTTGCCCTTTTGTGTGGTCGTCAGGTCGTTCGTCATTGACGTTTATTATAATGTAGAAAAATACTGCAAGGTTTTGGCTATTATGACGAAGCGTGCCGTGTGGCAAACGGCATCAGTTTATCGAAAATTTATCAAATCCAGCAACTTGTCTAAAAAACAGTGCTATTTTCGTCAATATGGAGAAAAGGTATTTTTATCTCGACAGTGTTCGGCAACCGTGCTACAATCCGTACAAAGTATATATAAGCATAAGGATAGCCGGTGTTGATTTACGGAAGGCATAATGGTATGATTAAAATGTACATAATTTATGGGGTGTTTCTATCAAGTGGAGTAATAATATAGTAGATAGAATTGGATCGGTCCGGCATGGTAACTGTGATAACAGATTGTCAAAACAGGACTGTACCAGGGATATTTTCTCTGTTTTGGCTTACATTTTCAGAGAAAGTGAGAATTGTGTATGAAAGCAAATGATGGTGTAAATTACAATCGAAATTACAAAGACACATTGTTTCGGAAGCTATTTGGTGAGAACAGGGAGAATGCACTGAGTTTGTACAACGCAGTCAATGGAACACATTATACCAATGCGGAGGATTTGGAATTTACCACGTTGGATGATGTTGTCTATATGAAAATGAAGAATGATGTATCATTTATATTTGGAAATTATCTGAATCTTTATGAACATCAAAGTACATTGAACCCGAATATGC
>ERZ773133.2543-NODE-2543-length-16123-cov-17.149054_pt1 | contig 16123 bp, 10 predicted proteins | sample MGYA00580861_ERZ773133 | MGnify/ENA primary metagenome ERZ773133 (study PRJEB29015, sample SAMEA2737844) | human gut metagenome | biome: human gut; feature: human-associated habitat; material: faeces | place: China | collected 2012 ...
AAGGAATAACCTTAGTAGGAGCTTTGTCGATAGAACCGTCAAGGATAGCGTCGATAATACCACGAGTATCTTTGATAGAGATACGTTTACCAGAACCATTCCATCCAGTGTTAACCAAGTATGCTTTAGCACCAGTCATCTCCATCTTCTTAACCAGTTCTTCTGCATATTTAGTCGGGTGCAATGACAAGAAAGCAGCACCGAAACAAGCCGAGAATGTCGGAGTCGGTTCAGTGATACCACGTTCCGTACCAGCCAATTTAGCTGTAAATCCAGACAAGAAGTAGTATTGAGCCTGTTCCGGGTTCAGGATAGATACTGGAGGCAATACACCGAACGCATCAGCCGACAAGAAGATAACTTGTTTTGCGTGAGGACCTTTAGAAACCGGTTTAACGATGTTTTCGATGTGATAGATAGGATAAGAAACACGAGTGTTTTCAGTCACGCTCTTGTCAGTGAAATCAATCTTACCGTTAGCGTCAACAGTTACGTTTTCAAGTAAAGCGTCACGTTTGATAGCATTGTAGATATCTGGTTCGCTTTCTTTATCCAAGTTGATAACCTTAGCGTAGCAACCACCTTCGTAGTTGAATACACCTTCGTTATCCCATCCGTGTTCGTCGTCACCGATCAATTTACGTTTCGGGTCAGTAGACAAAGTAGTCTTACCTGTACCAGACAATCCGAAGAAGATAGCAGAGCTAGTTCCTTCCATATCAGTGTTAGCAGAGCAGTGCATAGAAGCGATACCACGAAGCGGGTTCATGTAGTTCATGATAGAGAACATACCTTTCTTCATTTCACCACCGTACCAAGTATTCAGGATTACTTGTTCTTTAGTCTTCAGGTTGAATACTGTAGCAGTTTCAGAGTTCAAGCCCAGTTCTTTGTAGTTGTCAACTTTTGCTTTAGAAGCGTTGAAACATACGAAATCAGGTTCTCCGTAGTTAGCAAGTTCTTCAGCAGTCGGGCGAATGAACATGTTAGTTACGAAATGAGCCTGCCAAGCTACTTCCATGATGAAACGTACTTTCATACGAGTAGCTTCGTTAGCACCACAGAAAGTATCAACAACGAACAAACGTTTGCCGGAAAGTTGTTTTACAGCTTTAGCTTTCAAGTCAGCCCAAGCTTCTTCAGTACATGGTTTGTTATCGTTTTTATATTCTTCGGAAGTCCACCATACAGAATCAGCAGAAGCTTCATTCTTAACGAAGAATTTATCTTTAGGAGAACGACCGGTGTAGATACCTGTCATTACATTCACAGCGCCTAATTCAGTAACTTGACCTTTTTCAAAGCCTTCCAGACTCGGTTTTGTTTCCTCAGCGAACAAAACATCATAAGACGGATTGTGCAAAATCTCAGTCACACCTGTGATGCCGTACTTGCTTAAATCTAAATTTGCCATTTTCTTTGAATTAATTAAAATTGGTATTTTGTTTTCTATCTCTTTTCACCTTAACATGGGGAGCTTTGGATACCCCCTTGTAAATCCGGCTACAAAAGTAATACTTTCTTTGGAAAGGAAGAAGGTATTAGAGAAATTTTTCCCTAATTGAAACTCTTTTATAAATTCCTAACAATATCTGCAAACTGAATATTGCAATTTGAAAGATTATCGTTTACTTTGCAAGTCAGTATGCTAGCAATGCTGTGAAAATGAGATTAAAATCTGATTAAAAAATAATATGAAAGTAATTGATTTTGGCCAAACTAATTCGATTCTAAACCAGTACATATCCGAAATTAGAAATGTAGAAGTTCAGAATGACCGCCTGCGTTTCCGCCGTAACATAGAACGGATCGGAGAAATCATGGCTTATGAAATGAGTAAAGAGTTTAAATACTCGGTAAAGAACATCCAGACACCACTGGGAATCGCTCCGGTCAGTACACCGGACAACAATTTAGTAATCAGTACGATCCTGCGTGCTGGTCTGCCTTTCCATCAAGGTTTCCTTAGCTATTTCGACGGGGCGGAGAATGCGTTTGTTTCCGCTTACCGCAAATATAAAGATACGCTAAAATTCGATATACATATAGAATATATCGCTTCTCCCCGCATTGATGACAAAACGCTGATTATCACCGACCCTATGTTGGCAACAGGAGGGAGTATGGAACTTAGTTACCAGGCAATGCTGACTAAAGGACACCCAGCTGAAATTCATGTTGCTTCGATTATCGCCAGTCAAAAGGCTATCGATCATATAAAGAATGTATTTCCGGAAGACAAGACGACAATCTGGTGCGCTGCCATCGATCCCGAACTCAACGAACATTCCTACATTGTTCCGGGACTGGGCGATGCGGGCGATCTTGCCTATGGCGAAAAAGAATAAACGTTTAAAGATTCTTCCGATATTGCTGCGGTGAAACCCCAACCTGCTTCTTAAAGAACGTACCGAAATAAGAAGCATTGGGGAAGCCGAAGGCATTTGAAATCTCCTGAATATCTTTCTGCGTATTTTTAAGCAATGAGATACTCTTACGAATGATAGCTTTGAATACAAGTTCCTGCACGGTATATCCGCAGATACTCTTAGAAACGGCAGAAAGATATTTAGGAGACAAACACAATTTATCCGCATAAAACTCAACACCCCGTTCCTGCATATAATATTTTTCGATTAACTGGATCAAGTGAATAAAGACTTCATTTTTGCGTCCTCCCACTTCCCGCCCGTCATTGACAAGTTTGCGATTATAAATAGAGCAAATCCTGTACGTCAATGCAAGTAGAAGTAATTTCTGCTCATAAAGTTTAAATGAATTTTCTTCCGACTGTAACACATTGTCCAATAAAGACATATACTTTACTATCTCTTCTTCCTCACCAGTAGACCATACACAAGAAGGTTCTTCGGGAGTAAGGCGGGAATACATATACATGGAAACAACCAGATTCCCCATAATATCCCGAATAGGTTCTATCTGATAAATCAAAATCCGTACCTCCATGTCTTCCGACTCTTGCAAAACCTGAAACTCGCCGTCTTCGGGAATAAACAAACTTTCGCCTGCTCCTGCGAAATGCTTTTTCTGATTAAGCGAAAACTGGAAATTACCCTGGCGGCAAATAATCAGCCCCAGCCCTTTCATTTGGAAAGGTTTCTTCAGTGAGGGTGGAAAATTTACAAATATCCCTTCGGAGCTACATATATTTTTCCCACTTAACAAATCGCAATCAAACTGCAATAAACGATCTTGTCCGCTATCCATCATACTAATATATTAACAGATCATTATCAAAAACGACGCTAAGTTAGCAATTTTCGTTTAGGATAAGGAACAACGAGCACAAATATCATACAAATTAACCCACCATAAATTGTCCATCCCGCCATCTCTTTGAGTGCAGAGAGCGTGGCCTGCACCTGAATACGCCCTTTGGTAGATATAGCAGCCATGTTACGGGCTTCCGTCTCACTCTTTCCCTGATATTTCATACCTTGTACCGTACCAAGGAAGGAAGTGGAAGCATCTGGATTAAGCAGGTCCACATTTTGCGCATAACGGGTTATATAGTGTTGTTGCCGCTCCTGCAAAACATTTGTATAAATTGCTCCGCCAATACTCGGTCCCACAACCATACGCACAGTAAGCATAATACAGATCCAGGTAGAAAGATATTTAAAAGGCATACGTTGATTGGCATAAGCAGCCGTCAGCGCATACAGAATCATCATGCCTGTGGCACGGATGATAACTGCATATTTCAGACGCTCGTAAACTCCTGCTGTCTGTACCTCGAAATACATGAAAACAGCTGATAAAGACAGGAAGAAGAATCCCATCGCAAACAGATACTTAAAATGTAATCCTTTACCTCCCAACACCATAGCAATCACGGCACCAATAGCATAACCTACCATACACCAATTACCTAATGAAGCATTTTGCAGATTATCGAGATGCATCCCCACTCCTGCAAACACATTGACAAACATAGCACTGGAGTTTATCACCATCAATAATAAGTAAAGTAATGCTCCCATACGTATAGTACGCAGTTTGAACGCATCCAGTAAAACATAAGGCGACCGGCGCGTTACATCCATATATAGAAAAATTCCCGCAAACAGAATACTTACAGCTGTCGCCCAACGGATAGATTCGTCATCATACCAGTCGAGTACTTTTCCATAAACCAGCACATACGTGAGACAAGTCAGCGAGATGCAAAATGCAGTGACATTGCCGAACTTACGGAAATTAATAGGAAACCTTCCGGGAAACTTATAATTCGGCATGGTAATAAACAAGAGCAAAATAGAGATCAGGAGAATCCCCATCATAAAGTAATACACATATTTCCACTCATATTCAAAGGACAGCCAAGCCGTCAATGCTGTGCCCGACTGTCCCAGAATCATAAAAAACAGATAAACAGCCGGCTGACTCACACATCTTTCAATGTCCAATTTATTCCAACCGGCAGTATCTTTCGGCTCCAAGCCCGGAGTAATATTGCGGGTAGCTTCCATTCCACCTGCATACCAAATGAGTGTGAACAGATTGACCATCATCAGTACCATACGCAAGAAACCCGTCAGAAGACTACAAAGCGCCAACAGAAAAACGCTGTCTGTCTTTGCACAGATATAACTGAATATATACATGAACGCAAACCCGACAATACACATCATCTTCTCCCGCCGCACACACACCAACTGATATAGGAAAGGAGCAAAGGCTGCCATACCAATAGAAGTAACAAAGTTGGCAAACTGGATATGCTCGGATATAATGCCAAGCCCGCTCATCATTTCGGTGCTATTCACCGAATAAACCCCGCCTACCGTAAGAATCGGCAGAAAGAAAAATAACAGAATGATAATACCCAACGGCTTGGGCATCCAGCTATAGAAAGGATAATTTTTAGGATAAGAGGGCATTAATTTTTGATTTATGAATTATGATTTATGAATTATAGGTGCACGGTAGTTAGAGTTTGGCTTTCACCACTACCATCATGCCTGCTGCTAATCGTTCGTTGTCTTCTTTCGATAAATCGGTAAAGTCGATGCGTACGGGGATGCGCTGTTGGATCTTCACAAAGTTGCCTGCGGAGTTATCGGTCGGCACTAATGAATATTTGGAGCCGGTAGCTCCTGATATAGAGGTGACTTTGCCTTTAAACTCTTTATCGCTAATGGCATCTACTGTGACAAATACTTCCTGTCCGATATGCAGGTTCTCGATTTGTGTCTCCTTATAATTGGCAACGATCCATTTCTGGGTATCAGGAAGAATATAGGTGATGGTCTGCCCTGCCGAAATAAACTGTCCTTCCTCTAATGAGCGACGGCCGAGTTTTCCGTCACAAGGAGCTATTACAACCGTATAGGAAAGATTCAACCGGGCCATTTCGAGCGCAGCTGTTGCTCTTTGAATAGCCGCTTCGGTATTCATGCGACGGTAGGACACTTCATCTACACCGGAAAGAGCTGCTTTTTTCTGCCTTTTCGTAGCTTCCAGTTTCTTATGCGTAGCTTCATAATCAGTGACAATCTGTTCAAGTTGGATAGGAGTAGCCGCATTTCGTTTCACGAGGTTCTCATATCGTTTCCGGTCTTTTTCCAGTTTCGCCAACCGTACTTCAATTTCGGCAATAGACGCATCATAAACAGATGCTGTTGTCTGCGTGGTATTGAGTGTTGCATTGATGACGGTCGCACCAGCTTGCGCATCTTTCAAGGCAGCTTCAGCCTCCATTACGCGAATTTTATATTCACGATCATCCAGTACCAGCAAAGTATCTCCTTTATGTACCTCCTGATGTTCTGTAAAGTAGATTTTGTCAATGTAACCTGAAGCACGTAGATTGATAGGAGACACATATTGTTCTATTTGTGCATCGTTACTAGTCTCCGTCTGGCTATAATTCAAAAAAAGGCAGATCACTTCAATCACTCCCCAAACAATAATAGCCACTCCGAGAAGGCTGATAGCAATCTGCCAGCGACGAAGTTTCTTCATTTTTTTTGCTTTCTCCTGATGAGTAGCGGAAGGAAGGTTATTTTCTATTGTTTCCATATTTATGATTGTTATTTGCGTATTATTTGACTAATGATTCTATTTGTCCGGTCAGTTTAAGCAGCATCAGGTTAGTCACCCGATAGTTATAATGTGCGCTGATATAGTTGTTTTGAGCTTCGCTCATCTGCATTTCATCTTGCAGCACTTCCGTCATAGAAGCAATGCCTTCCCGGTAACGGTCGGAAGTGACTGCGTACACATCTTCGGCAAGCAAGTAGTTATCCTTCTGTTTCTTAAAGTTACGCTGATTGTTCATCAGGTCGTTCACAGCATTCAGATATTGAGTTTGCAGATTCTTCCGGGCATCTTCCCATGCCAGTCTTTTGTTCTCTATATCGATCATCGCCTTCTTTATTTTATAGGTTTTATCCAGTCCGTCGAAAATCGGAATACGCAAGGTTAGCCCCACTCCATAGGAACGAAACCATTGATTGGACGGACCGGAGTGGAACCAATGATAACCTTTATCCGTATATGCAGCATATCGCCAGCTGCCTGTCAGACTAAGAGAAGGGATATATCCATTAGTAATGATCTTCTTTTGTCGTTCCGCCAGTTGCACTTGCGATTGTGAGAGTTGAAGTTCATAGATATTTTCCGACAAGCCGGTCAGGGCTACCGTAGTAATGCTATCGGTATTTACCGGTGTCAGCGCGATTTCCTTTTCAGCCGGATAATCCATAATGTATTTCAGCATATTCAATTGCTGTTTCATCATTGCTTGTGCATTGTCATATTGCACCTTCAGATTTTCCAAATTGATATTGACTCTTTTCAGATCGACTTCCATGGACATTCCATTATCGAAGAAAGCCTGTGTAATATCTCTCAATTCTTCCAGACGGGTGATATTTGCTTTTATCAGCATGATTTGTTCGGCCGTGACCTGTCCGAGATAATACATCTTACTGATTTGAAGAATAACATCTTCCCTGGCTTTTCCATAAGACAGACGGCTGATTTCTTCCATCACTTTAGCTATGGACATAGAAGTATAAAGAGTCTGATTGAAAAGCGGCATCTGCATTTCCAGTCCTGCATTAGCAGAATGTTGCAATGTTTTCGTTATATTATAGGGAACTCCGTAAGATGAACCGTCTGTGACTGACACCGGAGGATCAAAATTGTTATTATAACCGGCTATCGCATTAATTTGCGGCAGCAGCTTTGAACGGTTTTCAGATACGCCATATTTACTTTTTTGTATTTCTTTACGTTTCCCTTCTAACGACAAGTTATTGTCAATACCAATGCGGAGACAATCCTCTAATGTCAGAATCTCTACCTCCTGTGTGTTCCCACGTAACACGAACAAGAAAAAAAAGGAAAAAATGAATAGTAGTCTTTTCATAACATAATGCTCTATTATTGGCTACAAATTTAGTAGCTTACAGCATAATAAGACTATCCACAAACTATTTGTTTATATTCATATTTTCCTTTTTCAATGAACAAACAATAAACAACTACTCTCAAAAACATTACACTTAATATGTTTCTATGAACAGCGTTTGTTTTTTCATATTTTTTTAGTGAATGTAAAATAAGGGCGGCGCTCTTTGTGAGGGGGAGTGCCGCCCTTATTTTATAACCTTACAATACATTATGAAGGTTAATGACTATTACATTTCGCTTAAGACTTCTTCGCAATCTTGTTCCGCTGCGTCCACGCAAGGACCATAACTCCGATCAGCAACAAAGCCAATGCTGCATAAGCAATACTTTCTGTAACCTGTATGCTTTGCGGATCAAACCACATTTCGATGGTATGTTCTCCTGCCGGTACATTTATCGCACGTAAGATATAATCTGCACGGGCAATATCGATAGGCTGGCCGTCAATAGTCACCTGCCATCCCGGATAATATATTTCGGAGAAGACAACAACTCCGTCTTTAGGAGTGGAAGCCTTGTAAACCAGACGATTCGGCTCGTAACTAGTCAACTGGATGGTAGATAGAGAATCTTTATATCCTTCTGTCACACCTTTCAATTGTTCTTTAAACTTCACATCCACTACGGCTGTTTCCGTTGGAAGAATATCATTCAAAGCGTCGATTTCTTCATTTGCATTATTTACATACTGCACCTTATCTACGAACCACGCATTGCCGTATGCATAAGGATTTACCACAGGAACAGCCTGCCCTTGCTCTCCGGCAGGGAAAATGAAGTATTTTGTATTCAGCATATTCAGTACACGGAATTTGGAAGCGTCTACACTGTCCATCTGTCCGCCGGCAGTAGCCACCGCCTGATAGGTTTCCTGCATTTCGGGCATGATATGATGATCTATCATTTCCTGATAGCGACGGAGCTTCGCTGCATGATAGCCACCGACACTTTTATGCCAGTATGCCGTGTTGTTTTCATTAAACGTATTACCGGGGAAGCCTATAAAGTTCAACACACGATAATTTAAAGTAGTATCCTGAAGGATCATCTCATCCGCCTGTGTTTTAACAAACGCTTCTGTCTGTTTGGATTTCGGCACAAACTGTTCGTCATTCAAATAGCGTTTATTAATGCTCCACATATCTATCAAACATAAAAGCGCAATACCAGCCAATGTGAAAGAAGCTTTCAACTTCCGCTGTTGATATAAGAATAAAAACAGGCAACCAATCATTATAATAAAGAAACTACGCCATGCGTCCGAAGCAATAATAGCTTCACGCATTTCAGTCAGGTTTGCCACAAACGGAGCCAAATGTTCGGCTGGAAGTGCTTGTTTCAAAGCAGCCATCTCTTGTGTCGTAATAAAACCGGAGAAGAAAGCACCCGGAGCAACAGCTAAAATCAACGCAACACCAGCAGTCAGTACCAAAGTGGCAATCACCCCTCCACGGTTCTCTTTCAACTTCAGCGTATCCGGTTTGCTCAAAATCTCTTTCAAAGCAAAAATCGCCAACAAAGGAATGGTAAATTCAGCAATCACCAGAATGGAAGATACAGCACGGAACTTATTGTACATCGGGACGTAATCGATAAAGAAGTCCGTCAATCCCATGAAATTCTTTCCCCATGAAAGCAGAATCGAGAAGATAGTAGCTCCTAGCAATGCCCATTTCAGAGGACCTTTCACTATGAAACAACCCAATACGAACAGGAACATCACAAATGCCCCGACATATACAGGACCGGCTGTCCACGGTTGCTCACCGAAATATTGCGGCAACTGCGAATAAATGCCGCTATACATTGGATTGGCCTTTGCCATAGCAACTTCGCTTTGCGACATCGTAGACCCTGATCCTCCTCCTTTTACGTTCGGAATCAGCAACGTCAATGTCTCGCCGATACCATAACTCCAGTTGGTTATGTAGTCACGGTCCAACCCGCTACTTGTCTGGCTGGCCGCAGCGCCCTCCTGCTTCAATTCGCTCTTGCCGCGCATCGTCTCCTTACTATATTCATAAGTATGATACAGATTGGAGATATTGATACAAACTCCTACCACGGCAGCCAATGCCAAAATTGCGCTGGCCTTGAAGAAATGGGGCAGTTCTTTCTTTTTATAAGCATCTTCAAAGTACGCTCCTATGAAAAACAGGATCACAAACATGAAATAATAGCTCATCTGAATGTGATTCGACTGAATCTGAAGGGCGATGAACAGCGCTGTAATAATTCCACCCAACAAGTATTTCTTCCGGTAAGCCAGAACGACACCCGCAATCGTAGGTGGGATATAAGCCAACGTCACAAACTTCCAAATGTGCCCTGCCGGTATCAGAATGAAGAAATAGGAAGAAAAAGCCCATATCACTCCGCCCAATCCTGCCAACCAAGCCGATATTCCGAAAGCCCGCAAAAGAATATAGAATCCGAGCATCATAATAAAAGTCAGCACTACATAATCCGGGAGAAAGAGGCGATAAACCTTCTCCACCCCTTTCAGGGACGTTGTCGAGTCGTAACTCGGAGACATCTGATAGGTAGGCATACCTCCAAAAATCGAATTCGTCCAGCGCGTACGTTCTCCGGTACGTTCGAGATACTCTTTCGATTCTTGTCCTGCGCCGACTCCAGCAGCCGTGTCATGCTGAAACAAGATACGACCTTCAATATCAGCCGGAAAAAAATAGGCGAAAGAAAGAATGATAAAAGCCAGAATGGCTATTAAGTCGGGAAGAAACTTTTTCATTTGCAATGACACGATTTACTATTTACGATTGAAGTTTGAATATAAAATAAATTACGATCTGACAATCCAATATTTACAATTGATAACGGTAGAATACCGATCTCCCACATTTATCAATCGTAAATAGTAAATCGTCAAATCGTAAATCTAATTAGTATCTATAATGATCTGCTTTATAAGGTCCGTCCACTGACACACCAATATAGGCAGCCTGTTCAGGAGTCAACTTGGTCAATTTCACGCCGATCTTTTCAAGATGCAGGCGGGCAACTTCTTCGTCCAGATGCTTCGGCAAGCGATATACATTGATATCATATTTCTTGTTGAACAGTTCTATCTGCGCCAATGTCTGATTAGTAAATGAATTACTCATCACAAATGACGGATGACCGGTTGCACATCCCAGATTTACCAAACGACCGTCAGCAAGCAGAATGATGCTGTGACCATCCGGGAAATAATAACGGTCTACTTGTGGTTTGATGTTCACACATTTGATACCCGGATAATGTTTCAAGGCATCTACCTGAATTTCATTATCGAAATGACCGATGTTGCAAACGATAGACTGATCTTTCATTTTCTCCATGTGGTCGATACGGATAATATCGATATTACCTGTAGTAGTCACAAAAATATTGCCTTCCATGCAAGCTTCTTCCATAGTCACCACTTCAAAGCCTTCCATGGCAGCCTGCAATGCACAGATCGGATCTACTTCCGTCACGAGTACCCGCGCTCCGTAAGAACGCATAGAATGAGAACAGCCTTTACCCACATCACCATAACCACATACTACCACCACTTTTCCGGCAATCATCACATCCGTTGCACGCTTGATACCGTCAGCCAGCGATTCGCGGCAGCCATACAGGTTGTCAAACTTAGATTTTGTGACCGAATCATTCACATTGAATGCCGGGAACAACAGTTTGCCTTCTTCCTGCATCTGATACAAACGGTGTACGCCTGTCGTAGTTTCTTCAGACACGCCACGCATTTCTTCCGCTACACGATGCCAGCGAGTACTGTCTTCCGCCAACACTTTCTTCAAGATTGCATTCAGTTCTATTTCGTCCTCTGCATGTACTTCTTTATCCAATACGGCAGCATTATTCTCTGCATCATAACCTACGTGAATCATCATCGTAGCGTCACCGCCATCATCTACAATCACATTCGGTCCTTTACCACCTGCAAAGCTCAATGCTTGCAATGTACACCACCAATAATCAGCAAGAGTCTCCCCCTTCCATGCAAACACAGGCACACCCGTAGCAGCAATTGCAGCCGCCGCATGATCCTGCGTTGAATATATATTACAAGAGCACCAACGTACTTCAGCTCCTAAAGCCACTAACGTTTCAATCAGCACAGCCGTCTGAATGGTCATGTGCAACGATCCCATAATGCGGGCACCTTTTAACGGTTTGGATTCTCCATACTTTTCGCGAAGAGCCATCAGGCCGGGCATTTCTTTTTCTGCCAAATCGATTTCCTTGCGTCCGAAATCAGCAAGCGTAATATCTGCCACCTTATAGGGCAGAGTAGAGAATAATTCTGTAGACATATTGTAAATCATTTATATATAATGAATGCAAAGATAGAACATTCTGATTAGTAGGGCAAAAGCTATCCGTTTTTTTATATTATAATAACTTGGGAGACAATCCGCGTCTCGGAATATTGTCTTATATTTGCAACAGATAAAACAAATTCTACAATATTCTAATGAATAACAATAAATCTTCTATGAGACATTACGAGGGCAAAACGAAGGAGGAACTTTTAAAAATAATCGAACAATTAGAAGAGAAGATAGATTTTCTTTCCTCCCATCTTTCGCCTCCTTCCCAAGAGCGTTTTCGCGATAAATACAGCACCCGGATATTGGATGCCCTCCCCGATATGCTCACCGTCTTCGACCATGATGCCAATATTATAGAGCTTGCTTCTTCGCCGGCAACCAACCACGTAGAAGGTATCAATGCCAGTAATATCACCACCACTAACGTAAAAGATATTCTGCCGGAAGAAGCTTATGAGAGTGTCCGCAAGAATATGGATAAAGTGATCCTCACGGGAGAAAGTTCCACAGCCAGACATGACCTGATGTTGGACGGTGTTTTACATCACTACGAAAACCGCATCTTTCCGTTGGATAATAAATATCTGTTGTGTATGTGCCGTGATATATCCCAACAATGGGAAGCAGAACAGACGAACGCGCAACAACAGAAAGAGTTGAAGGCCGCCAGAGTCAAGGCAGAAGAGTCGGATCGGCTGAAATCTGCTTTTCTTGCAAACATGAGCCATGAAATACGCACTCCGCTCAATGCGATTGTCGGATTCTCCAAACTAATCACTTTCGCAACATCTACGGAAGAGAAGAATCAATATGCGGAAATCATCGAACGAAATTCGGAAATGTTACTGAATCTATTCAACGATATTCTGGATCTGTCCTCACTGGAGGCCGACTCTTTAAAATTCAACATCCGTCCGATCAAGTTAACAGATATCTGTCTGCAACTGAAGCAACAGTTTTGCCATAAGACGCAAAACGGAGTCAAACTTATTTTAGATGATGTAGATGCGGACATGTATGCCTCCGGTGACTGGAATCGTATTATACAAATTATAAGTAACTTACTTAGTAACGCCACAAAGTTTACCCCCAAAGGAGAAATTCATTTCGGGTATCAGGAAAAAGAGGAATTTGTAGAGTTCTACGTGAAAGATAGCGGCATCGGTATTCCGGCAGAAAGAGTTGCCACTATTTTCCGCCGCTTTGGAAAAGTCAACGATTTTGTTCAGGGAACCGGATTAGGGCTGACTCTTTGCAGAATGTTAGTAGAAAAAATGGGAGGACGTATCTGGCTGCGCTCTCAGGAGGGGCAGGGAAGCAGGTTTTATTTCACTCTCCCTTTGATTCGCCAATAAATGTGCCGTCGAGGTTACAAATACCTGTATCCGAGGATGACACTTATATGACTATTTACAATTAGATACAGAAAACGCGGCCTGTCGATGACAAAGCCGCGTTTTCCGTTTATCTATATTTGAAAAATATTTCTTTATTTCTTAGCAGCCGGAGCACTAAGCATTTCTTTGTATTTCACCGGATCATTCAGTATTTTCATCGCTTCTTTCAAACCGTCATCATCCTTCAACTGCTGGATTATATTACCACGTTGATAATAGTAACGCTTGATAATTTCAGTAGCAATCATTTTCTTTATGTCGGTAGAGAAATAATCCAAGTCACGGTCGAGATTATGGTTCAACTTCTTCTCTAGCACTTTGAATTCCTCTGAAGCGTCATCCATATATCCTTCAAACTCGGCAGCTTCTTTCAACGTTTTCAGAATCTTCTCACTCTGTTGGTCATACTTGAAGTCGGCTTTCTTCACCAATGCTTTAAAATCATTATAATCAGCATCTGTCACCTCAAACTTCTCCGGAGCAACGATAGTGGGATGTTTCAAACAATACTGCGTTGCATAATCGAAGATTAGATTATCACGTACCAAATAGAAAAGGATATTCGGTAATTTCTCTTGTTTGATCGTAATATCCGGCATTACACCACCTCCGTCACGGACTTCACGTCCGGCAGCCGTATAGAATACCTTAGTTAAACTGTCGGGAATAGTGCCAACACTTCCGTCTTCATTGCGATGTTTGTAATCAATAGCCTGCACGCAACGGCCGCTCGGAATATAATATTTGGAGGTAGTCACTTTCATCGTTCCGCCATAAGGCAAAGAACGGGGAACCTGTACCAGTCCTTTTCCAAAAGTACGGTTACCAACGATCACAGCACGGTCGAGATCCTGCAAAGAACCTGATAAGATTTCAGAAGCAGAAGCCGTTCCGCTATTTACCAGTACTGCAATCGGAATATCCAAATCCAACGGTTCACGCAACGTTTTATAAGTGTTACTGGCCTGTTTGATTTTTCCTTTGGTCGTCACAATCACTTTTCCACGCGGCAAAAAATAATTCGCAATTTCTACTGCTTCATCCAACAGTCCGCCGCCATTACTGCGAAGGTCTATCACCAATGAAGTAGCTCCCTGTTTCTTCAAATCCAGCAGTGCTTTTTTAAATTCTTTGGAAGGATTGCCGGAAAAAGTACTAAGGCTGATATAACCTATATTGTTATCCAATACGGCAGTATAAGGTATTGCCGGATTCTGAATAGATTCACGCACAATTGTGAACTCCATCGGCGTACGTCCGCCTTTCACATTCGGACGCTCAATCTTCAACTTAAAGCTGGTACCCGCCTGTCCGCGCAACATCTGGCTGACTTCCGCATTATTCTTACCGGCAAGGTCTTTTCCGTCAATCTCCATCAGGATATCTCCCGCTTTCAGTCCGGCTTTTGCAGCAGGTGTTCCCTCGAAAGGTTCAGAAATCATCGAACGCTTTAGTTTCGTATTATAAGCAATGTAAGAACCTATACCACCGAATGATCCTTTAATCATCTGCTCCAACTCACTCTGATCTTCTTCCGGATAATATTCCGTATAAGGATCCAAGGTGTAAAGCATATTATCGATTCCTTCCCGAATCGTTTTATTCGGATCGATGGTATCTACATAGAACATATCCAGTTCTTTCACAATCGCGTTAAATATATCCAGATTCTTTGCAATCTGGAAATTACGGTCGTCTCCGCTCTTGAAACTAAAGAAAGCAACTGTGGCTATCACCGCTACTGCAACAATAGCTATTCGCCTGTTCAGCAATTTTTTCATACCTCTTTTTAATCTAAATGAGTCGTAAAAGTAGCTTAATCCTTTGTTATTCTGCCAGAATCCTGTTAATATTTAACTTAATTTCATCCCAACGTTCTTGTGGCATCGTTGTTCCGATTACCTGAATAACATTTCCCGAGAGAATAGAACCTATTTTTGCACATTTATCCAACGAGTATCCACAGGTCAATCCATATAAGAATCCGGAAGCGAAATAGTCACCTGCACCGGTAGTATCCACCACTTTCTGAACCGGAATGGCCGAAACCTTTATTTCCTCTGTTCCTTTGCGGATATAAGAACCGCTTGCTCCGACTTTTACAATAGCAATACTGCATTTCTTGGCAATCACTCCCAAAGCTTCCTCCGGTTCCTTGCCGGTAAAGGCTTTCGCTTCTTCTTCGTTTGCAAAGACGATGTCGACATATTTGTTTATTAATAAAGAGAAGAACTCCAGATCATTGGCCACAATATTATAACTAGCCATATCCAGACAAATCTGCAAACCTGCTTCTTTTGCCAGTTCAATGGCATGAAGAATCATTTCATGGTCCTGAACGAGATAGCCTTCTATAAATAGGTACGCGTAACCTTTAAACATATCCAGCGTCAGTTCTTCCGCTCTCAAAAAAGCGGCTGCTCCCAAATAAGTTCCAAAAGTGCGCTCCCCATCCGGCGAGATAAAAGTGGATGCCACACCGGAAGGTAGTCGGTCCGAGGTCAATAATTTGTCTTCAATCTTATTTTTCTGCAGATTTTCACGAAAAAATTCTCCATAATTATCATTTCCCACTTTTCCGATAAACCCTGTTCCGGCACCCAAACAAGCCAGTCCAAGGATGGCATTTCCTGCCGATCCGCCTGTTGCCAAGTGGGTTTTCATCTGTGAAAATTTTGTGTTAATCTGCTGTAACTTAGCGTCATCGATGAGCTGCATGCTTCCTTTGGGTAAACCCATTTCATCCAAAAGAGTATCATCCTTCAGGGTTGCGAGTACGTCTACCAGGGCGTTGCCCAATCCTATTATTTTGTCCATTCCTAATATTTTTTTTGCAAAGATATTGCATATTTCAAAAAAACCTAGTACTTTTGCATCGCAATTGAGAAAAACATTCTTCCTTAGCTCAGTCGGTTAGAGCATCTGACTGTTAATCAGAGGGTC
>ERZ773133.2547-NODE-2547-length-16097-cov-6.489652_pt1 | contig 16097 bp, 17 predicted proteins | sample MGYA00580861_ERZ773133 | MGnify/ENA primary metagenome ERZ773133 (study PRJEB29015, sample SAMEA2737844) | human gut metagenome | biome: human gut; feature: human-associated habitat; material: faeces | place: China | collected 2012 ...
ATGAGAGTGTAGCCCGTGACAGGTCTACATAAAAGATTCAGTGATGGTCGGAAAAGTAGATACCCACTGTGAGAAAAAGATGACTACAGTGCGATAGTTCATCCGGCATAGATGATGAACACACTGTTTGATATAGATAAAGTCCGCCGGTGTACTGCTTTGGCGGTTAGAAATAAAAAATTGTGAGAGGAATATAGCGGAATGTCAAATAAGAAAAATCTACTGATTTATGCTCATTACTATATTCCAGATACTGCGTCAACGGGGCAGATCCTCCGTGAGCTGGCGGAGGGTATGCTGGATAAGTTCAACATTACAGTCATCTGCGTGGTGCCGAGTTACTTAGGAACTATCGAAGAAAAATACAAGACGCAGAAATATTACGAAGAAGAAATCAACGGCGTAAAAGTTTTGAGAATCAGGGTGCCGGAGTTCAGTAAGACCAATAAGAAGAGTCGTGTGAAGAACATAGTTTCCTATTTCTTTGGGGCAATGGGTGCGACCTTCAAGGTCGGAAAGCAGGATTATGTGTTCTCCATTTCCCAGCCGCCTATCCTTGGCGGCCTGCTGGGTGTCTGGGGCAAGTGGGTAAAACACGCTAAGTACATTTACAACATTCAAGACTTCAACCCGGAACAGGTGTTGGCCGTTGGCTATACCAAGAGCAAACTTATCACAGATGCCATGATGTGGTTCGACAAGTTCAGCTGCAAACGCAGCGACCTTGTAATTACAGTCGGCCGTGATCTGGTGGAAACGGTTGAGAATCGCTTCAAGGGTAAGAAAGTCCCGAAAACGGTTATGATCAACAACTGGATCGATGAAAACGAGATTTATCCATTGGATGAGAGCAATGAAAAGGTTCAGGCTTTTAAGAAGAAATACGGTCTCGATGGCAAGTTTGTCATTATGTACTCTGGCAATATCGGTCTTTACTATGACCTTGAGAATCTAATCAAGGTTGTGGAGAGAATCAAACCGGGTACTAAGACTACCGATGGCCGAGAGGTTGTATTTGCTTTTGTTGGTGCTGGTTCTGTGTTGGACAAGCTGGTGCTCTATGTAAAGCAGCATCACATGGACAATGTGACTTTCATTCCGTATCAGGATAAGGCTGACCTGATTTATAGTTTGAATGCCGGTGATGTTCACTGGTGTGTGAACGCGAAAGGCATCAAAGGAGTAAGTTGCCCATCGAAGGCATACGGCATAATGGCCGCTTCGAAGCCAATTTTAGGGGTCTTGGAGTCAGGTTCAGAGGTTCGCTGCCTGATTGAAGATACACATGGCGGTCTCTGTTGTGAGCCGGGTGAGTATGATAAGGTTGAGAAAAACATTCGATGGTTCATTGAAAATGCTGAAAATAGTGAGCTGAAGGCGATGGGAGCCAGAGGCCGTGAAAATCTGGAAAAGAATCTGACCAGAAATGTATCGGTGAGAAAGTACGCAGAAGAGATTCTGAAGCTGTAAAGGAGGCGAGAGGACATGAACAGTAACTGGTTTAAGCTGGTTATGAAGATGACAAAAGTTGAATATGGGAAGAACCTCTTGCTGAAGGGCGTACCAATCATCTTCAACAAGGGCGGTGCCAAGCTGAAGATTGGTGAGAATGTCACGATTAAGAGCAGCTTCCTCAGCAATCTGGTCGGTCTTTACAGCCGGACTATTATCGTTACCCGTGCACCAGGGGCAGAGATTGAAATCGGAGATAACGTTGGAATAAGCGGAGCAACGATCTACGCCCGGAAGAAGATCACGATTGGCGAGAACACCTGCATCGGCGGTAACTGCAAGATTCTGGACAATGACTTTCACCCAATCGAGGCAGAGGCGAGAAACAAACTCCTGCGAGATGAAAACGGTGGTGACAGTGATCTGGTGCCAAGCCGAGAGATTAAGATTGGCAAGAGCTGCTTCATTGGGTGCAATTCGATAATACTGAAGGGCACAGTGCTGGGAGATGGCTGCGTTGTTGGTGCCGGTGCTGTGGTTGCTGGGAAGTTTGAGGATAACTGTGTGATCGCTGGAAACCCGGCGAAGATTATTAAGAAGTTATAAAATATCTTGGAAAATCTACAGAGATCAACCATGATGAAACCTCAGTATTGATTTGAGAGAAAGGCCTTTGGGAAAGTATGAATAAAATAGCAATTGTAGGTTTTCACAATTTGCATCTGATGCAATTTCTATATAAATATACTGATATTTTTGACAAAAATAATATTTCATATGACGTATTATACTGGGACCGAGATATGGATTCCAATCTTAAATGTAAAGCATTTAAGGGTAATAGCATTTCATATCGTTATAAAATGAGCAACTATCAGCCCAAGGCGAAAAAAATTCACGGCTTTGTGGGGTGCATGCGGTATTTTTGCAAGATAATTAAAAAGAACAAGTATGATCATATTATTTTATTGACAACGCAAACAGCATTACCTTTATATATGCTGAGCAGAACCGTAAGAAAATCAAAATTTGTTTTTGATTATCGAGATTTGACATATGAAAAAAATAGCATTTGCAGAAGAATAATAAAAGGTATTATTGAAAAATCCGAATTTACAGCTATTTCTTCGATGGGATTTAAAAAGGTTCTTGGTGAGAGCAATAAATTTGTAATGTCGCACAATGTAAGTAATTTAAAAATGGAATGTTTACCCAAGAAAAGGAGTAGGAACATCAGAGTCGTTTTTTGGGGAATGATACGGCAAATCGAATGGAATAAAAAAATTTGTGATTTATTCGGAAATGTACCTGGTATAGAACTATGCTATTGCGGAGAAGGCAATACAGAAGAACTCAAAAAACATTGTGAGAAGTATCATAATATTGTTTTCATAGGTAGATATACAGTTGACCAAATTCCCTCTTTTGTAGAACAAACAGATGTATTACTCAATCTTTATGAGAATGATGAGCAGCAGAAACTGGCAATGACAGTCAAACTTTATGATGGGATTCGCTATGGCTTGCCGATGCTGATATCAAAAGGATCTTATATGGGAGAGCTGATGCAGACCAATGATTTCGTTTATGTCACAGATGTAGATGAATTTGATATTGAGGCATTTAAGAGCTGGTATCAAAGCTTGAATAAAGAGTACTATCCATATTCAAGCGAATATCTTCAAATTCAAAAAGATGATGAGCGATTTGAAAGTAGATTGCTTGCTTTTGTAAAGGAATAAAAAATGCATATTGGAATTTATATAAATAATGAAAACATATCAAGTGTTGATTGTAAGAATTTATTGGCGGGAAATCCGGGAATAGGCGGAACGGAATATTGTGTTTTACTGTTAGCCCAAGCATATAAAATGTATTATTCAAATAATAAGGTTACATTATTTGTGGCTAAACAAGGTATCCTGCCTGAAGTTGATAACTATGTAGTTGTTAATGGTATTGATGACTTACCAGCAAAGGCCCAAAAAGAGGACGTTGATGTCCTTGTTGTTAGTGCAGTTTATAATGGTATTCCGCTTCCACAGAGCTTTTTCGATGATATAAGTGCGAAAAAGATTAAAACAATTCTGTGGGGGCATAACTTTTATTTGAACGATTTCTGTAATAAAATTTGCAAATGCGAATATGCAAAGGCTAATGTATTTGTTGGAAGGCAGCAATATGATCGTTATATTGATCACGCTGTTATTAATAAGTCTACATATATATATAATATGTATCCGGAAACGGACGAATTGCACCGAGAAAAGATACAAAATCATGCGGTTACCTATATTGGTTCATTAGTTCCGACAAAAGGGTTCCATGTACTTGCTGCTGTTTGGAAAACTATTCTAAAAGAAGTTCCAGATGCAACGCTTAATGTTGTGGGAAATGGAAAGTTATATGGTCGGAATTCAAAATTGGGAAAATATAATATTGCAGAAGATTCTTATGAGAAGCAGTTTATGCCAGGATTAACAGACGATGAAGGAAATATTTTGCCGTCTGTACATTTTTGGGGCGTTCTTGGAGTCGAAAAGAATGATGTGATTCGTAATACTTGTGTAGGTGTCGTTAATCCTACGGGAAGAACTGAGACATTTGGAATTAGTGCGCTCGATTTTGAAAGTATGAGTGTGCCAGTGGTTACCATTGCAAAAGGTGGATTTTTAGATACCGTTTTGAATGAAGAGACCGGACTGCTTTATGGACATACAGATGATTTTGCAAAAGACATTATAATGCTATTGAAGAACGATAAACTTAATGAGCAATACGGGAGAGACGGCGTTCAGCTATGCAAAAAATTCACGCCAGATAAGATAATCAAAGAGTGGAATCGCTTATTTTTGAAAGTTCTGAACGACGAAAAAATGGAATACATAGAACCTGATAGTTTTATGGAAACAAATCTAAAAAAATATCGATGCCTTAATCGGAAAATCAAAAATGCCATTGGGGTAGAATATCCGATATCGGTAATTGGCGCGGAAAGCTTTGCAAGAAATGTTTTGCGGAGGATGGGGAAATGATTAAATTTAGTATCATAACAGTGTGCCTAAACGCTGGAAATGATTTATTGGAAACTGTTGAGAGTACATTGAAACAGTCATATAGTGAGTTTGAAATCATTGTAAAAGATGGCTTTTCAAAGGATGAATCGATTTGCAAGTTACCACAAGATAAAAGAATTCATCTTGTACAAAAAAAAGACACCGGCATATATGATGCAATGAATCAGGGAATTGAAGTTGCACAAGGGGATTATATGATCTTTATGAATGCCGGTGATAAGTTTTATGATTCCGAGGTCCTTAAGCGTATTGCCGATGGAATTGAGGAGACATCGGGGGATCTGTATTATGGAAGATGCTATAATCAAATATTAGATGTGGTAGATCCCGCTCCCAAAAAGCTGACGAAATATTTTTGCTATAGATCAATGATTTGTCACCAAGCGACAATTTATAAAACTAGTATGCTGAAAAAACGTGGGTATGATGTTTCATACACGGTAAGTGCAGACAGAGAACGAATGTTATATGCTGTTATAAAGGAAAAAGCCAGATGTGTTTACCTTCCGGTTGTTGTTGTTGCTTTCCAAGGCGGAGGATTTTGTACAACGGACAAAGCAAAGAAACTGTTGGCAAACGAGAAAAAACAACTGACAAAAGCGTATTTTTCATCAACAGAGCGCTTGAAATATGGAATCCAGCATAAGTTGACTTTCCCCACACTTAGAAAAAAGATATTGAATAATGAGTCTGCTGTGCGTGCATATCGAAAGTTTATCAGCAAAATTTATGGGAATTGAGGAGAATCTATGGGGATCGTTATTATAAATCAAGGATGGACTGATAATTTAGGAGATGTAGCAATTGGAAAGACATTAAAGAAAGAACTGAAAGATTTCCACCCGATTGAGCTTCAGTTTGCTCCACTTGTAGCAAAGCCAGCACAAACCGCGGCATCAAAAATATTCGAATTGGTTAAACTTGATTTTAGATATAGAAAATGGATAAAGAAACAGCTAAATGGAATTAGCGAACCCATTAGCGCAGCTATTATTGGAGGCGGCGAGCTTTTAGCTACAAATATGAACTTTAATTCTGCTATGAAAATTTGGATAGAGCAGTTACATAAAAGAAAAATTCCTGTTTTCCTTTGGGGAATCGGGGGGGGTATACAAACCCAATTTATCGCATGAGGTATAAATCAGCACTGACAAAAGCTGATGAGATTTGCGTGAGAGATGCTTATTCAAAGCAGGTTGTAGAGAAATGTTATGCCAGAACGCCTTTGATTTATCCGGATATTGTATTTTTGTATGGAAAAGAGAAAAAAACACACGATAAAAATAGTAAGGGAAAGAAAGTGTGTTGCAATGTTTTATCGTACGATTATTACAAGAATGCAGGCGGTGGCAAATCGAAAGAAGAGTATTTTGATGAGTGGAAAGAAATTTTAGATTCCTATACTGATTCAAATACTATTATTCTGTTTAGTTCAACTACAATTGAAGATAGAAAGACGACAGAAGAATTTTCAAAGAAATATACTTGGAAAAAAAGTTGTGTGTCTTTTCCAGATACTGTGGATGAGTATTGGAGTCAATTGGAAGATGTAGACTGTGTCATTTCTGGAAGAATGCATGCTATGATTTTAGCAATGCAACAGGGATGCATTTGCGTGCCATATGAATGGAAAGATAAATTGGAAGTCTTCAAACGGGAGTATTGTGATTCTGGTATAGAGCTGGCAAAAGTTAGAAGGAATGTTGAACTTGGGTTCGCTGCGTTGAAGAAAGGCATAAGTGGATTAGAAGAAGATGAAAGGAAAGCATAAATGAATGTTGTGATTTTTAGTAATGCACCAATAAAAAGAATAACGGATGCATTAAATTTACCGTTTTCGCCTAAGGAAGGTTGGGTAAGTGCAGCGATAGCGATGTTGCAAACTGTAGAATGCAATATATTCTATGTTTTTCCACAAAGAAAAACTAAAGAAGTTATAAAGGGAAAAATTGAAAATATTCAATATTATGGATATCCAAAGACAAAAAGATATGATTGGGAGTTTGAAGAATCACACCAGCGTATCTTTGAAGAAATTTTAAATGAAATCCCACAAATTGATATTATACACATAATGGGGACAGAGTATGGACACAGTTTGTCAGCAGTTTTGGCGGCAGAAAGCTGTGGTGAAATAAATAAAGTTGTTATTTCAATTCAGGGAATGGTATCTGTATATGCAGAACATACCTATGCAAATCTTCCCATTAGCGTTTTAAAGTCGTGGACCATTCGTGATATTATCCGCATGAATAATCCGATTAAAGCTAAACAAACGATGGAATTACGTGGAACATATGAGGTTCAGGCAATCCAAAAAGTCCATCATATTATGGGAAGAACAGATTGGGATAGAGCTTGTACAATGGAGATTAATCCATCTGCGGAATACCACTTTTGCAATGAAACTCTTCGACCGGAGTTTTACGTAGGAGAATGGAATTATGAAAAATGCAGAAAGCATAGCATTTTCATGAGTCAAGGGTACAACAGTATTAAGGGAATGCATTATATGCTTGAAGCCTTAAATATAATTAAAAGATTCTATCCAGATGTGAAACTATATGTAACAGGGACAAGCCCACTGAGTAGAAATTGGATTGAAAAACAAAAAAGGTCTGTATATGTTAATTATTTAGAGAAACTTATAAGACAGTATAGTCTGGAAAATAGTATTGTGTTTTTGGGAAGTTTAAATGCCGAAGAAATGAAGGAACAGTATTTGTTGGCAAATGTATTTGCTTCTCCTTCATCAATTGAAAATTCCCCAAATTCTGTAGGGGAAGCAATGATTTTAGGAACTCCTGTTGTCAGTTCTGATGTTGGTGGAGTGAAAAACATGTTGACGCATAATGAAGAAGGGTTTTTGTACCAACATGACGCACCATATATGTTAGCTTTTTATGTGATGGAGCTATTTGAAAATAAGGAAAAATGTTTTGAATTTTCAAAAAATGCAAAACAACATGCAAAAACAACTCATGATGCGAATCAGAATCTGAGTGCTTTAATTGATATTTATAGATCAATTGCGCAAAAAATAGAGAGGTAGATAAGGATGGAAAATAAGCCGCTGATTAGCGTTATTGTTCCAGTATATAATGTACAGAAATATGTTAGAAAGTCAGTTGAAAGTATTTTACAGCAGACTTATAAAAATCTTGAAATTATATTGGTGGATGATGGCTCGACAGATGAAAGTGGTAAGATTTGTGATATGTTAGCGCGCTCGGATAATCGAGTAACAGTTATACATAAGAAAAATGGTGGACTTTCTGATGCACGAAATGCCGGATTGGATAGAGCAACGGGTGAACTTATAGGTTTTGTTGACAGCGATGATTACATTGAAAAAAATATGTATGAGGTTCTTGAGGAAAGAATGCGCATAAACGAGGCGGATATTTCATGCTGTGGAAGGTATGTGGTTCAAGAAAGTGATGGTACAAAAACGCCATATTTTATCTTGGATAGAGAACAAATATTATCACCTTGTCAGGCGATAGGAAAACTACTTGTATGGGATAGCTGTGATTCGGCAGCGTGGGATAAACTTTATAAGGTGAAACTGTTCAAAGGGCGTAGATATCCATTTGGGGTACTTCATGAAGATTTGAACTTTACGTCTAAACTATTTAGTGAAAGTGATAAGATTGTTCTAACAGGAATGCCTTTATATAATTACTTGATTCGAGAAAATAGTATATGCAATAAACCATTTACTACACAAAAGTTTGATATTTATGAACAGGCAAAATTGAATTGTCAGTTTGTTAGAGATACATACAAGGAACTTGAGGAAAAAGCAAAATATTTTTTATTTAGGTGTACATGTACTTTATTGCAGAGCGCTTCAGATGCTGCACAGATAAGTGAAAAAGATTTAAAACGGGTAAAAGAACTAGCTCGTACGCAGTTAAGTACAGCTATATTAAATAGATTTGTGCCATTGGGAGAAAGAAAATACTATTTTGAATTACTGTATAAGGTGTGTATAAAAAAGAAATAGTTGTATGAAGAGGAGAAAATCATGTTAGTAGGCATCCTTTCAATGCAAAGAATTGTGAATTATGGATCATTTATGCAAGCATATTCACTGAAAAAGATGGTTGAATCGTTAGGTCACAGAGTGGTTTTTGTTGACTATAAACCTAATGTCTTAATTGAAGATCGAAACGATAAAACAAAAAGACAAGAATTACTTTATCAGGAAATTAAAGATGGCATAAAATTCCACATTTTGAAAAAATATGGAGAACAGCAGAAAAAATTCATTGAATGTTATCCTATATTAGGAATTTCAAAGTTTAAAGCATACCATACGAGAGTTGATGTTCTCATAGTAGGAAGCGATGAGGTCTTTAACTGTACTCAAAGAAATCCTAAAGTTGGATTTGCTTTAGACTTTTTCGGTGAGAATAATAGAGCGCGTAGACTGATCACATACGCGGCATCTTTTGGAAGTACAACTTATGAAAAACTTTGTTCTTATAAAGTTGACGCACAAATTAAAAACGACTTGAAAAGGTTTGATGCTATATCTGTAAGAGACAATAATTCATACAGTATAGTGGAAGAACTTTGTGGTGTAAAATCTAATCTGAATCTTGATCCTGTTCTAGTTTCGGGAATAGAAAATGAACCTTGGATAGAGGCTAATATAGAGAACTTTATTATTGTATATGGTTATGCGGGTCGTTTTGCGGAAGAAGAAAAGCAAGCGATAGTTGAGTTTGCACATAAAAATAAATTAAAAACTATATCTTTGTGCGATTATCAAGATTTTTGTGATCAACATATTGTATGTCGCCCAGATGAAATTTTGGGCTATTTTAAGAAAGCAAATTATATTGTGACAGATACATTTCATGGAACGATTTTTTCTGTCATTTTTCATAAACAGTTTGGAACTTTTTGTAGATCAAAATCCAATACTGGGTCAACTAATCAAGAGAAACTCTTAGATTTACTGCATCGTTTACAATTAGAGAATCAATTAATAAAAGATGTAAGAAACCTTGAAACTAGTTTGACATCTGAAATTGATTACGAATCAGTGGATTTAATCCGTGAACAAGAAAAAGCTAAAAGCATAAACTATTTGCGTGCTAACATATCGATTCCAAAAGAGAGGTAACGATGAAAGTTAAATACATAGATTTGGAAATGGGATTACTAGCAGTGGTTATAGCCTTCACTGCGTTTATAAATATCAGTACATTTCATATTGCTAACTATAGAGATGTAAAAATTTTAATGCTTCTACTGGGCGGAGTTATTATATTAAAATATGCGCACGCGATAATGAAAAAAGAATACCAGTTAATTAATGTTGGATTGCTTTTTTTTGCATGTGTGTCTGGAATGAGCTCATTCATAAATCGTGGGCTTCAAGGAACTGATTATGTCAGTGTGCTTATTTTTGCATTTACTATTCTTGAAACTTTTTCCTTCGTAGAAATTATTAGAGAAAATGAAAAAGTGCATATGGGATGTAAAATAATATACATCTGCTGTCTTGTGACTTGTATATTGAGTGATTTGTTAATGATTGTTTTTCCGTCTCGATTTTCATTTTTACTTCATAATGATGCGTATTTAGTAGGCAATAAATTTAATGTGTGCTATACACATTTATACTTACTTCTATTTTTTTGTGCAACGCATAATTTAAATCGAAAAAGAAATCGGATAGTTCTAATAGGGTTCTTGGTGGAATCTATTGCAGTTGCGCTTTCTGTAAACTGTACAACTGGTATGATTTCTTTCTTTATTTTTGCACTTTTAATGGTAACAAAGGATAGAATTTATAGCATAGTAGAGAAGCCGGCCTTTTTTGTCTTACTAACAATTGGATTGGATTTACTATTAGTGATCAATAGTGCGGTACTTAGCATACCGGTTATTAGTAACTTTATCACTAATACTTTAGGAAAAGATATAACCTTGACAGGTAGAATGGACGCATATGCGAGATTCTTTTTTATGATGAGTAGACATTATCTGCTAGGTTATGGGCTGGATCACAACTATTGGGTATGCTTGAAAGGATTGACGAGTAATAGTTTATTACCAATTTATAATGCGCAAAATGGTATATTTGATAGTATTGTGTCATATGGACTAATAGGTACTATTGTGGTATTCCTTGTGTCGTGTGAAATGATTAAAAAGGGAAGAAAAAAAAGTGACTATGCATTTCTATGTGGAATATATGTTTTTGGCATGCTTTCAATGGTAGAAGTAACATTAAATCTTAAGTTTATTATTTTGCTTGCTTTTGTTGGCTTAGCATGGGAGAAAGAAAAGGTGCAGGACAATAACGATGAATGGTGATGTTTGGAAAACTCTGGATTGGAAAAATTCAGAGTTGCAAGGAAATTATAATAGTGAAACGGACAATATAAAGATTCGCCATGGAAAAAAAGATGGGATAGCATATATTTTTTGCTCCTCGAATTCACTTTATAAAAAGGACGATAGACAGGATTTTGTATCTAAAGTAGTAAATAAAGACAAATTTGAATGGGAAAATATAACGCAGGATATAGATCATGAAAAAATAATTTATATAAGAGACATATGGTTGAGTTGGTATGTTGTAGGGGTAAATGCAAAATATAATACGATAGATGCACTTATTAAGAAAATGAGAGAGGAAACGGAAGGAATGCAGGTAATCACGGTTGGTGTTTCCTCTGGTGGGTTTATAGCTGCAATATTAGCTTCATCCCTTAAAGCAAGCTATTGCTTAGATTTTGCAGGTCAATTTTCATTACTGCATCATTGGACACATGTGGATACTAATCCATTTTTGAAGGAACTGTATTCAAAAAATGGACATTGCTTTGGAGAAGCATATATGTATTTGGGGGGGCTCCAATATATTATTTTGAACCAGCCTTATGTGAGCAAGACATTGAACAGGCTAAATATGCAAAAATGTGCTCTAATGTTAAAATTCTTCGAGTCCGCTCAAAAACGCATGGATGTGCTATATCACCTGTTGCATTAAGGAAGGTGATGTCCTACGACGTGGAACAGCTGGAAAAATTGTATCAGTCGTGTGAAAATAAGATGAAATCGTCTTTATGGTTTTCAGTGAAGACAGCGGGTGTTCAAAATACCCTTATTTATTTTGGTAAAAAAATATTGAAAAAAATTAGAAGTTAAAATTAATTCTAAGAAAGGACTATTAATGAAAACATATGAAAAGCAATAATCGTGATTTTTTGATTAACCTAGTTGCACAAATGATGGTATTTGCAACAAACCTGATTATCAGTTTTTTCTTTACACCAATTGTACTAAATAAGTTGGGTAATGAAGCGTATGGATTTGTTGGGCTTGTTAATAATTTCGTGAGTTACATATCTGTTATTACGGTTGCACTAAACTCCTTGGCGGGTAGATTTATTACACTCTCGTATCACAGGCATGATGAAAAAAAGGTAAGAGAATATTTTTCATCAGTTTTTTTTGCGGATACAATCCTAGGTGTTCTTGTTCTGGGTGCAGCGGTAATATTGTGTGTTCGGATTGAGTACCTTATAAATATTCCAGATTACTTGGTTTCTGATGTACGAACAACTGTTATCCTCGCTTTTTTTAGCTCAACAATATCTTTAATTGGCGTTGTTTTTGGAGTTGCAGCATTTATAAAGAATAAATTGTACTTGAACTCATTAGCCCAAATGACGGCCAATATTGTTAGAGTGCTTGTTTTGGCGGCTACATTTTGGCTATTTGTACCCCATATGTGGTACTATTCGATCGCGGCAATATGTGCTGGTGGTGTTACAATTGCATTACAATATGTGTTCACCAAAAAGCTAATCCCTGAAATAACAATTAAGAAAGAATACTACAATCCTAAGCGTATTTTAGAAATACTTAAAAGCGGTGTTTGGCTGAGCTTAGAAAGTCTTAATAAAATGTTACAAACGGGATTGGATTTGCTTGTGACCAATCTGTTTGTAAACGCAAGCGCAATGGGCCTGTTTTCTATTGCAAAACAGATACCAGTTATTTTGGCACAAATACCGCAGCTAATTGCAAATGTATTTAATCCGGAACTTGCAAAACTATATGCCGAAAATAAGCAAGAGGAACTAATTGAAAAATTTAAATTTACTATTCGCTTTTTAAGTTTTATGATGATAGTTCCGTTAATAGGTTTTGTGGTTTTTGGAAAAGAATTTTATACGTTATGGCTTGGAAATAAAACAGTAAATGAGATTAATACGATTCAGATACTTTCAATTTTAACGGTACTTCCGCTTTTGGTGAACGCTTATGTAGAGGGACTTTATTATGCTAATACACTTGCTAATAAAATCAAAGGATCTGTAATTATTACTACGATTTTCAGCGTTGCAAGTATTGGAACAGAATTTTTGCTTCTGAAAACAACAAATTTTAATCCGTTGATTATTATTGCTGGTACAAGTTCATGTTACATGATTGTTAGACATGCAGTGGTTACCCCTCTGTATTGTGCATATGTTCTTAAATTGCCTAAAATGACGTTTTATCCAGCCTTGGTTAAAAGCGTTGTAATTTCTTGTGTTATCTATGTATTGTTTGAGGGCGTAAGAAGAGTTATAGTCATAGGTTCTTGGTTTAAGTTTTTATTTGTCTGTGCCGGAGTAGGAATCTTAGGGTATGTACTTGTGCTGATATTGTTATTTAATAAGGACGAACGAAAAAAGGTGCTTCAAATGGTTTTGAAAAGAAAGTCAAAATGATTTATGTTTTCATCGTCCTGAGCAAACAAGAGGAGATTAAGCAATGAAAACAGTTTGTAAAATAAATCAATGTGCAGGATGTAAAGCCTGTGTGGATGTCTGTAAAAAAGAAGCTATTTCAGTAGAAGATACTTTGAATGCAATGAATGCAATTATTGATGAAAAACGGTGCATTCAGTGCAGTGCATGCGAAAGAGTTTGCCCGAACAATAGTATTGTTCAAAAGAGAAAACCGCAGGTTTGGTATCAAGGATGGAATAGAAATACCAGAAAAACATCTTCTTCTGGTGGAGCTGCTGCTGGATTAATTGAGGCATTTATACATTCTGGAGGGTATGTTGCGGCGTGCCTTTTTAAGGATGGAGAGTTTGTTTTTGATATTACAAATGATTTAGACTATGCAAAGAATTTTGCTGGGTCAAAGTATGTGAAAAGTAATCCAGTCAATATTTATTCAAAGGTTGCCAAGGAACTTAAAACTGGTAATAAGGTACTGTTTGTTGGGTTGCCTTGTCAAGTGGCGGCAGTAAAAAATTATGTAAAGAATACAGACAATCTATATACAATTGATTTGATTTGCCATGGATCTCCGTCGCCACAACTTTTGGAAAAGTTCTTGGAAGAAAATAAGGTTAATATCCACACAATCGAGAATTTGAAGTTCAGAAATAAAACAGCGTTTGGTTTGGAATCCGGCTATAAGAGAATTTCTTTTGATGCGCAGCAAGATTTGTATACATTCGCTTTTTTGACTTCTTTGGATTATACGGAAAACTGCTATTCGTGTCGTTACGCAACACTGGATAGAGTTTCAGACATTACACTAGGGGATTCTTGGGGAAGTGAACTTAGCAGGGAAGAGCAGAAAAAAGGTATCTCTTTAATACTATGTCAAACAGAGAAAGGAGTAGAACTTGTTAAGTCGGCAGGATTTGAATTGGAAGAGGTAGACTTGGATAAAGCTGTAACAGCAAATCACCAGTTGCGTCATCCTTCAGAAATGCCGGATAAAAGAAATACTTTTTTTGAAAATATTGACAGGGGCTTTCATTATGCAATATCAAAGTGCTATCCCAAGATGTATTATAAACGTCGGCTGAAGACCTTCCTGCAGAAGACAAAAATTATTGGGGGGGGGCAAACCGTAATAAATGAGTATGACGTGTCTTTTAAAGAGTAAGAGATGTGATATGTGCTTTAGCTGGGAATAACGATTAAGGCCGTGTGAAAAATCACACGGTAGCTGCTCAAAACTTCACATACCTCTTCGTGGTGAGCAGCAGGCAACGATTTGTTATGATCGGCTGAGATGTGAAGAATGAAACCTATGATATAAGAATATTGTCAGAAAAAGGTACGAAAAACTATGAATACAACATTACTTATCATGGCGGCCGGTATCGGTAGCCGTTTTGGAACAGGAATCAAACAGTTGGAGCCGGTTGATGCTTCAAATCATATCATCATGGATTACTCGATTCATGATGCAATTGAGGCAGGCTTTAACCATGTGGTATTTATTATCCGTAAGGATATCGAGAAAGAGTTCAAAGAGGTGATTGGTGATCGTATCGCAGCTATTTGCTCTGCTTATAATGTAACTGTAGACTATGCTTTCCAAGATATTAAGGATATTCCGGGAATTCTGCCGGATGGTCGTACAAAGCCGTGGGGAACCGGTCAGGCAGTGCTTGCAGCAAAGAAGGTCATCAAGACTCCTTTTATTGTGATCAATGCAGATGATTATTATGGCAAGGAAGGCTTCAAGGCTGTTCATGAGTATCTGGTGAATGGCGGTAAGTCCTGTATGGCAGGTTTTGTGTTGAAGAACACGCTTTCCGATAATGGTGGCGTGACCCGTGGTATCTGCAAGATGGATGAGGAAAACAATCTGACTGAGGTTGTGGAGACCAAGGACATCGTAAAGACTGCAAACGGTGCAGAAGCGGACGGAGTGGCTGTGGATGTAAATTCTCTGGTATCTATGAACATGTGGGGATTGACTCCTGATTTTCTGGATGTTCTGGAGCAGGGCTTCAAAGAGTTTTTCGAGAAGGAAGTACCTGAGAATCCGTTGAAAGCAGAGTATCTGATTCCTATCTTCATCGGTGAACTGCTGGAGCAGGGAAAAATGTCCGTGAAGGTTCTGAAGACTAATGATACATGGTATGGTATGACCTACCATGAGGATGTTGCAGCAGTAAAGGATAGCTTCAAGAAGATGCTGGAGAACGGCGTGTATAAGGCTGATTTATTTGCAGATCTGTAATAGAAGAGTTTTGCTTGAAAGATTAACAGCGTAATATTTGACTGCATCAATTTGAGGACTACATAAATGAGTGAGGCAATAGGAACACGAGAATTTGCTGAAAAATACGGCGTGACACAGGCTACAGTTTCCAAGTGGTGCAGGGAAGGTAAAATTCCAAACTGCAATCAAGATGGAAAAGGATCGCCGTGGCATATTCCAAAGGATGCCGTTCCACCAGTTGGATATAAACGAAGGAAAAAGTGATATTGGAAAGGAGCAACTTATGGATCAAGAACTATTTAACCCACAGTCTTCTTCCGTAAGTTCTTCCCGAATCATTTACACCCCATCAACCTTTGCAAGAACATCCTTGCTCCATCTGCAGGAGGTCGGCTCTTTGCAGGCTGTTCACCCACATGTATCCCAGAGAGAGGATTTGGTGTCGTTTCTTTGCTTTATTGTTTTGTCTGGCGAGGGAGAACTTTCCTACGAGGAGCAGACTTATCAGCTAGGCCAGGGAGACTGCGTGTTCATTGATTGTCGGAAAGCATATAGCCATTCGACTTCTGA
>ERZ773133.2571-NODE-2571-length-15935-cov-13.042758_pt1 | contig 15935 bp, 10 predicted proteins | sample MGYA00580861_ERZ773133 | MGnify/ENA primary metagenome ERZ773133 (study PRJEB29015, sample SAMEA2737844) | human gut metagenome | biome: human gut; feature: human-associated habitat; material: faeces | place: China | collected 2012 ...
TGACAAGTCCATCACTCCGACCGACCTGTTCTATCAGATGTACTACATCGCTCTGAAGGGCGCAGGCTATAAGGATACAACCTGGACTGAAGTTTGCCCGGATCTGAAGAACCTGCAGGGTTCCTGCTGGTATGAGGCAAAGTAAGCCAAACCGAAACAGAACGTGAAAACGTTTTTGACAGCCTGGATATGACATCATAAGAAAACCCGATGCGGGAGCGATCCCGTGTCGGGTTTTTGTTTTCAAGCGGAGGGTTGTATCTGTTTTGTTTTTTGGCGGTGATACTTTCCTTTTTTCAAATTCTGTTTTGTTGTGTAAAAAATCGCAAACAAAGCTTGCAAATTTGAGAAAAATCGGCTATACTGAATAGTGGAGTATTGTACGAGCGTGTTCTGCATCCGGCGGATTTTCCGGGAGGACAGAACAGGCTCCGGGAACAGCAGTTCGGGACGGTGCAGAAATGCAGCGCCGGACTGCCGTAGAAAGGGGCATGACATTGAAAGCGATTGACGAAGCACGCCGGCTGCTTAGCTCTGAGGCGTTTACAGAAACCGCAGTGCTGCTGAGCGGCGGCACAGACCTGGCAGAGGCATATCGGACACGTCTGCTGCGTGCCATTGATACATTTACACAGCATTTCGGCAGCGACCAGGAGATCGCCGTTTTTTCTGCGCCGGGACGGACAGAACTGGGCGGCAACCACACCGACCACCAGCGTGGTCATGTGCTGGCGGCAAGCATCAACCTGGATGTGATCGCCGTTGTGGCACGCCGCACCGACCGGACCATCTGCGTGAAGTCCGAGGGCTTTCCGGCAGATGTGATCTCTCTGGATGAGCTGGAGCCGGTGACAGACCAGAAACCCACCGCAGCCGAGCTTATCCGTGGTGCAGCTGCCTGGTTCCAGCAGTACGGATGTCCGTTGGATACCGGTTTTGATGCGTATACCACATCCCAGGTCATGCCGGGTTCGGGGCTGTCCTCTTCTGCGGCATTTGAGGTGCTGCTGGGGAATATCTGCAACGCCCTGTACGCCGACAACCGGTTCACTCCGGTGGAGATGGCGCAGATGGGACAGTATGCGGAAAATGTCTATTTCCATAAGCCCTGTGGTCTGATGGATCAGATGGCGTCGTCTGTGGGCGGCGCAGTTGCCATCGACTTTGCGAATCCGGTAAAGCCGGTGGTGCATCCGGTGAAGTTCGACTTTTCTTCCACCGGTTATGCGCTGTGCATCGTGGACACCGGCGGGAATCACGCAGACCTCACAGAGGAATATGCGGCGATCCCCAGGGAAATGGGCGCTGTGGCGAAGTATTTCGGCAAGGATGTGCTTTCTGAGGTGAAGTCGGAACAAGTGCTGCGTTCGATTCCCGAACTGCGAAAGGCGTGCGGCGACCGTGCAGTGCTGCGTGCCATGCACTTCTACCGGGAGGACGGCAGAGCCCAGGGCGAATCGGATGCCCTGGAGCGTGGGGACTTCGAGGCGTTCCTGCACCTGGTGCAGAACTCCGGCGAATCCTCCTACTGCCTGCTGCAAAATGTTTACCCGTCCTCTGTGCCTGCGGAACAGCCGGTCTCCATCGCCATTGCAGTTGGCTCGGCAGTGCTGGGCGGACGTGGCGCCATCCGGGTACACGGCGGCGGTTTCGGCGGAACAGTGCAGGCATTTGTACCGTCTGTGCTGCTGTCCCAGTTCCGGGACGGCATGGAGGCTGTGCTGGGCGAGGGCTGCTGCCACGTGCTGCAGATTCGCCCCATCGGCGGCATGACAATTTTGATCTGACGAAGATAGAATTTGACAGAATTCGAAAGGAAGCGTAAGAAAACATGGGAAAAATTCTGGTCACAGGCGGTACGGGCTTTATCGGCAGCCATACCTGTGTGGCACTGACCAACGCCGGCTATCCGGTGGTGGTCATGGACAATCTGAGCAATTCAAAGGTCGAGGCAATCGCTCGCATCGAGATGATTACCGGAAAACACGTGCGGTTTTACCGGACGGATATGCGGGACGAGGCAGACCTGGAACAGATCTTTGAGGACAACAAGATCGACGCCGTGATACACTTCGCCGGAATGAAGGCAGTGGGCGAATCGGTGGAAAAGCCGCTGGAATACTACGAGAACAACGTGAGCGGCACACTGACGCTGCTGCGTGTGATGCGGAAGTACGGCTGCCGCACCATGATCTTTTCCTCCAGCGCCACGGTCTACGGCAGTCAGAACCCGGTGCCGTACCGGGAGGAGATGCCCACCTCTGCGACCAATCCCTATGGCTATACCAAGGTGATGATCGAACAGATCCTGCGGGATGTCTGTGCGGCTGACCCCAACTTCACGGCGGTGGCGCTGCGGTATTTCAACCCCATCGGCGCACACATGAGCGGTCTGCTGGGCGAGAACCCTAACGGCATCCCCAACAACCTGGTGCCGTATGTGGCACAGGTGGCATCCGGCAAGCTGGATCATGTCCAGGTCTACGGCGACGATTACGACACCCCGGACGGCACAGGTGTCCGGGATTACATCCACGTTATGGATCTGGCAGTGGGTCACGTGGCTGCGCTGGCATACGGTGCAAACCATCACGGATTTGAGGCAGTGAACCTGGGGACAGGTCACGGCAGCAGCGTGCTGGAAGTGATACACGCCTATGAGAAAGCCTGCGGCAGAAAGATTCCCGTGGAGATCACCGACCGCCGTGCCGGAGACGTTGCCGTTTCTTATGCGGATGTCTCCAAGGCGAAGGAACTGCTGGGCTGGGAGGCATCGGCAGACCTGCAGCAGATGTGCAGTGACAGCTGGCGCTTTACGCTGCAAAATCCAAACGGCTTATAATCGCTTGTGTCGGGAATCTGCGGAAACAGGTTCCCACAGAAAGGAATACATATGACAGGAAGATTTGGAAATGCGATCGACAATTTTCTGATTATCATGGTCGCAGTTGCCATTGTGCTGCTGCTGGTGGTGATGCTGGGTTCCCGGCAGAGTCCGTTCCGGCAGAAACTCAGCAAGCTCCTGGTGCAGAATCCCAATGCCGCAGACCGGCGGCAGCCGCTGGAATTCAACCGGGAATATTATATCACAGGAGAGAGACCTATGCGTAAACCAAATCGTGGAAAGAATCCGCCACGCACCGTGATCGCTGTGCTGGTGCAGAAGGTGGACGAACGCCGCCGCACCATGGATCCCAGCGGCACGATGAAGTTGTATAACGAGTACTACGAGCTGATCTTCAAGACGAGAAAGGGTGATGTCCTGCACATCGTGACCAGCAAGAAGGCGTACATCGAGACACCGTTCCACCAGCAGGGACAGCTGACGTTCCAGGGCGACCGTCTGATCCGGTTCCAGTATCCGGGCGGCGAGGTCAACGAGGATCAGGACGCTTTCACCAGCGCTATGCCGGCAGCACGCCGGGCGTAACAGGTACGCAGTACGTTGAGACAAAAGAAAAGGCATACCGTTTCCGAGCGAGACGGTATGCCTTTTGTGCGTTATGGAATTTTTACGGAATAATCATCACCGGTGTGTTGATGGTTACTTCGTCGTAGATCTTTTTGGCAACGTCCAGCGGCAGGTTGATGCAGCCGTGGGAGCCGTTGTTGATGTAGATGTCACCGCCGTATGCGCTGCGGTTCAGGTCGTGCAGACCAATGCCGGTATAGGTGACAGGCATCCAGTAGTTGACCCAGGTCTCATAGCCCTGTACGGCGTAAGTACCCAGCTTTCGGGGCGATTCTCTGGACCATACCTTGTATGCGCCCGGCGGTGTGGCACGTTCCGGATCGGATTCCTTACCGGTTACCACGTCGGACTCCAGGAAGAGTTCGCCGTTCACATAATACCACAGATGCTGGTGGCAGATGTCTACTTCAATGTAGGTGTTTCCGGTGTATTTCACGCCGGCGTTGGAGTTCATGCGGAATCCTTCTACCTTATAGACCGGTTCGATGGTGACCGCATCGCCTGCCTTGATGTAATCCACCAGCTTTTCCACCGTGGCAGTCACGTTGGTTTTCCAGCCGTAGATGCCGTCCACGCCGATGGGCAGGGTAATTTCGCCGTCCTCGGTCGCCTTGAACTTGAAGTTGTAGCCGGTCACCAGGGTATCGTACTTGTCGGCGATATTTTCCTGTACCCAGGCAGTCGCCTTGTCCGTGTCTACGGTGATGTCGTCGCCGTCCGTGGTGATCCAGTCCATGATGGTGGCGTGATCCAGCTTTTCCGTGCCGACCGGATCGAAGATCTCTTCCCGGTCTGTCATGTCATAGGTAATTTCCACGGCGCCGATCTTGTTGTACAGCTCCAGAGTGGGTTTCAGACTCTCTGCGGTGACGGCTGCCTTTTTGTAGCAGTCGCTTTCCGCCATGTTGATGGTGTTGTTGCCCTCACGCATCTGCGCAATCGTGTAGTCGGACAATTTCTGGGTGTCCACCATGTTGCCGTCATCTTCCGGCTGGATGGTGAAAGAGCCGTCCTCGTTCTGGACAACCTTTGCGTCCGTAGGCGGCACATTGCCCCAGTCGTAGGCAGCAATCAGGCTGACCAGTGCGTCCTCGGAATAGGAGTCCTGGACTTTTACGGTGTACTCCGTCTTGGAGAATAGCTTTTTGAACCATGCGGCGTGGCTTTCGTCCGCCGGCGCTGCCAGGGCGTTGTCCGGCAGGGTGACGGTGCAGCCAAAGGAAGAACCCTTGAAGGTGATGGGGTCGCCGCTCTTCGGGATGAAGGTCAGCCCCATGTCCTGGGCTGTGCTGAGGACAGCATTCTGGGCATCTTCAACGTTCATGCCGCCGATGTCCACGCCGTTCACATAGGTTTTCGGCAGGAACTTTCCGTGATAGATCGCCAGCCCGGCAATGTAGCTCAGCAGCAGGACTGCCAGCACTGCGATGCCGGCAATGACGGCGATACGGCCTCCGTGACGCTCTTCCCGGACTTCTTCATAGTGCCGGGGCGGAACAGGGCGGGGGCGCTCTGCCACAGCCACATTGCTCTGCCGGGGCTGCTGCCGCCGCTGGGGAATTTCACGGGATTCGTTGTTCCGGGGCTGTCCGGAGCGGCTGGGTGGCGTCTGGGGTTCGCTGCGGTGTGAGGAAGAAACGGCATCCCGGATCTGCCGGGCTTTTTCGGAGCGGCTGCGCTCTGCGGCGGAATTGCCGGATGCGCTGCGGTACGCCTGTCCGGAAAAGCGCTGGGAAGTGCTTTTCGGCGTTTCGGGATGAAACTCGGATGCCTCTTTTGCCGCCAGGGATGCCTTGATCTTTTCCCGCATCTCGTCCTTGGTGAGATGCCTGGGGTCGTTCCCGGTGCCGCCGTGGGAATTCTGGTCTCTGTTGTTCACTGTTATCTGTCCTTTCTTCCATTTTACGAGGGCTGCCCCCGAAGAGCAGCGATCCCCGAACTTTGCCGGATGCCTCTCGTTCCATGCAGCGTTGATGAACGTCTCTTGATACCGGCAAATTCGAAAACAGCAGAACCTCTTTTATTGGAAAAATAAAATGTGTTACAATTCAGAAAGGCGGCAGCTTTGCAGCGTATCAAGCGCCAAAGCACGATCTTGCCGCCGAAGTATTTTCATACCTTATTTATTATAACCACTGTATTTGGGTTTGTCAACACTTTTCGACATGAAATATAAATTGTAAACACCTTTTACCGATTTGTTTCCAAATCGAAGTGGGAATTTGCACGGATTGTTGTAGTAATGTATGCAGAAAAACAGCCATATATTCGGTGAAAAAAGCTGATGAAATTAAACAGAATCATCAAACTTATTGTGCAATATATACGGTAATTTCATTTGGAAATTTGGTGAAAAAGTACATTGACATGGACCGGAAAAAGGTGTAAAATAGGGGCGAAATCTGAGCTTGGACACCGGTTGTTCCGCACTTTCTGTGCGGTGCAGCGCAGCGTGAACACCGGAAAAAGAAAAACGGTACAAAAGCGTACCGTATCGTTTCGGCACGTGGGGAATATTGGAAAAGCCAATGTGTCCGTGCGGCGTTTGTCTATGCCGGAAAACGGGAGGAATCATTATCATGAAGAGTAAGAAAATTGGGGCAGGGCTGCTGGCATTTCTGATGGCAGCCACTACAGCGGCAGCCAGTGCGCAGACGGCGTTTGCCGCAGATCTGGGGACGGTGACGGACAATGTTCCGGCAATCACGGCGGCGAGTGCGTCTGTGTCAGTTCTCACAGCCAGCGGCGACCTGGAGGCGGCGTATGCAGAATGGGGCGCTGTCTCCGGTGCAACGGGCTATAACGTCTATATCAAGTCCGCAGGCGGCAGCTATACCCAGCTGGACACCATGCTGGTGCGCCAGTATCCGGATCGTTTCCGGGCAGACGCTGTGGGTCTGAAAGCCGGCAGCTATACCATGAAGATCGTGCCGGTGATCGGCGGCAAGGAAGATGCCTCCAAGGCGGCGGAGACCTCGGAGTTGAACGTAGAGGCGCATGACAGAAGCGGTTTTGGCTTTGTAAACGGTACTTCTTCCGGCGCATACAACGAGGACGGCACGCTGAAAGCGGATGCTATCGTGGTATACGTCACCGATGCCAACAAGGACACTGTGACTGCCAGCATCGACTCCACCGGCAAGGGTGCGGCAGATGTGACCGGCGTGCAGAACATCATCACGGCATACAAGAAGAACAAGGAGAAGCGTCCGCTGTGCCTGCGCTTTATCGGCAATATCACGGACCCGGCAGATATGCCCAAGGGTGATCTGATGATCGACACCGCCAAGGCTGGCATCACCGTCGAGGGTATCGGCACGGACACTGTGTTCAACGGATTTGGTCTGGTCATGAAGAACTGTTCCAACGTGGAAGTGCGCAACATCGGCTTTATGAACTGCGACAGCAGCGAGGGCGATGACTGCGGCCTGCAGCAGGGCAACGACCATATCTGGGTGCATAACTGCGACTTCTTCTATGGCCACGCAGGTTCAGATGCAGACCAGGTAAAGGGCGACGGCGCTCTGGACACCAAGACCTCCACCTATGTCACACATTCCTATAACCATTTCTGGGACAACGGCAAGTGCAACCTCCAGGGCATGAAGTCCGAGAAGGAGACCAACTATGTGACCTATCATCACAACTGGTACGACCACTCCGACTCCCGCCACCCGAGAATCCGCACCTGCTCCGTCCACAGCTATAACAACTACTTCGACGGCAACGCCAAGTACGGCATCGGCGTGACCATGGGTGCATCTGCCTTTGCGGAGAACAACTACTTCCGCAACTGCAAGAACCCCATGATGAGTTCCGGACAGGGTACAGACGCACTGGGCGAGGGTACATTCTCCGGCGAGACCGGCGGCATCATCAAGGCGTGCGGCAACTACATCGAGGGTGCATCCAGCTATATCCCGTATTCCCAGGACAGCACCTCTTTCGATGCCTATGAAGTCTCCAGCCCGACGGAAAAAGTTCCGGACAGCGTCAAGACCGTTTCCGGCGGCACAGGCTATAACAACTTCGATACCGATTCCAGCATCATGTACAGCTACCAGGCTGACGACGCAAAGGATGTGCCGGCGATCGTCACAGCCAAGGCAGGTCGTGTCCAGGGCGGCGACTTCCAGTGGAAGTTCAACAATTCCGTGGACGATGCCAGCTATGCAGTCAACCAGCCGCTGAAAGATGCGCTGATGAATTATACGCCCACTGTCGTTGCGATCGGCAGCGGCTTTACGGACACCACCACCGACCCGGTCGTGACCACAGAGACCACCAAGCAGACCACGGTGACAACGACAACCACCACCGTCAGCGTGTCCCAGGACACCTCTGCAACGGCAACGACTGTGACCACCAGAGATACCACACCCACCACACCGGATGTGCCGGTGGAAGGCGACATTTTCTGCTCGCCGGACGGCAAGGGCAGCGGTACTTCGGAAAAGGATCCGGCATCGGTGACCGACGCCATCTCCAAGCTGACTCCAGGTCACACCATCTACCTGCTGGGCGGCACGTATAACTTCTCGGAGATGATCCTCATTGACGACAAGAACAACGGTACGGCAGATGCCATGAAGACCATCAAGCCCTATAACGGCGCAGACGTTACCTTCGACTTCTCCGGACAGGGTGACGCAGACGGTTCCAAGCGAGGCATCGTGCTGGACGGCGACTACTGGCACTTCTACGGCTTTGAGATCACAAAGGCTGCCGATAACGGTATGCTTCTCTCCGGCAGCAACAACAGGCTGGAGCGCATGGTATTCAACGACAACCAGGATACCGGTTTACAGCTGTCCCGGTATAAAACCAGTGCAGCTACCATTGCAGACTGGCCCAGCAACAACTTGATTCTGAACTGCACCTCCAAGAACAACTGCGACAACGCCACCATGGAAAATGCGGACGGCTTCGCAGCAAAGCTGACCTGCGGCGAGGGCAATGTATTTGACGGCTGTATGTCCTACAACAACAGCGACGACGGCTGGGATCTGTTCGCAAAGTCTGAGACCGGTCCGATCGGCGTTGTTACCATCCAGAACTGCGTGGCATTCCGCAACGGCTATACCGAGTTCGGCGAGGGCTACGGCAAATGTGACGGCAACGGCTTTAAGCTGGGCGGTTCCGGTGTCGGCTCTGCCCATGTGGTCAAGAACTGCCTGGCGTTCGAGAATCTGAACTGCGGCTTCACCGACAACAACAACCCGAAACTGGACAGTCTGACCAACTGCACCGCCTATAACAACGGTGTCGGCTCTAACGGCAAGCCCAATGTCAGCTGCTATCGCTGCACAGACGACGGCGCAGACTTCTCCAACCTCATCTCCTACTACAGCAAGGAGAATCTCACCGGCAACCTGGGCGTAAGCGGCCTGAAGATCACCAACGACAAGATGGTCGGCACGATCCAGAACACCATCTACTATAACTCCGGTTATTACCAGGTCAGCGCCAAGACTGCCATCAGCAACGGCGATAAGCTGGGAACAAAGGGCGCAGCCATTTCGGACGATGACTTCATTCTGGTGACCGCACCGGAAATGGGAACGGATTTCGACACCGCATGGCGCAACTCCAACGGTTCTATCAATACCCACGGCTTTATGCAGGTCAAGGAAAACAGCAGCCTGTACAGCATTCTGGGCGCTGCTTTCCAGGATATCGACACACCGCAGCCGCCGATCACAACGACAACCACCAGTGCAACGACTGCTACAACGGAAACTGCCACAAAGACAGAGACCAATCCGGCACAGTCCAGTGAGACTGCTTCTGCAACAGAGACAAAGCCGGCAGAGTCCAGCGTGACCGCATCTGCAACGGAGACAAAACCGGCAGAATCCAGCGAGACCGCAACGGCAACAGAGACAAAACCGGCAGAGTCCAGTGCGACTGCAACGGCAACGGAAACCAAGCCGGGCGAAAGCACTACGGAAAGTGCAACAGAGTCCAAGCCCACAGAGACCCAGACCACCGCAAGCGAGATCGCAACGGAGCTGCTCTACGGGGATGTGAACCTGGACGGCAGAGTGGATATCACGGACGCTGTCCTCATCAATAAGGCGATCGCCGGCGCAGTGGAACTGAGCGCAAACCAGCGCCACAACAGCGATGTCTATGCAGACGGCGAACTGACCACAAGCGACGCAACGACACTGCTCCAGTTCCTGGTAAGCATGATCAAGATTCTGCCTGTGACGGAATAAATCAAAACAGGCTCTGAAAACTGAATCAGAAGAAAGGCGGCTGTATTTCGGTACAGCCGCTTTTTTCGACAAAATATGACTCCAAAAATTTTTTGAATATGCCAAAAGCAAGACTGATTTTTTATGCAATCTGCCAAAAAAACAGCTTTTTCCGTTTAGTACAGCGCAAAGATCGGTATTGCTCTTGCAATTTTTGCCGGGATGTGCTATACTATAAAAAGCAATGCTGTTGATTTGTGAATGACGGCATCTGCACTATTTCTATCCCTGTAACTTCCTGCGTGACTGCGCAGTGCCGTTTTCGGGCGATAAATCTTGGATGAGGTGAACCAAATTGGCACAACTGAAAAAACCCACAATCAAAAACCCCGCTCTGGTATCCGCAATGGCAGAGTTCAAGGCAAAGCAGAATCCGCAGACTGAAAAAGAAATGCTGGACGCAATTGCTGAGGCATCCTTTATTGCCCCGATCGCTTTGCAGAAACAGCTGGATGAGGTAGAGCCGGACGAAAACGGCCAGCGCCAGATGCAGGCGTCTCTCATGGCAGTTTCCAACAAGGACGGCTCGAAGTTTTTCCCGGCGTTCACGGACTGGCTGGAATTCCTGAAGTGGAAGAACGACCCGGAGGCAGACACCATGGTCATCACATTTGACCAGTACTGCGGCATCCTGCTGAAACAGGGCGTGGATATCAACGGTATCGTTATCAACCCGTCAGAGACCAACATCGTGATCCGCAAGGAAAAGATGGCAGAGATGAAGGGCGTGTCTGTTCCCACAGATGCACCGAAGAATCACCGCATCATGCCGCTGTTCGGCACCGAGAAGATCACCAACTCTGAGGTCATCATCGCCGCAGACCGTCTGCGCCGGGAGAACAACGAGGACGCAAAGAACAATCTGTTCAACGTAATGCGCAAGGCTCGTTTTGTCGCTCCGGTTCTGATGGAGATGCCGAAGGAAGTCAAGGCTGGCGAGAAGATCAATGCCCAGGCGGAATTCATTATGCTGAACCACGACGGCGGAAAGTTCATGCCGCTGTTCACCAGTCTGCCGGAGCTGCAGAAGTGGACAGGCGCACCGGACTGCAAGGCAGTTCCCATGAGCATGGCGAACTATACCGCAATGCTGTCCGACCCGAAGAGTACGGCTGCCGGCATCGTGATCGACCCGTTCTCCATGGGTCTGGCATTCAGCAAGGAACAGGCGCTGAACATCCAGCCCCGTCTGGAACTGCGTGACATCGAGGGCGTTCCGGAGGGAATGCAGGAGGCGCTGAGAGACCACCTGGCAACCCTGCCGGCAGTCAAGAAGGCGTACCTGGACGGCATCAAGGCAAACGGCGCAGACGGCTATGTGATCGTCATGGATCTGGAAAAGGATGCAGATATCCCGACCATCGCAGACAGCACCGCACAGATCGCAAAGCAGTACGGTTCCTGTGTCGTTGCACCGGTAGATTCTCCGCTGGGCAAAAAGGTGCTGGAACGGAGAGAGACCTTCTACGAGGCGTAAGGGAAATATAGCGTAACCATACTACAGTATATAACAAACACCCCTGTTCTGCGGCAAGTGAAATGCCGTGAGAGCAGGGGTGTTTTTGTTTTTGGATTTATGCTTGAAAAAACTGCCGGAACGCCGTGGGCAGGGAGATCTCTGCGGCAATTTCTGCGGCGGTTTTCCAGACGAACTGCTCGTCCTGTCTGCCGCAGGTGAGATAGACGCCGTACAGCTCCCATTCCACGTGGGTGAAGATGTGCTTTCGCTCTGCCGTCTGGGTCAGATCCAGCGGCTTGCACTGCCACCGGCTCACCTGGGCGATTGCCTCTTCCGTGGTGCAGATGCCGGACACATTGGGGTATTCCCACAGCCCGTGGAGCAGACCTTTTGCGGTGCGTTTCCGGACGGCGTATTTTCCGTCGCAGCAAAGCACAAACACGGTGTATTGTTCCTTGCGCCGGGGCTTTTTCTCGGTGCGCTGTGGGAGACGCATGGTGTCGCCGTACTGTTTTCCCAGACAAAGTTCCGCCAGGGGACAGACCTCGCACCGGGGCTGTCCGTTGGGCAGACAGACCGTAGCGCCCAGCTCCATCAGCGCCTGTGTCATCGTGCCGCACTGTCCGGGAATGTTCCGGTACACCTGTTCCAGCGACCGGGTGACGGCTGCCTTTTGTTCCGGGCGGTCGATCTCGCAGAAACTGTCCTGGATGCGTGCCGCCACACGCAGCACATTGCCGTCCACCGCCGGCGTGGGCAGGTCATAGCAGATGGAGCAGACTGCACCGGCGGTGTAGTCGCCTACGCCGGGCAGCTGCCGGACTTCTTCCCACGTTTCCGGGAATGCGCCGCCGTATTGTTCCACAATGACCTGCGCCGCCTTGCGCAAGTTGGCAGCCCGGCTGTAATAGCCCAGACCTTCCCAGCACTTGTTCACCTGGTCCTGTTCGGCGTTTGCCAGAGCAGGAATGTCGGGGAAGGTCTCCAGAAAGCGCTGGTAATAGCCCTTGACTGCCTCAACCCGTGTCTGCTGGAGCATGATCTCCGACAGCCATACCCGGTAGGGCTGCCGGTTCTTTCGCCAGGGCAGGTCTCTGGCGTGACCGGGATACCACGACAAAAGCGGCTGTGTCAGCTGTGCCATGACCTGTTCCTGCATGGCTTTCCATCGGCGCATCCGGGCGATGACCTTTTCATACACCGGGAGCATATGAGGTTCTTTGCAGATCTCCGGCAGCTTTTCCACGGGGATCCAGTCCACGGCGGTGTTTTCGTCCGGGGCGATGCGCAGCGTCTCTCTGGTATCTGCAATCAGCCCGTAGGTCACGTTGTAGTGCTGGTGTTCCGGAACGGGTGTGCCGTTTTTCTGGTGCGCCCTGACCGGGAGAATGTCCAGGGACAGAATAGCGCCGGTGAGGGGATAGGGCTTTCGGATGCCGGTCTCTTCCTTTGCCTCCCGGACGGCAGTCCAGAGAAAATCGTTGGAACCGTCTGCGTGACCGCCCGTCCAGGCGAAGGAGTCGTAGATGCGGTGATAGACCATCAGCACCTTTTCCAGCCTGGTGTCCATGACGAATCCGGAACAGGTAAAGTGGCTTTCTGCGTGGCTGCGCCAGAGCAGCTGTGTGCCGTATTGTTCCGCCGCAAGGAGTATCTCGTTCCGGTCACGGCGTTCCTGTTCGGTTTCGGGAACATAGGCGGCGAGACGGGCTTTCCAGTCGGTCACATCCTGTTCCTGCATGACATTTCTCATGTTGTCTGTCCTTTCTGTGAGAGCCTGTTTCGACCGTCAGATACGAAACAGGCTCTTGCAATTGTTTTTCATTTTTCCGGCAGCAAAAGCGTGATCTCCGTGCCGTGTCCCAGTTCGCTGCGCAGGGAGATGGTGCCGTTGTGGCAGTCTACGATGTGCTTGACGATGGACAGCCCCAGCCCGGTGCCGCCACGCTGTTTCGACCGGCTTTTGTCCACCCGGTAGAACCGTTCGAAGATGCGGCTCTGCGCCTGGAGCGGAATGCCGATGCCGTTGTCCGCAATGACGATCTTTGCCTGTGTACCCACGTGTTCGATGGTGATGGAGACTGTGCCGCCGGGATTGTTGTACTTGATGGCGTTGTCGATGAGGTTGATGAAAAGCTCCCGCATATAGCCTTCGTTGCTGTGCAGCAGGAGACATCTGCCCTCCAGATGTACCTGTATCCTGTTCCGCTGGATCTGGGGTTCCAGAATTTGCAGGGCGTTTCCGGCAGCCGCCGCCAGGTCTACCGGCGTGTTCAGCATCTCGGTGTGTTCCTCGATCTCCGAGAGCCGGATGATGTCGTTGATGAGAAAGAGCAGGCGTTCGCTTTCCCGTTCGATCATGGCGCCGTATTTCGCCACGTCGTCCTCTTTGGTAATCATGCCGCTGCCGAACATCTCGCCGAATCCCTTGATGGTGGTCAGCGGCGTTTTCAGCTCGTGGGAGACGTTTGCGGTGAATTCCTGGCGCATCTTTTCCGCCTTGACGTTATAGGTCACGTCCACCAGCAGCACGATCGTCCCGAAGATGCCGCCCATTTCCACACGGGTGATGTACGCCCGGATGTAGCTGCCGTCGATCTTCAGCAGCTGGCGCACGGTGCAGCCCTTGTGAAGATCATCGTCAGCCGGCGGCATATCGTGCTGCGGCTCTGTTTTGGACTTCCGCAGCGCATCCAGAAATGCCTGGTTGTCGGTGAGGATGAAGATGGATTTGTTGTCCCAGTTTTCCTTTTCGATGCTGAGCAGTGCCGTTGCGGTGCGGTTCGCCAGCTGGATCTTGTCAGAATCGTCCAGGATGAGGATGCCCTCTACCATATGCTCCTGGATGAGTCCGATGATGTCCCGTTCGTGGTACAGTTCCTTCTGCATCCGGCTCATCTCCGTCTGGAGCTTTGCCTGGGCTTTCTGGTCTTTTTTGTGCTGGTGCTGTGCCTGCTGTTTCTGGTGCAGGTACAGAAAGATAAATACCGTCAGCAGCACCGCCGCCATCGCAGCGAATGCCCATCCGATCCATTCCATGATTAGCCTCCGATCTTATAGCCGTAACCCCGTACTGTGTGAATGAGATTGGAACATCCTGCGGCATCCAGCTTTTGCCGGAGCGTTTTCACGTGTGCATCCACGGTGCGTGTCTCGCCCTCATAGGAGAATCCCCAGACCTGTTCCAAAAGGCGGTCCCGGGAAATGGCAGTGCCACGGTTGCGCACCAGATAGGACAGCAGTTCGAATTCCTTATAGGTGAGGACGATCTCTGTTTCCAGATAGACCACCGTCCGCTGATCCAGGTCGATGGTCAGATCGTGGGCAGACAGCACGTGGCTCTCCGCTTTCTGTACCGTGTGGCTGCGCCGCAGCACCGCCTTGATCCGTGACAGCAGTTCCATGATGCCGAACGGCTTTGTGATGTAGTCGTCTGCGCCGTTTTCCAACCCGGTCACCTTGTCGATCTCGCTGGACTTCGCCGACAGCATAATGACCGGTATCTCTGCGGTAGCGTCGTTGCCCTTGAGCCGCTTTAAGATGGAGATGCCGTCCTCATCGGGGAGCATGATGTCCAGCAGGATCAGCGCCGGCTTGTCGTCCCGGAGCCGGTGAAAAAAGCTTTTTCCGTCCGGGAATCCCTCGGCGGTATAGCCGCCGGACTGCAAAGCGCAGGTGATAAGCTCCCGGATCCCCGTATCATCCTCTACACAAAATATATTTGCCAACTTACATTTCCTCTTTCTTTCCCTGTCGGATCTCCCGGCGCATTGCCGAAACAGCAACTTCGATGGCGTGCGTCATGTCGCCGGCGGCGTGTGCATTGTCCCGCACCACCGCCTGGCGCTCCTGGTTCCACAGCATTTGCAGGATAGTGGCACACTTCACCCGGCGTGTCGCCGCCACGATGAACAGCGCCGCCGATTCCATCTCCGATGCCAGCGCTCCGGCGGCTTTCCACGCCTGCCAGTTCTGGAGCAGGGTCTGTGCGGCAGGCATGGTCTCCGGGGAATGCTGCCCGTAGAAAGAGTCCTTGCACTGCACCACGCCGGTACGATAATCATATGCAAGCTCCTGTGCGGCGCAGACCAGATGCTGTGTCAGACCGAAGTCCGGGACAGCCGGAAATGCCAGGGGAACGTATTCCTGCGATGTTCCCTCCATGCGGATAGCACCGGTGGGGATGATGAGCGTTCCCGGAATCAGTTCCGGCTGCATTCCGCCGCAGGTGCCGATGCGCAGAAAGGTGTGTGCGCCCAGCGCCGCCAATTCTTCCATGGCGATGGCAGCAGACGGGCCGCCGATGCCGGTGGAGGTGACGCTCACTTTCGTGCCGTCCAGTGTGCCGGTCCATGTGGTGAACTCCCGGTTCTGCGCCGTCTTTACGGGATGTTCCAGATAAGAGGCGATCCACTCGGTGCGTCCGGGGTCGCCGGGGAGAAAGACATACTTTCCGATGTCCTCCGCTGTGCATTGAATGTGAAACTGACGTTCTGACATAAGCGGTTCCTTTCTGCGTGTGAAACAGGTTCTGGCGGGCGTGGGTTGTCTTTGTTGTGCAAATGTGTTCCCTTGAAAAGGCGCCCATAGGCTTGACTGAGGCGTAACACACCAACGGGCGAACACTGTTTGCATCTACAGAAGTATCACAAAACGGAAACCGTAGATGTGCAGAATCCCTGTCTCACCGTAGGGGCGAACATCGTTCGCCCGGGTCGACTCCTCTGCCCTGTCGGGCATCTCC
>ERZ773133.2606-NODE-2606-length-15778-cov-5.542390_pt1 | contig 15778 bp, 10 predicted proteins | sample MGYA00580861_ERZ773133 | MGnify/ENA primary metagenome ERZ773133 (study PRJEB29015, sample SAMEA2737844) | human gut metagenome | biome: human gut; feature: human-associated habitat; material: faeces | place: China | collected 2012 ...
GACGTTGAAGCGGCGGGAAGCACGGAGGAAGTCCAAAAGGGATTTGCAGAAGCGGCAGATTGGACGTTGAAGTGGCGGGAAGGCAGGAGGAAGTCCAAAAGGAGTGAGAAAGAGTGGCAGATTGGACGTTGAAGCAGCGGGAAGCACGGAAGAAGTCCAAAAGGGATTTGCAGAAGCGGCAGATTGGACGTTGAAGCGGCGGGAAGGCAGGAGAAAGTCCAAAAGGGATTTGCAGAAGCGGCGGATTGGACGTTGAAGCAGCGGGAAGGCAGGAAGAAGTCCAAAACAAGATTCCCATCAACCCTCTTGCTAATCAGCACTAAATGTTATAAAATAATTAAGATTATGTAGCAGCCGATGCAGTTCGATGTAGTCAGGCTGTTGCCTTTAGGAGGATTATATTATTATGGAAAAGACAATGGAGAAAATTGTTTCTTTAGCTAAGGCAAGAGGATTTGTTTACCCAGGTTCTGAAATCTATGGTGGATTAGCTAATACTTGGGATTATGGTAACCTTGGTGTTGAGTTAAAGAACAATGTTAAGAAGGCATGGTGGCAGAAGTTCGTACAGGAAAGCCCATACAATGTTGGTGTTGACTGTGCAATTCTTATGAACCCACAGACTTGGGTAGCATCAGGTCATCTTGGTGGATTTTCTGATCCATTAATGGACTGCAAGGAATGTCATGAGAGATTCAGAGCAGATAAACTTATAGAAGACTGGGCAGACGAGAATTCATATGAACTTGAAGGCTCAGTTGATGGATGGACACAGGAGCAGATGAAGAATTTCATCGATGAGAAGAATATCTGCTGTCCTTCATGTGGAAAGCATAACTTCACAGATATCAGACAGTTTAACCTTATGTTTAAGACATTCCAGGGTGTAACTGAGGATGCCAAGAACACAGTATATTTAAGACCAGAGACAGCTCAGGGTATCTTTGTTAACTTCAAGAATGTTCAGAGAACATCAAGAAAGAAAGTACCTTTTGGTATCGGACAGATTGGTAAGTCATTCCGTAATGAGATTACACCAGGTAACTTCACATTCAGAACAAGAGAGTTCGAGCAGATGGAGTTAGAGTTCTTCTGCAAGCCTGGAACAGATCTTGAGTGGTTCACATACTGGAGACAGTACTGTATCGACTGGCTTAAGGCATTAGGAATGAAAGAAGATGAGATGAGAGCAAGAGATCATTCACCAGAAGAACTCTGCTTCTACTCTAAGGGAACAACAGATATCGAATTCCTCTTCCCATTCGGATGGGGCGAGCTTTGGGGTATCGCTGACAGAACAGATTATGACCTTACACAGCATCAGACAGTATCTGGTGAAGATATGTCATACTTTGATGATGAAGCTAAGGAGAAGTATATACCATATGTTATCGAGCCTTCACTTGGTGCGGACCGTGTAACATTAGCATTCCTTTGCTCAGCTTATGATGAGGAGGAGCTTGAAGGAGGAGATGTAAGAACAGTTCTTCATTTCCACCCAGCATTAGCACCAGTTAAGATTGGTATTCTTCCACTTTCTAAGAAGTTAAATGAAGGTGCAGAAAAGATATTTGCAGAACTTTCTAAGTATTACAACTGTGAGTTTGATGACAGAGGTAATATCGGAAAGAGATATAGAAGACAGGATGAGATTGGTACTCCATTCTGTATCACATATGATTTCGATTCAGAAGAAGATGGTGCTGTAACTGTAAGAGACAGAGATACAATGCAGCAGGAAAGAATAAAGATAGCAGATCTTAAGGCATATTTTGAAGATAAGTTCAGATTTTAATTAATAAAAGAACGGAATTTAAATCGATAATTAAAAGGAAAGAATTATGCTGTGTACTAAATGTGGTCAGGAATATGAGGGCAGTCAGTGTCCGAGATGTGATGGACCTGTTATATTAGTTAACAACAGTGATTATCTTGCCAGAAGAAAAGCATATGAGGAGAAGCAGGCTTTGAAAGAGAGGTCTGCTTCTTCTGATAAAAAAGAGGAATCACAGAGTGACTATGGACAGGCATTAGCAAAACGCGTGCAGGCGATAAAGAAGCAGAGTAGAAACAAGACAGAAAGTAAGAAGCAAAGCAGCGGCAAAACAGGCAATAAGAAGCAGAGCCAGAACAGAAGCAAAGCGGATAGCAGAAAGCAGAACGTTGGCAAAGCGGGTGGCGGCAGAAATGATAATCAGGAAAAGCCACAGATAAGAATTGCACGACGTCAGATTAACAAAAGAATGAAAATGATAGCGGCAGCGCTGATAGCAGTATTGCTTGTTGGTGCAGCAGCATTTGGAATATACAAGCTTGCAACTAAGAAGAATTACGCTCTTTATGTAAGCTACAACGGAAAGATATATGATATAGCAGGGTTGGACAGCAATTATGTGTGTGATGAAAGCAATGCAATATTTGCAGCAGACAGCAAGACCTTCTATACACCACAGTGGCCGGAACAGATAGATTCAGAAAAGAATATCTTAAGTGTTGCGAGTGATGACGGAAAGTATTTCGTTACAGTAACATATGATGAGTCTAACTCGTCTGGCAGATATTCAATGTACATATGGAACAAGGATGAATGTGTCCTTGTGTCAGAAGATAATCTGCAGAAAGAGATAATGTATATATCTGATGACGGTCTTGTTATATACACGAATATTAATATTATTAATGACGAGGGTTCTACTAATGGAACAAGCCTTGCTATGAGCAGTATTAAGGAAGTCAAGAAACACGCAGAAGCACAGACAACTCTTATAGAGGGTAATCTTAATAAGGCATATGTGTATGAGTCAAAGCACCTGATAGTATGTCTTACTAATGCAGGCTCATTGTATACATATGATTATGAGAAAAAAGAAAAGCCGGTTTCAGTTGCAGATGCAGTTATTCAGTTATGGCCGGTGTCAGAGAACATGACAGGTGTGTATACAGCGAATGCAGACAGCCTTAACACAAGAAAAGATGTGGATACATTGCTGTATTCTAAGAGTGATGGAGTATATTATTACTCATGCAAAGATGCATCTGCGTATAAGATAGACAAGAAGACAGACAATGATGCAGATTATGTATTTGATAGAGACAATTCGCTTATATACAGAATTTCAGGTACATCAATGACATCAGCACTTATCAAAGAAACTAAAGTGAGTGAGTATGTCGATGTTGATTCTATGACTAAGGAAAAGAATTACATATATAATTCATCAGATGGTCAGATAGTGTATGTTAATGCGAAAGGACAGCTCCGTGTAGTTGATAACAACAAGATTACAGACATTGCGTCAGATGTTAATGCAGGTTCATTATCTAAAGTGTATAATAAAAGTAAGGCTCTGACATACGTTTCAGGCGGCAGGCAGTTCTATATGGATAACATTAAGAGCAAAGCTGTTGCAATTCTGGAATCAGAGGCAGTTACAGATACAGAGGGAACATATTTTTACAAGAACCGGATCTATGCGTATGATGCTGATAATATTCTTTATTCTAATACGCTGAAAGGAAATAACAGCAGCCAGATAGGCTACGTTGAAAGACTGTGGATTGGCACGGAACTAAGATAATTGCAAATGTATTAAGACAGGTATAAGTTATGGATTTATTTGAATATATGCGTGAAAACAATAAGAATACGGAATCTCCGCTGGCTATGAGATTAAGACCGGAAACACTCGATGAAATGGTAGGACAGTCTCATATAATCGGAAAGGACAAGCTGCTTTACAGGGCAATTAAAGCTGATAAGCTTAGCTCAGTAATATTCTATGGCCCGCCGGGAACAGGGAAGACAACTTTAGCAAGGATAATTGCCAATACAACAAGTGCAGAGTTCAACCAGGTTAATGCCACAGTTGCCGGAAAGAAGGATATGGAAGAGGTTGTTGCCAAGGCGAAAGACAATCTTGGAATGTATGGAAGAAAGACTATCCTTTTTGTAGACGAGATTCACCGCTTTAATAAGGGGCAGCAGGATTATCTTCTGCCATTTGTTGAGGACGGAACAATAATTCTTATTGGTGCAACGACAGAGAATCCGTACTTTGAAGTAAATGGAGCTTTGATTTCAAGGTCAATAATATTCGAATTAAAACCACTTGAGAAAGATGATATCAAGACAATAATAAAGCGTGCTGTGTATGATGAGAAGAAGGGCATGGGAAGCTACAATGCAGCGATAGACGATGATGCACTTGAATTTCTTGCAGATATATCCAATGGAGATGCGAGAAATGCACTTAATGCCATTGAACTTGGAATACTCACAACAGACAGGTCAGAGGATGGAGTTATACATATAGACCTTGCAACAGCACAGGAATGCATCCAGAAGCGTTCGGTAAGATATGATAAAGAGGGTGACAACCACTACGATACAATATCAGCATTTATTAAGAGCATGAGAGGCTCAGACCCTGATGCAGTAAGCTATTATCTTGCAAAGATGCTGTATGCAGGTGAAGATATCAAATTCATTGCAAGGCGAATAATGATATGTGCAAGTGAGGATGTCGGTAATGCTGACCCTAATGCACTGCAGGTTGCAGTTGCTGCGGCACAGGCTGTTGAGCGTATTGGCATGCCTGAGGCGAGAATTATACTTAGTCAGGCTGCACTTTATATTGCAACAGCACCTAAGAGCAATTCATGTATCAAGGCAATTGATAAAGCAATGGATGTTGTTAAGAATTCAAAGACTGCACCGGTTCCTGTACATTTGCAGGATGCCCATTATAAGGGCAGTGCCAAATTAGGACACGGAGTAGGATACTTATATGCACATGATTATCCTAATCATTATGTCAGACAGCAGTATCTTCCGGATGCTTATGTGAATGAAAAATTCTATGAGCCAGGCGATATGGGATATGAGAAGGATATTAAGAAACATTTGGAGAAGATTAAGTCGGAGGCATAGTTTGCAATGAGAGATTTCATAAACAGACTTTCAAGAGGCAGTTCAATTATTAATATACCAAAGCTGTCATGCAGTGAAGAGCAGACTACCATGACTACCATGAGTGATGCGGTTGCAGAGGACAGCTCTGCTAATGATGCCACGAATGATGTCTATGAAACAGAACATGCTGATAATGTGCATGCTAAAGAGGAGGCTGTAGTTCTTACAATAGATAATGATGAGAATACAGTTACGAAGAAAGAAGAGCCTGAAAAATATGGATTTGAGCTTAAAAAGAGCGGCACGGAGCTGACACAGATTCATATATATGCAGATGCAGAATTTATCGAATTAGAGAGAAATGATATATCGACAGATGATTTTGCAGGCGACAGACTGGATATTAATTACATAATTAATCCGGCAAAGATGCACGCAGGCAATAATTATGGATATATTCATGTTGACAGCTATACACAGCATCTTAAAGTAAAGGTAAGTGCTGTTGCTTCTAAAGCTGCTGGTGAAGAGTTTGAGGTAAGATGGGAAGAAAGACAGGCAGAATATAAGCTTACAAAGCTTTATCTTGATTTCAGAATGAAAAAGATAAAGAAAGAAAAATGGCTTTCATCATCAATGCAGATAGTAGACCGCATAAGAGGAATAAAAGGACAGGATCCGTTCTATGACCTTGTACAGGTCCAGCTTCTTGCCATGTCAGGACGGGAAGAGAGCGCAGTCCAAATATTTGACGGACTTAAGAAAGATATAATAGGAAGGATAGGCGATAATGTAGAATTATACTGTTATTTCCTGTATGTCTCAACACTGATGGTAAAGGAAGAAGAATACACAGCACAGGTATATTCGCAGGTTAAGAAGTTCTATGAGAACGGATATGATACATACAAAGTACTGTGGATATTGTTCTACCTTGGCCCTGATTCAGAAAGCAACAAGAGCATTAAACTCATAAGAATTAAAGATACTGTCAATACAGGCTGTACAAGTCCTGTAATGTATATAGAGGCACTTAATATAATTAATGCACAGCCGGTATTACTAAGAGTCCTTAACCAGTTTGAAATGCGTGTGATTAATTACGGCTGTAAGAATGGCATTATAACTGAAAAGCTTGCAATGCAGATTGCAGATGTTGCAGCTAATGAGAAGAACATTAGTATTAATACGCTCATTATCCTTAAGAAATTATATGAGCAGTTTGATAAAGACGAAATATTAACAGTGCTTGTGACCCAGATGATAAGAATGGGAATGACAGGTGACAACTGTTTTGAAATATATGAAAAAGGTGTGTTAAGAGGTTTGAGAATAACCCGTTTATATGAGTTCTACATAGCGAGCATGCCAAAAAACATAGAAAGACAGCTTCCTAAGATAGTTCTTATGTACTTTGCATATGATAATATACTGTCAGATTCAGATAAAGCATTTTTATATGCAAATATTGTGACAGGCAAGGATTCATATTATAAGAACATCTATGAAGGATATGACAGAAATATAGAGATATTCGTGTATGAGCAGCTGAAAGACGGAAAGATAAGTGATAATCTGGCTGTGCTTTATAAGGCACTGCTAAAGACACAGCTCATTAGCAAGGAGACAGGAAGCTTCATAAGCAGGATGCCATATATGCACAGGGTACGATGCTTTAGTGATGTGGTGAGCAGAGTACATGTAAGACACCCTGAGTTTGCAGAAGAGACGGTGTATGAACTTTCTGAAAAAATTGCATATATATGCATGTATGCAGGTGACTGTGAGATAACATTTGAATGCAGCGATGGGGTTATCAGGAAAGATACTATCGATTACGAGATAGAGAAAGTATTCGATGCAGGGCAATATGAAGAAGTGTTTGACGCGGTAGCTGAATATGGCATGGATAATGATGGTATTATCATGAGCCGCATTAACGATATGCATAAGAAGTCAGAATATACTTCTGAATTATTAGACTATTACAAATGTATCAAGAAGTTTGACAATATAAGCAGTGCTTACAGATATCAGATTAATTCATGGATGATAGAATATTATTATACATATTATAAGGATAATGATTTCTGGCACGAATATGTCAGCGTGGATACAGATGACCTTTCAGACAAGGATGCGCAAAGACTTATAGAGACACTTACAGAGGCAGGAATGTATTCACAGAGCTTTGAACTTGTAAGCAGGTATGGATGCTGCAAGGCGGCTCCTGCCAGGCTTCTTAAGATGGCAGATTACATACTTACTAATGTGTCGGATGAACATAACAAAGTGCTTGACGATGTTACAGCGTATGTATTTGGACAGCACATATATAATGAACCTGTTCTTGCATATATGTCCGATTATTTCAATGGAACGAATGACGAGATGTACAATGTGTGGAAAGCCGCTATTAATTATGGTGTAAATGTATCGCATATGTCCGAGAGACTTCTTGCACAGATGATGTACACGGGCGTTCATACAGGAAGATTTACAGAAGTATTCACAGATTATTACAGTAAAATGCCTGACAAATTGATAGTTAAAGCATATCTTTCATACAATTCACAATTCTATCTTCTCAGGCAGAAGAAAGCGAATGACATTGTATTCCGTGTTATAGAGGAATATATGAAAGAGGGGTATGGTCTGCCAGAGTGCTGTTATGTGGCATGGCTTAAGAACATCTCCAAGAATACGCTGGCACTTAAAGAAGATGACAGCGAAAGAGAGCTTGCACAGACAGTTCTTAATGAATTGTGTGAAAATGACAGAATATACAGCTTCTATAAGAAATTCAAGGGAGTGCTTGATATTCCTTATAATATGCAGGGACTTACAATTATTGAATACATATCAGCTCCGGCAGATAAGGTTACAATATCGTACACAATTAACGGAGGCGACAGGCTTACACAGCTTATGAAATCCAACGAATGGGGCATATTCACATGCAGATTCCATCTGTTCTATGGAGATGTTCTTGAGTACACATTTTCAGTCAATGATGAAGACAATGATATGCAGCCGGCAGTGTATGAATTCAAAGATGTATCTAGAGAGAATACACAAGGACGCACGGACATGCTCAATGAGTGCCTTGCAAGCAGACAGCAGCACGAGCTTGCTGCCCTTAAGAAACAGATGCACAGCTATAGTGTCGAGGAATACGTTACAAGAGAAATGTTTACAATTGCGAAATGAGGATAACAGATATGGATAAGGAGAGAGGGCTTATAGCAGGAATAGACCTGAGCGGGACAAGAATTCAGGCAAGTGTATATTCGCATAATTCTGGAAGTGTCCAGTCTGTAAAGCTTACAGAAGATTCGCATGAGAAGACTAATCTTATTAATGTTATTGCCGAGTGCATGCGTGCTACAGGAGAGTCACAGATTAAAAGCATATGTGTGACAATTGCTGATTACAATGGGGATGAGATTGCAGCGGTGATGGCAGACCTTGAAAAATGTGGTGTCATGGAAGGACACTGGCAGATATTAAGCAGGGTTGAGAGCTTTGCATATTATGCATATAAACAGAAAAGTGAACTTCATTCCATGGGAGTTGTGCTTATGGATTATACGCAGGAGGGGCTAAAGTGTGACCATCTTGCCATAAGAAAGAGTGACAATACAAGCTATCTTCTGCAGGAGCATACAGGATATACATCGGATGTATTAAAAGAAGTATACGGAAGTAAGAATATTGACGGGGCTGAGAATGAATTATGCACATTTGCAGAAGATTACTTTGCTAAGAGGCGAGTGTCAGCTGCGTATCTTACCGGCGAGGGATTCGACATTGAAAAGCTGCCGGAAAGATTTGCCAAGCTTATGGTTACAAGAAGAAAAGCATTTGTAGGACAGAATCTTTTTGCAAGAGGTGCATGCTTTGCGGCTATGGATATGTTACGACCTGAGATATTCAGGAATGTCGTCGTGCTTCTTGATAACCATGTCAAATGTGGTATAGAACTTGACATATCATCATATGGAAAGCCTATGAGATTCAGAATGGTAAGACCGGGCGTTAACTGGACTTTAGCCGGGCGTACAATTGAGTGCATACTTGAAGATATAAGAAGTATTACTTTCAAAGTGATTACCACAGACAACACAAGTTATGATGAGGTTGTGGATATAAGTGAGATTCCATTCAGGGAAGGCAGAACAACGAGAATATCAATACATGTGGAATTCATGGATGCAGACAGATGTAATATTACAATTAAAGACCTTGGATTCGGAGAATTTGTGAAGAGTTCAGGTGAAGTAATACACAGGGAACTAACATTAAGAAGCTGATAAATGTGAAAAACATTGCAGAATGGAGAATACAATGGGGAAAATAATATTGTGCAGGGGTCAGAGAACTGATAAGCCATATGTCACACCACAGACTGATATAAAGCTGTATTCAGCCGAAGAACTCTGTTACTACATATACAATAATATATACCTGATTGGGCAGGACCTGATAGACGATAACCTTATACAATTTCTGCAGGCTGTGGGTGAAGGTGAGCTTGCAGCAAGAGTTAAGAAGCTTAAGGAATCGGGTGCTCCGCTTGCACAGATACTTGTGACTATTCTTAAGTCAATAGATTATTATTCTGTTGCAGAGATAGAACAGCTTAAGGAGATTCTTAACACACTTGGAAAACAGAGTGTGTGTGAGAGACTTAAGGCGAGAGGCGACGGTTATCTTAATGCGGATTTCTATTTTGCTGCAATCAGCTGTTATGAGTCAATTATAAAGGACTATAAGGGAAAAGACCTGCTGGCAGCAGATTATGCCAAAGTATATCATAATCTTGGCACTGCATATGCAAGAATGTTCATGTATGAAAAGGCAGTGGAGTATTATAACGAGGCTTACAGACTGGGTCAGCATGAGGAATCAAAAAAATGCAGCATAGCCGCGTCTATTATGGCTAAGAAGGACAAAGAGCCGGTCAATGTGGATGTGCAGGAAGATGAGTATGTTGTACAGAGAGAGTTAGAGACTCTTATGGATAATGCAAGATACAGTGATGAATACAGAGAACTTGAAGATATAGACAGACTCAAGGGCGACGGTAATCTTACACAGTTTAATCAGGCAATAGACGCAAAACTAACATCATGGGTTGCAAATTTAAAACGATATGTTACAATTAACAGTGGCTTTTTACGCAGATAATTGATAAAAAGCGAAAGAAGTATGGAGGCTATAAGGATGAAAGAAAGACTTGAAGCAATTAGAGAAAGAGCTTTAGCACAGATTAATGAAACTGATTCGCTTGATAAGCTGAATGATATCAGAGTCGCTTTCCTTGGAAAGAAGGGTGAACTTACAGAAGTACTTAAAGGTATGAAGGATGTTGCACCAGAAGACAGACCTAAGGTTGGTCAGATTGTTAATGAGACAAGACAGGCAATTGAAGAAGTATTAGAAAAGGCTAAGACAGAATTAGCTGCCAAGAAGAGAGAATTTCAGTTAAAGAGTGAAGTAATAGATGTTACTCTTCCATCTAAGAGGGATGAGTTAGGACATAAGCATCCTAATACACTTGCATTAGAGGAAATCCAGAAGATATTCATCGGAATGGGTTATGAAGTAGTTGACGGACCAGAAGTTGAGTATGATTACTACAATTTTGAGGCACTTAATATACCAGCTAACCACCCGGCTAAGGATGAACAGGATACATTCTACATCAATGATAAGATAGTACTCCGTACACAGACTTCCCCTGTTCAGGCAAGAGTTATGGAGAAGGGCAAGCTCCCTATCAGAATGATTTCTCCAGGACGTGTATACAGAGCAGATGAAGTTGATGCTACACATTCACCATGCTTCCATCAGGTAGAAGGTCTTGTAATTGATAAGGGAATCACATTTGCAGACCTTAAAGGAACTTTAGCAGAATTCGCCAAGGAGCTTTTCGGACCTGATACTAAGGTTAAGTTCAGACCACATCATTTCCCATTCACTGAGCCTAGTGCCGAGATGGATGTAAGCTGTTTCAAATGTGGTGGTAAAGGATGCCGTTTCTGTAAGGGCGAGGGCTGGATTGAAATCCTCGGCTGTGGAATGGTTCACCCACATGTATTCGAGCTTTGCGGAATTGATAAGGAAGAATATACAGGATTTGCCTTTGGTGTAGGACTTGAGAGAGTTGCTCTTCTTAAGTACGAAATCGATGACATGAGACTTCTTTATGAGAACGATATCAGATTCATAAAACAGTTCTAAATCGATTCATATAGTGGTCTAATGACTGGAATAAGATAAAGTATATTTAAGGAGAATGACGATATGAATACATCATTAAATTGGATAAAAGCAATGGTTCCAGGTCTTGAGTGTACAGATCAGGAATTCAGAGATGCAATGACACTTTCAGGAACTAAGGTAGAGTGTTTCAATGCATTTGACAAGAACCTTGATAAAATCGTAGTTGGACAGATTCTCTCAGTTGAGAAGCATCCTGATGCAGACAAGCTTGTTGTATGCCAGGTTAATGTTGGCAGTGAGAATGTCCAGATTGTAACAGGTGCACCTAACATTGAAGTTGGTTCAAGCGGACAGAAGGTTCCTGTAGTATTAGACGGAGGTAAAGTTGCCGGAGGACATGACGGCGGCGCACTTCCAGAAGACGGAATTAAGATTAAGAAGGGCAAGTTAAGAGGTGTAGAGTCATGCGGTATGATGTGCTCTATCGAGGAGCTTGGTTCTTCAAGAGAATTCTTCCCGGATGCACCAGAGGAAGGAATATATATATTTGGAGATGATGCTGTTGTTGGTTCAAGTGCGGTAGAGTACTTAGGACTTAATGATACAGTATTTGAATATGAGATTACTAATAACCGTGTAGACTGCTACAGCGTTATCGGTATCGCAAGAGAGGCTGCTGCTACGTTCAGAAAGCCTTTCAATCCACCGGTTGTTACTAAGACAGGTAACGATGAGGATGTTAACACAATGGTTTCAGTTGATATTGAAGCTAAAGAGCTTTGCTCAAGATATGTTGCAAGAGTTGTTAAGAATATAAGACTTGCTCCATCTCCAAAGTGGATGCAGCAAAGACTTATGACAGCAGGCATCAGACCAATCAACAACATCGTTGATATCACTAACTATGTTATGGAAGAATATGGTCAGCCAATGCACGCATATGACTATGATACTATTGCAGGTCACAAGATTGTTGTAAGAACAGCAACTGATGGCGAAAAGTTCGTAACACTTGACGGACAGGAGAGAACACTTGACGCACAGACACTTCTTATCTGTGATGGTGAGAAGCCAGTTGGTATTGCAGGTATCATGGGTGGTGAGAACTCAATGATTACTGATGATGTACAGACAATGCTTTTCGAAGCAGCTACATTTGACGGAACTAACATAAGAAAGACAACTAAGAAGATTGGTTTAAGAACAGACGCATCTGGTAAGTTCGAGAAGGGACTTGACCCAGAGAACGCTATGGAAGCTATTAACAGAGCATGCCAGCTTATCGAGGAGCTTGATGCAGGTGATGTTGTAGGTGGTGCAGTTGATGTATATCCTGATCCTGTAACTAAGAAGAGACTTCCATTTGAGCCAGCTAAATACAACGCTTTACTTGGTACTGATGTATCAGATGAAGATATGCTTTCTTACTTCGAAAGACTTGAAGTTGAATATGATAAAGACGCTAATGAGCTTATCATCCCAACATTCAGACAGGATCTTAACAGAGATGCTGATATAGCAGAGGAAGTTGCAAGATTCTTCGGATATGACAACATTCCTACAACTCTTCCTAAGGGAGAGACAACAATGGGTAAGATTTCATTTGAGCAGAGTATTGAAGATGCAGCTTCTGAGGTTGCCCAGTTTACAGGATTCTCACAGGCTATGACATACTCATTCGAGAGCCCTAAGGTATTCGATAAGTTAAAGCTTCCTGCTGATTCTGTATACAGAAAGACAGTTGTAATCTCTAACCCATTAGGAGAGGATTTCTCAGTTATGAGAACACTTCCAATCCACGGAATGCTTACATCATTATCTACTAACTATAACAGAAGAAACAAGAATGTTAAGTTATATGAATTAGCTAAGGTTTACCTTGCAGCAGATGATGTAAATGAGCTTCCGGATGAAAGAGTTGAATTCACACTTGGAGCTTTCGGCAGCGTTGACTTCTACTCAATGAAGGGTGTTATTGAAGAATTCCTTGAGAAGATTGGAATGAAGAAGAAGCCAACATATGATGCTAAGGCTGGTATTCCATTCTTACATCCAGGCCGTCAGGCGGATGTATATTATGCTGATAAGAAGATTGGTTACATCGGAGAACTTCATCCAGATGTTGCCGATACTTACTCAATCGGTGAGAGAACATATATTGTTGTTATTGATATTCCAACAGTTACAGAAATGGCAAGCTTCGATAAGAAGTTCACAGGAATTGCAAAGTTCCCAGCTGTAACAAGAGATATCAGTATGGTAATGCCTAAGGAACTTCCAGTTGGTGAAGTTGAGAAGATTATTGAGAAGCGCGGCGGCAAGATATTAGAAAGCTACAACCTCTTCGATATCTACGAAGGAAGCCAGATTAAAGAAGGCTTTAAGTCAGTTGCTTACTCAATCGCATTCAGAGCTAAGGACAGAACACTTGAGGATAAGGATATCACACCAGTAATGGAGAAGATATTCAAGGACCTTGAGGCTGACGGAATCGAGCTTAGAAAGTAGTGCAGATATAGACCGCGATGTTGTGGCGGTTGATGAAGGGGCGGCGTGTGGCGCCGCCCCTTTGCTGTAGCGTTCCGGGAAGCTGGAGCTGTGGATTGGACTTTAAAGTAGTGTGAGGCACGGAGGAAGTCCAAAATCGGGAAGCCGTAGGCGAGGATTGGACTTTAAAGTAGTGTGAGACACGGAGGAAGTCCAAAACCGGGAAGCCGTAGGCGAGGATTGGACTTTAAAGTAGTGTGAGACACGGAGGAAGTCCAAAACTGGGAAGCCGTAGGAGCGGATTGGACTTTAAAGTAGTGTGAGCCACGGAGGAAGTCCAAAACTAGGAAGCCGTAGGCGTGAATTGGACTTTAAAGTAGTGTGAGCCACGGAAGAAGTCCAAAACCGGGAAGCCGTAGGCGTGAATTGGACTTTAAAGTAGTGTGAGACACGGAGGAAGTCCAAAATGGGGAAGCCGTAGGAGCGGATTGGACTTTAAAGTAGTGTGAGGCACGATGGAAGTCCAATCCAGTGAAGCATAAAGTACGGAAAGGAGTATAAGCATGGATTTACATGATTTTTATTATGATCTGCCAGAGGAACTTATTGCGCAGGATCCTTTGTCTGACAGATCAAGTTCAAGACTTATGGTGCTTGATAAAGAAACAGGAGAAATTGAACATAAGATATTCAGAGATATCGTAGATTATCTTAAGCCAGGTGACTGTCTTGTTGTTAATGACACTAAGGTAATACCAGCAAGACTTATAGGTACTAAAGTTGATACAGGAGCTGCTATTGAAGTGCTTCTCCTTAAAAGACTTGAAGACAGACAGGATACATGGGAAGTTCTTGTTAAGCCGGGAAAGAAGGCTAAGGTTGGTGCTAAGATAAGTTTTGGCGAAGGCAAGCTTATAGGAGAGGTTATTGATATAGTTGAAGAAGGAAACAGACTTATCCAGTTCACATATGATGGAATATTTGAAGAGATTCTTGATGAACTCGGACAGATGCCGCTTCCTCCATATATAACACATAAACTTGAAGATAAGAACAGATACCAGACAGTATATGCAAAGCATGAAGGCTCTGCAGCAGCGCCTACTGCCGGATTACATTTTACAACAGAACTTCTTGAAAAAATCAAGGCTATGGGAGTTAATATTGCAAGAGTAACACTTCATGTAGGTCTTGGAACATTCAGACCAGTTAAGGTAGAAAATATTCTTGATCATCATATGCATTCAGAATTCTATGTTGTTACACAGGAAGCTGCTGATATGATTAATAATACAAGAAAGAATGGCGGCAGGGTAATTGCTGTTGGAACAACAAGTACAAGAACTCTTGAGTCAGTTGCACTTGAAGATGGAACAATTCCAGCTAAGAGTGGATGGACAGAGATATTCATATATCCGGGATATAAATTTAAGGCTATAGACTGTCTTATAACTAACTTCCATCTTCCAGAATCAACACTTGTTATGCTGGTATCAGCACTTGCTGGAAGAGAGCATGTGCTTCATGCCTATGAGGTTGCTGTGCAGGAAAAATACAGATTCTTCAGTTTTGGAGATGCTATGTTCATTAAATAATTCAAAAAATATATTTGAACTTCTTAAAGGTTAATGATATCATTAGATAGATTAAGTAAACATGAACAGATAAGAGGCTGCTCGGAATAGAGGATAATCATGGTCAAAGTTGAGAGAAGACAATCAAGAAGAACTGATGTTGATGTTATTATTTCTTTGAAAAAGCTTGATGAAAGTCGTATTTCTGCATGTTCCGGGGAGACAGTGGATGTTAATGTTATTAACATATCCAAGGGTGGCATAGCATTCAAATCAGACCGTAAGTTTGAGCTGAATACTTATTATTCGACAGTAATCACTCTTGATAATAAAGAACGTATAGAGGCTGTTGTTGAGATAATCAGAATGGAGAATCTTGGAGAGGCTGAGACTACCTACGGATGCAGATTTGTGGGGATTAGTGAGGAAGATCAGTTCAGAATAGAAGTGTACCAGCTTGTATATGAAAGCAATCACAATTAAATATCATGAGTAGCGCAGATGATCGCGGCTGCATTCGTGCAGGTGAGGAAAGTCCGGGCTTCATAGGGCAGGATGCCGGATAACGTCCGGTGGA
>ERZ773133.2610-NODE-2610-length-15738-cov-3.878722_pt1 | contig 15738 bp, 15 predicted proteins | sample MGYA00580861_ERZ773133 | MGnify/ENA primary metagenome ERZ773133 (study PRJEB29015, sample SAMEA2737844) | human gut metagenome | biome: human gut; feature: human-associated habitat; material: faeces | place: China | collected 2012 ...
GGCAGGCGTTATCTTACTGCCGGTACAGTCTGTAGGTGTCATGGGAGATGAACGTACTTATGAAAGAGCGGTAGCATTGCGTGCCGTGACTTCTACTGATGCCATGACTGCCGACTGGGCGCATTTGCCATATGAATTCCTGGGTAAGATTTCGAATGATATTATTAATAAGGTGAAAGGTGTAAACCGCGTAACCTATGATATCAGTTCTAAGCCACCTGCAACTATTGAGTGGGAATAATTGTTCCTGTTGATATATAAATCCCAAGGCTGCAAACCGCTTTGGGATTTTTTTTTGGAAAAAGTGAGAGAATCGGCTCAACCTAATAGATAAAATGTTATTTTTATAGTAGTTATAAAAATCCTGCAGTTATGAAGAATATGACGGAAGTTATGAATATACTCCGCAATTATAAGCAGAAGATGTCTTCTTATTATGGTATTTTACGATTGGGAATATTTGGTTCTGTGGCGAGAGGAGAACAGACGGAGGATAGTGATCTGGATGTATTTGTAGAGTTGCAAATTCCTAATCCTTATATCTTAGGTGATATTAAAGAAGATTTGGAACACATGACCGGATACAAAATTGATTTGATTCGTCTGTGTGATAATTTGAATAAGCTACTTTTGCAAAATATAGAAAGAGATGGAATATTCGCATAAAGATGAAATATTGCAAATACTGCGGAAAATAGAAGAGATTATTGATAAAATAGAATACAGAAATCAGTCTATACTGTAGATGACTATTTGTTGAGTAAGGCGGAAATGGAGAAACTGGATGTTATATGTGTGTAGGTATTATTTATTGTTGCTGATATGAAAAATAGTTCGTTAATTTTGTTGTATAATAATGCAGAATATTTGCCTTTTCACTTATCTTCAGGTTTCGAATCAAAAGGATGGGAGGTTACTCTAGATAAAAGACTGATTGGAAAGGCTGCTGTCGTTGTTTTCCACCTTCCTACGTTACTTGATGTATTATCGGAAGAATTAGAAAAAACAGAAGGACAGTTTTGGGTTGCTTGGAAACATTCGAGAGAACGAGAATGGAGATTCAACGCTAAACCAGTATGGGGAAATATATTTGACTTGTATTTATCTTATCCTCCTCAGTGCTATTGGAAATGCGCTACAACTTTTGGTTCTCAGCTACGTCCGTATAAACTAATGTATCCTTTATTGGACGAGATAACGAATTGGTTTAGAAAAATAGATTTTATGATAATTGGAACTCAAAAGGGAGGAAGTACTGCTTTGCATGACTACCTTCATCATCATCCTTCTTGTTGGGGATCATTTTTTAAAGAGCCCGGTTTTTTTCTTTACCCAACTGAATATGCGAAAGGATTTCCATTTTTTATGGAATATATGTGGAAGGAATATCCTCCTTTCCGTTATTCTTTATCCGATAGTCTTTTGTTTGAATCTACTACTTGGTATTCTTATTGGTATGAGGTTCCTGAAAGACTTTTTGAATACAATCCTCATTTGAAATTTATTTTTCTTGTTAGAAATCCCATTGATAGAGCTTATTCGCAATATAACATGTTGATAAATTGGAGGAAAAGTCAGCTTTTACATGAATATGAACTTTTCCCTGATAAAGAAAAATTGAATATTTTATTAAAGAAGCTACTTGATACTCAGAATTTTCCCTTTTCGTATTGGGTCAATCAGGAAATAGAAAAGATAAGAAATCAGGAGAATACGCCAATAGATTTTTTTCCTGATTTTCTACATCGTGGATTTTATTATGAACAATTAGAGCGTTATTATCAGTTTTTTCCTGTGGAGAATATTTTAGTTATTGAACATCGTGAATTAAAAAACAATCGCATATCTACACTCAGAAAGATTGAACAATTTCTAAATATTCCCTATGTGGACTGGAATACAATAAATTTAGATGATAAGTTTGTCTCACAATATAATGTAAAATTACCTAGTGATATTCGTAATAAGCTTAAGGCTTTTTTCAAGCCATATAATGAGAAATTTTATAAACTCATAAAGAGGAACTTTGATTGGTAATAATTTATAGTTTGAGTTAGCATTTTCCATCTTTGCGAATCTTATCTGTGTTTGACTTCAGAAATAATTCTTTGGTATGTTGGACTGTATATTACTTTGGGAGACAAACTCCATTCGTTTATTCGCTTTTGCAAAATGCTCTCTTATTTTACCCTGCTGTTCCATATTACTTTGAGTAACATCCGAATACCCAAAATCCTTTTGTTCTGAGATAAAAGGATAGATAACCATTTTGTTTGTGGCTAGTTTGGATATAACTCCATCGGCTGTGTCAGTATCTTGAAATGAATAATCTAGCATCTTATCAAAAAAACGATTATAAACAACAATGAATTGTGTGCACCAAAACCAGTCTACTTTATAGCGATGATATCCTGCAGGGATCGCTTGTCCAAATCCTCCAATACCACCGGAAAGTACTTCTGCTCCTTGTATATAAGCTTCTGTAACTTCTTTGAACAGTAATTTGGGAGAATAATTTTCCGTGAAATAATGGTCGTCTTCGCAAATGACAATGATGTCATCTCCTTTCTCTTTTGCCATTTTTATGATTTTGATCATACTATTCCACAAACCTACTGCACCGATAGGATGAACCGACGCCTCTACTAAATTTAACTCGAATTCTTCCTTGTTGTCGAACTCTTTAATAATATGTTGTTTACGTTCTACCCTTTCTTTCATGTTGATAACATAAACCGGAAGATAAAAATCCGGTTGATGCTCGGATGCGAGTCGTTCTATAATCTTATTACTTTTATCGAGCCATCTGTTCCAGTTTAAACGTTCTTCAAAATTCTTTCGGGCCGTTTTCCTTAGTTGGGAATATGTTGCAGGGGTATTGAATGTATCTTTTATTTTATCAGCATATTCTAGTGCAGAAGCATCGATGTTGAACAGAAATCCATTTTCTCCTTCTTTGATAACCTGTGATACACCTCCTACATTAGAACCTAACGATGGAATACCATAGGCGCATGCTTCGCAGAAAGCTATTCCAAAACAGTCAAAGCGGGTGGGTAGAACTAGAAAATGCGAACGCGTTAGGATTTCATGGAATTTTAATCTATCATTCGGGTTTGCTTTGTCGATAAAAGGGTATATTTCAATATTCGGATCATTTGGTAAGGACATTGGAGGTTCACTCCCTATCATAGTGAGTGTACATTGAAATCCTCTTCCTTTTAGATTATGATAAATTTCAAGTACTTTGTTTCCGCCTTTCATATTCCAATTTCTTCCGATAAATAAGAGGTTACATGGTGTATTTATCGGCGATACGTTATCTGGAACTGGGATGTTCTCTATGATATTCGCTCCAAATTCAACCACTTCTATTTTCTCGGCATCGGCATTGTAATCCTGCATTGCGCTCTGTTTTGCCCATTCCGAACAATAAATAATTTTATCCGCCTTTTGTATAGCGAGTGATTCCAGTTGTTCGGCAAGTTTGGTAAGACTTTCATCATGCCAGTTCATGTATTGGTTAAACAGATGAAATGTAGTATCTCCAATATAAATAAGTGGTACATCCGAAACGAGATATGCGGAAAAAAAATAATCTCGGCATATAACTACATCATAACATTCTTTTTTCAATAGATCAGAAATCAACTTACCAAAAAGCAATGCATAATTTTCAGGAAAGAACATTTCGCCGTTTTTGAAATTGGCTTTGTGGAATGCTAGTATATCAGAGAATATAGTTTTACCTACCCATATCACCCTATGCTTCTTTTGCAGTGAAGTATATAGATAGTTGAGAGTTCCCGACCAGCTATTTCGATCATAGGGATTCAATGAAGATAAAAAGGCGATGTTCATGATTCTACTAGTTTCATCTAAAATAATTTGTCAATCAGCTTCATCATATAATTATCCCTAATATTTATACGTATTTCCTGTTTCGATTTCTTATGCTTCCAGAATAAATCATTTAGCTCTTTTGCTCCGTTATATACTATAGTATCATGTGGAAGCTGTATTTCCATACGTTTCAAAAACTGCAGATACGATTGTACACGCTCTTCAGTCCAGAAATGATTCATCACCATCCACATGCCCAAAGACTCATTTGGGGATAAAGTTACGTAATAAGTACTGTCGTTTATTATTGTAAATTGACTGTCCTCTCCTTTATTGATTTCATTCACTGCAAAATATGCACCACCTGTGAACGATTCAAAATCACTAAGTGATGGTTCGTTAAGACTATCCCAGCGACTTTTTTCTACCAAATGGCATGTAATCTGAATATCAGAATCTGTTTTATTATTTATTGATCCCCAAATACAATAGTCACAACTTGATAGCAGTAAAATATTCAGGATACATATGGGTAGTAATCTTTTCATAATATTACAAATTATAATCCATTTATAAAATCAAATTAGTGTCTCACGCTGTATCTTATTAAATAGATTCACAAAGAAGCGGAATATATCTTCATTGGACATCCATTTATTCTTTTCTAAATTTTCAAAATCAGATAACACATTGTTTAATGTTTTGTTATTATGGATTGAGAGAAGATGAAGAAGTATCTCCCTCCTCAATTGATTGATTCCTATGCACATCTCCTCCTCTTTAATTACAGTAATCTGCGTGTTGCTCCTTCTAATCATCAACAATTCTTGTGGCTCAACAAATAATAGACCTTTGGTCTTAGCAATATCAAACCATAATTTATAATCTTCCACATAGGGGTAATTTTGATATTCAATATTGTGGTTAAACAAGAATTCCTTTTTAATCATTACGCTAGGATGAAGTAACATATTATGTTTAAATAATTCGAATACAGGTTCGTGGATGATCCCATATCCAAGATGAGAAGTGTTTTTCTCCTTCCCGTTGTCACTAAAAAATCTAGCCCACGTGCCGCATACTATGATATCCGGATTTTTTTTCATACGTTTTAATTGTATGCGTAGCCTTTCGGTATGCATAATATCATCTGCATCCATACGTGCAATATAAGGGGCAGAAGCTAACTTTATTCCTTCATTTAAGTTGGGGATAAATTGATGTTCTCTTTTTTCTAAACGTATTCTTTGGTCTGTATATCCTTGTATGATTTCTACTGTCCGATCTGTAGAGCCGTCATCTATAATAAGAAGTTCAAAATCTGTAAGCGTTTGCCTCAAGACGCTATTAATAGCATCCTTTATATATTTTTCGCCATTTCTGACAGGCATTAAAACTGTTATCTCAGGCATTGGTCTTGTTCTATTAATTGGTTATATACACTTATCGTATTCTCTATCATATTTGCCAGTGTGAATTTTTCCTGATAGTTTTTAATCGCATTTTTACTCAATTTTTGTCTTAAGGCTTTTTCATTCATTAATCGAATGATAGTATCTGCTAATTTATCTTCATTCAACTCTAATCCAAAATCCTCATCAAACAATAATGGAATTTTCAAAGCGTTTATTTCGTCTTCAAACATCTCGGAAAGCGCATCTACATCTGAAACAATTATCGGTAAACCGAACATGGACATTTCAATAGCCACATAACTGCATTGCTCATGCAGAGAGGGAATAATTCCAATTGTACTTTCTGAATATAATTTTTTTAATTCGTTAAAAGAGACAACTCCTAACATTTCAATGTCAAGTTGCTTATATGCTTTACGGATATAAGATGACATATATCCAGTACATTTTCCCACTAGCTTTAGTTTGTAAGAATGTCCTCGATTATATGCTATACTCAACGCATTAAGCAAACCAATAACACCTTTCTCACGACTTATTCTACCAACAAAAAGGATTTCATTTGTTTCTTTTTTATCTTTTTGCAAAGTATAAAAAATGAACGTTAAATTTCCAGCCTGCACAGTGTTAAATGTTTGTAAATTTCTGTCGAACATGCTATGATAAACGAGAACATAAGGGAGGAACTCATGTACTATTTTATTATAAATCCTAACTCCCGTTCCGGCAAAGGTGCTCTGATCTGGAGGGATCTGGAGAACATTCTGCGTGAACGGAATATTAAATACCAAACTTTTTTTACAGAATATAAAGGACATGCTGTTAAGCTTTCTGCTTCCATTACTGCCTCGATTCCGGAAGATAGTCAAATCAAGCTGATTGCCGTTGGCGGTGATGGTACGATACAGGAAGTCCTGAGCGGAGTAAAAGATATTTCCCGTGTCATTTTCGGCTACATTCCCACCGGATCCGGAAACGATTTCTGCCGCAGTATGAAACTTCCACAGGATCCTATGAAGGCACTCGAACTGATTCTTTCCGATAAACGTCCACATCTGATGGACGTTCCTCATATTTCCTGTGGTTCCAGCAGCAGTCGTTTCGCGATCAGCTGTGGAATCGGTTTTGACGCAGCGGTATGCCATGAAGTTGGCGTCACTCCTATGAAAAAAGTCTTGAACAAAATCGGCCTCGGCAAACTGGTCTATCTCTTTGTCGCATTGAAACAGTTGCTTTTCCTGAAGCCATCTTCTATGACACTGCTCATGGATGACAATAAAAAAGAAGAGTTTTCCAAAGTATATTTTACTGCCATCATGAATCAGAAATACGAAGGCGGTGGATTCAAATTCTGTCCCGATGCCAGTCCTTCCGACGGCTATCTGGATGTGATCGTTGTAGACAGTTTGAGCAAACCCAAAGTAATATGTTGTCTTCCTACTGCTTTCTTCGGAAAACATACACATTTCAATGGTATCCACATTTTTCGCTGTAAAAAAATTGATATCCACAGTGAAGCCAGACTGGCCGTACATAAAGACGGAGAATCCGCTGGTCTTTTGCATGATTTTTCTGTATGTATGGAACCGAAACAAATCAATATGATCTCATAGAAGTAATTTCTGCAACGCAAAAAACTTCCCCATAAAGGGGAAGTTTTTTAGTTGAATCCATAGAATTTCTGACATACTTTGTAAGCAGCTACAAACATTTTGCGTCCGCCTCTGCCCGGAAGATTGGCTGCACGTCCCAGAATACTGTAACGCAGTTTATGATACAGCCAGAGATCCTGTTCACGAATATACTCCAGCATTTCTTTTTTCTTATCCAGTGCTTCCTGAGTACCTGCACGTACCAGCATGATCGAGGACACGGTCGTAATGATATCCAGATAGCTGAGCATATATTTCTTAAGATGTTTACTGTCAAACTGACAATTATGGAATGCGTCCGCCATCAATTTATTGACACGGATCTGCTGGTCAATTCTCTTAATCATTACCTTTTCATTGACAGACTGATCATCTCTTCCGATAAAATAACGATAAAAATTGACATCCAGATAGTACATGTTCTTCACAAACGGAAGCGGCTCAAATGCAAACAGGTTATCCACATAGAATGTATGCTTCGGCAGTTCCAATCCACATTCGTGAAGCAGTTTTGTACGATAAATAATAGAATGCATCAACAGATATTTACCTTTTGACATATGCACACTGTCCCATCCGAAAATTTCATTCACCGGAAGACAATGTCTGTACTGCATGACTTTTTTTCTGGAAGCACCCTGTTTTTCATATACAAAATTGCTGATCAGCATATCCAGTGTTTTTGGTCCTCTTGTCAGTTCTTCAAGTGTTTTTAAGATTTGTTTATATGCCTCTTCATTTACCCAGTCATCACTGTCAACAACTTTGAAATAAAGGCCTGTCGCATTACGGATTCCGGCATTTACTGCTTCACCATGACCACCGTTTTCCTGATGAATAGCTTTTATGATCGTCGGATATTTTTCGGCATAAGCATCCGCAATCTCAGCAGTTCGGTCAGAAGAACCATCATTGACCACAAGGATCTCCACTTCTTCTCCACCTTTTAACAAAGATTCGATACATTTCTCCATATATGCTTCTGAATTATAACACGGAATTGCTATACTCAACAATTTCATTTTCCAGATTCCTCCTTCATGTATTTTACATAAGCTCTGAATGCAGACGGAATCGCGTACTGCTTTTCAGACTGTTTTTTCTCAGCAAAAATAAATGGCAATCCTCTGTCTGTGTCCAGCGCTGCCACCCGAATCAGATATCCGGTCATCCTCCATTCAATATGCGAAAAAATATGCTTCGCATCCGGAAGTTTCTCAATATAAAGCGGTTCCAGCTGCATATTTTTTACCTTATCCAGCACTTCCTCCCGTGTAAGATGGCCCAGGAGATTCGGAAGCTCATATAATCCGGCAAGAAGACCTTTTTCCGGTCGTTTCTGTATAGCAGTTTTCTCTCCGTCCTGAATCACAAGCACTGTCCTGTTTTGCAGAATACGCTCCTTCTTCGGTGCTTTGACCGGCAGCTCCTCTACTGTCCCGTGTCTGTATGCAAGACAGTACTCCGACACCGGACATGCTTCACAGCGTGCTGATCCATTCGGTACACAAACCACTGCCCCAAGTTCCATCAGTGCCTGATTAAAATCTCCTGGTGTCTCTTCCGGCATTATCCCCAAAAGGTTTTCTTCAATCTGCCGGCGTACTGACTGTTTCATAATATCCTGTCTGTCCTCTGTAATTCTGGATATCACACGAAGAACATTTCCATCTACTGCCGGTACCGGAATCTGATAAGCAATGGATGCGATCGCACCTGCTGTGTAATTCCCGATTCCTTTCAGACTCAGCAGTTCTTCGTAAGAAGCCGGAAGTTCTCCCTTGTATTCACAAACTACCGTCCGGGCTGCCGTCTGCATATTACGGACGCGATTATAATATCCCAGACCTTCCCAGAGCTTCATCAGCTTCTCTTCCGGGCATTCTGCCAAAGCCTGGACATCTGGAAGCTCTCCGATAAAACGCTGAAAATAAGGCTTCACGGCCTCAACCCTTGTCTGCTGAAGCATAATCTCCGATACCCACGTATAGTAGGCATTGTTCTGATCTCTCCAGGGAAGAATCCGTTTATTCTGTCTGTACCAGTCTGTAAGAGGTTGTACGATTTCATTCAGCATGCTTCTGTCTTTTATCTGATCATTTTTCATCTTTTACCCTCAGTATGTTTTAGTATAACATAATTTCAGCCAAATGCCAGTTGATTTTTTTTATTTTACCGGATAGAATGTTATTACTTGGGATTATACCTGTAAATAATTATCTCCCATTACTAAAATTAATATTATTTTTGATACGAAAGGACCCTATTATGGACAGTATTATTTTTGATGTTGATGGAACTCTGTGGGATTCAACAGAAAGTGTTGCTCAGTCCTGGACCGCATATCTGCAGGAAAAAGAACATATGGATATTACCCTGACATCAGCCCGTCTGGTGACACTTTTTGGGCAGACTCTGTCTGATATCGCACGCCAGATTTTCCCTGACTGTTCAGAAGCAGAACAGCTTCGCCTTATTGATGGATGCTGCCAGGCCGAACATGAAGCTCTCTTAAAAAAATGTGCCCCACTTTATGAGGATCTTGAAAAAATGCTGCAGATCATGTATAAGAAATATCCACTCTATATTGTCAGTAACAGTCAGAGTGGCTATATTGAAGTTTTTCTTCAGACATCAGGTCTTGAAAAATATTTCAAAGGTCATCTTTGTAATGGAGATACCGGTCTGGACAAAGGCTCCAATATCCGTAAACTTGCAGACACATATGATCTGAAATCCCCCGTATATGTCGGTGATACGTTTGGCGATTACCAGGCATGCCAGAAAGCAAATGTTCCCTTTATCTTTGCTGAATACGGATTCGGAGAAGTTCCAAAACCGGATGCACGCATCTGCAAACCAATGGATCTTGTCAATATTTCTTTATAAATTCTCTCAAACAAAACAGGCACGGAAGATTTTTATCTCCCATGCCTTGTTTTATCTTTGTATTTATTTCTTGATGCATTTCTTTTTCAGGTATACCACAAATCCTACAAGAATCGCAAGAATTGCAAGAATATAAATAATCTTTGCAGTAAGACTTGTTGTGTAGGAATCTATAAATGTCACGATACCAAACAGAATCAATGTCACTCCGGATCCCTTAGTCATTTTTTTCTCATCATACTTTTCTTTGCGAATTTTTGTGTTTCCACCCTTCAGAAAAATATCACCATGTCCTGTCAGAAGCATGATTCCAACGATCAATGCTATTCCCGCAAGGATAAAATCAAATGATCTGTCCATTTTTTATCTCCTGTAATTATATATTAGTAAAAGCATACGATTGGCACACCATACTGTATGATATCATACAGAACTGCTGCATTATCCGGTGGAAGATTGATACATCCGTGAGATCCGCCTGTAAGATAAATATCACCGCCGAATTCATCTCTCCATGACGCATCGTGGAACCCAATACCTCCATCAAATGGCATCCAGTACTGTACCTCTGATTCATATTCATAAGTTCCGTCTGCTTTCATGGTTCCTCTCAGTACATCCGGACTTTTCTTATAGTACAGTGTAAAGATACCTGCATGTGTCTGACGATCAGCATAACTCATGTTTCCAGATACAAAATCTGACTCAAAGATATCGGAACCATTTTGATAATAATACATATGCTGTTCACTTAAATCTACTTCTATATAAGTGTCACCCAGATCATTCACTCCGTAAGAATTGGCCGTCTGTGAATAAACAGGCTCCCTGGTCGTCTGTGTACCAGACTGAATTTCCTGACTCAGCTGAGCAGCCTCGGTAGCCTGATCGATTTTCCAGCCATATACAGAACTGGAAACGTAAACGGTTCTGCCACTTGTGGTCTGGAACTCACGCTCCGTACCGACCGTATCATAAGTAGCTGCAAGCTGTGCAACATAATCTGCAACATGCTGCTGGAAGGAATTATCGTCCCAAATCAGCTGACCTTTCTCATCAAACTGCAGCCAGTCTTTGATCGTGTCGCCATTCAGAGTTGTTGTCTGACTGCCAAATGTATAGGTAATACTTGCTTTTGTATAATTATTACATGCTTCCAGTGCAGACTGCAGTGCCGGATCATCCTGTGTAACATCTGCATTCACATATGCCTCCGGTGTATCACTGAAATTTAACGAAGTCTGACCTGCATCTACAGCAGCATTCAGTACTTTATATGCTTCTTTGATATTCAGTTTACTTCCCACGGTTTCCGGTACGATCACAAACTGTCCGTTCTGATATGCAACATATGCATTTTCCGGTTCTGTCTGATTCTCTGCCTGGGCACAGCTGAGAGTCTTAAGCTGTTCTTGCAACTGTGTTCTGTTATACCCTGTATTCTCGGATACAGTATAACTTTTCTGTTCATAGAGTCCTTTGATCCATTCATATGGCTTCTGCTGTTTCAGAAGCTTCAGAACCTCTCCTGTAGAAAGATACTGATAGCTGATATCCGCTCCGGAAATCGTCTGTGGTGCCTGATCTCTGGCTGAAACTTCAATGGTATAATTCTCAAACTTTTGTTTGAAAAGATTTTCTACCTCTGCTGCCGTCATCTGAGAACAGTTCACACCATTAATCCACGTACCTTCAAAAAATCTGTCCGCAAAATAATAACTTGCAGCCGCATAAGCACACCCGCCAAGAACTACGATCATCAACATAATAAGGCCAAAAATCCGCGCCCCTTTGTGTTTCTTCACAGGTTTAGGATTCTGATACTCTGGTTTTGCTGATCTGTTCTTTTGCGTATTTGTTTTTTTGGATTTTTTCTTCCTGGAAGTTGTCTGATCCGGCATTTCCATATCATCTACCGGAACATATACAACCGGACCTGGTCTGGCAGATTTGCGATGATGTCTTACCGGCTGTGGATCTGGTTCTTCCTCTGCAGAATCATCATAATCTCCAAGATCATCCATCTCATCTTCGTCCGTTTCCGGTGGAACTATGATTTTATCCATGGTTGCATTGATTTCTTCTTCAATGCCTGTATTCTCATCCGACACTCCAGAAGTGTCTTCCTGAAGTTCGTCCTTCATTTCTTTGTTGCTCATTTAATATACTCCCTGAATATAAACAATTGAATACAACCATCTATTTATCCTGTTTTTTCCTGTAACGTTTCCATTATAACATACTTCTGTATTTTTGCACCTTAATTTATTGCTTTTTTATATTCTTTTTCCGAGAGTTTCATCATTATAGTAAAAAACCCCTGAATCTTAAGACTCAGAGGTTTATTCATGGTTCTGTTTATTTTAGATATTGTAATTATTTCTCAACCAGGAGACTTTCTCCTGTCATTTCTGCAGGCTGTTCCATTCCCATCAGCTGAATCAGAGTCGGGATGATATCTGCGAGGCATCCGTTCTCTCTCAGAGTGTATTTCGGATCAGCGTTTACAAGAATGAACGGAACCGGATTCGTTGTATGAGCAGTCCATGGCTCTCCTGTCTCATAATCAATCAGCTGCTCTGCATTTCCGTGGTCAGCACAGATAAACATCTGTCCGTCAACTTCTTTGAGAGCTTCTACTGCTCTTCCCACACATCCATCAACTGTTTCGATTGCTTTGACAGCTGCTGCCTGTACACCAGTATGACCTACCATATCCGGGTTTGCAAAATTGATAATGATCACATCATATTTATCAGATTTGATTGCATCCACCAGCTTGTCACAAACTTCCGGTGCGCTCATCTCCGGCTGAAGGTCATAAGTTGCAACCTTCGGAGATTTAACGAGGATTCTGTCTTCTCCTTTGTTTGGTTCTTCTACTCCACCGTTAAAGAAGAAAGTAACATGTGCATATTTCTCTGTCTCAGCAATACGAACCTGTGTCATATCATGAGCTGCAAGATATTCACCAAATGTATTCTTAAGAAGTACTTTGTGGAACGCAACCTGTTTGTTCTGGATTGTTTCATCGTAATCTGTAAAGCAGACATATGTCAGATCCAGTTTTTTAGCTCTTTCGAAGCCTTTGAATTCATCATCACAGAATGCTCTTGTGATCTCACGTGCACGGTCTGGACGGAAGTTAAAGAATACTATAGAATCTTTGTCCTGGATCTTTGCAACCGGCTGTCCGTCTTTTTCGATTACTGTAGGAAGTACAAATTCATCTGTCTTATCATTGTCATAAGAAGCCTGAACAGCAGCTGCTGCATCTGTTCCCTTAACGCCTTCGCCTTCTGTCAGTGCTTTGTATGCAAGCTCTACACGATCCCAGCGGTTATCTCTGTCCATTGCATAGTAACGTCCGGAAACAACTCCGATCTCACCAACTCCGATTTCTTTCATTTTAGCTTCGAGCTGTTCGATAAATTCCTTACCTGATGCCGGCGGTGTATCACGTCCGTCAAGGAAGCAGTGTACATAAACTTTCTTAAGTCCTTCTCTCTTTGCCATCTCAAGCAGTGCATAGAGATGTGTATTGTGGCTGTGTACACCACCATCAGAAAGAAGTCCCATAAAATGAATAGCGGAATCATTTTCTTTTGCATTTTTCATTGCTGCAAGAAGTGCTTCATTTTTAAAGAAATCTCCATCGTTGATTTCTTTTGTGATTCTGGTAAGCTCCTGGTATACGATACGGCCTGCACCCATATTCATATGCCCTACCTCGGAGTTACCCATCTGTCCATCCGGAAGACCTACTGCCAGTCCACTGGCGTTTCCTTTTACAAATGGATATTCTGCCATTAATTTATCCATAACAGGAGTTTTTGCTTCGTAGATTGCATTTCCCTCATGTTTGTCGTTCAGACCATAACCATCCAGGATCATTAATACGGTTGGTTTCTTACTCATAATGTTCTCCTTTTACTGTATACTTTTTCTGCATTTTACAGCAGTATTTACTGGTATCATTTCCTATTATATAGTACCAAAAATTTAGAATTTTTCAAGGATTTTATCAGAAAAGCTTAACGGAAGTACGGATAGTTTGTCTTTCGTATCTGCCTGGAGCTGTTCGAGCCAGCCTCCGCAGATTGCTGTCAGAAGTTCCTGCATCATCCCGCGGGATTCCGGAGCAAATTTTTCCACACGTTTCACCATCGCAGCCAGACTTTTCAGTCCTCCGGACTGTACTTCACTCAGATTCTCATAACCGGATGCCTGTAATGTTGCAAAAAGATCTTCAATCAGAAGTCTCTTCTGTTCCATATCCATACCATCGATCCATTTGTGCAGGATTTCGATAAATCGGAGTGCCGTTTTATTCAGACTGTCTCGCCGTACCAGCGCCGGTCCCTGCACCTCCCAGGAAAATCCATCATGCTGGAGAAGTCCCTTACTGGAACTTGCAACAATAACCGGTTCTTTTTCATGCTCCAGAAGCGTCCCTATAATAGAATACTCCGGAATAATGCGAATAATCTTCGGCTTCATTTCTTTCGTTTCCGGCAGCTCTTGAAATTCTCTGGAAAATCCGGGCCCGTCATTAGAATAGATTTCAAGTATCTTTTCATGAGCACTTTTGCACATCACCGATCCATAAATCGCAAGGTTTCCACCTTTGGAATGTCCTCCGACTCTGAGCATTCCATCTGTATGTTCCGAGATTTTCTGCAAATACTCTATAGCTCTTTTTTGTGCCGGAACTACACCTGTGCTGAGATTAAAATCTTCTTTCCATCCTATGATCGTATCATCCGTTCCGCGAAAAGAGACATAGGAAGTGCCGTCCTCCAGAACAATTTCCATTGCAGCAAACTGCTGCTCAGCTTCCGTTACAATATCATTCACATAATTTCTTACCACACATTTTCCAAATCTGACAGACTTCGCCATTTCCATCATCATAAACGGAGCCAGGCGGATAAAAGATTTATCCGCCTCCAGTTCTTTCATCGTATGAAGTTTCATAAATTCTTTCGTCAGCTTTTTCAGTCCGATTCCCTTCTGTTTTGTCACTGCCGAAATTCCATCCAGATTCACATATGAAAAACATGCAAGAATCAAATTGTCCACTTCGTTAAACTGCGACTGTTCAAAGGAAAGATCCCCTCTCCAACTGATGTAATCCATAATATTTCCCATAAGCAACCCCTTTTGTGAAAATTTTATACTCCGTCCACAAAGCAACTTAAGGTATCTCTGATCTATACAATCTTATTCTCCATATACACGAAGCATGCTGCTTACTTTACGTACTGAGCTTCTTCCACTCAGTTCTTCCATTGCCGTACGGAAATCGCCTTCGCGAACTTTGGCTGTGATAACAACAACTTCGGCACTTCCTTCTGCACGGAAAGCTTTCTGAATGATCTGTGCTACGCTGACTCCATATTTTGCAAAGACCGCAGTCATTTCAGCAAGTACACCACAACGATCCTCTACGATCAATCTCATAAAATAACGATTATAAGTATCTGCCATCTTCTTTACCGGAAGTTCTTTATAACATGTACAGCCAATCCGTCCACAGCAGTCTGCTTTTATATTTCTTGCAATGTCGAACAGATCACCTACGACGGCACTTGCTGTCGGAAGTTCTCCTGCTCCACGGCCATAAAACATTGCATTTTCCACTGCATCTCCATTTACAAAAACAGCATTATAGGAATCATTTACAGAAGCAAGAGGATGGCTGCTTGGAATCAGCATTGGGCAAACATATGCTTCAATTCCCTCTTCTGTATTCTTTGCAACTCCAAGAAGTTTTATGTCACAGCCCATTTCTTTGGCATATTTGATATCTTTTGCTGTAATCTTGGTAATTCCTTCAATATAAACATCGTCAAAAACAACTCTGGAATTAAATGCCACAGATGCGAGAATTGCCACTTTTCTTCCTGCATCCAGTCCTTCGATATCAGCAGTCGGAT
>ERZ773133.2613-NODE-2613-length-15720-cov-8.217236_pt1 | contig 15720 bp, 8 predicted proteins | sample MGYA00580861_ERZ773133 | MGnify/ENA primary metagenome ERZ773133 (study PRJEB29015, sample SAMEA2737844) | human gut metagenome | biome: human gut; feature: human-associated habitat; material: faeces | place: China | collected 2012 ...
TCCATCACGTTTCTTACCAATGGTATCAATCTCATCAATAAATACAATACATGGTGCTTTTTCATTGGCCTGTTTAAATAAATCTCTTACCTTTGCCGCACCCATGCCGACAAACATTTCTACAAATTCCGAACCGGAAATGGAGAAAAATGGCACCTTTGCCTCTCCTGCTACTGCCTTGGCGAGCAACGTTTTACCAGTTCCTGGAGGGCCTACAAGCAGAGCGCCCTTCGGCAGCGTTGCTCCGATATCTGCATATTTCTGCGGATCATGAAGGAAATCCACGATCTCTTTTAACGCATCTTTCGCTTCCTCTTCTCCTGCCACATCCGCAAATGTCTTGCCAGTCTCAGATTCTGCGTAGATTTTGGCATTGGATTTGCCAAAGGTCATGGCGTTAGGGCCTCCCATCCGCTTCTGCAGCTGCTTGCCCATAAACTGTCCGACCGCTACAAATAACAAAATCGGAACGACCCACTGGACCAGAATAGTCATCAATGCAGATGGCTGTTCAATGATCGGTGTGGTAAACTGCACCTTGTGGGACCGCAACGTATCTTCCAGATTATTATCAGGCCACGGACCGGTTTTATACTGGGCGATCTCATCATCTCCAAACACCGTCTTATTGCCTGTTTTCACTAAAAAAACGATTTCATCATCACTTCGTTCCACAGAAGTAACGACTCCCTGATCTACCATATCCAGAAACGTGCTGTACGGAACCTCTGTCACCTGACTTGAACGGTACATCGGCATCAGAAACAGGTTCAATGCCATCAGCACTACCATCATAATCGTATAATAATAAATAAATGGTTTCTTTGGGGTATTCGGCTTGTCTTCTTTTACTCCCATACTCATGTCCCCTCTCTATTTTTTCTTTTTCGTCTGTCTACGCTTTCTGCAGCTTTTCCAGCACTTCCCGGGTAAACCGTGCAGCCTTGTCAAGATCAGCCTCATCCGGATGGAGCATCCCTTCTTCATAGACCTGGATCATCTTCCTGATCCGTGGCGAATCCTCCACCTCCTGCATCATTTTATAACGTTCCAGCACCTGTCCCGGCATTTTCCCACAGCATAGGAAGGCTCCAAGATATTCGTTATCATCCGGGATCAATGCCTCTACTCTGTGAGCAACCTGCTCAAAGTATTCCTTGCTTCCACCCATTCCACAGGTTCCAAACAAAGCAACTTTCCGTCCATGAAGCTCAGACAGATAGTCCATGATGCTTCCAGAACAAGTTCCTTTATCATTCCAAAAACCCACAAAATAGACATCTGCTTCCTTTCCCGCTTCTTCTACTTTCTGGATATCTTTCGAAGTTCCCGGAAGTGTCTCAAATATCTTTGCCGCAATTTTTTGTGTATTTCCTGTTCTGCTGGCATATACCACCTGATATTTCAACACTGTATTCTCCTTTCCGTTAATGTCTTTTCATTGGTGTCTTTCCATTGGTGTGATATATACTAAAATATACCCAATTGGAATACATTTCAAGGTATCTTATGAATTCTTTAGATTAGTTAAGCTTTTATTTATAAAGTTTGTTTCCTTTTCAGATTCTATTGCTCTCTTTTTTACAGTACTTTTTCGATTTCAGATAATGTGACTGGTTTTTCCAGAAAGCCGTCTATGATTCCATTATCCTGATACCACTGCACATCCTGGCTCAGATTGCCAGATACAAGGAAAATCCTTCCGCGGTATCCAAGGCTTCTTAAGATTCCGGAAAACTCCAGGCCATTCATCACCGGCATGGTGTAGTCAGTCAAAATCAGATCCCACTGATCCATATGCTTTTTTATTTCCCCAAGAGCCGCCTCCGGTCTTGAAAAACATTTTAATTTTTTGCAGTGTTTCTTGAGCGTTCTTCCTAACGCTTCTCCTACTTTTTCGTCATCATCCAGGATCAGGAGCGAATATTGGGCAAATGTATGCAGATCTGATGTCCTCTTTTCTTCCTCCTGGATCTGGAAAACCGGAAATAAGATATCAAACCGGGTTCCCTTTCCTTCTACAGATACCACATTACTCTCACCGGAAACTTCATGGATCAGATCCTGTACCACAGAAAGCCCCAGTCCAGTGCCTTCTCCCTGCTTTTTTGTGGTGAAAAATGGAGTAAAGATCTGTTTCTGGATCTCTGGGGACATACCCGGACCATTGTCGGATACCGTCACTGCATATTTCATGCTGTCTCCGTCCATGATCAGACTTCCCTTTACCGTGATACAGCCACCCTTTTCCTTCATCGCCTGCACCGCATTGTTGCACAGGTTGACGATGATCTGATTCACCATTCCTGCACTTCCCATAATTCCATATCCCGTATCCGGTTCCATCGATTGTTCCAACGTAATATTGGACGGAACAGTCTTTCTCAATAGCTTCAGGCTCCGTTCCACTTCGTCCACAATATGCAGAAGCACCTTTTTACCGCTTCCTTTTCCAATATGGCCATACCTGGAAAGCTCCTTCGTCAGATCCTTGGCCTTGGTAGCCGCCGTGATCATTTCCCGGATCAGCGCTTTATTGTCTTCACTGATGGCATCGTCTGCTTCCAGTAAATCTCCATACAGCATGATCGGTGTCAGGAAATTATTAAATTCGTGGGAAATCATGCTGGTCATGGTTCCCAGGGTCTGTACCTTGTCAATATGGCGAAGCTGTTCTTCCCGCTTATGCAGCTCCTCCCATGCCGCGTTCATCTCTTTTAGATGGCTGACTTCCAGTTCCATGATCTTGCGGTTACCTGCATTCTGGAAGCTGACACCCAGAACGATCGCTGATACCAGCAATAACAATCCGGTACCCAGCGTCACATAGTTCTGTGCCCGCCGGATCGGCGCCAGCAGTTCCTCATAATTCAGCGTACAGTTAATGATCCAGATCTCCTCGCCTATCTGTCTCTGGATATACGAAATCACTTTCGTGGATTTCATCGGTTTTCCGCTGTCCTCCCACCAGTAGCTGTTTAACAGACCGCTTCCCTCCTGGTTCTCCCTCTGATCCTGGATCCATTGCTGCAGATCATCATACTGCAGGTCGTATTCCTTATACACTTCTTTTCTTCCATCAACCGCATCCAGTCCGATCTGGCTCTGGCTTGGATGCATCAGAATGGTTCCATCCAGCTGTTTTACCATAGAATAGCCATTCTCCCCGATCTGGACCGGTTTTACGATCTTTGCATACACATAATCCATCTCAATAGCAGCGATCGCCCATCCATCCATTCCGGTGATTCCCGCAGGACTGACCAGAAACTGGGTATAATGATTCTTTTCCGTTAATACTGCTGGAAGAAGTCTGGCTCGAGAGTTTTTTCCTTCTTTTCTGCCATACTCCAGATACTCTTCCAGTTCTTTTTCCACATAAGAATCATAGTCCTTTCCATAGGAATACTTCAGCTTCCCTTCCTTATCCAAAAGTGCCACATAAGAAACGGTATCCTGCCTCTCACAATAGCTTCTGATCTCAGAGTCTTCCAGTTCTTCATTAAAATACAAGGTCAGCTCTTCCAACTCCCGGTCATAAAAATTCTGCAGGCTGTTTGCCACCGTTTTGGCTGTTGCCAGCATATTATCTTCCTGAAGCTTTAAGAGACTGTCTCTGGAATTCCGGAAAATCAGGATATTAAAGGTCAAAAGCACCCCCAGCGCCACAATGCAGAACACTGCGATTTCCCATTCTGAGTGCCGCTCCTTCCAGCAGTTATTGTTCTCTTCCATTCTCAATGTCCCTCAAAAATATATCCAATCCCACGGACCGTTTTTAAATATACCGGACTTTTCACATTGTCCTCGATCTTTTCTCTGATTCGTTTTATGTAAACCATTATAGTATTATCATCCACCAGATTCTCATCCCAGACCTGATGATATAACTGCTCTTTGGTAAATACTCTTCCCGGATGTTCCATAAAAAAGCGGAACAAGGACAGCTCCCTTGCCGTAAACTGCAGTTTTTCCTCTCCCTTAAATGCCTCAAGCTTCATCAGGTCAAACCGGAAAACTCCCTCCATGATCTGATTTTTATGGTTCTGGCTGTAAATACTGTTTCTCCGGATCAATGCCTTTACCTTCTGGATCAGAACCGATAAATGAAATGGTTTTGTCAGATAATCATCCGCCCCCATTCCCAGACCCAGGATCTGATCCATCTCCTCCTGCTTTCCGCTGAGCATCAGCACGGGAGTCATATCATCTGCTGCCCGAAGCTTCTGCAGGATCGTATAACCATCCATGTCCTCCATCATTACGTCCAGGAGCACCAGGTCATAATGATCTCCTTTCAGCGCTTCCAATGCCTCTTTCCCACAGGATGCCTCCTGCACCTGCATTCCTTCCCTTAAAAACGCAGTCTTTAATGCAAGGCGGATAGGCAGTTCATCATCCACCACCAGAATTTTCTCATTTGCCATTTTCTTCCAGTCCTTTTACGTTCGATAAAAAAATTATACTATTTTCTCCTTTTCTGTGCAAGCAAATGAATGGAGTCCTGTAATTTTCTGATATTCCCTAGTTGCGCAGCGCGTAAACAGCAACATTCCCTAAGACACAAAAAACGGCGTCAGATTATACTCCAACACCGTTTTTTTGTATATCTTATACCGTTTTTAACTTATGCTCCTAACGGAACAATTCCTAAGATCACACCGATGACCAGCATTACAATACTGATACCCCAATAGATCGGAATACTGAATTTCATATGATCTTTTAATTCAACATCAGTCAGACCAATTGCCAGATAAGTAGCAGGTACTAATGGGCTTACCATCAGCGCCAGGTTCTTACCGATTACCATGGTCAGTGCTGTACTTAAGGAAGCAACACCGTAAGTCTCGCCAACCTGCATAACCAGTGGCATAATTCCATAGAAGTAAGCGTCAGTACCAATGCACAGGCCCAGAGGAAGTGCCAGGATACCGAAGATGATGTGGATGAACTGTCCTAAGAAACCTGGGATGATGCTCATGATCGCATTCGCCATCTCAGTTAACATTCCAGTACCATCGAAGATACCTACCATAGCGCCTGCACTGAACAGGGTTGCGGAAATAATCAGTGCTGCAGGAGCATGCTTCTTTACCAGTTTGTCCTGAGTTTTCAGATTCGGGTAGTTAACAGCCAGAGCTAAGCTCAGTGCGATCATAAATGCAACATAGCTTGTTACCAGACCAGCAGACAGAACTGCGATCAGGGCAATGGTCAGAGCCAGGTTGAAGATTAACAGTTTTGGTCTTCTTAAAGCGATCTCTTCATCCTTTGTCTTCTGATCCTGCTCAACCTTCTCACCTTTACCGGCACCGGCGCCCTGTTTGATCGCCAGCATACCAAGTAAAACAGCAACTACGATGTTGAAGATCAGACCTACAATCTGGATCGGGATTAAAATGTGCCATAAATCGTTAGCATCCATAGAAAGAACAGTTGCTGCACGCGCTACCGGACCGCCCCAAGGAAGCAGGTTCATAACGCCCATACATGCACCAGTCAGGCACAGTAAGATCTTTGTGTCGATCTTCATTGCCTTGTATACAGGATACAGAGCTGGGATCGTGATCAGAACAGTGGTTGCGGTTGTACCATCTAAGTGAGCGATGGTTGCGATGATAGCAGTTGCAACGGTTACTGCGATTACGTTGTTGCCAGCTTTCTTTACCAGGAAGTTTACAATTACATCAAACATTCCGGTATCGGACATAACGCCGAAATAAATAACCGAGAAGATAAATAAAATACCATTGTTGGTGGTTGTCTTAACACCTTCCTTGATGAAGTCCGCGATTTCAACAGGTCCGTGACCCAGAATCAGCGCGGCAACTGCCGGAATAACAGTTAATACAACGATTGGTGACATCTTGCCTTTTAAAAGCAGTGCCACAATACAAATGATCATAGCAAATCCAACGACTGCGACCATAATGTACCCCCTTTTCCCTTATGCTTTTGTTTTTTGATACCTTAATGATACTCGATCAGTCTGAATAGATTCTGACCGGATTCTTACAAACTGTTAAGATTATGGGAGGGGATGTCTGCTACAGATCAATCTGTACTTTTCCCGCACTTCCCCGCATCACCCCAATCGGAAGTTCTGCATGAATAAAACCGCTGCTTCTGCCCTGCTTATCCTCCAGAGAAATTGTAAGGCTGTCAATCTCCCGGTTATGACACGGATCACTAAAGGAAATGGAAAAATGCTCTGGCTCGCTCTGTTTCACCATCACCACACTGGGCCTGGAAACCTGCAATGTATAATCGTTCCAGCTAATTTTTGCCGGTTCATAACACACCGCCATCATCGTTCCATCCACAAAGCAGACTGCCTGCACCTTGCTTGTATTCTGAATGACGGAAAACTCCTGTTCCAGTTCTGAAGGCTTTTTCTCCGGATCCGTGCAGATCCAGTAGGCATAACCGCCATCCACCGGATGTTCCCCATGGTCGATCATCAGTTCCAACACCTGGATTTCTTCATCTGGAACCTGTCTATTCTGAAAATTCAGATACGCCCAATGGGTCCGTTTTCCCCCTGCCATCACTGAAAGACGATTCCGTGACGATGGCAGAATTCCATACAACATACCGTCATTGCGGATATAACGCATCTGTCCATCATAAGTTCCAGAAACCAGTTCTCCCATCTTCTTTCCAGCTGCATCCACAAAACTGCCAGCAAGAAGCCGCACATTATTAACCGTGGTGATCACATGTCTGCCGTACTCTGGATGGTAGTCCTCGATCCCAGCACCTAAAAATACCAGCAGATTTCCACATACAAACACGGATTTGCAGGCTTTTATCCCCATCATTTCCCGTGTATACGCATTTCTCACGATTCCCGCGCCGTCTGGATAGTGGGTTTCATTCTTTTCATACACAAAACCTGCCACTCCAAGGTCCTGATCTCCCAGACCTCCCGCAAAGTTGTGGTTGCTATTGTATCCGTTCCAGTTTGTCTCCGGAAGAATCTCCTCCTCTGTCAGATCCCGCTCCGTTGTTCCTGGAAAATGGCAGGGATTATAAGTTCCTTTCACCGTCTCGAAACTTTCCGGATCTGTCAGAAGGATATAGCTTCCGTCCCGGATATAAAAGTTGCGGGTATCCGCCATCTCGTGGGCGCACTCCACTCCTTTGCAGCGAGAAGAAGCGCTGTTAAAATAGAAATAACGGTCCTGATTCTTCGATATCAGGGTATCATTGTTAAAGAAATAACGAGTTCCGTGATACTCATTTTTTTGATCCGGTATCTCACAGAGATCCATTTCTTCTGCCTGTTTTAACTTCACTAACTGCTCCGGACTCACATACTTCGCAAATTCCGCAAGAATCTCCCTGCAGAATCCCTTCATCATCTCCGTGGTCGATTCCTGCTTTTCATTTCTTGCGAAACAAACTCTTCCCATCATCGGCGGAATGTAGGTTCCGTAAGAACTCCAGCTGATTCCATTGATATAAGAAATGAGGTTGTTCCAATCCATTTCTTTTAATATATATTCATAAGAAGTATGTTTGAATTGTTTCGCAATCTGTAAGATCTCTCTCAAGGAATCTGTGGGATAACCATGATTATACGCCTGGGCTCCATGTCCCCAACCAAATCCGTCAACGCAGATCCCCTCTGTCCAGAATGCCGATTCCCCATTGGTAGCACGGGAAGCAGAAGCCTCCTTGATCACTTCCCCCAGAACATCCAGCAGGCGGCTATCACCAAAGCACAGAGCCGTCTGGAACACTGGGCGGTACGCCAGGGCATTGCCACCCATCCACCACACATGATTTTGGAACCGCTCCTTAGAAAATGGTCTCTGATCTGTCTCATCTCCCCTCTCTGGAAGAGTCCAAGCCTGCAGCATCAGCGCACACAGCACCTGATGCACCTGGAGCCACAATTCACTCTGGCTCTGGATCTCTCTCATGATTGGAAGCATCACATAATACAGATTGACTGCACACACAGGTAACGCAAAGCAGGAATCATGAAACCGTACTGGCCCCCGGTCTTTCCATGTAGTCTCTAGAGTTCCATAGTAAACCAGTCCCCGCAGCAGACGTTCTGGAATCCTGGATACCACTTCTTCTGTGTTTCCACCAAAATCCGTCACAATCATGCAGGTCAGCCGTTTAAAAGCGGTACTCCAGTCGTTTCTGTCTTCCTTCAAATCCGCGAAACAGCCTTCTTCCGACAGCTGCTCATAAAACTGCGCCAGATCCGTTTCTGATTTCATCACGGACCGGAAGTTATTGGGGCGAAGCGGACTTTTGGAGATTCGTTCCAGCATCCCAGCCATATCCCGTTCTTTCTGTTCTTTCTGTTCTTCCTTTTTCTCCCCGTGGTCTGCCGATACTCCGCCAAAGAACTGCTCCGGTAATTGGAATTTTTTTCCATAATAGCGATGAATGGTCTGGTCAAAGGCATTTTTCTCATGGCACCGCAGCAGCTGTCCACCTCCAGTGACTGGATACTGGATTCCGCTGTTTTTCTCATCGGAATAACGCTCAAAAAACTGCGTCATCCGCTTTCTCAGACCTGCAATGATGACCTGATACCTGGGTTCTCCAATCTGGTTCGTGGTCTCATCAGGATCTTCCCGCAGATCGTAGAAGATTTCCTTCCTGGTGTCATAATATTTGATGAATTTATAGTAGGCAGAACGGATCATCCGCACTTTTCCATATTCATCGCAAATTACCACCGCCTCCTCTTCTTCCAGTTCTGGCTGTCCGGCAAACAGCTTCATGCTTCTGCCAAACTGTTTTTCATTTAACTCATAAGGAATTCCCACCAGATCCAAAAGCGATGGGAACAGATCACAGTGTCCTGTCATCCGATGAATAACCTGGCTCCCTGTGAAATACTCCGGATCATAGATCAAAAATGGAACTTTCACGGAAGAATCATACATATTGGCCGGATAGGTTCCATTTCCTTTCCCCCAGATACCGTGATGACCCATGTTCATACCATTGTCCGCAGTAAAAATTACTAACGTGTGATCCAACTGCCCAGCCGATTCCAGTTTGTCTAAAATTTTACCAATTCCAGCGTCCATGGCGGTGATGGCCGCATAATATCCCGTCAGGTTTTCCCGGCGGTGCTCCGGCGTATCGCCTACGGGGCAGTCGGTGATCTGATCTGGATGAACTGTCATGTCCGGTGTTGCACGAAAATCGCAGCGATCATATAGTTTCAAAAACTCTTCCTTGTGCTGTTCTCTCCCCCATGGCGCATGAGGAGCCGTATAATGGACGCTGAGATAATAGGGCTCTTCTTTTCCAATGTATTCTTCCAGATATTCCAAGGCTTTTTCCGTGATCAGATCGGTCACATACCGTTTTTCATGATAGAATCTTCCATTTTCCACAATATCCGGATGAAAATACTGACATCCGCCAGTCCCGATGGTGTACCATTTCTCAAATCCCTCTTTCGGATGAACCGAATCCCCCAGATGCCATTTTCCACTGAGGGCACAGTGATAGCCAGCCTGACTTAAATGCTTCACATAAGTATCATGGCCTTCCAGATAATCGATGGCTTGATCCTCCGTCTGGAAATGCTCATGATCTTTCATATACGGATAATCTTTCGTGTTCATATTGCCGCCAGAAAGCCAGTCCAGAACGCCGTGACTGGAAGGCATTTCTCCCGTCATGATGGAAGCTCTTGCCGGGGAACAGACCGGGGACGCACAGAAAAAATTGGTAAATCTTGCTCCCATCTTTGCTAATCGGTCCAGATTCGGTGTGATCAGATCCTCATTTCCGGCACAGTGCATGGCCCATGCGCCCTGGTCATCTGAGAGGATCAATACGATATTCTTCTTCATATGCGCTTACTTCCCTTCCTAAATGAAAACTCAAAAGAGACCAAATGTCTGAAATCCAAACATTTCCAGACATTCGATCTCTTTGGGTTGATTTCCCTTAATTTACTTTACTTCTGGATGCGATTTCAGAGTACATCTCAACAAATTTGTCTACATCCAGCTTATCTAAGCCGCTCAGATACTCGTCCCAACGGGCATCAATATTGCCATTGGTGATGAACTCAGCAGTTCGCTGATCCACATAGTCTTTTAACGGCTGTTTCAGAATGCTATCCTGTTTTGCCTCTTCCTCAGACATTAACGCATAGGTGTATGCGTGGTTCGGATTCAGATATTTCTTATATAATTCGTTGGCAGCAGCCTTGGAACCTGGAGTTACTTCCTGTTTGATGGTACAGTCGCCAGCAGCGATACCATACATGCCATCATCTAAGGTTACGAATTCAGATTTCTCCGCAGAAGTATAAGCAGAACCGTCCTCTTTCTTCAGTTCCTCATAGACACGATCACCAACTTCCTGGATGTAAGTGCCGATCAGACCCTTGGAATTCTGGATACTGGTGTCCAGATCATAATGTAAATCAGCCCATCTTACCAGTTCTTCTGCGTACTTGGTATCAGCACTTACTACGAAGCAGAAAGATCTGTTATAAGGAGTATATCTTGGAATCCATACTGGATCAACGCCGTTGTCACCGGATAATGGAAGCACGTACTGGTATACGCCCTCTTTTTCCGGATCATTTCCCGGAATTGGAGCATTGACTCCTGCTGCGCTCCAGATGGAGATTACACCGCAGGTCGGCTCAGAAGTCTGTACTTTCGCATTGTAAGCAGCCTGAGTCATGGTAAATACTTCTGGGTCTACCAGACCTTCGCTGTATAACTTATTCATATAAGTTAAGAACTCTTTGTACTCTTCCTGCTGTGGAACATAAACGATCTGGCCGTCTTTGTAGCAGATTCTCTCATGCTGGTTGTTGTATGCCAGGCCGGTAAAGCCCATGAAGCTCATCTGGCCGTTATTTCCGCCATTGTAAAGGAAGGTAAATGGGATCTCATCTGCCTTGCCATTGCCGTTTAAGTCACCAGCTTCTTTGAATGCTTTCAGAACCTGATAAAACTCCTCGGTGGTTGTCGGCATATCCATACCAACTTTCTCCAGCCATTCGGTGTTGATGATCAAGGTCTCATTTGTCACATCCGGAATGGAATAATCAAACTGCGGAAGGCCATAGATATTACCGTCAGCCGCGGTAATGGACTCTAACAGGCCCGGCGCTCTCTGGCATAACGCATAGAAATTCGGCATATATTCCTCATTGATGTAATCGTTCCAGGTCATCAGCCAGCCCTCTGCGCCATATTTTACCAGGCTTGCGGTGTCCAGGATAAAGTTACCCATCATAGCATCTGGAAGTTCTCCACCTGCAAATGCCAGGTTTCTCTTCTCTACTACCTGTGACTGTGGCCAGTCGATCCAGTCTACTTTCAGATTGGTCTTTTCTTCCATATCCTTAAAGAACTGTCTGTCTCCAAGCGGAGTCTCGGAATCATCTCTGGCTCCTGCGATAGTAACGGTCACAGAATCACTTAACGGGAAAACGTCCTTTGTCTCCCCGCCGGCTGTACCTTTTCCAGCTGCTGCCTGTTCCGTTGCCGCTGCAGCTTCCGCTTTTGTCTCCTCTTTTGTCTGTCCCCCACAAGCTGAAAGCGCCAACGCCATCGTCACTGCTAAACCACCTGCTGCCAATGTCTGTCTTTTCATCATACCTCTCCTTTCGTCTCTCATAACCATTCAGTCCTATATTTTCACTGAACCGTTAAATTACTGCCTGTCTATATAAAATCTACGCTTCCCGTTCATAGATCTCATATCATGTATTAACCTTTAATGGATCCGATCATGACGCCCTTTTCAAAATATTTCTGGACAATCGGGTATAAAATCAATGGCGGGATAATCGCCACAACAATGGTTCCGTATTTCATAGATTCTGCCAGTTTCATCTTCGCCTCGATCTGGCTGACATCGGCAAAATCATTGGCCAGAGACTGTGTCTCGATCAGAATACCTCTCAGCACAATCTGAAGTGGATATAAGGAACTCTTATCAATATAGAGCAGGCCCTTCATATAGTCGTTCCAGTACGCAACTGCGTAATACAAAGTCAATACTGCAAGGATTGCTTTGGACAGCTGCGGCACAAAGTAGAAGAAAAACTTTCCCTTAGAACACCCATCGATCTCCGCCGCCTCTTCCAGCTCTGTTGGAATATTGGACTCAAAAAATGTTCTTGCAATAATTACGTTATAAGCACTGACCACACCAACCAGGATAATGCTCCAAATGGTATTGCGAAGTCCCAGCTTACTTACCAGAATGTAAGTCGGAACCATACCGCCACTGAAATACATAGTGATCAGCACAATGAGAGAAATAGGCTTTCGCAGGCAGAAATATTTTCTGGACAGCGGATAAGCCAGACATACCGTTAAAGTAACACTTAAAAATGTTCCGATCACTGTATACTTAATACTGTTGGCATAACCGATCCAGATATCCGCATTGGCAAATATCTTCTTATAAGAATCAAAGGTGATTCCTTTCGGCAGCCAGGTCACATCGCCCCTCAGCACCATATATGGATCCGATACAGACGCGATCAATACAAAATACAGCGGATACAGCACCACGATCAGAGCCAGGATCAAAAATCCATACACAAATACGTTAAATAGAAAATTATCTTTTGATTTTTTTATTTTTGTAGCAGCCACAATCTCATTTCTCCTTCCTTTGTCTTCCGTATCTTAGAACAGGCTTGTTTCATTTAACTTTTTACAGATCTGGTTCACTGTGATCAGTAAAATGATATTTACCACGTTGTTAAACAGACCGATGGCCGTTGAGAAGTCGAACTGCTGCTGCAGCATACCCATACGGTAGACATAGGTTGCAATGATCTCGGATTTCTGCAGGTTCATGGAGTTTTGCAGAAGGAATGCTTTCTGGAATCCCACGTTCATGAAACGTCCCACATTCATGATCAGCATGATCACAATGGTTGGAAGAATCTGCGGAATCTCAATGTGCCGGATCAGCTTGATATTGTTTGCGCCATCAATTCTCGCTGCTTCATAGAGAGACGGATCAATGGAGGTCAATGCCGCCAAATAAATGATCATACCCCAGCCGGAGTTCTGCCAGATACCCGACCAAACGAAGATATCGTCAAACAGATCCGCTTTTCCCAGAAAATAGATCCGTTCCATTCCAAATGCCGCCAGCATATTGTTGATGATACCGGTAGATGGACTTAAAAATACATGCAGCATACCACAAAGAACTACTACAGAAATAAAATGCGGTGCGTATAAAATTGTCTGCACGGTTTTCTTAAATTTCTCATGTGTCAGCTGGTTTACAATTAATGCCAGAAAAATTGGAAATGGGAACGATGCGATTAAAGTGTAGAAGCTGATCGTCAGCGTATTCTTTAACAGTGCCCAGAAGTTGGGGGAACGGAAGAACCGTTCAAAATGTTCAAATCCCACCCAATGGCTTCCCCAGATTCCCAGTCTGGAGTTGTAATCTTTAAATGCGATCTGGATTCCATACATCGGACCATAATCGAAGATAAAGATAAAAATCAGTGCTGGTACACATAATAGAATCAGATGGTAGTCTCGCTTTAACATCTTTTTCCAACGCTGAACCCAAGCCTTCTGTTTGGTGACAGTAACCTCTTTCATAATTTTCCTACCTTTTCCTTTCGTCGTTGAAAATCATTGTAAGGTCACTGTAGCACACGTTCCCATGAAAAGATATAAGTCAGTTTATTTGAGATGTGCCATTTTATTTTGCATAGAATGTGCGATTTTTTCGCACATCAGACTTTTTTTGCTTTTACATATTGTCCAGGTGTTACCCCATAAATACTCTTAAACTTCCGGATAAAGCTGGAAGTGTTGTTATACCCGATCTTCTCCACAATCTCATTGACTGTGTAGACCGGATCCTCACTGAGCAGAAGCTGTTCTGCCATGGCCATACGGATCTGGGTCACATGCTCCATGATTGTATTGCCCGTCTTCTTTTTGTAGACGTTGCTAAGTTTCGACGCCGACATGGAAAAATAATCAGCCATATACTGAACAGAAAAATTCTCCTGCAGTCCATGATCTTTGATGAACTGCTCCATGCCCATGGTATCTTCCTCACTGTCCTGCTTTTTCTTCTCCATGATCCCAAAGCAGATATTTCTTGCGATGTTGCGGATTTTCTCAGTCAGTTCATCTACTGTATCGCTCTGGTTTAGGATCATGGAATAAGATGGCCGTTCTTCTTCCCCGAAGATTCCCGTGGAATATACCAGATCAATCAGCTGCATAATCAGGTCATAGCAGATTCCCTTAGAATAGACTAGAGGCATTCTGGAGGTCTTGATGTACTGGTTCAGTTCATCTAAAGTCTTCATCACCTCTTCCTGATTGCCAAGACGGATGTGGAACAGCACATAGTCAATCTGGCGTTTTGGCCAATAATTGTCCACCAGTTCCTCATTAAACAACTGATCAGAATCAATAAAGCAGCTATTTCCTTTGGCAAATTTCATCTCCAATGCCAGGGATGTCCGTAAAAATACCTGCTGGATCTCCTCCACCTCTTCAAACAACGCTCCCATGGAAAATGAGACGGATTCCTGCAGCTTCTCTTCCAGAGATTTCCAGATCATATGGGCCGCCTGGTCATAATCTTTACGCTCTGCCTGGCTCAAACTCCCGATATAGACATATTTTTTGCCCTCTGGAAGTTCCAACAGATAACCTTTCAGATAGCACTGCAGGATACTCTCGATCAATTCATGCTTATCCGGCTGATCTTTTTCTGGAAGCAGGAACACCATAATGAAAAATACATCCCCATCCAGCTTTGATAGACGGTATTCCTCGATCATGCGCTGAAATTCCTCTTTGGTATACCGGCCCTTTAACAATTTATGTAAAAATCTGAACTGGGCGGAATCTGTAAATTCCTGTTTCCGTCGCAGCGCCGGGATTAAGTTGTTCTTTACACCTAAATAGATCAGAAAGATGCCACAGAGCACTACTGCCGCCACGATTCCGCAATAAACTATCTGGATTTTCCAGAAGTTGGCATATACCTGCTTTTCTGAATAATACCGCACATAGTTTCTTGATTCCTTTTCAAAAGAGATATCCAGATATCCTTCTACCGGTTCATTCGCATGTACATTGCCCTGCAATTTCTCATCACTGTCTGTGCTGAACAACAGATTGCCCTGTTTATCAAAGGCAAAAAAATTCTGGATCGTATTCAATTCTTTTAAATCCAGCATAAAAATCAGATATGCCTGTTTTCCCGCCTTATTCACCGTAGCCGCGCAGACCTGCTCCTTTCCCGTTTCATCATTGGAAGCGTCCGCAAAATAATACTTGACGTTGCTGCTTTTGGCTTCTATCACATCTTCTACTGGGTGTTCCTTAAAAAATGGATACAATTTATACAGACTGTCTTTTCGGTAGCTGGATCCACTGGACAGATATACATAGTCATCACCCTCATACCAGAAGATCAGTTCCTTGATAAAGACGTTGCTAATGGTATATCCGTGCAATTCCCGTAGCAGATTCCAAGCTGCACTGACATCTTTCAGATCATTTCTGGTATACATTTTCTCATTGTAGACCATATCTGTTGTAACCGTATCCAGACTGTAGAAAATCTGTTCCATATCATTGACATTGTACATCACCTGATTTTCCAGCTGATAGATATAACTGTCCTTGATCTGCCCCAGGATTTTCGTCTGGATAAATCCAGTCAGGACGATCACCGGAAGCAGCAAAATCA
>ERZ773133.2630-NODE-2630-length-15646-cov-5.223847_pt1 | contig 15646 bp, 12 predicted proteins | sample MGYA00580861_ERZ773133 | MGnify/ENA primary metagenome ERZ773133 (study PRJEB29015, sample SAMEA2737844) | human gut metagenome | biome: human gut; feature: human-associated habitat; material: faeces | place: China | collected 2012 ...
AGTTTTATATTTTTGTAAAGCAAACATTGTTTTATACTTTTAATCGTTTGTTTTTACGTTAAGGGGGGACGAACCTGCTATACTTTTAACCGATTTACACTAAGGGTGTCGGGAGCACTTTAGCCTACTTTAAAATTTACTAAAAGTAGGCTGAAATTTTAATGCTAAATACGCAAAAACCACAGTAAAACTGCGGTTTCGGCGTGTATCAAATTTATGGTACAATCGTGGTTGCTGAGTGTGGTTTTGAAGGCTGCGAAGCTTCTGTAAGAAGGACTGTGGCGGAACTCAAGGACAAGGTGAGTAATGTATTTGTACCACTGTCCTATGACCCTGCCGAAGCCGTTCAGATAGATTGGGGTGAGGCAACTGTAATACTTGGTGGGATCAAGCAGAAAATCCAGATATGGTGTATGCGTGAATGTCATAGTGGGGATATCTTTGTTTCAGCCTTTTATCGGCAGAATGAAGAAAGCTTCTTGGAAGGAATCGTAAAAGGACTTGAACATTTCGGCGGAACACCGCAGAAGATCATTTTTGATAATGCTCGTGTTGCTGTAAAAGAAGGCTTTGGATACCATGCAAAAGCAACGGATAAATATCTTTCCCTGTCGGCTCACTATTCCTTCAAACCGGTATTCTGCAATCTTGCACAGGGTCATGAAAAGGGGCTTGTAGAAGGTCTGGTCGAACTTGTCAGAAGAAATTTCTTCGTGCTTGTCCCTAATATATCGGCCATAGATGAGCTGAATAAAAAGCTTCTAGAATACTGCGCTGTGTACAGGAATCATAAGATACCCGGAAAAGATCTGACGGTAGGTGAAATGGCTGAAAACTGTAAGGATCACTGGATCCCTTTACCACCGTACCGCTATGATACGTCAAACACACTTCAGATTAAGGCTGATGATTTCTCCCTCGTGAGATTTGATCACAACAAATATTCAGTGCCGTATCAGTACAGTTCCAAAATGATAACTGTTAAAGGCAGCGGTAATCAGGTCATAATGCTGTTCCGTGGTAATATCATTGCAAAATATGATCGCGATTACCGTCATAACCAAACCCATTATCGTTTAGAGCACTACATCGGATTGATTGAAAAGCGTCCGAGAAGTGTTTACAATGCTGCACCGATAAAGGAAACTGTTCCGACCGAACTTTATCAGTTTTTGATGAAACTGAGCAGTCCCAAAGAAATTGTCAAGGTGCTGAGACTGTACCTTGATACCGGAAATGCGGTAATGAAACACTTGCCTTATGCAGATTCCTACAACACGCTGTATGCAGGTGTGATCGGCAGTCCGGTAAGAAAAATGCAAATAGAATCCTCCATCGAGATTGTACCGCCTGATCTCAAACGATATGATTCACTGATGAAAGGCGGTGATGCAGTATGAACAGCGTACAGAAAGAAATGATCAAACTCTATGCAAAGCAGCTCAGACTGCCGACTTTCAACAACTATGAAAAGGTCATACGGCAGCTTTCTGCTGACGATGGCTATGCACAATTTCTAATAGAACTGATGAAACAAGAACTTGCAGAACGTTCAGCAGCCGGTCAAAAACGCAGAATAAAAGCTGCGAAATTTCCAACACTGAAAACTCTGGATGCGTTTGATATGACAAGGCTTGAGAATGTCAGTGAAAGCACCATACAGCAGCTCGCTTCCTGTGATTTCATAAAGCAACGTCAAAATATTGTCATGATTGGAAATCCCGGGAGTGGAAAGACACATCTTTCAATCGCACTTGGCATGAATGCCTGTGAAGCGGGGTATCGGGTAAAATTCTATACGGCTGTCAATCTTGCTGCTGAGCTTGCAGAAGCTGTCCAGATGAACAGGCTGTCCAAACTTGAAAAGAGTCTCAGTAAAATAGATCTTCTGATAATCGATGAACTCAGTTATCTGACTTTTAACAGGTACTAGTCAGAAATGCTATTTCAGATCATATCAGAACGTTCAGAAAGAGCCAGTGTTATCATAAGCACAAATCTTGAATTTTCACAATGGACACAGCTTTTTGAAAACGAAATGCTGCTTGCTGCACTCATCATAGTCATTTACTCCCACATATTTTATATCTTTTGTTATTTCCATCTTAATATACTCAATCCTTTTTTTATTGATTTATAATCGCATTTATTGTAGGCGCATTTTTTTTATCCCAAAGCATTATCTTTGATGATTCACCGTCTTTAAGTGTCAAAGGTGCAAATATGAATACGCTGTTTCCACCTACCATGTTAGGTTTCATTTCCTCCAATGTTCCAAGTAGTTTATTGCCCTTGTATATTGCACGATAAAGTTTTAATTCAGGCATTGTAACATTTTCTTTTGCCATGACTGTAACTGTTGTATTGCCTTGTTCATCAATAAGTTTTGTGACATCTACCTTATTTTTGAACGCGTCCAAAACCTCAAGATTTTCTACAATACTTTCTTTACGCCACTTAGCATAGAAAACTTTATCTCCTATTGCTCTATCCGAAATTTCAGTGAGAGCTGTACCTGTAAATTCAACATTATCATACCAACCTTCAAACTTATAGCCATTCTTTGTCGGCACCGGTAATGTTGCGGTTGTTCCATATATGTAACTTGAAATAGGTGTTTCTACAAATGCTCCACCATCTGTATTAAATGTAATGGTATATTGCTCTGCTACCCATTTTGCATAGTATGTTTTATCTCCTGTTGCCGCCGCAGAAATTTCAGTAACTGTAACACCTGTAAATTCAGCGTTATCATACCAACCTTCAAATTTATATCCGTTCTTCGTCGGCACTGGTAATGTTACAGCAGTTCCATATTTGTAGTCTGTTACATTTTCTCCGATAGTACCGTCATTCACATTCAGTGTTACTCGATATACTCTTGAAGTCGAGGTATATGTCGCTTTATATGTTGCCGGACCTGTTACACTTGTCAATTCCGGAACCCATTTATCAAACACATATGTGTACCTGTCGTCTTGTTCCTTTGTCGGAGTTGCTCCTGCATACACTGGCATTGTATCCTTTTCCACGTCTCCACTTTGCAATACTGTTCCGTCTGCATTTTCAAATGTAACCATATACTTATCCGGCTCATTTTTAGTCCATTTCGCATAGAATATCATGCTATTGCCTGTTTCAGGAACTTCTTTTATAGTAATTTCTGTTATTGGCGTTCCTGTAAATTCAGCATTATCATACCAACCATTAAAATGATAATCTGCCTTCGTTATATCTTCACTAGTTGGGAGCTTGACAGTAGTTCCATATTCATAACTTGTTATATTTTTATCATCTGCAATGGTTCCACCTTGTGTATTCAATGTCACTTTGTATGTATCCGCTATCCACTTTGCATAATATGTCTTAGCACCGATTTCATTAGTTCGTATTGTTTTCACTGATTCACCGCTAAAATCAGATTTTTCATACCAACCGCCAAATTTGTAGTGAGCTTTTGTTGGTGTTGGTAGTGTAGCACCAACTCCATATGTGTAGCTAGTCACATTTTCTCCATCTGCAATAATTCCATCATTAAGCTCATAACTGATTGCATATGTTTCAGCTATCCATTTCGCATAATATACCTTATCACCTTCTGAATCAGCCGTAATCATTGTAACTTTATTGCCGGTAAAATCTTCATTTTCATACCAGCCTTCAAATTTATAACCCACTTTAGTTGGTGTTGGAAGTGTTACGACTGTTCCATGTGTATAATTAGTTATATTATCACTCTCGTTTGCCAAAACGCCTCCATTTGTATTTAATGTCACATTATATACAGCATCTAATATTGTGATTTCACCACTTGCATCCATATATCCGTTATGTTTTACTGTTACCTTTATTTTGTCCCCTGATACCTTATTAGCAAAATTTTCGTGTTTTACTGTAAGTATCAGTTTATTTTCAACCTTCTCGATTTTATATTTATCTGTTGCCAATGCCGTCGAACTGTCATCAATATAAACACTAAATCCAGTATAATCTTCTCCTGTAAAACTTGTAGGTGTAACCACAAATGTAGCATCCGCTATTTCGTTAGCTTTTATGATATTATTCTTTCCAGTCAATGTCATTGTCTTGTCTTCTTCTTTGACCATATAATTGAATGTTGCCGCTTTTTCTGCGCCTGTCGCACCTGATTTTGCAATAAAAGATCCTTGTCCTACTGACTTTCTCGGTCTGAACTTGAATGTTGCAGTATTATCTTCACCTATTGCTTTTTGTGCGACATATTGCACCGTCGCATTACTAATATCTTTATTATTTGAATTAGATAAAAACGAAGCATATACCGATTCCATTTCGTCGCCCTTTACCGAAACTGTTACTTGTAGCATTTGTTCAGGAGTAAGCTGTATATTTCCGTCTGTCGGCTCAAAAGTTGCAACAACCTTATCATTTTCCAATACAGATATTCCCTTAATCTCTACGTTATTCGCCGCCAAAACATTGAATGAACTGCTCAACATTGAACAAATTATCATTCCTGTCAATAATTTTTTAACACTCTTTTTCATAAAATTACACATCTTCCTTATGGCACATATATTGATATTTCATTTTCCAATGCATTAGTTGATACGTTTGGATAAAGTTCTTGAACTAAAGATAGTGGTATATATATTCTGCCATTCATTTCAATGGCATGCTCCTTTCCATTCCACAATGCTGAATTTATATATATTTTATCACCTTTAATAGAAACTTTAAGATTTTTGTTTTCACCATAAGCACAAGCAGTGGCTTTTTCTGCATTCCACTCTACCTTCATGTTTGTCGCCTCTGCAAAGTATCTCATCGGTAACATCCACATTCCATCAACAACAAATGGTACAGCATCAGTTGATATAACTTCACCATTCACCTGAACATCTGACTTCCTGAGCGAAAATACCATACTCTTATTGACTGATACCTGTTCCAACACAGGAGGTTTATTATATGCTCCAACTTTACCATCTATCCCCTCAATATTATAACACGGTTCTGTTGTTTCGTTGTATGTATTTACAAAAATAGAATCTTCCACAAATCGTATTGGATAATAGTCAAATGAATTCCATAACGCATTAACATTGTTTGCAATTAGTATAAATCGACATAAAGTACCATCATATTTAATTAAATCTTTATCATCGTTGTAACTTATATGTATTACACCATTTTCAACTGTTGCATGAATTTTAGAACTGTCCTTGATTAATGTATTTTCATCAGTAATTATAACAACCTCTCCGTTATTGTTAGTAAGCACATTAAATACATTATCATCATATTCAAAATCAAAATTCAATCCACATATACTACCTTTATCTTGTGGAATTGCTAAATCAACATTTTTTAAGTTTATGCCTGTTAATACATCTCCTGTTATGTCGTCCATAATAGCCGGTTGAAAAAACAGTTGTAATTTGTATTCTGATGTTTTTGCAAGAGCAACTGTTGAAAGCAACAACAAACTCACTACAATACTTAATATGATTCTTTTTATTTTCATTATATCTCCTTATCATAGATTTATTTTTCAAAAGTTATATTTTGCTACTCAATTCCATTTCTGCACTGCACCGGTCATTGCATCAAGCTCTACATCATATTCAAAGCCATCAACATAGATTTCAACACCAATAACTGTTTTGCCTCTTTCATAATCGTAACTTGCTTTTTTCGCTAAAATCTTGTTTGTATCTATATTTTTTTCAGCAACAACAATTTCTATTGCCTTGTCTAAAGAAATTACTCCGTTTAAATTAATATATGAATTTACTCTTTCATTCTTCGAATTCCATTCAAGCACATTTCCACTCACTGCATCTATTTTTGCATCATATTCTGTGCTTTTTGTATCTATTTCCACTTCAACTATATATTGTCCATGATCATAATCATAATTTGCATTTTTTGAATACAAGTCGTTTTCCGAAACTCCAGCTTTGTTTACCACAATTTCTATTGCTTTATCAAGTGTTATTTTCGTGCTATTTGTAATGTCATATCCTCCTTGTGACGGTTGTGATGTCTGTCTTGGTACCGGTGTTTGTTTACTAATATCACCATTTACGATTTTATCAGCATCTGTTACTGTAGAATTTGTTTTATCCACAATATCTATAGTTTTTGTGTCTTCATACCATACAACTTCTTTGTTGTTCAATTCAGCAATAGCTCTAACCGGAAGATATGTTGTTCCTTCATAAAGCATAGGATATACAGTTTCACCATCTACACTTTTTAATGTTTGAATCTGTCCATTTGTCTTTATTACAAAATCACCTCTAATTTCCGATTGTACTTTTTGTACAATCCCATTTGCCGATACTCCTATGGCAATACCTAGTGTAATTGCCCCTAATGTAGTTAATAAAGTTACCTTCTTAATCATAATAATACATCTCCATTTCTATTAATCTCTATCAATTTCCCATTTGTAGAATACACCTGTTCGAGCATCTATTTCTGCCTCATATTCTACATTGTCTTGGATAAACTCAATTTCATATTTCCATCTTCCATCTTCAAAATCCAACTTTGCTTCTTTAAAATATACTTGCTCAGATACACCTGCCTTCTGTAACGCTACATCTTTTACCTGTTCAAGTGTTATATTCAATTCTTTATTTTCATCAGTTTGTTTTTGTTGAATATGGTCTTAACTATTCTGCGTCGAATCTTGTTTTCCAGGTTCTCCTATCGTATTTGTAACTGTCGGAATATTTATGCGATGAAATATCATATTGCCACCTTTCTTTTTTCTACCATTCTATCTCTGAACACTCAGGAGATATATTCTCAAAATTATCCCATAGAAATGCTTTATAGCGTATATTTTCTATCCTTATCCATCCTGATGGCAATGTCACTATTTTTTCTTTATTCTCATCAAAATTTATAGATTCAACATAAAAATCTTTTAATTCTTCATTTTCGGACATGGTGATAATTAACTGCTTTATACCACTATTTCCTCTTACCTTAACTTGTCCTTCATCCATAAACTCAATAGAATTCTGATTTTTTTCATCGTTTTTGGTAAATACCTTTATTCTCACTGCCTGTGATGGTGTCCAACCTCCGCGGTATACATAAGATTCCCCCTCATTTTCACTTAGCGTTATGTACGCGTTATTGACTTTAACAACAACTGCAAATGTACTGCCTTTTTTTACTTCTACAGGTTTATCAAGTTCAATGCAATTAAATCCACCATATTCAAGATAAACTGTCTTTGTTGTTTCAAGCTTTGCATTTTGAGGATTAAAACTTCCGTCTTGTACATCGCTATAAACTTCAACCGTACAATCAGTATTTTCTCCAACAATACCTACACCTACTGCCTTAATCCATTCATTTTCAGTATCTCCTTTGACTTTAAATACATTGGCTGCCTGTTTAATTTTCAAAAGACTTCCTATGCCACTATCAGTTGCTGACGCATCATAAAAATAGTTATTATCATACTTATCATTCATTACATAATCAAAAGCATATATCTGTTCACAGGTTACTTCATAAGACAGATAAAAGTAAGGCAACGAAGAATAGCTGTTCTTGACCAACCATCCTCCGTCAGTTGTTGTTTTGCTCGGATAAAAATTTTCTGCCGGAATGGTATCATCCCATCCGATTATAGTACAAGCATGCGGTGAACTTCCGCTTTCTTCGCTTGGATTATAATAATATGCTTCTCTCACATTATTATACGAAAATGTAACTGCACCATATTTGACTATAGCTCGTTTCATTTTTTCTCTTGCCTCCGCATCCTTATTAAGATTCTTACCATCAACAGATATTGCACTTTCCAACTTATAGGCGGCATTACTCCAACCATTCACATTATACGCCTTATCGGATTTAACAGGCCCACACCATGTAGAAAGCAAAACCGCGGCATATTTAGTTCCTCCACCTGCATAGCTCCAATTTCCTGAACTGCTTGTTATTTCACCCGTTGTATTATTAAGAGGGTCACTTCCTCGATTATGTCTTGCATATCCAATCTGTTGCGGGGAAAGTGATAGAGAACTCTTATCTACACTTTTATCAATACCGCTTCTAAGTATTGATGTCTCTGATGCACTTGCTGTAGAATACGCCCAGCAAAGCGAAGTATCCCCTTGATCTCTAACCGGAGTAACAATGCCATAATCCCTCGAGTCAAATTTTGATTGTTTCACTAGTTTTGATATGTCACTATTTCGCAAATCCTCCGCTGTTTGTATTGCATCAGCAGCTGTTGATGACATTAAAAACAAGGAAATGCTTATGGCACAGGTTAAAATATTTTTTATCTTTAACATCACTATTTCCTTCTTTCTATTTCATAATGTTAAAGCTCTTCTGGCTTGCATAATGGCTTTACATTTTCTAAATTTTCAAATATAAATTCTTTTATCCTAACTCCATTTGATACTTTATTTTCAGAAACTGAAATACTATCTGTTTCTTTTACTGTGTAATTTTCATTTGTTATTACATTTGCGCTGTATATTCTTATCTTCTTCAACTCATCACCATTGTATTTTGCAATCATAACAGTTGATTTATTTGTTTTGGTTGGAATCACTGCTTTAGCCGAAAAACTTCCAGCATTTATCGTTGTTACAGAATTTCCAGTACTATCCGTTATAGCAATTAACGAACCGTTTCCTTCTTCAGAATTTTCATTAGAATTAGGAGCTGTTATATATGTATGCCCTGCTTGTGCAATTCCAGACTCGCCTCCGAATCCTCCTGCTGTTTCAAATGCAGTTGTTCCTGTCACACTTCCTGTAATAGTCAACATATCAGAATTTGAAATTACGATTGTTCCGCCACCATTAAAATCAGATACGACAGGTCTATATATATTTTTCAAATTTAGCTTAGCACCATTATGAACATTTAGCTTGAATCCGTTTTTCGCAGCTGTAAGTGATTGTAATTCTATTGTTCCACTTTCAACTGTCAGTTCAGAAATATTACTTAGTTATTCAACTTCCCGAAACTGCTCTTTTCCGACTGCACATAATGGGCAAACCCAATCTTCCGGCAAATCTTCCCACGCTGTACCTGGTGCAATGCCACCATCAGGATCACCCAGTTCCGGGTCATATACGTATGCACATACTTCACATTCATACTTTTTCATCAATCTACACCCATTTCTTTATTTATTATGTTATATATTGAAAAATCATATATCGTATGAAGTATTTAACAACTATATCTACTGCAATTCCAACATATTATCGAAAGATATGAGTCATTTCTTCCACATCTTTCGAATATAAATGAAAAGCAAATTAGCAAAATTATCGTTGGGTACGATATAGCATTGCTACAATTTGAGCACGATTGCAGTCCATATCCGGCTCGAATTTTCCATTGCCTGTACCGACTGTGATACCGTTCTTCGTCGCCCATGACACAGCCTTAAAGTAATAATCATTACTATTTACATCATTGAAAACGTCTTCTCCAGTTTCAAACGGTGATCCTGCCTCACGATATAGGAACGCAACCGTCTGTCCTCGAGTTACATTTTCATTTGGTGAGAATGTTGTATCGCTTGTACCGACTGTGACACCTTTTTCAACAGCCCAAAGAACTGCTTTATAATAATATGCACTGTTATCCACATCTCTGAAATCACACTTCGTAATCTTTGGTTCCGGACTACCTGCTACTCGCCATAGGAAAGTCACCATCTGTGTGCGTGTGCAAATCACATCAGGACTGAAAGTATCTTCTCCACTACCTTCTGTTATGTTATTCTTAACTGCCCACTGAACGGCATCAAAGTACCAGTCACCCTTCTTTACATCTTTAAACTCGATTGATTTTTCAATTTCTGTTACCACATCTTTCGCTAGCTCAGTGTCAAACTTAGCCGAAACCGTTACATTGCTAGATGGCATAATGAAAGTATAAGTGCCATCAGACTGCTTTGTAACTGCAAATTCCTTATCATTACTATCTTTGACTATTACAGAATTCAATACATAACCATTGTTAGGCTTTACAATGACTGACACCTTCTTACCATTTGAAGCACGGCTTGGATTGACTGAAAGAGAACCATTTGTAATCTCTGGTGACACTTTGATATTATATGTAGAACTACCAGAGCTCCCCGAACCGCCTGAACTTGGCTTTCTGGTTACTACAGGTATGGCATTCTCTGTAAATGTCCATACACCGGTAAACTTTACCGTTGTTCCTTCTACCGCTGTAGTCCATCCACTGAATGACCATTTGCCACTCTTGCTGTTCTTCTCAGCTGTTGATGTTGAGTTCTCATTATATTTCTGATTTTTTACCGCCTCTTTGGCTTTTTCTATGTTTTCGTACTTTGTATCATCTTTAGGCACTGTTACATCTGTTGGATAATCGCTTCCCCAATCATAAACTACGGTGTATTTGACAGATTCCTTAACATTGATAATTGCCATAGAGCTTGTGACACTGGCAGTTTTTTTACCTGTTGCATCTGCCTTGGTGTTAGTAGCAATTACATAATAGTAATAGGTTCCCTCTTTATCTGTATACGGTACAAACGTCTCGCCGTTCTGACCGTCTATAGCTGTTCCGTTGAAGTTGTCTGCCTTATCAGATTTATACCACTGATAAGATAGTACACCATTATCACTGACAGTAGCCTTGCCGTCCAATGCTGTAGCTTTATCACCAATCTTATATTCGTCACTCACCAATTGAATGTTGGTCGGAGTATCCGCATCTACCACCGGTGCATCCGGAGTAAACGTCCACATACCATTAAACTTAACTGTTGTTCCTATCAATGTTGCAATCCAACCTGAGAACTTCCAAGTTCCACTCTTGCCGTCTTTCTCAGCTGTCGAGGTTGATGAACTTGTATACTTGCCATCCATTGTAGCTTTAGCATCTTCCTCGCTCTTATATGTCTTACTGTCAACCGGCAACATTTCACCAGTCGGGAAATCAGTACCCCAGTCATATATAACAGTATAAGTAATAATTGGGGTTGCTGTAAATGTCCATGCACCAGTAAACTTTACTGTTGTTCCTTCTACTGTTGCAGTCCAACCGCTAAATGTCCACGTACCGTCTTTGTCATTCTTCTTAACTGTAGACGTTGAGTTCTCATCATACTTCTGATTCTTTACCGCTTCTTTTGCATTTTCGATACTGTCGTATTTTGTATTATCTGTAGGCAATGTCGTGTCTGTCGGAAAATCTGTTCCCCAGTCATACTCCACTTTATATTCAACAGGTAGTTTGACAGATGGATCCTCATAATAGCAAATAATGTTCAGACCATCATCACCAACAATCTTTCCCAAACCTTCTGCCTTAACAAATTTGTATCCATACAGCTCCTCAGGCGGTTCAATATCCATCTTTGTACCAATCGGAACAGGGATTACAGCAGTCTGTGTATTTGGAACTGCGTTGCTATCCTCAAGCTGATAGCTAATTGTAACATTTGCATAATTCTGTGTCTCTGTGTTATCATCAGCCAAAGTTTTACCCATTTTGTCTATTACTGAAAACTTAATAGTGTCCCCATCCTTCAAGTCTGCATTTTCCGGAATCTTATATATAAGAGAGCAATTCATAAGACCTGAATCAAATTCCGTACCACTATAGTTTCTCATCCCCTTGATGTAGAAGTTTTCCTTTTCATCCCAGACAGGAACGGTAAAAGTTTGCTCCTTTAAAATTTCCTCACCATTTTCTGTGACGGCTCTTGTCCCATCCTCATGTTCCACCCACAGTTGTAGTGTAATCTCTTGTTCTTCAATACCCGAGAGATTCTGAGCGATTGTCCTTAGTTCAACCTCCTGACCTTTCATATCTTTGGTAAACTTATTTTTGCTTGTTCCACTCAAAAGACGTTGTGCCCGATCGCTCGCATAGGCCAAATATCCATTATATTCAGCTTCAGTATAAGCTGAATAATCCTCAAAAGGATTTTTGTAATTGCCGGTATACAACTTAACCTCCGGGATTGCTATATAGATGTCATCCGTATCTTTAATCAACTGGCTCATGACTTTAAATCCCTGCAACTGGCACACATCACACAGTTCCTGATTTTGCGTCCTCATCATACACTGCCAGCTAGAATTAACCATGTTACTTGAGTTCGAAGTATTACTATCGCGGCAGGTATATGTTTTTCGAAAGCCTAGCATATCTTTCCATTTTATTGTTATAGGACTTCCCCTTAGCCCTGCTATATTTAACGACTGTTTATCTTGCTGTTCTGGCATTGTATATGCTCCACCATATGCATTATACTCATCGCCAAGATGTAGCAGACCATGGCCCAATTCGTGAGCCAAAGTATATTCAGATTGTATATTATCTACCGTTGCAGTAACATAATGTAGACCAACATCAAGATTATTCATTGATGCTCCTCCATATTGTCCACTGTTTACCAGTACAACGAACTGACTGATGTATTCATTGACATAATAATAAGGAGCATATTCGTCGCCTATTGTTATTTCATTAGGATTTGTTTTTTCTTTGATATGTGCATCGTGAATTTTTTCAATAAATGCAGGTCCAATACAACGTGTGAGAATCTGGTTTTTCAGCACACTCTTATAAAGTGATATCATTGGGCTTCTACTAGTTGTTGACATTGTTATATCAAAGAATGTGTTTTCACTGGCAACCCCACTGGTCTTTGATGCCGTGCAGAGAGCATAAACATTGAATCTATCTGCCATACTACGGTAAGGCTCATGTTTCAAAACACCTGCCCATATTCGCTTAACATCATTTATAAACTTCTGCTGCTGATCTTTAGTGTAGCCCTCACCACAAATGACGATAACCATGTTTTCCAAATCGCTACGTGTCTTTTGAATCACTTGCACTGGTATGGTCGAGTTTGCATACTCGCCATCCGATGAGTACCATGGGCCAAGATTTAGTTGAATACTCTGATCTGTATCAATATCCCAGTCTCCATCTCCACCTTCCTCATCAGGTCCTGAAATACTAATGTCATCTCCGGGTTTATCTGCAGCATCACCGACATAGGGTGAATTCACTTCGCCATTTCCTTCCGAAACGATATAATAATCTGTATCGAGATAGAATGCAGGACGAACACCGATATGTCCAAAGTACGGTGCAACACGATAAATATTTCCATCAGTTTCCACATACCTCATATCATGATTACAATCCGTAATCGGAGTACGTAGCCAATATGTCCAACTGATCCCATCCTTATTCTTCGCAAGATAGTAATTTCCTAGTATGTTACTGTTATTATAAATTGTGTTTAGTTGTTTAACATCAGGCAAAAACACCTTGTCTATAATATTTTCATAATACGCCTTCTCAAAGCCATATGCTACTGACGCAATATCTGTATTATACGGAAGATCAGATCCCGGTCCTGCTATATAACCAGCACTATACTCCGGATGAGACACAATAGAACGCTGTGTCACAGTTTTGATAGCGGCTATTTCAGCTTTACTGAAACCATTCAAAAATCCGGCTTTTTCGTCATATTCACTTCCATATCCAACGTAATCACTCTTCGGTGGATTGCCACAAAGCCAATCTACCTGGCCTGCATCAGCATCTGAGTTAAGCCACGAACGCATATTGCTATCCCTCCAGTGGTTGGAACCGTAACTACTTCTAAAACTATTACGGCTATGGGATCTTGTTGCACTGTTCTCGCTAGTTTTGGCATCATATGGCATACTTCCCAACACCTTATCCATAAGCATTAGCGGACCGTTGTCATCTATGTCCACACAACGCCACAAAATTGGTTCATTCTCATATGTACCTAGTTTAATATAATCTCCAATTTTGATATTCGGTTTTGTTCCCTCCGCCTTAGCAATTAAAGGACATAAGCTCAATACCATAACAACAGAAAGTAGCAAAGACAGAGTTTTGTTAATTTGTTTATTTTTCATTTTTACGCCTTCTTTCGTATAATATATTTGTAATAAAATCATATAAAATCCTTGTTGTATAATAAATCATTTATATTTCAGCCGCTTTGCAAAGTGGTGAAATATCCTCTAAGTTATTCCATAAAAGTGCTTGAATTTTATTTGATCCGATATTCAGTGTTGACACTGTATTCCATTTATTATTTGAATATTTTTTCAGTTCGCATTTCCCTTTGAAATCGACAAAGAGTACATATACTTCATTGTTAAATATCACTATTGCTCCATTTCCGGCAGATGTCGAACACTTACCAAGATTCGTCCACTTATCTCCACTATACTTTACTACAGTTGATGATGAAAAGTCCTGCGCAAGTACATACATGTTATTTTTATCCGCTGTTGTTTTTACTTCCGATGCCATAATGTTTGACAATAGATTACTTCCGTCTGAATTTGAAACTGATTGCCATATATTCATATTGTCATAATCTGGGAATTCAATACTAAATTTAATTGAATCCGCCGTCTGCTCTGTTACTTTAATATGTATACCGGAATTTCGGCCGTCTGAATAACAGATAGCATTACCTGTTATTGTTTTATCCAAATCAAGACTTCCTATTTCTTGCCTTGTTGCAAGATATTGCGACAATCCTACCTGTGCATTTCTAATTTAACCTGCTGATGCTGTAATACTTGTATCATTTGGACGATTCATGTGCCGCTGTATGAATATTAAATCCATAATAACCTGATGTATCACTAAATGTTGTTTCTATCAAATTATATGGTTCTATTCCTTTTCCTGCGAGTTTCGTATCATTTCCTGCATTTGTCGCATGTGATACAAAATGTCCATAAGACTGTACCGATGCTATAATCATAAGATTATCTACAACACCGTCATTATCTTTATCTATCATCTTTCCGTCAAGATTCGGATACTTTGTGTTCAACTGATTTGCAATTTCTTTAATAAGCTGTATTTCCTGTACAGAACCTTTGTATTCATCAACCGTTTTATCCATAGTTAAATAATACACTGTACCATCATTACTATTTGTCTGAGGAAATACAGACTCTACCATATGTTGTCCACCGGACATATATCTCAAATATTCTTTAAATGAACCCCCAGCAAATGTGTCATTTACACCGTTAAACTTACGTATTAAACTTTCCCAATATGTTCTCGGTGCATTTGTTATGGTGCTATTATACGGTTTATTAAACCCAGTGCCGTTATCACCTTGTGTATCACCATTAAACCTTACTAATACTACTACATTTGCAAATTCACCAATAGCACTTGCAGCATGCATTGGTCCTGTAATAAATGAACTACCTATAATTCCTACGGTGGTTGCAGTACATATTTTTCGATACCATGAATATATACTGGCACGGCTGTAACCAATATCTCTTGATACATATTCTACACCTTCGCCAAGAGAAAAGCAACGCTTAATTGCATCTAATTTTAAACTTGTATCAGGAATACGAGGATGATTAGGTGCATTAATGATTTTTTCCTTAATTATATCACGATAATTTGTTTTTTCTGCAATTTTTCTTTCATACCATCGGTACAGGGTACTACTTGATGGATATTCCAATAAATTTATGACCGCTTGAACAGAACCTAAGCGTTCATATTCTTTTAATGCAATTTCTATCTGTTCTTTTGTATACATTTATTTTACTCCTTTAGGAGTCCAAGAATATGTCCG
>ERZ773133.2633-NODE-2633-length-15626-cov-12.872905_pt1 | contig 15626 bp, 18 predicted proteins | sample MGYA00580861_ERZ773133 | MGnify/ENA primary metagenome ERZ773133 (study PRJEB29015, sample SAMEA2737844) | human gut metagenome | biome: human gut; feature: human-associated habitat; material: faeces | place: China | collected 2012 ...
TCCGGCGGCGCGCAGCGCAGTGCCAGCCCGCAGCCCTCCATGCGCAGGCCGTAGATCTCCGTGCCGCACAGCACCAGCGCCGCAACATGGCCCAGCTCATGCACCGTCACGGCGAGTGCCAGCCGCGCGCACCACCGCAGCGGTAGCAGAAAATACAGCCCGGCAAGCAGAGCGACCGCGCCCGGGCGAATATCGAGCGAAAAGCGGCGGCGCTTCATACGGCGGCGAGGTAAAACTCCGGGTTGTAGTAATAGCCGTCATGCATGAGCTCGAAGTGCAGGTGCGGCCCGGTCGCTTTGCCGGTCGCGCCGACGAGCGCGATCTCCTGCCCCATCGTGACCGTCTCCCCGGCGCGCACGAGCAGCTTGCTGCAGTGGCCATAGAGCGTCGTATAGCCGTCGGCGTGACGGATTTTCACATAGTTGCCGTACCCGTCGTCCTGCCCGGCAGCAAGCACCGTGCCGTCAGCAAAGGCACAGACCGCCGTGCCGGAATTGGCTGCGAAGTCTGTGCCGTAATGAAATTTCACCTTGTTTTCCAATGGATGCAGCCGATAGCCGAAGCCGGACGAGGTATAGCCCGCGACCGGCGACGCGTGTGCAAACGGCAGCTCGTTGACAGCATAGCTGACGTTGGCCGGCACCGCGTAGCCGGAATAGACCGTCTGCTCGTTGAGAAACGTCTCGCGCGCAGCGAAGGCAGCCTGCAGCTGCAGGCTCTGCGTCGGCTCGGGCGTCGGCGTCGGTGTGGGCTCCGGGGTCGGTTCCGGCGTGGGTGTTGGCGTCGGCTCCGGCGCGGGTGTCGTCCAGGCGGACATGTTCACATTCACGGCGGGCAGATACTGCCGCAGCTGTTCGTCCTGCGCCTGCACCGCTGTGGGCGCAAACACGCTGCGGATCTCGGCAAAGACGGATTTATAGTCATCGTCCGTATTGATGGCCGGCAGCAGCACCTCACGCGCGTCCGTTGCCGCCGCCGGGGCGACCATCTTCACCGCCGTCAGCAGCAGAAACACTGCCGCGCACAAATAAACCTTCCAGCGCTTCATGCACATCACCCCCAATAACAGGAGTGTATGCAGACAGGCCCGGTTTTAGCACGGCGGCAGCGCCAGCGTCGTGCGCCGCATGGCCGCCGCGGCATAGCACGCGACCAGCAGCTCCGTGACCGGCATGGCCTACCAGATCGAGGCCGGCCCAAGCACGGCCGGCAGCAGCAAAATCAGCGCGCCGCTGATGACGAGCCCCTGCGCGACGGAGACGAAAAACGCAGCGTCCGGCTTGAGGATGGCCTGAAAATAATACGTGGAGAAGATGTTCAGCGGCAGCAGCAGGAACGACACGGCATACGTCCGGACGATGCCCGGCGCCATGGTGAGTATCGCCGCCGTCGGCCGCATGAAGATGCGGATATAGAGGTTCGGCCAGGCAAGGCTCAGCGCCGTCCAGAAAACGGAGAACGCCACGCACGACACCAGCGCCAGCCGGAGCACGGCGCGGATGCGCGCCAGAGTTCGTGGAGATGATCGGCTGCGCCGCCTGCCCGACGCTGTAAGCACAGCACTGGACAAAGGTGCTGATGTTGATGACCGGCCCGTAGATTGCCAGCGCGTCCGCGCCGAAAAAACGCAGTATCGGCTCCTCCAGCAGCCAGACACCGGCCCACGCCATCATCGCCGTGCCGTCCGGCCCCTGATACTGGCCGACCATTGCCATGTCCACAACGCCGTAAATGCACGAGATGAGCGCGCTGCCGAACGCTGCCAGAAAATATTTGCGGTAAACCGCGCGCACATTGTCCCTGAGCAGATCCATGGTCATCCTCCTCGAAAAAGAAAAAAGCCGGACAAGGAACAGACATTTCAGTCTGCACCTTATCCGGCTGCCGTTTCTCTGAACAGCTCGTCCTCCAGCGAACGAGGGTGTTATGCCAGAAGGAAGATGAATTGTCAAGCGGGAAAATGGCTTACTCGATGCCCTGCTGCTTGCACCAGATGTCCATGACGGTGTCCACCGGCAGGAGCTTGACCAGGCGCACCTGACGGCGCACCGGGTGGCCGAGAATGGAGACGCTCTTTTTCTTCTTGAGGTCCTGCATAGCCTGCGCCGCCACCTCATCGGGGCCGTACCACTTGTCCACATAGCGGATGTATTCATCATGATGCGCGACCTGCTGGAACTCGGTCTTAATCCAGCCGGGGCAGACGCACATGACATGGATGCCCTGCGGGCGCAGCTCGCGGCCGAGCGCGCGCGACAGGCTCAGGACATAGCTCTTGCTCGCGCCGTAAACCGCCTGATACGGCACCGGCTGCCAGGCGGAGTTCGAGCCCATGTTGATGATATTGCTGCCGGCGTGCATATACGGCAGGCTCGCGTGGCACATGCCCGTGAGCGCGAGCGAATTGAGCTGCGCGCTGGCGAGCAGCTTCTTGCGGTCCGCCTCGGCAAAGGGGCCGAACACGCCGCAGCCGGCCGCATTGACCAGCATCTTGATCTCGGGCTGCTCCTGCTCGAGCAGGGCCTGATACGCGTCGATGCTGTTCAGGTCCGAGAGGTCGAGCGCGATCGGGCGGATGGGATTCGTGCACTTATCGCGCAGCTCCTCCAGCCGCTCTTTTCTGCGGGCAATGACCCAGATCTCATCATAGCGTGCGTCTTTGTCCACGGCGTAGACAAGCTCCCGGCCGATACCGGCGGACGCGCCGGTGATGACAGCAATGTTCATAGTTTCTCCTCCAGAATGAAAATATCGGTATCCCTATCATACCGAACTTGCTCCGGTTGCGCAAGAGATGTGAAAATAAAAAAATCGCTGCGGACGATACGTCGTCCGCAGCGATATGGTCGGAGTGGCGAGACTTGAACTCGCGGCCTCATGGTCCCGAACCATGCGCGCTACCATCTGCGCTACACCCCGATGCAGCTTTTTTATTATAATGATAACGCGCACGGTTGTCAAGTATCATTTTTCATTTTTTGCGGAGAAATTTGTAGGACTATAATACATATTGGACAAGTGAATAAAAAGATATGAAGGATATGGTCTCATGGGTTATCGTTAAGTTACCACACCAAACCAGCCCGAAAGGAGACCATATCCCTCATAAGCAAAAGTATAACACAAGACATGGCCTATCGGCAATCCCTAATGAAGTACACAGAGAAATACGGCGTCAGCCGCGCCAGCCGGAAGTACAACAAGAGCCGGTCGTACATCTATTTCTGGAAGCAGCGCTGGGATGGAAGTGTGGCGTCCCTTGCCTGCCAATCCAGACGGCCCCACAGCCACCCCAACCAGCACACGGAGGCCGAGCTGAAGCTCATCCGCGATATGCGCCGCAGAAATCCACCCCTGGGTATGGTCGAACTCTGGCACCGTCTGCGGCAGCGCGGCTACACCCGCCGCCCGGAAAGTCTGTTCCGTGTCATGCGTAAAATGGGGTTGTTTCCTGCCGAAAAGCCGAAAAATACATACAAACCAAAGCCTTATGAGCAGATGACCTACCCCGGTCAGCGCGTTCAGGTGGATGTGAAGGTCGTGCCGCGTAAGTGCATCGCGGATCCGGAGCTTCGGCTGTTCCAGTACACCGCCATTGACGAGTTCACACGTCTGCGCTTTCTGGCGGCCTATCCGGAGCAATCCACTTATTCCTCTGCGGACTTCCTGCGGAAGCTGCGAGCATGGTACGCCCGCAGAGGCATACAAGTGGAATGTGTCCAGGCGGACAACGGTTCCGAGTTTACCAACCGTTTTTCGGGTAGCAAGCGCGATATGCCGACGCTGTTTGAGCGGACAGCTGCTGAACTGGGCATCCGGCATAAACTCATTCGCCCGTACACGCTGCGGCACAACGGCAAGGTGGAGCGCAGCCACCGTGAGGATCAGAAGCGGTTCTACTCTTGCCGCTCGTTCTATTCGCTCGAGGACTTTGCAAAGCAGCTTGCTGTCCACAGCCGTCGCTCTAACAACTTGCCCATGAGACCACTTCACTGGCTCTCCCCAGCAGAGTTCTCTGTCCAATATGTTTAACGAACCTACACATTTTTCATTTTTCGCAGAGAAATATGCGAAATCCGTCGATTCTTGTTTTCGGAAGAAATGTTTCTTTCTGTTATTTTTATCTTGACAGCATTCCGGAATCCCTCTATAATAAAAGCACTGCGGTCAGCCCTGTCTTGCAAACTTTGCTGACTACATCCTTGGAGACTGTGCTTTGCTGCCAGTCTCCTTTTTTCGTGCAAAACCGCGAAATATAAATAAAAATGCCGCGACATTTGTCGCGGCATTTTTATGGTGGACGATACAGGACTTGAACCTGTGACCCTCCGCACGTCAAGCGGATGCTCATACCAGCTGAGCTAATCGTCCGTGTCAGCGTTGGTTATTCTAACGCATCTGTACCTTTTTGTCAACCCCTTTTTTCGACGGCTCCGAAAAAAATCGGAACCGTCGAACATGGGGCGCTTTACTTCGCCGTGATATAGACCGTGCAGTCGGCCTTCACGCCGCCGCACTCGGCCGTGATCGTCGTCGTGCCTTTGCCCACACCGGTCACGACGCCTTTGTCGCTGACGGTGGCGATGGATTCATCCTTGCTCGACCACGTGACGGTCTGGTCGCCGCCGGTCGGATAGATCGTCGTACTCAGCGGCACCTCATCGCCGACCTTGGCTGCAAACTCCGTGCGTTTGCTGCCGAGGAACGTAATGGTGATGCTCGTGACCGACGGGGTCGGCGTCGGGGTCGGGGTCGGCGTCGGGGTCGGGGTCGGCGTAGTGACCGGCGCGGCGCTGGACACCGTTGCCGGCGGGGTCGGCTCGGCGGAAGCCGAAGCGTTTTTGCCGGCGTTCAGGCTCACGGTGATGAGCACGATGACGGCCGCAACGACCGCGATGAGCAAAATGCCGCCGAAGAGCATCTGCCACTTCGTATTGACCGCGGCGTGCTCTGCCGCCGGAGTGCCTGCATTTTCACTGGACGTGCGCAGCGGGATACGCTCCGCGGATCTGCTGCGGCTCGTGCCGCAATATGGACAGCGGCTGCGCAGGCCGGAATACTCGCGCCCGCAGCGCCGGCAGGTAATCTTGGGAATGACGCTCATAGGAAGCCTCCAATATGTAAAGATCTGATACGCATTTGTTTTTTCTATCATACACTGTTCGGAATTTTTCGTCAAGAGGGAGAGCTTTCCGCTCTCCCTCTTCCGGACTTGTCAAAACTGCATCTGCACCCCGCCGGACAGATCCGAGGTCTGGATGCGCTCCTGCTGCCCGGTGCGGGCATTGACGGCGATGACGCAGCGCTGCCCGTCGTCCGTCTCGCACAGGTACTCATAGCACAGCGTCTCGCGCGCGCCGTAGAGCCGGAGAAATGCCGTGCGCGCATCCACGACCTGCAGCGCCCCGGGCACGGCCGCCTGCCCCGCTTCCACGCCGATTGTATCCGCCGGGAGCGTGCGCGCCCGGTGCGTGTCCAGATACGACGCCGACGAGAAGCCGCAGACCGCCCCGTCATCGAGCCGGACGCGCACGCGCAGCTGATCCGCCGTGCACAGGACATCGTCCTGCACATAGCAGAACGTACAGATGAGCGACTGCCCCGCGTCCTCCGTGTCGATCAGGCGCATGCCGTCATAGCCGCGCGCGCGCAGGAACGCCGCGGCCGCCTCCACCGCCTCATCGATGGAAAGCGCCGGTTCGCCGCCGGCACAGGAGGAATAATAGCGCAGCACTTCCCCGCCGGACACCGTGACCGCGATATAGGACGTGTCGTCCCCGTCGTCGATGTCGAAGTTCCAGCACGGCACGGCACCCTCCGAGCGGCCGGTCGCCTGCAGGCGCGCTGCATCCATGTCCAGAAAGGCCGCCGCAGCAGCCTGCGCCTGCGCCTCCGTGACCTCGCCGCGGCCCGCCAGCATGGCGTAGTCCGCCGCCGTGCGCACCTGATAGCTGCCGTCCGCGATCGGAAGCGGCAGTTCCTCAAACGAATCGGCCAGCGCCGCAAGCTCTTCCTCGAGCGTATCGGACAGATCCGTCTCCAGACCCAGATTCTCCAGCGACTCCGTGCTGCGCACATGCGCCGTCGTCGTGACCGCGCCGTCATACAGCGACTGGCCGAGCGCCGCGAGCTGCGTGCTCAGCTGCGTCGTGGCGTCGGAAAAAGCGCGCAGGTGCTCCAGCTCCTCGGACGTGAACGTTCTGCCCTCCGCCGCATTGCGCGAGAGCGTGCGCGCATAGTCTCCGGCGAGGGCAATATTGCGCGCGATGCGCTCGAGCGAATGGGAATTGACCGGCAGCACGCCGAGCGCCATTTCCGCCGTCTGCGCATTGCTGTAGATGTCCGTGCAGACCGTGCACTCCATGGCCGCCGTCGTTGCGTACAGGCTCTTTTGCAGAGAACTGTCAAGCTCCTGCACGGCGTTGAGCACCTCACCGTAAGCGTGGCGGTAATTGGCGTCCATGGCCGTCTGGCGGCGGTTGGCGTCCGTGCGGCAGGCGATCAGGCCGACCGCGAGCGCCGCGACGAGCGCCGCCGTATAGGAAATGATGAGCACGCGTGTTTTTTTCTTCATAGCAAACCACCCCTTCCGGACTAGTGTTGCCGGAAAGGGTGGTTTTGATGTGCAATTTTTCTCAGCCGGTGATCTGCAGCGTCTGCGCCGAGGCGAGCAGGCTCTCATACCAGCCCGCCGGCGCCGTCCCCGCCCGGCTGAGTACGACCGAAATGCAGCCGTCCGCCGTCGGGATCAGGTATGCCACGAGCTGTTTTTGCACCGTGGCGCCGCTGACGCCGTAGGCGTTCAGGCCGCCGAGCTGGACCTGACCGAGCGTCTCCGTGGTCGCAATGGTGCCGTAGTCATTGAGGATCGTGCCCGCGAGCGTCTGCGCATGCGCGCCCGGGTGATAGCCGATCTCCAGATAGGCGTCCATGCTCGCGTCGTCCGCGCGGGCAAAGCAGCACTTGCCGTCCATCTCCGTGCTCAGGAACACGGAAGTGTCCAGATACAGCGAGAAATCCGGGCCGCCGCGCTGCGCGAACGAGCCGGTGACGAGCTGCATGGTCTTGTCCTCGCCGCCGACGGAAACTGCCTGCTGCGCGTCGCGCGACGGGGCCTGTCCGCTGCCGAGGATCAGCTCCGGCTCGTCGGAAAACGGGAACTGCGGCAGATTCGTCTCGACCGGGGTCTCCGGCGCCGGCTTATGGAGGCGGATGCCGGCCGCATTGACCACGATCAGTGCGATCGCGAGCAGCACGACCACGACAGCCATGACGATGACCGCCCGCTCCACGCCCGTGCGTTTTTTCATGCCGCTCATCCTTCCAGTTTGGTGATGCCGGCGTCGATCCGGCGCAGGGTCTCGTCCCGGCCGAGGATGCGGCAGATCTCCACCGCGCCGCCGGGCGTCACCGCGCGGCCGGACACCGCAATGCGCACCGGCCACATCACCTTCGCGTTTTTCACTTCCAGCCGCTCGGCCAGATCCTTCATGGCCGCGAGCAGCGTCTCATCGTCCCACGCCGGGAGCTCCGCGAGCACGGGGCGCACCGTTTTGAGCATCTCGAGCGAGACAGCGGGGTCGGTCTTGGACTTCTTGTTCGTATAGAGCGCGATGTCATACTCCGGCAGCGCGTCGAAGAAATCCACCTTCTCCGGAATGTCCGTGAGCACCTCGCAGCGCTGCTGCAGCAGCGGCGCGATCTGCGCCGGGTCAATGGAAGGATTTTTCACCGTCTGGCGGATATAGGGCGCGGCCACGGCGGCGAACTGCTCCGGCGTCATGGCGCGGATATACTCGCTGTTGAAATACTTCAGCTTGTCGATATCGAAGATGGCCGGGGACTTGGAGATGCCCTTGATGTCGAACGCCTCCACGAGCTCGGGCAGCGAGTAGATCTCCCGCTCGCCGCCGGGCGCCCAGCCGAGCAGCGCCACATAGTTCACCACGGCCTCCGACAGGTAGCCCTGCGCGATCAGGTCCTCATACGACGGGTCGCCGTGGCGCTTGGACATTTTGTTGTGCTGGTCGCGCATGACCGGTGAGCAGTGGATATACTTCGGGATCTCCCAGCCGAAGCCCTCATAGAGCAGGTTATACTTCGGCGTGGACGACAGATACTCCGACCCGCGCACAACGTGCGTGATGCCCATGAGATGGTCGTCGATGACGTTGGCGAAGTTATACGTCGGCAGACCGTCGCGCTTGATGAGCACCTGATCGTCGAGCGTGTCATTATCGACCGTGATGTCGCCGAAGATCTCGTCGTGGAACGTGGTCTTGCCCTCGCGCGGGATCTTCTGGCGGATGACGTAGGGCTTGCCGGCTGCGAGATTGGCCGCGATCTCTTCCTCACTCAGGCGTGAGCAGCGGCCGTCGTATTTGTGGATGACCGTGCCGTCGGAAACATTTTCTTCGGCAGCGTCGTCCTTATCGCAGAAGCAGCGGTAGGCGTGGCCGCGCGCGATGAGCAGCTCGGCGTATTCTTTATAGAGTCCCCGCCGCTCGGTCTGGATATACGGGCCGACCGGACCGCCGACGTCCGGGCCCTCGTCATGCGTCAGGCCGCAGGCGCGCATGGTGCTGTAAATGACATCGACCGCGCCCTCCACATAGCGGCCCTGATCGGTGTCCTCGATGCGCAGAATGAACTTACCGCCGGCGTGCCGCGCGATCAGGTACGTATACAGCGCCGTGCGCAGATTGCCGACGTGCATATAGCCCGTCGGGCTGGGCGCAAAACGGGTGCGCACCTCGCCGTGCGGGATGCGCTGCTCCATGTCTTCAAACCACTTTTGATCTTTCATATTCTCTGTATCCTCCGGATAGATAAACCATAATTATTTATATCTTATTTTACATCGCATGGATTGTCAAGGAACTTTCTGTGTTGTATTCCACCACCGGTTGTGGTACAATATTCAAACAAATGCGAATTTTCAGCACGACAGTTAAGGAAGTAATAAAAAATGGAAGAAAAAACTGCAAAAAAAGTCATGCTCTCCGGCATCCAGCCCTCCGGCGATCTGACGCTCGGGTCCTACCTGGGCGCGATCAAGAACTGGAGCGAGCGCGCCGAGATCTTTGACTGCTATTATTTCATGGCCGACCTGCACTCGATCACCGTGCGGCAGAACCCCGCCGATCTGCGCCGCCGCACCATCGAGCAGCTCGCGCAATACATCGCCTGCGGCCTCGACCCGGAAAAGAACACACTCTTCATCCAGAGCCATGTGCCCGCGCACACGCAGCTCGGCTGGGTGCTCAATTGCTACACCATGTTCGGCGAACTCTCGCGCATGACGCAGTTCAAGGACAAGAGCGCCAAAAACGCCGAGAACATCAACGGCGGCCTGTTCACCTACCCCGCCCTGATGGCGGCGGACATCCTGCTCTATCAGCCGGACTATGTCCCCGTCGGCAGCGACCAGAAGCAGCACGTCGAGCTCTGCCGCGACGTGGCCACCCGCTTCAACAACATCTACGGCGACGTGTTCAAGATCCCCGAGCCGTACATTCCGAAAGTCGGTGCGCGCGTGATGAGTCTTGTATCGCCGGAAAACAAAATGTCCAAATCCGACAAGGACCCCAACGGCACCGTGTACCTGCTTGATCAGCCGGACGTGATCATGCGCAAGTTCAAAAAGGCCGTCACGGACTCCGACACTGAGCGCTGCGTGCGCTACGATCTGGCGAACAAGCCCGGCGTGTCGAACCTCATGAGCATCTACTCCGCCTGCACCGGCAAGACGTTTGAGGAGATCGAGGCGGAATTCGAGGGCAAGGGCTACGGCGCGTTCAAGCCCGCCGTCGGCGAGGCCGTCGTCGAGACGCTGCGCCCCATCCGCGAGGAAAGCGAGCGCCTGCTCAAGGACAAGGCCTATCTCGAGAGCGTCTACAAAGCCGGCGCGGAAAAGGCGTCCTACATCGCCAACAAAACGCTGCGCAAGGTCTATAAGAAGGTCGGCTTCGTCGCCAAATAATACTTATCTTATTGGAGAACGGTTCTCATGTTTCTTAACACTGCTGTCTGGATCAAAGTCATGCTTGCGATCCTCATCGCGTTCGTGGTCAGCTTTGCGCTGACGCCGGTCGTCAAGATCCTGGCGCAAAAACTCGGCGCCATGGATGTGCCGGGCGAGGCCCGGCGCGTGCACGATCATCCCATCCCCCGTATGGGCGGTCTGGCCATTTTTCTGGGCTTCATCGTGTCGATGCTCCTGTTCGTGGACATCACGCAGGAGGTGCGCGGCATTCTGCTCGGGTCGATCATCATCGTCATCACCGGCGTGATCGACGACATCATCTCCCTGCGCGCGTGGACGAAGTTTCTGATTCAGATCCTCGCCGCCGTCATCGTCGTGCTGCACGGCGTGGTCATCAACGTCGTGTCGAACCCGAACGTGTTCAGCAGCCAGGAGGCCATCGTCCTCGGCTGGCTCGCTATTCCGCTGACCGTGCTGTGGATCGTCGGCATCACCAACTCCGTCAACCTCATCGACGGGCTTGACGGTCTGGCCGTCGGCGTGTCGACCATCAGCTGCGTGACCATTCTGGTCGTGGCGCTGCTCGTGTCGGAGCCGAACGTGGCGCTCATCGTCGCAGCGCTCGCCGGCGCGTGCATCGGCTTCATGCCCTATAACCTCAACCCCGCCCGCATTTTCATGGGCGACACCGGTTCCCTGCTGCTCGGCTACGTGCTGTCAACGGTGTCGGTGCTCGGATTGTTCAAGTTCTACGCGATCGTCACGTTTGTCGTGCCGGTGCTCGCGCTGGCCGTGCCGCTGTCGGACACGCTCTTCGCGTTCTGCCGCCGCATCCTGCACGGGCAGAGCCCGTTTCACGCCGACCGCGGTCACTTCCACCACAAGCTCATGGATCTCGGTCTGAACCAGAAGCAGGCCGTCGCGATCCTCTACGCCATCAGCGCCACGCTCGGCCTCGCCGCCGTCGTGCTCACGACGAAGGGCTCCATCCGCATCGCACTGCTCGTCCTCGCGCTGCTGATCGGCTTTGTCGTGTGCGCCTTCATCCGCAAGAGCGTACACAAGCACCACATCGACGTGGAGCTGCAGGAGGCACAGGCCGCAGCGGACGCGCAGGCGGAAGCCGAAGCGGCCGAACAGGCAAACGACGCCGCGTCCGCCGAAACACCCGCGCAGGAGGTCAACGATGAGCAAACGCATTAAAGTCATGTCCGTTTTCGGTACCCGGCCGGAGGCGATCAAAATGGCACCACTCGTGCTCGAGCTGCAAAAGCACCCCAAGATCGAAAGCATCGTCTGCATCACGGCGCAGCACCGGGAAATGCTCGACTCCGTTATGGACTGCTTCGGCATCCGGGCGGATTATGACCTCAACATCATGCAGCAGGGGCAGGACCTGACCGCGATCACGACGCGCGTGCTCGAGCGCATGCGCGAGGTGCTCAGCGAGGTGCAGCCGGACATTGTGCTTGTCCACGGCGACACCACGACGACGTTTGCCGGCGCACTCGCCGCATTTTACGCCAAGATCCCCGTCGGCCACGTGGAAGCAGGGCTGCGCACGTATGACCGCTGGTCCCCCTTCCCGGAGGAAATGAACCGCTCGCTCGTCGGCCGCATTGCCACGCTGCACTTCGCACCGACCGCAAACAACGCCCACAACCTCGAGCGTGAGGCCGTGGAGGGCGACATTTTCGTCACCGGCAACACCGTCATCGACGCCATGGCCTACACCGTCCGCGGAGAGCAGTTCGTCTCGGACGAGCTGCAGCAGGTTGATTTCTCGCGGCGGGTCATCGCCATGACCTGCCACCGGCGCGAGAATTACGGCCAGCCCATGCGCAGCATCTTCACCGCCGTGCGCCGTCTGGCGCTCGACTATCCGGATGTGGAGATCGTCTACCCCGTGCACCTGAGCCCCGTCGTGCGCAGCACCGCCGAGGAGCTGCTCGGCGGTGTGCCGAACATCCGACTCATCGCACCGCTCGACGCCGTGGATATGCACCGGCTCATGGCGCGCAGCTACATGGTCATGACCGATTCCGGCGGTATTCAGGAGGAAGCCCCCGCACTCGGCAAGCCCGTGCTCGTGCTCCGGCGCGAGACGGAGCGGCCGGAGGCCGTCACCGCCGGCACCGTCAAGCTCGCCGGCACGGATACGGAGGACATCTACAGTCTGGCCGCTGAACTGCTCGACGATCCGGCCGCCTATGACCGGATGGCCAAGGCCGTCAATCCCTACGGCGACGGCAAGGCCTGCCCGCGCATCGCGCAGGCCATTTTGAGCCATTTTCTCCCCGACGCGCAGCCGCCCGAGCCGTTCGTGCCCGCGCACTAAAGAAACAGCAACCCGCCGAGGATAAACAGCAGCTCCTTGTCGCCGCTCTCGCGGTACATGAGATACAGCACCAGAATCAGCAGCAGGTCCTCACTCTCGAGATCTGCCAGCGAAAATTTCTGCAGCAACTGCTGCAAGCCGCCGCCGGGCAAGCCCGGCGGCGGCTTGTTGTTTCTGCCAGACGGCGCGGGCGGTCGCGGGCGAATCTCCGGCTGCGGTGCGTCCGGCACACGCTCGACCCGGCCGCTGTTGCCCTGATAACGATTATACATGGTCGTCCCCCTCCAAGTCCTCGGCGGCGAGTTCGGCAAGTGACGCGAGCCGCGCGAGCTTCATGGCGCGGTCGATCTTGCGCCGGCGCTTCTCGGCCAGATAGGGCTTCATGGCCTCGAGCAGGTGACGATTGGCGGAGTCGTGTCCGCTCCCGCGCAGCGCCGACATCATCCGGCGCAGCTGCCCCATATCGAGGTCGAGATCCTGCTCCGGTGCGGACGGCGGCGCTGACTTGTCGCCGCCGTCGCCCAGGATCGAGGATGCCAGCTGCGCGATCTTGCCGAACTGCTTCGGATCATTGAGCAGCGCATCGAGCTTTTCCCCGATCTCATCCATCCTGCATCGCGTCCTTTACTTTCCCGGCCAGACGCTGCCCGGTGTCCGTGCTGAGCACCTGCGTGAGGATCTGCCGCAGCGTCTCGGTGTCCCCCGCGCGCGCCGCCTGCTCGATCTTCTGCGCATCGAGCGCGCCGGCCAGCTTCTGCCCGTCGGTCGAGTCGGCGATCTCCTGCAGGCGCTGCAGACGCCCGTCGCGCGCAAGCTGCTTTTTCAGCGCATCCAAGTCCTTCATATCGGTCACGCTCCATTCGGGGCGGCTTGACTTTGCAGGCCGTGTCCCGTATAATGCGGATGGCCCGGCCGTGCCGGGTATCCTGCTTTTATTGTATTCTATGCGCAATGCGGAGGTGACTTGCCACGAAGATCCTTGTTTTTTCCGATTCTCACGGCCGGACGCTCGGCATGGTGCGCGCCATCCGGCAGCAGCAGCCGGACGCCGTGTTCCACCTCGGCGACTGCGAGCGCGACACGCAGCGGCTGGAAAAGACGTTTCCGGATCTGCCGCTGTACCGCGTGTGCGGCAACTGCGACCGGGAGCCCGTGAACCCCGAGGTGCTGCAGCTCACGCTCGACGGCGTGAAGTTCTTCCTCACGCATGGGCACCGGTACAGTGTGAAGTATACGCTCGACGCCCTGCTCAATGCAGCCTATTTCGCCGGTGCCGACATAGTGCTCTTCGGGCACACGCACCGTGCCGTCAATGAGACCATGCAGGGGCTGTACGTCGTCAACCCCGGCACAGCCGGCGTTGGCGCGTCGTGCACATACGCCTGCATCGAGACGGAGGACGGCGAGATCCGCACCGCCGGCATCCACGCCATACCCGAGGCATAAATCATGCGCCCCCGGCAGCTGCCGGGGGCGCATTGGACTTTCGTATTTACTTTTCGCGGAACGTCACGTAGAGCGTGTGGTTGCTGTCCACGTTCATGAAGGAATAGCTCGTCAGCGGCAGGACCGTAGTGCCGTCGATGACCAGCGTCGCAACCTCGTAGCCATCCTTCGGCGTGATCGTGAACGACACGCTGCCGCCCTCGGCCACCTTCTGATTGCCGCCCGGGCTGACGCTGCCGCCGGCGCCGCATGTGACGGTGACGGTGAACTCCTTCTTCTCCGGGCCCGCCGAGATGGAGACCTGGATCGTTGTGCCCGGCTTGACCATCGTGCCGCCGACCGGATTCTGGCGGGCAACGGAGCCCTTGCGCACGTTGTCGTCATAGACCGTGCCGCTCTCCTCGACGGTGACGCCGAGACTCTTGGCCGTCGCCTGTGCCTGCTCGAGCGTCAGGCCGACGAAGCTGGGAATCGCGACCGGGGTGTCCTCTGGTGCCGTGGGCTGCTCCTTCGGGCCGAGCGAGACGACGAACGCGACCGTCTGCCGGTGCTTGAGCTGCGTGCCTTCGTTGACGTCCTGCCGGATGACGATGCCCTTGGTCTCGTCGCTGTTTTCATACGTGATGCTCGGCTCGGCGTCCAGCTCCGCAAGCTGCGCCTTGGCTGATTCCTCCGTCTGGCCGACGAGGTTCGGCAGGATGCGCTCATTGCCTTTATGAAAATTGAACACGCCGGACAGCGCGCAGATCACGACCGTGACCAGGGCGAGCACCGCCGTGATCGCCGTGATCGTCAGCCGTTTGCGCTCGCTCATGCGCCGGACGCCGTGACGGCGGCGTGTGGTTGTCTGTCTGCTCATATTTTTTCCTCCGGAATCGACAGGATGGATAGAAATTTCAAGGAAACAAGTATATAATAACATAGACGCAGCGTTTTGACAAATGTTCGTTTTTGGGAGGATCTTTGCATGGAAAAAATCGCACTCGTGACCGGAGCGTCCCGCGGCATCGGCAAGGCGACCGCGCTGGCGCTGGCCCGTGACGGCTGGACGGTGCACGTGAACTATATCCGATCGCGTGAGGCGGCCGAGGCAGTCGCCGCGCAGACCGGCGGCATGGCCATCTGCGCCGATGTGAGCGACGGGCAGGCCGTTTCCGCCATGTTCGAGAAAATTGGCCCTGTGGACCTGCTGGTGAACAACGCCGGCGTCGCAGTCTACGGCCTGCTGACGGATCTCGACCCGGCCGTCTGGCAGCGGCTGTTTGACGTGAATGTCACGGGTATGTATAACTGCTGCCGGTGCGCAATCCCGCCGATGGTGCACGTAAAGGCAGGACACATTATCAACCTCGCCTCCATCCTCGGCACGAACGGCGCCTCGTGCGAAGTGGCCTATTCTGCCACGAAAGGTGCCGTCGTCGCGTTCACGAAGGCGCTGGCAAAGGAGCTCGGCCCGTCCGGTATCCGCGTCAACTGCGTCGCCCCCGGCTGCATCGACACGGACATGATCGCAAACCTCAGCCCCGAGGACAAGGCGGAGCTGGCCGACAGCACCGCCCTGTGCCGCATGGGCACGGCGGAAGACGTGGCCGATGCGATCGCGCTGCTGGCGAGCGAGCGCGCCCGATTCGTGACCGGGCAGGTGTTCGGCGTGGACGGCGGACTGCTGATCTGAACCAACAACCGCAAAAAACAGGTGCACACCGGATCGGTATGCACCTGTTTTCGTTTTTATTCTGCCGCCGGCGTGCTGGGTGCGGCATTGCCGGGTGCCGCAGACTTGTTGCGGCCGCGTCCGCCGCGGTGGCGGCGGCGATGGCCGTCGGCGCGCTTTTCCCCGTTCGGCGCAGCGCCCTC
>ERZ773133.2649-NODE-2649-length-15552-cov-3.379041_pt1 | contig 15552 bp, 14 predicted proteins | sample MGYA00580861_ERZ773133 | MGnify/ENA primary metagenome ERZ773133 (study PRJEB29015, sample SAMEA2737844) | human gut metagenome | biome: human gut; feature: human-associated habitat; material: faeces | place: China | collected 2012 ...
ATATCCCGTGAAATGCCCGTATTTCCGGGCTTTTTGGAGATAATCAGAGTTGTTAGAAAAATTACTTGGTAAAACAACCTTGAAAAATAAATCTTTCTTACTAGCATTTAAACTCTTAAGTAAAATTAAATAGTTTTTATCAGTTTCTTTAAAACTATGATAAATATTGATAATAGATAAGAATAAAGAAATTAATAAAGCCATAAAGATAATTGATTTTGTACTAGCACCGACCCAAATAATAATTAAAGGACCAAGTGCTACTTTAGGAAGAGCATTAATAACTGTAAGATAAGGATCAACAATCTTAGCAAGTCGTTCATTCCACCATAGAATAGAAGCGATTGCTAAACCACCAATCGAAGCTAGTGAAAAACTAATGATGGTTTCCAGTAAGGTAACTTTAATATGTGCAAATAAATCATTACTTTCAACTAAAGAACTTAAAGTTTTAACAATTAGTGAAGGACTACTAGCTAAGAAAGTATTAATTACTTTATAATGCGCTAATACTTCCCAAATGATAAGAAAAACAATAAGTATTAAAACTTGTGCAAAGATAATGATTCGTCTTTCTTTTTGTTTCTTTTTTAGATATTCTTTTCTTTCATTAGATATGGACATCTAAATCCCTCCATATCTTTTCATAATAGATATTAAACTCCTTTTTACTTCTATTTTCGAAAGGTGTCTTTCTATCTTCAAACTCTATTTCATAAATAGTTTTAATCTTAGCAGGTCTTTTCGTTAGAACAATCACAATATCACTTAAACTAACTGCTTCTGCGATATCATGAGTTACCATTAAGACAGTTTTACCTTCCTTCTTAATCATCTTATATAAGTCATCAGCAAGAGCTACTCTAGTCATAGCATCAAGTGCGGAAAATGGCTCATCTAATAATAATATATCCGGATGAATCGCTAGTGTCCTGATGAGAGCAACTCTTTGTCTCATACCACCAGATAAACTACTAGGGTATTTATCTTTAAACTCAGTCAAACCATAACTATCTAACAAATGATTAACATAACTGATATTCTCCTCTGTCTTAATACCTTTAATTTCTAGCCCTAAAAGACAATTATCTAAAATAGTTAGCCAAGGAAATAAACTATCTTTCTGTAGCATATAACCTAGAACAATATTGTCCTTGTTAAAAGTAATTTCTCCACTAGATTTATCTTCAAGCTTAGCAAGAATCGAAAGTAAAGTACTTTTTCCACAACCAGAAGGACCAACAATGGAGATGAATTTTCCTTTTTCTACTTTGAAAGAAAAATCTTCAATCGCCTTAATCTCATCTATAGTATCTTGATAGTTCTTTTCTAGATGTGTTATTTCTAAAATATTATTATTTGATGTCATATTTTAACTTATCATAAGAAACTTTCTTATCAAGTTCATTAGCATTTTCCATAATCTCTTGTAAGTGATCAAAAGATTCCTTTTTATATTCAGTTGTCTTAGGCCATGCTTCTATCTCACGATATCTTTTAACAACATTAGTAATATCTTTTAAAGAAGTATCTGGAAATTGATTAATAATTGCTTTTGCAACTTCTTCATCTGTAGAATTATGAACAAAATCAAGTCCTTTTTGAATAGCATCTCTAAACTCTTTAATTAAGTCATTATTCTTTGTTAAATAGCTATTTCTAGCAAAGTAAGTTGTATAAGGAACAACTCCTCCAAGTTCTCCAACAGAAGCAACTACATAACCATAACCTTGTTTTTCTACTTGTAGAGCATTAGGTTCACATAATGCAAGAAAACGAAAGCCAATATTGATAAAAACTAAAAAATTTGATATTCTTAAATAAGAATAGGAGGGTGTTAAATGTTAGTTTATGTACTAAATCAAGAAAAACTAATAAGTTTCACTTTACCTTCCACTGTATCTGGTAGTTATTGGGTTAAAGATAAAGACAAATATAATAATGAAATAAATCTAATAAATATAAGTGAAGATAATGGAAAGTGGAAAGCTTATAGTAATAAAAATGTTAAAATATTAGCTAATAAAGAAGTATTAAGAGAGGTAGAACTTAGTGAATACCAGTTTTTAATACTACAGTTAAAAGATGGAGCAGGTTACTATATCTTATATGTTTCACCTGTAAATGATTTGTCAATGCAATATCTTTCTATTGAAAGAGACTGTAAATTTACAGTAGGAAGTAGTAGTGACAATGCCATTAGTTGTAATAATCAATTAGTATCACCCCATCATATTGAAATAACTTATCAAAATAGAACTTGGTTAGTAAAAGATTTAGACAGTCAGTATAAAGCTTTCATAAATAATCAAGCATTATATGGTGTTAGAAGACTTAATCACGGCGATGTTATTTTTATAATGGGACTTAAGATAATCGTCCTTGGTAATATTTTAGTATTTAATAATCCTTTAGATAGTGTAACTTATAAGGGTGGGTTACCTGCTAAATATTTAGAACGTCCAATCAATGAAAAAGTTGAAACAACTGAGGAGGAAGAAGAAGTAACTCTTTATGATAAGAATGATTACTTTGTAAGATCTCCACGTTTTGTAGAAGTTATAGAAAAAGAAGAATTTAAATTAGATGGTCCTCCTAATAATGCTGAGCCAGAAGAAATGCCTTTCATTTTAACTATCGGACCAATGATAACTATGGCTTCAACGTCTTTTGTTATGTTATTGGTTGCTTTCATGTCAATGCAAAATGGTACTGGAAATATGATGAGTGTTATGCCAACTATAGCTATTTCAATTTCAATGATGGCAGGAACTCTTCTTTGGCCTACTATTAATCGACGTTATACTAAAAAAATGCAGGAAAAGAAAAAAGCTAAATTAGAGAAAAAATATAATGAATATTTAGTAAAAAAAGAACAAGAATTATTAAATATTTCTACAAAACAAAAACAAATTTTATTATCTAATAATATTAGTCCTAGTGAATGTTACCAAATGATAATTAATAAAAATAGAGCATTATGGGGAAGAGAACTACATCAAAAAGATTTCCTTTCTATGCGTTTAGGACTAGGTAGAACGAACCTATCTATTAACTTTGCTTATCCATCAGAGCATTTTACAGTAGATGATAATAATCTTGAAGAAAAAATGATGCTTATTACAGAAAAGTATAAATATATAGATGGAGCACCCGTAGTAGAAAACTTTATTACTAAAAATATAATGGCTATTTGTGGTAGATATGAATATATAAAACCTTATACCGACTTATTACTGTTACAAATGGTTACTCTTCATAGTTACTATGATTTAAAGATAGTTATTTTAACTAATGAAGCAAATGAAGAATATTGGGAAAATATAAAGATGATGCCACATCTATTTAGTAATGATAAAGAGACAAGATTTTTTGCTAGTAACTTTGATCATGCTAAAGAAATAACACAATATTTACAAAGAATAATGACTTCAAGAGCAAATCAAGCAGATAAAATAAAGCAAAATAGAGACCAATTATATAAAAACTTTTCTACATATTACATGATAATAACTGATGATTATAAGATGGTTAAAAACTTTTCATTGATTGATCAAATACTAGAAATGGATGGTAACTTAGGTTTCAGTTTATTAATACTTCATCCATCACTTGCTAACTTACCAACAGCAACTAAAGCTTTCATTGGAATAAATGATATGCAAAACGGTGGTATCTTTGAAAGTGAAATTCAAAAAGATTCACAAAGAATCTTTACTATTGAACCAGTTGATAAATTAGATTTAGCTTATTGTTCTTTAAGATTAATAAATATTCCTTTAGAAAGTAGGGATGAAGAATATAATTTACCAAAGACAGTCGGGTTCTTAGAGATGTATGATGTTGGAAAAATTGAACAATTAAACCCTCTTGAAAGGTGGAAAGTCAATAATCCAATAAACAGTTTATCAGTACCGGTTGGTTTATCAACTGATGGTAATTTATTTAAACTTGATTTACATGAACGTGAAGAAGGACCACACGGTTTGATAGCAGGTATGACTGGTTCTGGTAAATCAGAATTTATAATTACTTATATTTTATCAATGGCTATTAACTTTCATCCTGATGAAGTGCAGTTCGTTTTAATTGACTATAAAGGTGGAGGTTTAGTTGGTGCTTTTGAAAGTCAAGATAAAAAAATAGTTTTACCCCACTTAGCAGGAACGATAACAAACCTAGAGACTGCTGATATTAATAGAGCATTATCATCAATCGAAAGTGAACTTAAAAGAAGACAGAAACTATTTAATGAAGCACGTGAAAAACTAGGAGAAGGAACAATTGATATTTATAAATATCAAAAATATTATCGTGAAGGTATGTTAGATACAGCTGTTTCTCACTTATTTATAATCTCTGATGAGTTTGCTGAACTTAAAAGTCAACAACCGGAATTTATGGACCAATTAATATCAACGGCTCGTATTGGACGTTCCTTAGGAGTACACTTAATACTAGCTACTCAAAAGCCAAGTGGAGTTGTAAATGATCAGATTTGGTCAAACTCTAGATTTAAAGTTTGTTTAAAAGTACAAGATGCTAATGATTCTAATGAAGTAATTAAAAGACCAGATGCTGCAATGATAAAAGAAGCCGGAAGATTTTATTTACAAGTAGGTTATGATGAGTTATTTGCACAAGGACAAGCAGCTTGGGCTGGAGCACCTTATGTTCCTCTTGATAAAGTTTACCATCAAAAAGATGACTCTATTGTTTTCATTAATGAGATAGGAAAGAGTATAAAGAGTATTGATACCCCAAAAGTAAATATTAAAGTTGAAGGTGAACAATTACCTAATATAGTTAAATATCTATCATCACTTGCTGAAAAAACCGATATTTCTGTTAAGCAATTATGGTTACCTAAACTTGCAAGTATGATTTATCTTGATAATTTAAAGAGTAAATATAACTTTGTAAGAAAACCTTTTGATGTTGAGTTAGTTATCGGTGAATATGACGACCCAGCTAATCAAAAACAAGGATTATTATCTGTTGATTTAGGAGAAGAAGGTAATGTTGTAATTTACAGTATGACAGAAAAAAATACTATTACTAATACACTTTTATATTCATTAATAACAACTTATACTACTGAAGAAGTTAATATTTATGCTTTAGATTTTGATAATGAAACTCTAAAAATATATGAAAATGCCCCTCAAGTTGGTGATGTAATTTTTGCAAATGAAGAAGAAAAAGTTGATAAATTACTTAAACTTTTAATGGTAGAAATCGAAAAGAGAAAGAAATTATTCCAAGACTTTAATGGTAGTTATAAATTTTATTGTTCACACTCAGGAAAGACTTTACCTGCTATTATCTTTATGATATCTGGATATGAAAACTTCAAAGAAAGTTTTGAAGACTCTGAACAAGATGTTGCAAAAATAGCAAGAGATGGTGCTAAGTATGGAATATATACTGTTGTAACAGCTATTAGTGATAGAGCATTAAGGCTTAGTATGCGTTCTAATTTCCCAACTATTATTCCACTAAAATTATCAGCACCAATCGAATATAATATGTTACTTGGTAAGAAAGCTCCATTAATAGCAGATATAAATAATCGTGGCGTTGTCTTAATAGATGATGCTCCATATGAATTTCAAACCGCTTCTGTTTGTGAAAGTGAGAAGTTAAACGACTATGTTAAACAAGTTATTACTGCATTGAGTGAACAAATCAAGACGAGAGCTAGTAGAGTACCAGTACTACCAGAAAAAGTAACTCTAAGTGATGTAAGACAGGCTCTTAAGGACTTAACTAGTATTCCAGTTGGTATTGAGAAGGAAACACTTGATATTGCAACTTACAACTTTAAGAAAAATCTTATCAGCTTGATTAACTCTGAAGACATGACAGCACTTGCTAAATTAACTAGTTTAATAATTAAAGAGACAACAAGTCTAGTTAATGTAGAAACTATGGTTCTTGACTTAAAAGATTTTTATGATGAAAATACTTTTGAAAATGTTATCTATCATAACTTAGCAGTTGATTCTTTCAAATTTCTTAATGATGAAGTCTTTAGAGAAGATAGAACTAACAATTTAATAGTATTTATTACTGGTGTTGAAAAACTAATTGGTAGTTTAGATCCTACTACTAAAAATAGTTTAATAACAATTTTTACTAAGATGAGTGAACTAAAAAATGTTTCTATCGTATTTGTCGGTCGAGTAGTAGATATAAAAACATTTGCTTATGAAACTTGGTTTAAACAATTTGTATCAAGTGACGGTGGAATATATGTAGGAAGAGGAATTAATAATAATACTCTTTATAGCATTTCAACTTCATTTAGAATATTAAATGAACAAATACCACCTAACTTTGGTTATGTTGTTGATAATGGTATAGCAACTAGAATTAAAGTATTAGAAGGTGACGAATAATGGAAGATAAAGTTTTAGTAACAATAATAGTACCATTAATTGAAAAGAAGTATGAAGTATTTCTTCCTGTTAATAAAAAAATAGGAGAAATATCTTCTTTACTTGCTAAAGGTTTAGTTGATGTATCTAATGGTTATTATATAGTGACAAATAAAGAAAAATTTTATAATAGAATAACTGGTAAAGAGTATAATAATAATGTTATTTTACAAAAAACTGATATAAGATATGGTACACAATTAGTATTTATGTAAAAAGATGTCAATATAGTTGCTTAGGAAAAAAAAGTATGATAAAGTTGAATTATAGAAAGGTAGGAGAAAATTATGGCATATAACGATTCTGTATATTTTCAACAAGAAAAAATTCAACAAGTTGTTTCACGTTTAACAGAAACAAAGGATAGTATGATTAAAATTAAAAATGAATTGATTGAGTATAATAATCAACAATTAAAATCATATTGGTCTACAGCAGGTAGTATTTTAGCACAATCAAGATTAGAGTCATTTATTAATAATGACGTACAAGGATTCATTGATTATATTAATGCAAGAATTGAAGAATTAGATTCATCAATTTCTTATGTAAATCAAATGGATGAAGCTTAAAAGGAGGAAATAATATGGATAGAAAAGAAGCATCAGTTACTGCTATATTAGAGGGTGTTGATTACTTAAAAACACAATTTAATAATCATATGACTGACGAAACAAATCAAGTAAATGAAGCTTACGATAGTTTAAGAGCTGGCGGTTTGACAAGTCAAAGAATTGATGAAATTTTTGGAGAAATTAAAACAAGAATTAACAATTTAAAACAAGAATTTGATACAGTAGAAACAAATATTAGAAATGACTTAACAACTTCTGCTGAAACAATTGATACAGCTGATAAGAATATTCTTGATACTTTAAATCAGGGTAATCAATAATTTATAGCAATACGTTTGTATTGCTTTTTTAGAATAGATGGGAGGAATATAAAATGGCAATTTCAAAGGAACAAGTGGAAAAAACAAAACAAGAGATAGAAGCTGCACAAAGAGAATTACCAGCAGCAGGTCAATTTAAAGCTTCTATATCATCTTTGAGAGACACACTTTCTATTTTAAGAGATGTATGGAATACAGATGGCGGTGCACATCAAACAGCTGAACTTGCAAGTTGTATTACAGAATTAGAAAATTATAATTCAATTATTGAATCAGAGTTGCAGTCAGTTAAAAGTCAACAGGTTTCATATCATACTCAAACACATAGGAGCTTTAAAAGTAAAGTTAAAGTACAAACTAAAAGTGCATAATTTAATATATTTTTATGTATAAGAATGGAGGATACTAATGGCAAATGTAAGCGTAAGTGGAATAGAAGGAACAGCAAGCGAAATTCAAGGAGTTAATGATATCTTAAAAAATACTGCAACTAATGCAAGCACATCGGCTGCTAGCATTAGCAAGTTAGCTACAGAATTTGCTAGTTATAATAATCAAATAACAGCAGAAAATCCACCTCATTACGAACAAGTTGCAGAAGGTGATAGTATTTGTACTTACAATGTATATGACACCTGGGTAACTACGACAGGTGGCTTAGAAAGCAGTGCATCTTCACTAGCTTCTAAAGCTGAAGAAATAAATTCTGTAGTTGATAGAATTAGTTCAAAAGTAGCAGATGTTCAAACTATAGCCGTAGCAATTCAAGGATATATTGATTCAATTCAAGATATATTATCAAATAGTGATACTATGAGTAAATATGGTATAAATATAAGCTCAGGAGTAGTAGCATCTGCGTTCTTAGCTCTTGGTAGAGATGGTGTTTCTAAAGCAAACTTGGCTACTAGTGGAGCAGATATTAATAGTAGAAACTTTCTTGATTATGATAATATAAAAGATGATGAAAAGTTAAATGGTGGATTATTATCTTTTGAAAAACAAGATGATGGAAGCTACCTAATAAAAAAAGATGGAGAATCTACGGGATATTATACAACTGGTTTAGCAGCAGGCTTATATATAAAAACATTAGTAAATGGTGCCACTGCTAAAGAGAAAGAAAAAGTCAAGAATTCAACTAACATAGATGATAATCAAGAAAAATTCCCATTAAAAGGTGAAGAGGCTTTTAATAATGCTAAAAAAGGTATTTCCAGTATTGGAAATGAAATTAAAGAAAACTACAAAAATTTTACTGAAGGAACAGCAACGACTCGTGAAAAAATAAATGATTCGATAAATAGTCTTAAAGATAATTTAAGTAGTAATAATTCAAATGATGCAATTCAGATAGACTATCCAAATGCTACAAATAATTTGACGACGGAATACAAGGCTAGATGGCAAGATGATTTATTCTCTCAATCACTTATGGGAAAACAAGATTATGTAATTCCAGAAGGAAAAAATTTATATGTTAAGAATCAATTAATTGCTAAGTCTGGTGATGTATTAAAATATGACTCTACATCTAGTAATTACTCTATTTTAAATAGTGAAGGAACAAAGCAAAGTTTAACTAGTTATCCATCAGAATTTTTATCAAATGGAGTATTTGAAAATACTTTACTAAAATAGTAATTTAAGGAGTGATAAAATGGCAAGTGTAAGTGTAAGTGGCATAGAAGGAACAGCAAGTGAAATTCAAGGTGTAAATGACATTTTAAAGAATACAGCAACAAATACAAGTACAGCTGGTGATAGAATTAGTAAATTAGCTACAGAATTCGCTAGTTATAATAATCAAATAAGTGCAGATAATCCACCTCATTATGAACAAGTTGCAGAAGGTGATAGTATTTGTACTTATAATGTATATGATACTTGGGTAACAACAACTGGTGGATTAGAAAGTAGGGCAGCATCATTAGCATCTAAGGCGGAAGAAATAAATTCTGTAGTTGATAGAATTAGTTCAAAAGTAGCAGACGTTCAAACTATTGCAGTAGCAATACAAGGATATATTGATTCAATTCAAGATATATTATCAAATAGTGATACTATGAGTAAATATGGTATAAATATAAGCTCAGGAGTAGTAGCATCTGCGTTCTTAGCTCTTGGTAGAGATGGTGTTTCTAAAGCAAACTTGGCTACTAGTGGAGCAGATATTAATAGTAGAAACTTTCTTGATTATGATAATATAAAAGATGATGAAAAACTATCAGGAGGATTATTATCATTTGAAAAACAAGATGATGGAAGTTACTTAATTAAGAAAGATGGGGAATCAACTGGATATTATACGACTGGTTTAGCAGCAGGTTTATATATGAAAACATTAGTAAGTGGTGTTAGTAAGGAAGCTACTGCAAAAGAACAAGCGAAGGTTAAAAACTCAGTTGATACTATAAGAAATATAGAGGGTAATCAAGAGAATTCATCATCAAAAGGTAAGAAAATTATTAACAATATTGAGAATGGATTTTCTAATATTGTAGATAAAGGAAAAGATAATGCACAGAATCTTAAAATGAACGTTTCCTCTAAAGACCTTAGAGGGAAACAAGAACAATTGATGAATTTAAACCAGATAGAATTCCAGATAGCTCTTCAACAATTACAGGTGGTTATAAGAAGGAAACTTATTTAGGAAGTAATGGCACAAAAAGTGTTTTTACAACATATAATGATAATAAACAAACTATGAATATTTATGATAATAGTGATAAATTATTAACTTCGAGATCTTTTGATGAAAACGGCAAACAAACTGAATTTGTGATGTTTAGTTATGGTCAAGATACAAAAGCTTATACCATTAAAAATGGAAATCTTGTTGAAATGCATCATAGTAATGCTCAATAGATGAGAAATTTTCTCATCTTTTTTCATATAATTAATTATGAATAATAATTTAATAATCAAAATAGCAATTATTGCTAATAGAAAGTTGTATCAAGAAGAAAAAATAACATATAAAATGTATCAAGAAGCAGAGAAAGAATTACTTAAAAGTAGGTGAGTTTTTATAGAACTATTTACTATTAGAAGTAAACTTCAAAATGGTAGCAGTCTTTCTGATATTTCACTACGAGTAGTAATCTATGCTAGAGTTTCTACTGACCATTTGGAACAAAAAAATTCTTTAAATAATCAACTTGAATACTTTAAAAACTATATCAAAAAAAATCCTAAATGGATTTATATAACTAGTTATATAGATGATGGTATAACAGGTACTAATGACTTAAAAAGAGAACAATTTATGAAGATGATATTTGATGCTAAAAATGATAAATTTGACCTTATCTTAACAAAAGAAATATCGAGATTTTCAAGAAATACTTTAGATAGTATTAAATATACACGGGAATTACTAGAAAATGGTGTTGCTGTTTTTTTTCTTAATGATAATATTAATACCTTACTACCCGATGCTGAATTAAGACTTACTATAATGGCATCTCTTGCTCAAGATGAAGTAAGACGTTTATCAGAAAGAGTAAGATTTGGAATGCAACGAGCGATTGAAAAGAAAAAAATATTAGGCAATAATTCTTTGTATGGTTATTATAAAGATAAAAAAACAAATAAATTGGTAATTAATCAAGAAGAAGCCATAATTGTAGAACAAATATATAAGTTATATACAATAGATAAATTATCTTTAACGAAAATAGCAAAGTATTTAACAGATAGAAACATTAAAACTAGTTTAGGTTATAACTTTACAGTATCATCATTATCAAGAATGATTGAAAATCCAAAATATAAAGGTTACTACTGTGGTAGAAAAACAAGAGTAGTTGATTATATGAGTAAAAGAATTGAATATTTGGATAAGTCTAAATGGGTGATTAGTGCTGATAAAATAAATATTCCTCCTATAATAAATGAAGAGTTATGGAGCTTAGCTAATAAAAGATTAGAAAAGAGAAAAGCTAATTACAAAAGAAAAAATAGTAACAAAAAACTTTATCTATATAGTGGGAAGATATATTGCTTAAATGATAATAGTTTATTTTATCGAAGATATTTTAAACAAGATAAAAAGGATGCAACTTGGATTTGTTCTAAGCATTTAAAAGAGGGAAGAAATAGTTGTTTAACATTAAGTCTTAGAGAAAGTGAATTAAATAATATTTTTAATGATCTATTAGAAAGGTTAAATATTTATGAAGATGTAGTTTCTTTATTAATGACTAAATATAAAGAGATTAATAAAAGAAGTTTAACTAGAAAGAAAAAAAGAAAAGAATTAGGTAATCTTAAAGAAAAGAATGATAAACTTTTAAATCTATATTTAGATAATGTTATTACTAAATCAGAATTAACAGAAATGATAAATAATAATAAAGAACTAATAAATATTAATAAAAAAGAAGAAGTAAATATTAATTTAGAAGAAATTAATAACGAATTAAAAAGATTAATAAATAGTAAAGAAATACAAGAGAAGATAATTAATGAATTATTAAAAAGAATGACCGTTACAAGTACTAATAATAGTATAAAGCTTGATATATATTTAAAAAAAATAAGTGATTTAGGTGAATATACAGTAGAAAAAGAGTTTATAAGAGATAAAAAACAGCTAATCTACCTAGTTACTCATCATTTTGATTGATTTTTTTAGAAAAAAGTAGTATAATAAGTCAACAAATGGGGGGATATATTATGGATAATTATGTGCGATATTTAATTAGATTTATTGCTATTTTATTTCTAGTCGGTGTAGCATTTTTGTTTGTTATTGTAATAAAGAATAATACAACTAGTAAATTAAATAACAAAACAGATTTAACTAATGTAATTAATCATGATGAAGCAGATACTACTAAAGAAGATTCTAAGACAAGTGATACTAAGAAAGAAGAAACAACCAAAGAATCAACAACAGATAATACTTCATCTACAACAAATAATACAACTAGTAAAAGTATAACTAAATATAATGGAACAAATTCAACAACAACTACTAAGAGTAATACTACTACAAATAGTACAGCTAAAACAGTTACAAGTAATGAAACAAATAATAGTAATAATACAAATAATCAGAAGGAAACAGTTAAAACAGAAGAAACTAAAAAAGATACTTCAACATCAAAAACTGATACTGATAAAGAAGTAGAATTTTCACTAAACTTTGATAAGAAAACACTAAAGGTTGGTGAAACAGATAAGATAGTTGTTACTTCTGATACTAAAAATTTAAAAGTCAATTATAAGTCATTTGATAAGTCAGTAGCTACTGTTACAAGTACTGGAACAATAAAAGCTTTAAAGAAGGGAAGTACTTATCTAGAAGTTAATGTTAATGAAGATTCATCTAAGATTATTGAATTAGTAGTTACTAATTCTACAACAAATAATGTAAATAATAATTCATCTAATAATAATCAAAATACTAATTCATCAACATCAAAGGATAATAATCAAAGTACTGATACTAGTGATAAAAGTAATTCTAGTAATACAACAACAAAACCAAGTGATAGTAACAATAATAGTTCTACTACAAAGGATAGTAATCAAACAACAGATAATGACAAAACAGATACTAAAAATGATACTACTACAACACCTAGTGTAAAGAATGGTTGGTATACAGTAAATGGTAAAAAATACTTTTATAAAAATGGTAATAAAGTAACAGATAGTTATGTAGATTATATTTATTTAGATAAAAATGGTGTTGCTCAAGCAAAGATTGGTAACTTCAGTGCTACTTTATATGGAGCTACTGCTTGGACTAATCAAAGTGTTAATATAAGAAAAGCTGCTAATCAAAATAGTAGTTTATTAGGAACAATACCAACTGGTGGTAAAGTGAAAATTTTATCTAGTGACAATTCATCAACTAAGATAATAAAAAATTATGATGGCAAAGATATAGTTTTAAATGAAGAATTAAATATAATAACATCACCGGTTATGTATATTCAGACTTTTTATTAATTAATCTACCAGATGTTATTCCTGATATGCTATATGAAATAACAAGTGCTTCATCATCAACTGCTAAAGCAGCTAATACTGCTATTCCTGGTATTACTGGCAAGAACTTATATGGTTTTACAAAGAAATATAACTCTAAAATTGGTAAGGAAACTTACTATGCACCACTTTTATATCCAACAGCAAAGAAATTACAAAGTGCTTATAATAAAGCTAAAAAAGACGGATATAATTTAAAAGTATATGATGCTTATCGTCCACATGATGTAACAGTTTCTTCAAATAGTAATTTTAGAAAATTATATAACTCTAATTCTAAAGTTAAAAATGCGATTGACTATGATAAAGAAGGTAACTATTGGGGACCATCTTGGTTCTTAGCAAGTAGTGTTTCTGCTCATAATAAAGGAGTAGCTCTTGATATTGCTATTACTAATAGTAAAAATCAGGAATTAAAAGCTCAAACTGCTTATGATACTTTAGATACGACTTCAATTGTAAAATATAATAACTCTGTTGCTAATAAATTAAGAAGTATTATGTTATCACAAGGATTTAGTCCACTAGAATCGGAATGGTGGCATTTCCAAGATAATGATTACTATAGTAATAGTAAAGTTGTAACATTTCATTTAAAATAAGTTTTTACTAATTTTCTAGTAAAAGCTTTTTTTACTTTCTTTTACTAGCATTATCATCAAATAGTGTAACAAAATCACCTTGTCCTCCGATAAAAGCCGAACTCATAGCAGCAAAGGCAATAGATGTATCAATATTTAAATCTTTTTTAGGATTAATATTATGTTCCTTTAAAGCCCATTCAAAAGTCATTTCAGGCATTCCACCAACACGCCCACCAATAACATCTTTTCCTTTTAAGTCATCAAGAGTAAAGTTATCGATTTTTTTTCTAGAAACAATGAATGAACCATCTTTTTGAGTTAATTGTGCAAAGGTTTTTAGATAGTCTTTTTCACCACCATTATAAACATAAATAGTTGTTTCACTACCAGCAAAACCAATATCAGCATCACCTGATAAAACAGCAGCGCTAACTTTATCAGCACCTGGTGTTAAAATTAAGTCTAAGTTTATTCCATTATCTTTAAAATAATCTTTTTCAACTGCAACATACATTGGGGCATAAAAGATAGAATGTGTAACTTCAGCAAGAGTGATATCAGTTAATTTTTCTTCTTTCTTAGACTTTCTATTGAAGTTAAATAAAACAGAACAAGCTAAGATAAAAATAACTATAACTGCACCTATATATGCTATTTTCTTTTTCAAACTAAATCCTCCTTTCAGTTCAAAGTATTATATGTATCTAGTTTAATAAGGTTCATTGCTTCTAGAAGATATGATTGAAAAAGAGAAGAAAATATGGTAAAATATACACTGCTTGAAAAGGGGGATTAAGAATGAAAAGTAAAGAATTACCACAACCGTTAGAAAAGGAAGAACAAAAAATATATTTTACTAGCTATCGTTTATTAAATGATTCTCTTATGAAAGAAAAACTTATTGCACACAATATGCGTTTAGCAACGAAAAGAGTTTAGAAAAAATTTATTAATACACCATATGATATAGAAGAATTAATATTAGCAGGTTATGAAGGACTCGTTAGAAGTGTCTGCCATTATGATGTAAGTAAAGATGTTTCATTTTCTTGCTATGCTTATAAAGCAATTGATAATACAATCATTAAATATATGAATAAAGAAAAAAAGCATATTGATGTACTTCATTTAGAAACAATAGTTAAATCCGAAAAACCAGATGAAGTAAATCTTGAGTATATTGATACATTAAAAGATGAAGCAACTGTAGAAGATATTATTTTAAGACAAGAAGAATATCAGTTAGTACGTGATATTGTTGAATCATTGCCAGAAAAGAAAAAACTGGTGCTAAAAGAGTTATATGGATTTACCGATGGTGAAGAACATACTTTGATGGAAGTTGGAGAAAAGTTAGGTATGACTTATCAAAATGTTTCTAAAATAGCAAAGAAAACCTTACCAATTATTAAAGAAAAGTTAGAAAAAAATGATGAATCATATAAAAGATTAGTTAAAAGGAGATAGAAATTATCTTCTTTTCTGTTTATAATATATATTAAGGTGGTATTGTGGAAAACTTATTGGAAGAATATGAAAATTTAACAAGTGAAGAGAAAAATAGTTTACTAGTATATAAATCAAGATTAGGAAGAGCTATCAATTCTTTAGATAATGATTATCAAGA
>ERZ773133.2651-NODE-2651-length-15543-cov-10.123773_pt1 | contig 15543 bp, 9 predicted proteins | sample MGYA00580861_ERZ773133 | MGnify/ENA primary metagenome ERZ773133 (study PRJEB29015, sample SAMEA2737844) | human gut metagenome | biome: human gut; feature: human-associated habitat; material: faeces | place: China | collected 2012 ...
TAATGATCGGAATCTTGGAAGAACAGATATACTGACAGCATCTGCACTCAACACAGTCCATGACATTCATGTCTTTCATGCCCTGCCAGTTCTCTTCTTTCGCATATTTAACGAAATACAGAGGAGAAAGTTCCATCGGACATACATCCACGCAGCGTCCGCACTTGATACATGGCTGCTCTTTGGTCTCGTCTGTATCAATGGCGATGATACCGTTGGAGCCCTTCATCATAGGTACATCCAGAGTGTTCAGAGGGAATCCCATCATAGGTCCGCCCATCTTGACCAGAACATCGTCATCTGTAAATCCGCCGCAGTAATCGATCAGCTCTTTTACGCTGGTACCGATCTTGATGATAAAGTTGCCAGGATTCTTGATCTTCTCGCCTGTTACGGTTGCAACACGCTCGATCAGCGGCATACCCTTCTGGATTGCATCGGAGATTGCTTTTACAGTACTGATATTATCTACGATAACGCCAACATCTGCCGGAAGACCGCCGCTTGGAACCTTTCTGCCCATGACGCGCTTGATGAGAGTTTTCTCAGCACCCTGCGGGTATTTGGTTCTTGCAACAAAAACTTCCATATTTCCGATATCGGCAACTTTTTCCTGCATTAATTCGATCGCATCCTGCTTGTTATCCTCGATGACAATGATGCCCTTCTCAGCACCTGTTGTCTTAAGGATCGCTTTCAGACCGAAAATAATATCATCAGCAAACTCAAGGAGAACCTTATGGTCTGCTGTTAAATATGGCTCACACTCACATCCGTTGAGAAGGATGGTATCAACCGGTTTTGCAGGTTTCAGTTTGACACAGGTCGGGAAACCTGCACCACCCATACCAACGATTCCGGCATCTTTTACGATCTCAATGATCTCATCCGGTGTAAGTTCGTCCAGGGCTTTATGTGGCTGTACGGATTCGTGCAGAGTATTTTTTCCGTCGGATTCGATGACAACTGCCATCACCTCACTGCCTCTTGTACCATGCATACGTGGCTCAACAGCAACTACGGTTCCGCTTACACTGGAATGTACCGGTGCGCTGATAAATCCGGCAGCTTCTCCGATCTTCTGTCCAACCTTTACTGTGTCGCCTACTTCCACGATTGGGTTGGCAGGTGCACCAAGATGCTGGGACATGGAGATCACAACCGTCTTCGGATCCGGGAATTTCTTCAGATCGATATGCTCGCTGAATTCCTTGTGCTCTGACGGATGAACGCCACCATAGTATCCGTTCAGTCTGTCCTCTCTGATAGACTTCACGTAATCATTGATCACCTTAAAGTTAACCTTGGAGTAATCACGTACCTGTACCGGCTGGTTCAGGAACTCTTCCAGACGACCCTGTTTTGCCAGTCTCTGGTAGATCTTCTCCCATGCGCAGTCCTTGTTAGGATCCACTTCACATTTTCCGTTCTTTGCTCCGCCGCACTGTCCGTTCACAAGACTCTTGGAACAGTCGACGATAGGACAGACGCCTCCGGTAATGTTCAGATAGCACTGTGCACATGCATCACAGCTCTTTTTGGTAAGTGCCATGCCGTGATGGCCTCTGTAGTTAAGGGTATTACTTGCTGCGATCACCGGCTTACCGGTCAGATCTGCAACAGTCTGGATACCAAGACCACAGGAGATCACAACTACATTCTCGGTACCTTCCGGCAGCAGATCCTGTAATTTTCTTTCTGTGTGCATCTTGTTGCACAGAAAATCGAATTTCGCACTGCCTGTGACGGTTTTTCCCTGCTCCGCAGCAAATTTCAGGAATTCCTCGCAATCCGGTTCGTCAACGGTCTCAAATTCCTTGAAACACTTGTTACAGGCGATTACAAACAGATTGTCCCTGCCGTTCAGCACTGATGCAAGCTCATCACTGCTTTTCAGCTTGTACTTAGTATAGTTTTCCAATTGCTCACCTTCCTTATAAAGATTATATCCTTATGATTATCTGCTCTTATCCGTTCCCTCCTTCTCTGCACTCCCAAGAAAGAAACAATAAAACCAAATAAATAAGTTCTTTGTTATTTGTTCAGCCTTCGAAAATCCTGGTCCAAAAAAAGGCCGCAGTATTTCTTCTGACTGCTACAATAAATGTACCATAATTTGAACATATTATCCAGTTTTATTAGCTATTTTTATAAATTTATTCTATGATTTCATTCCAATCATCTATGGATGTACAGATATTTGTACAACTTCTGTTATGCTGCATGCGTTAGTTATATGCAACTTATATAATTTTGTTTATAAAATATCCTTTTTATGCATTGAGCATATTGCACAAGGATTTTATCTTTAACAGGGCAGATCCGAAAGGTGTCTTTTGTCATGGGGTAAGACGCTGTCCGCAATATTCACAGGTGCTCAGACGACCTTTTATTACCTGATTCTTTGCACCGCAGCTAGGGCAGGTAACTGTAATATAGATCTTCTCATTTACGCGTCTGTTCGGTGCAGTGATCATAATATAATTTCCTTCTCTGTCTATCTGGATATTCCGGATATATCCCCCCGCAATAAATTTTTCCAGCTTTTTCACTGCACCTTTTCCCAGTTCCTGCTCAAGCTTTTCAAATGAGACGGTATTCTGGGCATAGGATTCAAACCAGCAGGCAATTTCTCCAGCTTTTTTCTTCTTTAATGCTTTTTGAATTTCCCGGAAAGTTGGATACAGAAACAGCAATCCAAGTATGATCTCTGTTGCTGCCATTCCCCAGCGCCCTTCACCAATATACTTCTCCGATGCGCCAATAGCTCCCAGGGAAAAAAGTATAAAAAAGCCACAAAGAACCCATTTCAGTTTCCCAAGTATTCCTGTTTTTTTATTTTTTTCTGTCAAAAAATCGCTCATGTCTGTTTCCTCTTTCCTATTATTCAAAATCTTATGATATATTTGTGAATGCTCCGTCAGCTCACGCCAAACTCCCTCTGTCCGAATATGTTTCTGCATTCTGTGGATCTTCTATTTCAGTGTGGTTACGATCAGTTTACTTTCCAGTGCAGCTGCTATCAGATCCTCTTTGCAGCTGTATCCCGCCTTGGCGATCATTTCCTGAAAATTCCATCTCACCCCAGAAGCAGAACAGTCCATTTTCCTTGCGATCTCGGAATATGACATCCCGTGAATATACAGGCGCAGCATCTCCAGCTGTCTGGGACTGATATCACCGCTTGTGATCCAGTTAAGTTCCACCTCCGGTGCCACATCCGGAAATACATGCTCCCCATTTAACGTTCTGTAGATCACACTCCGTATTTCCTCTTCACCGTGATCCTTATACCATAGACTGTCTGCACATCCGCTCTTTGCTCTTTCCAGCACCTTGGGATCGATCATCGAAGTAACAACCAATACTTTTGTATATGGATATTTTTCCCTGATGATCTTTCCGGCACTCAGCCCATCATGATTATGAAATGTCTGCACATCCATAAGCACAAGATCAATTGCCGAGTAAGAGCAGATTTTTACAGCTTCACAGGCATCCGGAACTGTCTGGACATGTCGGAATCCCGGTTCCCGCATAATAATACTTTCAAAATACTTCTGCATGATCCTCTGATCTTCTACTATCAGTATCCGTACCATAGACTCCCATCCTTTCTGTCAGTGGCATTTTCAACACCAGACAAAACTCCGGTGAAAAAGAAACCTGCATAATACATTTCTCTGACTCCGCTGCTTTTCTCAGCGCAGACAGACCACCACCTTCTTCTGCATTTTTTTCAGGTGCATCTCCATCATTCGTTATCCGGATGCTGTATTCATTTGCACCTTTTTCTATCTTCACCAGAACTGTACTTCCATGGGCATGTCTGGCACAATTTGTCACACATTCACGGATCGCTCTGTCTGTCAGCAGCCTGTAGGAGGGATGCTGAGGGAAATTCCCGCTGATCTGAACATAAATTCCAAGCTCTTCTGCATGCCTGATCGTATCCGCGCATAATTCTTCTATATTCTCAACAGAAGAATCTGTAAGAATATAGACCAGATGCTTTAGTGCAGATAACTGTTTATCCATTTTATCCTGATTTTCTTTTCTTTCCAATATCCTGCGTATTGACAGAAGACTTCGGCCAAAATTGTCATGAACCTGCATTTTCATGACAAGCGTCTCCTGCTCTCTGATTTTATCTCCGATTTTTTCGTACATTTCCTCCAGCTTATGATTCAGGATTTCCAGCTTTTCATTGTTTGCCCTGATCTTTTCACCATTGTAATAAATTTCTGATACATTAACTGCCACTGTCTGCAGATATCCTGCACAATCCGGCTCCTGCAGACGATATTCCTGAAACATCCAGACGGAATCATCCGGAAAATAAAATACATTACTGTCGCTGCTTAATCTGCGAAGTCCCTCTGCTTCGGATCCTCCATTTATTACTTTCCGCAATGCCTCATAATCCTGCAGATAGGAACCTGTCATTATCCTGCTCAGTTCCTGCATCTTGGTGTTGCATAAAACGATCCTTCCGAGAGGATCCGAAAAGCACACCCCACAGGGAACATCATCAACAGCTTCATTCACAGACCAGTAAGACAGAGAATGATGATATCTGCGTCTCTCTCTCCAGATTGCCCGGCAAAGATAAAGCAACAATACCACCATTGCTGCCATCAAAGCACTGACCGGACACCCCCGGAGCATTGGCTGATATGCGCTTTCCCCCTGGCAATATCTGTGATCATTCATCAGAAAGCCCATAAGCATAAAGGAAACTGCAAAAACAGTCACTGCTGTTATAATTTTCTTTTTCCTATAAAAACAGGTTATCCTTATCAACAGAAGGATCAATTCCAGAATCAGGCAGGTTTCAAGAAGGATCATCAGAAAATTCTGCATTGCCATACTGCATTCCGCAAAATCAGTCATCTTCCGCCTCTCTTTCTGAATACGATACATCCGATAAACCATTCGTTTTCATCTTCCTGCTGCACATTTAATTCCGGTCTTTCTGACATTAATCCCCACAAATCTGCTTCTGTTACAATATGAACCGAGATCCGCAGCGCATCATCAATCTGCGATACACGGTAAAAAACAGACTGCATTGTATCAAATAATCGTTCCACAAGCCATTCAAAGGTATCATAGCATTTTAGTATATCATCTGCATTCAGCTGTACTTCACCATTTTCGACATAATAAGCCGCCCGGATCTTACACAATTTTAAGCTGTCACAGGATTCCGCAAGACTCTGTCTGAGATCTTCCATTGTAAGCTGATTTCCGTCTGATGCATATTGTGTCAATACCAGATTTTTTCTTCTCTTTAAATATGTACCAACAACCACGATTTTTCCCAGGATCTGGTCATAGTATTCCCTTGACTCCGTTCTTTCCAGCTCATCCATCAGCTGTGACAGCAATTCCAGCTGCCCGGCTGTCTGATTCTGTATCATGTTCAGCAGTCGGTTCTGTTCTTCTGTTTTTCTCCGCTCAGCTTCTTTCTGATAGGTTTTCTGCAGCAAACGATTTCTGGCAGTCAGCTCCTCCTGCTGTTCCCGGATATCCTGATACTGATCCAGAAGCATCGAAATATCTTCTGACCAGAACAAATGTCCTCCTCTTATAGAAATATGGTTGATCCGGATTCCCTGTTCCTGTACAGCTGATCTGTTTATTACAATTTTACGCAGTTCCGGTGACAGCTCAGGAAAATCACCAGAATGATAATAACGCTGAAAGGAATCATCCGTAATCTCTGCATCCAGTCCTCCGGAGGTCTGGAATAATTCAAAATATCGATTGTTCGTCTGTATCAGGCCGCATAATATACATCCCTGGTAAATTGCCGCCATCAAAAGGCAGCATACCGCTGTCATATCCCCGGCAATTGTTTTGATCAGAGGCAGACGGAGTAAATTTCCGATATTCCATCCCAGAAGCAATATTCCCGGAATTATCGGCAGCCAAAATTGCTTTTTTCCCGGAATCCTGCTTTTTCTGATCAGCATAATTTCCATCCATATCAGGCAAAATATGATCCATCCCTGAATAACTATAAAAAGAATACCATAGCTGTAATCTCTATCCGAAAGCGGCGGCCGCCCGGAAAACCGAAACACCAGCTGATGCAGATCATTTGTAAAAACACTGATGATCAAAACCACCGAAAAAGCAAGCGGAGCAATAATTTTTCTGACTGTTTTCTCTCCATCCTTTTCCCCTAGAAACATCGCTGCTGCCAGTCCAAGGACCGGGATCAGGATCATCGGGATATAATACAGATACCAGCAGATATGTTCTCCAAGCGGATCATAAAGAATATGAAATTTTACTGTCCGCACAAAAAACCAGAATACCATCAGACAGCCAATTGCAGTCAGACATCTGCGCGTTTTTCTATGCACTACATGCTTTTCCAGATAAATCACCCAGGCACAATACATTCCCAGATAAATACAATTACGACACTGATCTGCCAGATTTCTCATAAAAACATTTTCCGGTCTTGCCAGCCTGCAGAAATACGCCAGAAATACACTTATCAGGATTCCTCCATACGACAGTGCTCTTTTTTTATTGTATGTCATGAAAATTCCTCTCTCATTAATACCTCTGTGATAAGTATACTATAAAGCTCTATTTTATTATATAGTTTTCAGAGAAATCCTCCATTCTCAGCCCCTGTTATCACAAACAGAGTGAACAATTCTGTCCACTCTGTCTATCATCACTCAAAATGGTTTTGGCTGGCCACAGTATTCGCAGAATCTTCCGGTATTCTCTGCACCACACTGACATTTCCACAAAACGCCGGACTGCTGCATTCCGTTATTCATCTGCATTCCAGATTGCTGCATTCCGTTGTTCATCTGCATTCCAGATTGCTGCATTCCATTGTTCATCTGCATCCCAGGCTGCTGCATTCCATTGTTCATGTACATCCCGGACTGCTGCATTCCACTGTTCATGTTCATCCCGGGCTGCTGCATTCCATTGTTCATGTTCATTCCGGACTGCTGCATTCCATTGTTCATGTACATCCCGGACTGCTGCATTCCGCTGTTCATGTTCATCCCGGGCTGCTGCATTCCATTGTTCATGTTCATTCCGGACTGCTGCATTCCGCTGTTCATGTTCATCCCAGGCTGCTGCATTCCAGCCGCATTTGGTGTCAGGGCGGCTATGATCTGATGACCTGTCTGCTCCACTTCCATCAATTCACCTCTGTTATCGCTGCTTATGGAAAAAGTATTCAAACGAAAATCCATATCATCAAACCATGGATTTTTTACCTTAATACGCATAGTATAATCAAATTCATACTTATATACCGGTGGCTGATAGCTTACGGTTTCTCCATCCTTTGTTGTATATGTTTCCTCGTTCTGCTGTCGCTCTACATCAACTCTGCACTGCACAACAGCGGATAAAGGAACTATATCCGGATTTTCATTGACATCCAGCTTCCGTGCAACAGTAAAATTCCCCTTATTGTCATCAATAAAAACATTGTAATTTCTGGTATTGATCTGACGTGTTATACAAAAATCCATTACGGCTTTTTTGTTTTTTTCACGATATTCCAGTTGACGTTTTATATCCTCTACCGTACTGTGCCGCCGGTCTTCAAACCATGGTGACAATTTTTTTGCACAATCCTTACACAGATTTCCGTCATCCAGTTTTCTGTTTCCCAATAAACCTATTTTCTCTCCACAGATATCACAGATCTTCTTATCAAATAATCCCATACCCAATCCTCCTTCTTTTTATATTTGTGTTTTTGTTTATCTACATTATGCGTGAATGCTTCGCCATTTGCACTAGCATCTCTGACAGTAACTGAATTCATCTTCATATCAATGTCAGGATCATAAGGCTCGTATCTGAAAATCCTGTCCGTTTCTATATGTTCAGGATATGCCGTATGGGATACTCTCTGCCAGACACAACCGTCCCGAGGATGTCAAGTCATTGCTACAAAAAATATGCGGCTTTTTTGCCACGAAAATGGCTTAAAACCGCATATTTCTGTATAGAGGACGTTATATAATTGTCACAAAGTGGGTGGAGAGGATGTAACGTTATTGTCACAAAACTTAATATTATCCATTCTATGCAAGCAACAGTACAGAGAATTCTCAAATCAGCAAATACGCAAATTTCCTATTAGCTTATCTCCCTCTTCTGTTCTCTGCATCTTAACTGCAACATGTTGAAACTTCCTCACAGCGCCAACATCTACGCTAATAATATTATTTTCCCATTCTTTCTCTGGTGCTGGTGGCATTGGTTTTCCTAAAGGTGCAACCATTATTTTAGGATCTTCACTTCTATCTGTATTCCAAAATCCAGTACTCTCATACGTTGTATATGTCCTAATCTCATCAATATGTATTCCCAATACCCCTTCCAATGCACGAACATTAAAATAACTAGCACGTATTTTTTGTTTTATTTCATGCCATTTTTTGTTATCAACCTTACTCTTCATTTCAATAAGATGCAATATCCATTTCTCTTCCTTTTTTTGAAGCAAAACATGATCAACACTTCTTCTTAATTTAAATGGACTTTCTTTCTTAAGAAAATTGCACTTTCCTTTATGGTCATAATCCTCACTACATAAATTATCCCCTTGTACATCTACGTGCAATTTGCTTCTTCCTGTCTCACTTTTTTCCTCTAAACAATAGGAATTGCTAAAGGGCAGGAAAAAATTATCTTCTAAAAAATTATCAATTCCATACTGTATCCGTTCTTCAATCATTTATCAGTCCTCCTGAAATGCGTATACTTCCTCAACTATTTTTTCAAGAGCATTATTAAATGTTGGAACAACAAATCCATATTTTGTTGCCTCCAATGGTATCAATCTTGTTTTCCCACTATTTTCCGTAACAAACTGATACATTTGAATATCTTCTTTAGAAAGAAGATCTTCCTTTTTATATCCATATTCCTGCTGCAACTCATTGCTTCGTACATGATTTTTTAATTTCATCATATTATTTATATGTTGCAAAATGGTATCGCTATGAGTAGTAATCCATACCGGTATACCCAAATTCATCATATTAATAATCAGTCTAGCCATTTTTTGTTGTAACTCTGGATGTAAATGTGCTTCTGGTTCTTCAATAATCATTGCTTTAAAATTAATGCCGGATTTCAGTACCAAAAGTAATGGTGAAATTTCCGAAACAATAGATGATGCAACATACAATGGAATTTCTTTATCACTTCCCTCCGGCTGATATTGGATAACTGGTAACATATCTTTTTTTACTGACAAATTTCCTTTTGTCATATTTTTTTCAATATATTCAATTATGCCTGAATACTTTTTGCTATCTTTTTTATTAATTTCAAACTTCGTTATCAGCTGTAAGAAATCTACATATGGAAGTGTAAGAGTACTTGTATTTTCATGTAATTCTGCCGAAAAACTAATTTGTAACGAATTTTCAATCAGCTGCGAGTATGTAAGCATAAAGCCTGTTCTCGAAGCCGGAAGATAAATTGGCTCGCCAATTCTTCTTCCCTTTACAATTGGTGTATATAGTGGAGCAGCAATACCCTCCATTAATAAATTCCAACAAATATACGCATTCATCCGAAGCAACTCATCCCTATTAGGTAAATCTACTTCCGGAAATTTAATATAATTGTTTGTTACAGAATATCTAGATCCTGATTTTTCCCAGACAATTTTAATAGGTTTAGTTCTTTCATAATTAGTAATCTTTAATTTTTCAACCTCAACATCGTAATTAAAAATCTTTCTAACTAAAGACTTTTTTTGAGTATTTAACAATTCATTAAACCAATTTATATATAGTTCCATATCATTCTCAGATAATTCAATCTCTGTATTGATATGTGCTTTTAACCAATCTTCACACTGTTTATATACTCTGGCTTCTGAAGGCTTCTTGGGAAAAATATCTTTTCCTAATGTTAAAATCCCCCATAATATACTCATTAAATAACTTTTTCCACTATTATTATCACCCACAAAACACATCAACGGTGCAATAGTAACATCCGCACTTTTTATTTTTGCAAAATTTTCAACATGGAGTGTCCATTTTTTATTCATTCCAGTCTCCCTTCTCGTACATATTGCTCTTATATATTTCCCCAAATATACGCTTTTTATACTTTAATTATTCTTTTGTTTCTCATGAATTATATCCATTTTAATAGTAACATATGCACTTTTCTTTTTCAACAACTCCACTTATCACATTCTCTTCAAGTAGCGTATGGTATGCTCTCAACAATACTTAATTGTCTCTAGGATGTCATGTCATTGTCATACAGTATAAGAGCTCAACAATAATATTTACTCATCTCCTGTAGTATCAAAAACAACATTTCTTATTTCTATAAATTCATTTTTATTCTCACTAATTCTTTTCCACCCATCTACAATATCAGATTTTATTCCTCTTACATACAGTTCTTTCGCAATCTTGCAAGATATTATTCGACATCTTAATTTATACAAAGCTTCTTGTTCAGAATCTGTTTGTTTTATTACCGTCTCATCTTGAAGCTTTAGCAAACATACAAGTAAAGTCTGTATTTCTGTTTTTAAAACAATTTCATTTTTTATTATTGCATAACACAATTTCAATGCAGCCATATTGTGAAGTATTTCACTACTTATCACTCTATATATCGAAATCCTAAAAAGCATATTTGAACACTTCAACAACATGTCATTGTTTTGTAACTTAAAATCATTTATATAAAGTACATCATAAAAATCTTTAATCAACCCCAACTCTTGCTCATTACTTAACCAAATTTTATTTTGAAAATCTTCAAAATAAAATTTGCTATCATCAACAAAACATGCTTCTATCATGTCAATTGCAATGGAATTTTTATACAGCTCGCTTAAAGCTTCAAAATATGCATACACCTTTTCTTTTTCTGTCTCGGATAAATCAATATTTTTACTCTCACGTAAAATAATCAATCCCATGACAATTAAAAAGCTCTGACGAATTCTTTCACTAGCATTTGGTTGATTTCTCTCAACCCATGATTGGTTAGTTTTCACTAAATTCGTCAGCACTTCCAACGCTTCTTCCAAATTAATTTTACTAATATCTATATCATTAAGAATTCCTATTAAGTCTCTATAATTATTTCCTCCAGCCGAAAACATTTGCGTATTTGAATCTGATTTCATTCTTTTTAATGTATCTTCAAATATTTCTTTTTTATTTTTCTCATACTTTTGTTTATCCAACACATATAATATAGACTTATTTTCTAGCGTTTCTTCTTTTTCTAATACCTTACATAAATATCTCAAATCCTCCTCATTTAGTATAATAACTTGTGCAAGTATAACCAAACGATTCACTGCAGCTTGTCTTTTTTCATTTTCTGCTTCTTTTATTGTTTGTTTAATTTGGAAAAGTATCCTGTTATATATTTCAATATCAAGCACATATTTTTCTCTCGGTTTTGATATAAATACTATTGGATCGCAATAATCACTCATTCGATCTACATCCACCGGAAATTGTAGTATTTTCTCGATTCGATTTTCTTGATCTTGAAGTGAAAATGCTTCAAACAATCCTTTAAATATTTTTCGAATACCCTTGAAATTTGTTCGAACATTACTTAAGCACAAATCAAGAATTGAATCGAAAATTTCATCCAATATATTAATTGAACATTTATAACATAATCTCGCTATAATATCTGGAAGAACTACTGCTGACTGCTCATATATAGACTTTGCAAAAAAGAAATTCTCTGGCTTAACATTTTTCATCACAATCTGAAATATTCTTAAATATTCTTTCGCAATATCATCAACTTCTTTTTGTGATAACTCATACAACTTAACTCGTCCAAACATTAAATCTATATGTTTATTATCCTGTGCTATTAAAATTTGCATAAGGCACCAGTGTGGATAATATGGTGCTAATAGTTTTACTGTGCTGTGTAATCCTTTAGTATTAGTAACATTCTGCAACCGAAATGGATGACCTGTTTGTTCTAGAAACCTCAAATATTCCAGTGCATAAAACACATTTGAATTATCCCTTCCCATATGCATTGTATATGTAGAGGACAAATCGAAATTATCTTTTGTTTCAAAACTCTTATTACCTTTTTCTTCTGTATTTAAATATAAACAATACTTATCATTTTCATTCCACCAAGATACATCACTTTCATGTATACATTCTTCTGTCTCATCTACAATATTTCCTTGTCTGATAAAATTAATTAATGATACAATACTTTCTTCTATCGAAGACAAATATTCGTTTCCACTTGCTTTGACCAACTGTTTCCTCACCAATGTAAGTACATCCGATAGGATTGCATCCGCTTTTGATATTTCTCCAATAAGTGCATACATATTGGCTTTAACCAAAGGCCAGTACATATCACCGTTTACCAAATTCCACGAATCCAGCATTCCCGCTAATTTTTCAGCTTGAAATCTAAATAGCTGTTTCCGACAATCGCACGCATATAAAAATTGCTTATTATCATAGTCTAAATATGCATCTTTTATTTTTTCATGACATGCTTCATACTTTTCCCATTCTGCCAACTCTCTATAAGAACGTAAGAGATGCAAATATATTACTTGTTCTTTGTATTCTAATTCTGTTCCAAAACTGTCAACTAGTTCATCCCCTTCTTTTTTCTCCAATACATTCAAAAACTGATCCACTACCTGAGAAAGAATCGGTCTTCCTGCGATATCCATAAACTTTACATATTCATACATATAGTTTACTTGATCTGTGAATGAAATATGTTCAAATTCATTCATATTATCGAGTTCATTTAATACATAACTTACCTTATTTTTCATTTTCCACGGTAAAAAAATCCAACCCGGATATGATTCATTTAATTTTTTCATTATTTCTGTTTTTTTCACAAAATTAGTATCATACTGTAAATGCAACTGTCTTAAATCAAACCAATTATCTTTTCTCCGCTTTTCTTCCACTCTTAATTTTAATTCTTCTAAAAAAGAATTCAATCTATCACCAATATTTTTGTCTGGCCATAGTTCTTGTAAATCAATAACAATAATATTACGTTCAAAAAGTAATTTACGTTTTGCCTCAGCAATATGAGTAACTGATACCATATATATCTTTTGCGAGCTACTCTTTCCAAGATTATCATGTATCCATCCAATCCACTTTATGAAATTAGGATCCTCACAAGAAAAACCTAACATGCAAAATACATTCTCTAATAATGCTTGCTGAACTGTATTAACCATTGCAGCAAACTTCACTGGATATGTTCTATAATCTTCTTCGGTAATTATAAATGGACGGTATGATGGAAACGAACCATGTAATTTTAAAATTCTGGGAGCATTGTTACTATTGACTAAATCTTCTTGGCAAATGACAACATTATATCGACGGTTTGTTACCTTATCTGCTGCACGCTCTAATAAAGTATCATAATTTGTAGTGAATACATCCTTCCATGGCATTTCCATTAACTTCACATACACTTCAGAAGGAGCGTATTCCAAATCCGGTACTGCATCTTTAATTATTTTTTCCAATTTGGGACGTCCTACCGTAATCTCTACCTCCTGAGCAAGCCTCAGAGAACTATTATATTGCTTCCCTGGCCCTTCTTTCCCATAAACTGTTTCATAAAACAAATCAGAAAGCTCATTCCAATTTAAGAATTTTTTATCTGTAATAGAAACCTTTTCAGCATTTTTTGAAAATCCAGCCCCTACCATCAATGCAGCATGATTCTCAGACAAAGCTTCTGCAATTTCTCTAATATAATTCATATTCATGTTCTCACCTTTCTTTCAACATAAAAACATTATCTAAATCTATATTTATTCTACCATAGCACATTAAATATTGTCATCGTGCTAATTTAAGTGCCCTCCATTCCACCTCCACTCTCCCGTCATCATACACATATATTCCCTGCACATATTCTTCCAGCATTTCTCGTGTCAACTTCTCATAGCCTAAATACTTCAACATCTGCTCCACCGGAACATTTTTTTTCATCAGAATTTCTTTCTCTCCGTTTATCAGTTCATCCAGTTCCTGTACACGTTTCTGCAGTCGTTCTCTTTCTTCTTCCAACTGCTTCTTTGCTTCCATGAACTGTTTCTGATTCATCTGTCCCTCATGATACTTCTCATAGTTCTGGCGGTTCTGAATCTTTATCTGCTCCTGACGTTTTTCACAGTCTGCACTTTCCGTCTTATAGGCTTCTATACTGTCCTCATGCTGTTTTCTCATAGATTGCTGCATCTGTTCCTGGCTGATATTCTGGCGTAAATATGCCTTTATTTCTGCCAGTACGATATGCTCTAGCATTTTGTTATCCGCTTTCCCGGCAAAACACCCTGTATCTTCTTTTCCTTTACTGTAAGCACAGCTATAAAGAATATGACCATGAATCGGACTGCTTGAAGTCAGGCTTCTGCGACAATTCCCGCATTTTACATAGCCACCTAATAGTGTTGTTTCCCTGTCAAATTTGCTTTTCTTGGTGTATCTGATCTGCAGGGACTGTGCTTTCTCAAAGACTTCTTTTGACACTATTGGCTCGTGGTGATTTTCCATCACTTTCCACTGACTTCTCGGAACGGGTACTTCTTTCCCAGTTCCGGGATCTGGAATCTTTGTCTTTCCATAGACCATACAGCCTATATAGGTCTTATCATCCACAATCTTCCGTATCATATCACTCGTCCACTGCAATCCTCTTGATGCAGCTTTCTTGCTGTCTGATTTCTGTCGTCTGCTCATAGACTGCAAGGGAGTCAATACACCCTCTTCATTGAATAACTTACAAATCTCCATCTTGGAATATCGCTGATTGGTCAGTTCAAATACTCTGCGAATCACTTCCGCTTCGTCCTCTACAATCACCAGTTCTTTCTTATTTTCTGGATTGATTCGATACCCATAAGGTGCAGAACCACAACAATACTCACCTTTTCCCCGTCTGGTGCTGACTGCTGCCTTTACCTTTACAGACTGATCTTTCACATAGAAGTCTGCGATCAATCCTTTAAACTGTACTTCGATGTCTGAACTCTTTCCTTTATAATCTTTAGAATCATATCGGTCTGAAATAGAAATAAATCGTACTCCCAGGAATGGAAAAATCTGTTCCAGATAAGTTCCCATCTCAATATAGTTTCTGGCAAAACGTGAAAAATCTTTTACTACGATACACTGCACTTTATTCTCCCTGGCAAGTTCCAGAACCTGCTTAATTGCCGGACGTTCCATACTGGAACCAGAATATCCATCGTCGTAGAACTCCTGAAAGGGCATAGCCACCAGTTCAGGAATATTGGAAATATAATCTTTTACCAGTTTTCTCTGATTAATAATGCTGTTACTTTCTTCCTCTGAGTCATCTTCCATGGAAAGGCGGTAATATCCAATAATCAGTTTCTGATCACTCATGTTCTACCACCCCCTTAAACCCGAAGTTGATTTCCAGTTTGCCATCACCATATAGATACATACTTTCAATCAAGCCTTCTGCAAGTTCCGCATT
>ERZ773133.2676-NODE-2676-length-15442-cov-7.701371_pt1 | contig 15442 bp, 15 predicted proteins | sample MGYA00580861_ERZ773133 | MGnify/ENA primary metagenome ERZ773133 (study PRJEB29015, sample SAMEA2737844) | human gut metagenome | biome: human gut; feature: human-associated habitat; material: faeces | place: China | collected 2012 ...
TGTTCAAAATTCTGTTACAGCAGGAGCAATACTACCGCAACCACTTCGGCAAGGACTACATAGACAACGACTACGTGTTCACCTGGGAGGACGGGCACCCCTACTCCCCCGACTATGTGAGCCACACCTTCCACAAGCTGCTGAAGAAGTACGACCTGCCCCATATCCGGTTTCACGACCTGCGCCACCCGTATGTCAAGCACACGACAAAAAAATATAATTCTGAAAAGCAGAAAACCCAAGCTACCAAGATTTGATAGCCTGGGTTTTCCGTTTTTGTATCTTCAATTATTCAAAGAGGTCATGGACTTTGTAAACAATCTCAATGCAGTTGTCGGGGAATACATATGATAGTGAACATGAGCCTTGTCGATGTGTGTGCAGAAGATAAAGGCGTGTTTGCCCTTGGTGAACCGCTTGGCAAATTCCACGCCGAGACGGTTGGCTTCTTCCGGGGTGATCTCCCCAGGGCAGAAGGACTGGCGGACATGGTAGGCGATCACATCGTCCGCTCCACGGACCCGTCCGGTGGTGGCAATATACTGGCGCTTTGCTAGCATGAACTCGGCGTCGGCCACACGGCTGTCGCACTCATAGCCGGTGATGAGCCTGCCGTGGTCGGTCTTTTGCGGGTTGGCCACATAGTCGATAATCTCACTGATGGCACGGCTCTCGGTCCGGCCTTTGCCAATATGTAGCGGCATGATGCGTGTGGTTGCCATTGCTACGATACCTCCTTTGAAAAAGAATAGCGGCCTGCCGAAGCAGACCGCTGAATAAATTTAAATGAATTCTATAATAACTCTATTCACCTACATATTATGTGAGAGAATTGACCTTTGTGAAAATACTCCCTAATTGTAGTTCAACATCTGAAAGTTGTTCTTGTTCATCAGCTAAATATGCAACACATAGTTTTTTTGTCGCCCGAGTTACCGCCACATAAAAAAGATTTCTAGCTGCTCCGATTTCAGTTGAATCATATTTAGCATCTATTTTTTCTGGGAATGTTTTTAATAGCGAACTGAAATACTCTTTATCTCTGCCAAACTTTTTTGTTAAAAGAATAAGTACATTATCAAACTCCAATCCTTTAGTACTGTGGAATGTATGATATATAATGTCACTTTTTTTATCAGTTCTATTTATAAAATCATACCAGCACTCAAAGATATCCATTTTTATATTCAGAAAGTTATCAATGCTGGTACTGCTGTCTTGCAATTCCAAATCAGTTAATACTGCATCGTCCGCATTTACAAAAAGACATTCCAGCATGTATTGTTTCAAACTTACCAAGGAATCTATTTCCTCTGCAATAGTATATCTTATACATTCATCATATAAATCATCTCCCAATTGATAAAACTCAAACAGTTTTTCAAGATATGATGCTAATGTTTCACCGGAAAGAGAATGCAGTTTGTCTACTAGGGCACGAATATTTATGATATTAAATTTGCTTTTCGTATCAGGATGTACTCTACTTATTTGCAATAAATTGTTGATGGAAGTCTTATCATTTTGCACTTTTTTCTTAAAATCAAGCAATCGGAACAAAAGCTTCTGTACATCACCCAATTTAGTTTCATCTTGCGCTAAAAGGTGATCGCGGAGGAGTTCATAATTACGTCCCCTTTTGTAATATCTACAATTTTTAAAAAAATCATATATATCCTCAAATCCGCTTTTTTTAGCAACCAGTTCATTTGTCAACTCAAAGCAATGGAGAGGATTATCGATACTAATCTTCCATCGATCACATAACTTCTCAACAATTTCATCTCGTGCAGTTGCAGGGCAAACTTCACAAAGAACCTCACTTGTTGGAAATTTCTCGTATATTGATTGTTGTATCAACCCATCATTACGTATTAAATTTGCTACACCGATAATTTTAGGGGAACTGCGCCGATTAAACTCTTTTTGTATTGGCGTGAGCCCTTTATGTAATTGAAATATTTTTGCACCAACACCACGATCATAAATATTTTGCCGTATATCTCCATAATACCCCACTAAGAATGAATGACCAATTTTTAATGCGTGGTGGTGTATGGAAGAAATCGTTTTTACAACCATAGGATTAGTATCCTGAAACTCGTCCACAAATACAGCGGGATACTTATCACAAATAATTTGCTTTAATCGTTCGTTTCTGCTAATAAGCAAATATGAATATTCTAAAAGGGTATCATGACTAATCAACATTTTCGATAGTCTATCGGTGTTTAGGCGAGGATCGTATTTGACTTTGGGGCAAGTCTTTCGCTTCGTTTTGTCAAGCGCTTTGGCTAAACTATTAATCGAACACAAACAACGAATAATCTTTGTAAAATTCCCAATGTTTTTCATCAAGCCTGGGAATTCTTCTGCAATTTCAGGAAATGCAGCTCTAACAGTCTGAGCTTTAGAATTGCAGACTTGAAAAAAAACATCACGTACATGCTCCGAATTTATTTTTTCCAACAGCTCATTCTTTTGTTGCTCCGAAAGATTCCGGTACGCTTGCGCCCATGACTGTTCTTGCAACTGTTCTTTCTTTTCTATAATAGCTTCTCGAAGCTTTGTGCGATGTAGCTTTATAAGCTGATCCTTGTATGGACCAATAATTTCCCACATTCGCTCATGAATGGTAGAAACTAGAACTAGAGGTGTGTTGCCAAGTCGCTCTTTAATTTCATCTGCAGCAGCATTGGTGTATGTTATACATAAAACTTTTTGCCCATGGATATAAAACTGCGGTCCTTTTTTATCCAACAACATTTTTAAGGATTGCACTAAAGCATAAGTCTTACCAGAGCCCGCACCTGCATTAAATATCCAACTAAATCCATCATCAATACATTGACCAATTTGATCTATTATCTGCTGCTCTTTTATCCTATTTGTATCGGAGATTTTCAGCTTTTTATAATCTATCATTTAAATTGCCTCCAATCTACGAACAACAAAATCAATTCCATCTATAATATATTGTGGCAGTTTGATTTCTTTTGCATCATTTGTGCCAATGATAATATCATAGACCAGCCTATTAGCAAAGTCGCTCTTATCCTGAGCCAATGATCTCTGAATGCGATAAGAATGTTCGGCTAGACCACCATCTTCCATACATTCTTGATAGACCTGAGGCTTTAATTCTTTTATTACTTGTTTGATAACCTCATTATTCGAATTAGTTAATATCAGTGCTTCTTCAAAGCTTGTGGCATAGTAACCTTGAATTTCTGCCTTCTGGCAGGTAACCATAAGATTTCTTTCTTGGAAATAGTTGCTTTTAACAATTTGACTAGCAATCTTTGTGCCATAATATTCAGCAAGTGCAGTATTAGTGGTTTCACGATTAGACAAAGCTGCTTCTGTCATTTGAATCCTATCTTTTCGCTCTTGTTTTTCCCGTTTAAAATCGATGTCAGTAATAATCAAAACAGGGATATGAAGTGCCGAAATAAGAGGACGATATACTTGCGCAAAAGCTCCGTTTACCAAATTGAGAGTTACATATTTCTGCTTTAGCAAATCGTGTTCAGACATGTATTGTTGCAACAATACATACTCAGAAATCCCCTCCACAAAGATGGCAGCATCTGCAAAAAATAGCTGAGATATTCCAAAAGTAATATGTTTTTTTATATATTGGAGTTGAGCAAGACGCTTTTTTTCATCTTCTTCGGCTTCATTTTCTTTTTTGGGTATGATGGTTTGATCATCCAAAATGATAGCACAGGTACAATTGTTGTTTTCGGTAACATAATTGATACTATTAAAACTATTCCCTTCGTGAATCTTGCTGTTAAGAATATGTGCTGAATGTGTGGTTATTATTATCTGGCTATTAACGTGCTTATTATGGCCCTCGAGTAAGGCACCTATCATTACATTGACATCTCGAATAAATAATTCCTGCATTTGTGGGTGCATGAATGTTTCAGGCTCTTCAATTGTGATTAGGTTAATCTGACTATTAAACGATGTTTCTGGAAACTTTTCCATATAACCGATAATATTTGCCACAATCATCATCAAGTTTGTATAACCTAAGCCAAATTGATTCTCTGGGATATTTTTATCCCCCTCAACATATTGGTACTTTAATACAGATTTAAGTAATTTCTGAAATGTTAGATCTGAGCTAAGCAAAATTTTACATTTCTCTGACGAGATTAATTTCGCCAAAGAATTGTTGACATACGAAGTGTGTTCTTTATCGAAATAACCTGTCAGCTTTTCATTAATCGTAACTATTTCCTTATCTAACTCGCTAAAGGGATTTTCATCTTTAATATGTTCATAGCGGTAATCTACAATTTTTGAGAATGCAGAAGATAGGCAATCTCCGTTTGTAACTGTATTTGCAGCAATAGCCTGGAGTTCGATAAGTTGTTTTAGATGAAAGCCCTCCCGTTTTTCATCATTGTTGTTGTAATATGTAAGAGCAAATTTGCAAGTGTCGATGAAGGATAAAAAATAGCTGAAAAATTGATTTTTATAGTGCCTTTTACTCTCTACAAATTGTGATAATTTCTTTAAAAACAATTCTTCATCGGCAGGTGACCAAACAGCTTTAATAATCACCTCAGAATTCTTTACTTCACCTAGTGTTATAAATGGTGCAATATTGGTTAATAAATCAGGATCGTCATTATCTATTCCAATTGTTAGAACAAATTTCATCGTCGGGAATTTAATTTTCCCATTTTTTAACCTGCGCGGCGTATAGCTGATGAGCAAGGTTTGCAAATAATCAAAATTAAAATCCGTTGCCCGAAAGTCTGTCTGCTCTAAAAGCCTTCGCAAAACTTCAACAATAGTAGTTTTTCCACTATTGTTTTTTCCTACAATCAAGGTCGTTTTTGGCGCTATATTCAGATATTTTTCTGCCTTATAATCTTTTGAGGCAGCAAACTGGATGGTATTATCTGCATCTCCGAACTTTCGGAAATGTTCTATGGATAATTTTTTTAAATACATATTTCCTCCTAGTGAACCCACAATTCATTTTTATGTACTATGTAGCAAGTCATCACTAATTGACAGAAAGCCAATTATTATCTAAAACAAATACTATTTTCCACTTTATAGTATATTCTTTTTTGGGTTCATCTTCAACATGTAGTGTTGAAACCAGCAAACTAATTAAGGCAACACCGCACAAATAGCGTATAGGGAGAGCCATAGTAAGCTCGTCTGTATGGCAGCCAGTATTATCCCCTCAGTTCGCCTGGCAGGGCGCATCAGCTCAGGCTGCCAGGCAGGGCCTGGCAGCTAAGATCAGGTTCGCCAAAGCGAACAGCATATTCAATTTAGCGGTCTGCTTCCGCAGGCCCCGGTACCGTGTCTTTCGGTATTGGAACCGACCCTTGACGACCGCAAATACGTGTTCCACTTTAGCGCGAATAGATGACTTTTCGTGCTCTGTGCGCTTGAGCTGGCCCTGTGCCCTGGTTGGTTTCTTCCTGATTTGAGAAGGGCGGCGGTTAATCCTGTAGCGGATGCGCCTTCCCTGGCGATTCCTTCGGATGCTATCCTCCCGTTTGTCCGCACCAAGATACCCGCTGTCTCCATAGACGTTTTCTTCGTCACCGGTCAGCAGCTTGGAGGTCATAACGACATCATGGGTATTGGCCCCAGTCACCTCAACGGTGTGGACCAGACCGGTATCCTTGTCCACTCCAACGTGCGCCTTGTAGCCGAAGTGCCATGTGTTTCCCTTCTTCATCTGATGCGCGTCCGGGTCCCGCTGCTTTGCCTGATTTTTTGTGGACGATGGCGCTGCAATGATCGTGGAGTCCACAATGGTCCCTTTTTTGAGGATAAGTCCTCTTTGCTGCAAAAGCTCCACTGCCTGGCGGAACAGCTTCTCCTGCAGCCCATTGCGTATCAGCAGATTCCGAAAACGCCCCAGTGTATCTCCGTCCGGCACCTGGTTGCTGGAGTCCACTCCGCAGAACTCCGAAAAGACTCGGCTGTCTATGATCTCAGCCACTGTTGCTTCGTCCGCCAGATCATACAGGTTTTGCAGCAGATAGATCCTCAGCATCCGCTCCAAATCGTAGGGCTTATTGCCGCGTTCCCCCTTGTAGTAGCACGGCCTGATGAGTGTGAGCCACTCTCCCCACGGGACGATGCGTTCTATCTGCGATAGAAATCCTTTTTTCTTTGTCCGTACCTGCGCCAATTCATCACTCAGGCCAGACAGACTTACTTGCTTATCCATGCCTATATTTTACCACACTTGCCTTTTTTCCGCATCTTTTCTGTGCGGTATTGCCTTAAAGTTTTTGGAAAGAAAAAACGCTCCATCTGATGGGATCTTTTAATCCCTTATCAAATAGAGCGTTCATTCTATCCATAAATTGTATCTTGCAGAAAATACCGAAGATCCTGCACCTTGCCCAGCAGCCAAAAGGCCAACTTCGGCAGCCCAAAGGGGCTTATGAGAAACGCGATCACCAGCAGAATAAGGCCGTTCTGCGGGGAGTATGTCACCAGGACGGCCACGCCCAGCAGGGCGATCACCGTACTGAGAAGCCCCAGCACCAAGCCGGACACATAGACCAGCCCCACGCAAATCCAGATAGCCAGGGTGAGCCGCAGAATCACCGGCGCAATCACAATCTTCAAAATCAGCTTCAATGCGGTCATTTCATGGCCTCCTCTCGACGATTCAAATACTTCTGGCACAGACGGCGGACCTGTTCCTCGTCGTCCTCGTTTTCTTCCCGGCGTCCCTTTGTCAGCTGAATGGAAGCAAAGGATTCATACTCAACCAGAAGATGGGCAAACAGTTCCTCCGGGGTCCGGCACACATCACCCTCGCAATAGGGCGGGTCCGGGGGTGAGCCGTTGAAGGACACGCAGACATATCCGTACCGGCTCTTGTAGACTTCCAGCTCCATATCCTGCGCCAGATAGTCCTCGAAAATCTCTAAAACCTTTTCAAAGGTCAACATCGGTATCTCAACTCCTTTGTGAGATGTGAGAACACTTTGCTATCTGCCTTTATTATCCGGCAAGCCCTGTCAAAAGGCAAGGATACAGGCAAAAAGAAAAAGCGGAGGGAGGCGCGGCGAAAAGAACGCCGTTCCTCCCTCCGCAGATGGGGTATATGCCCCTGTCACGAAAGATTGGAGAGCTGGGTCAGGATTTCCTTCACGCCCTCTCATAACTGTTCCTGCCGCTGGGCTATATCCTCCAGGTCAGCGTCGTAGACACGCCCGGTCTCATGCACCCGGCGGGTGAGCTGGTTCAGATTGTTGCTGCTCCGGCGCAGCAGGGATACCAGCTCCTTCAGCTCCGGCAAGTCCAGCTGCACTACATGACCGTCCAGGGCCATCTTCCGCAGATAGGCTTCCCGATTATTGGTCCCAAGTTGGGACATTTTTTTCTCGATCAGCGCCAGTTCCTCCGGGGAGACCCGGAAATTCACCTGGACCTCCCGCTTGAGCTTCGGGGCGCTCACCGCTCCGGTTCCCGTTTCTTATGGGCCGGAGCTTTCGGGGCTGCCTGTTTCGGTTCCTGCTTCAAATGCTCCCGGACAGAGGGCCGGGGCTGGCGCAGCTCCTTGGAGCGATCCTCGCTGGCCAGGATGGTGGTATAGGTTCCGGGCAGCCCTTTCATGCTGGTAAACGCCAGACTGCGAAACGGCAGGAGGTTCATCAGCCGGTCATGGTCTTTGCTCCCGGCACGGTTCAAAAACTCCGGGGAAACGCGAGCCATGTAATGGGTCCCGTGGGGGCTGTTCGGCATATCCGGTGCGCGCAGCTCCCGCAAAATCCGTTCTGCCTCTGCCTGGATGTCCTCTGCCGTCAAGGGCTGGCGGCGCAGATGCTCCTCGCGCACCAGATCAATAAAGCCATTCAGTACGGCGGGGTGGCTGTTTACCGCATAGCCAACCCGGACGGTATCGGAGTTATAGTTGGGGATGGTCTTGGCCCATTCCTTATTGCGGGGCGAGTAGCGCGCGTCCGAGTCCTGGAGCTGGACGGTGTTAGCAAGAACCAGCATGACCCGGTCCATGCCGTAGGTTTCGATCACGCCCTTGGCGGCATCGTGACTGAGATACATTCCGTCGAAGTGTTCCTGCACCGCCGCTTCAATGGCTTCCTTGCATTGGAGATTTGCCCGGTTGGAGGCACGGTACTGCTCTAGCTCCCCATGCTCTTTCGCATAGGAAGCAGAGTGAGGATAGATGGCAGCATTCCGCAGCTCCTCCTGAGCCTTGCAAGCGTCATCGGCCCGGTTCTCAATGCTGTCCCGGATCACATCCATGTAGCCGGTCTCCAGCTTCTCAAAATGGCGGTACACATCGGCCAGCGGCGTGGGCGAATCCAGCAGGGCCTGAGCCTGGGCGTCGGTCAGCTCCAGTTCCTCCATCGCCATCACGATGTCCTCCCGGACGGTGTATTCGTAGGCGTGGTTCAGGACCTCTGCCGGAGGCTGGCTTTTCAGCCAGTCCCGGTATTTGTCTTGCTCGGCGGCCATCTTCTCATAGAGAGCCGTATTCAGATCGTTTGTATTCATGTTATCGCACCTCCTCATGCTGTTTCGGTATCTTTTCGGGGCTTCGGGGCGGCACCTGGCGCTTCAAGCTGTCCAGCACCGAGGGCCGTGCGCTTTTGGCGATCACGGACTCCAGCTGGGAGCGGCCCCTGCCATCCAGGTTCAGAAGCGTGTCCAGCTCCACCAGACGGGCGGACTTTACCCGTAGATCATCCTCATAAGGGAAAGGCTTGCCCACTTCCTCCTTGACGGCGGCCTGCTACTGATACAGATTGTCCAGCTGGGCCTTGGTCGCCTCCAGGCTCTGGGACATCTGCGCGAGTGCATTGTCGATACGGGTCAGGTTGCCGCGTGGGTCCGTGCCGAGGCTTGCCCGGTGGGTCATCTGGCCTTTCAGCAGGAGCGTATATTCCTGTTTCCATGCCGAAAACTCCACGGACATGGCAAAGCCACGGTAACTGCCGATCTGCACAGGCTCGGAGCCTTTGACCTCCTTGCAGGCATCCAGCAGGGCTGCGCCAGCGTTCTCCTTGTCCGTCAGGGTATCGCCTCGGATTTCCACACCGGCAAAGCCATCCTCCGGGTGTGGATGGGCAGCCAGGGTCTCCAGGTCCGCTTCAAAGCCCTGGATAAAGCCTTTGTGCTTTTCGATTTCCTCCGGGAAGTATTTGAGCAGCTGGTCCTCCAGACGGTACTGCTTGCTCTGGTGGTCGGCTTTCATCAGCTTCAGCTTGGAGACCTCCACATCCAGGTCCATGCGCTCCTTGATACGGGGGTCTCCGGCACACAGGGCCTTGATCTCGGCAAAGGACAGCGCCATTTCGTCCACATCGTCGCAGCTTCTCACCGGCGATTTGGAAGTCATAATCTGGCTGATAAATTTTTGCTTGTTCTCCACCGTCTGCCAGAGATATGCTGACGGTGGCGGCGGACTTAAATTGGACGTCGATGTTGAGATCATCGTACTCCTCCAGGAACGAACCGTCAACGATATAGCGGAAGTCCTGCTGATGTTCGTCCCAATACTCACTCGCCAGCTTTCCGGCCACATCAGTGAGCTGCTGGGCGAGATCATCACCGGCAACGCCGTAGTTGCGCTCCAGCATGGCCGACACAGGCCCGATGTGCTGTTCCTCCAGCTGCCACAGCCAGGGAGTGCGGGAGTGTTCGCGGGTGCCGGTGTCGGAAATATCAAACACATAGCGCAGACGGGGTTTGTCACTGGAATCATCTACCAGCGCAATACCCTTGGTGCCACGACGCACATACCGGCCCATTTTCTCATTCCATAGGTCGTACTCGGCGCAGGCGGTAGCATCCGGGCGCTGGGCATAAATCATCATCTGCTCATGGAACGGATATTTGTAGAGGCGGGCGGCAGTAGTGAGAAAGGCCGTCCATTCCTTCCAGCTGCCCACAAGCCGGGTCGATACATGTTCGGCCATCTGTCGGTAAAATTCAGCTTTGGATGGCATGGTTGTTGTCCTCCTTTCGGTTTTGGGTAAAAGAAAAGCAGGAAGTCCGTTTCGGGATTTCCTGCTCAGTGGTATTGCCGTGAGAGTAACAGTTATTTAATTGTTAATGATTTCTACAAACTTGGATTTGTTAGTCTAGGACAGCTCTTCCATATTAATATCGTCAATCAATATTTTTAGCATTTTCACTAAAACATCTTGTATATCATCGTGTGCCCTTCCATCGCTATCTACAATTTTATTTCTGCCATGCAAATAGGGCAAATTCAACAAGTATTTTGTATCATCAGATATATTACTGATGCTTATTAAAAATTCAAAAACAGTTTCGGCAAAAACAATTAACTTAGAAATTTGTAAGCCCCAATAACGAACATAATATATTAGTCCTTTTTCGTTTGAAAAAAACATATCTGGTTCGCTTTCTTCTTTATCTAACGCATCTGTCGTCATAACTTTAAATAACAGATTTTCTTTATCACCAAAAACGAGACAAGTAGCACCATCATGAATTATAAAATCTCTTTCTATCCTTATATTTTGAAACCATTCCATATTCAAAACGCTGCTTGTCTTTCCAATGCTTTCAGCAATATACCTTAACAAAAACTTATACTTAGTATGGGTCTTCCTTAACGCATCGTATTCTTTCTTTTGAGTATCATTCAATCTAGGTGGAATACATATTTCTAATATCTGCTCAATATATTCTAGTATCACGCGATATTTTGCGAACAAATATTCAATAAAACATCCCAATTCATTTGTTGCCTGGTTATTCATAAGGGAAGTATATGACGGGACATATTCATTCGATTGATATGCCGAATATGTTCTATCAATACAGTTCATTATGACCAAAATCTTTGCAAAATCCTGCCGGATTGCCTTTAGTTTATAGTCTATTTTAGCGTAATCCTTATCAGGAACTCCCTTAAAAAAGGAATTTTGCAAACACATCGTGCTTTTTTGAAAGGCATAATCATTTTCTAAGATTGAAAATGCTTGTTTAACGATCTCAATATTTTCACACATTTTCATAAATATATCGCCACAAATTTGAATTTGTTTTTATTATACTACACTTCCTTACTTTGAGGAATAAATGAATTGTAAATTTATGAAAAGCTGTTACTCATCAAAATCCGGGAACATCTCCAGCTCGGCAAACTCGGCGTCGCTCATAGCCTGGAGCTTGCCCAGGGCGCTGTCCGTCAGTTCCCGCAGCTCGGTTTCCTCCGGCGAAAGCTCACCGCGCATCTTCGTCAGAGCGTCGATCAGCCCGGTGCGGCTGCCGGTGTTGTAGATACAAATCAGGTTCGTTTCCTCAAAAGTGAAGTTTCCCCTATCAAATCTCCCTTTCCGCGCTCTTTTTGGGCGCTGTCTTTTTGTGTTCCGTCCTAGGCTGGCTTTTCAACTGCTCCATGACGGACTTTTTCTTTTCCCGGTCCTCCCGGTGGGCGGCGGCAGCCAAATCCATGAGGGAAATCGGCTGGCCACTGCGGGCCTGCTGTTCCAGCTGGGCTACCGTCGGCTCCTTGGGGCCGTTGTTGATGATGCCGTCGATCATGCCGTAGTCATCCTCCACGACCATTTCCGCATTTTTCAGCGGATTGTCCGGCAGGAATCCGGGAACCTGCTCAAAGCCGAAGCTGTCGCAGTAATGACAGGATACCTTGCCATCCCGCTTAATGGCAACGATGTCGCTTACGCTCATGGACGGATGGCGGTAATCGGCGGGATGTTCATTGTTGAAGCGGTAAAAGAGCTGTTCGGCGGTATCGCCTTTCAGATCGGAGGGCAGCAGCGGAGCGGTGTAGACCAACTCATAGTTGTCCCGCTGCACCGTCTGCCCGATGGACTGGAGCCATTCCAGGCCCTCATAGCGGATGTCCCGCAGCTCGTCGGTGTGCTTCACCTGATAAATAGCGAAGCAGTCCCCCTTGTGGGAGAGAAACGCCTGCTCCCGTTCCTCCTGGTGGGCCATGCGGTCCTTGACCAGCTTATCAAACTCCGGGGTTTCCTCCCATTCCTCACGGGGCAGGGCGAAGATACCGTTATGGGCGTCCAGGTCGGCGGTGTCAAAAGCCATCACCGGATTTTCGCCCTCCTGGATGATATAAACTGTCAGGTCACGCTCTATCAGCTCATAGGCCCGCTCTTTGGAGCGGGGCAAAAGATCGCTGTCCAGGCAGCCGCATTTCTCCAGATCGTCCTGGGTCAGAACCGGGTCCGGCATGGGATATTCGTCCAGCGCCTGTTCCTGAGCATCCGGCAGCAGGGCGGCTGCGGCTTCTGCGGTCTGCTGGCTGGCCTGTTCATACAAAGTCTCGATCATGGACAGCGGCGCATACTTGATGGATTGCTTCAACCACAATTTTCTTATAATTAGTGCGTTCCGCAAGATCTTCACCAAAGTGAAGTGTTCCTTGCATTAGGGCGTCGTTCAGAATTTTATCAACATAGAAATCAACCGATTTTTCACGTTTTTTCTCTCTACTTTATCAGGATTTCCATGCAGAATACTCGGTATCAATTTTGGATGTAGTTCCGTTTGCCCTCTGTACAGAACTGTTCCATACGCAGCATTGTTATGTTTTACGCATCCAACAATTGCGTTTAGCCCCTGCATTGTAAGCACATCATAAACCGGAATTATACCATTCCATCTTCCCAAAAATCTCGTTCCGTCTATTGATAAGTTTTCAGGTCTGTACATTTCGCATTTTCCTTTTCGGATACTATCTGCTTATTTTTATACTTATACAGCAAGAGTAGAATTACAAATACATAGGGAAATCCCTCTGATACTTTTCAACCTTGTTTTACTACAGCATTTTTTCCCCGGAAAGCAATTCCGATTTTAATGATTGATTTAACTCCGGCATTTCGCAGTTCTGTATCATATTTTTTGTCATCAATTTGCTGGAGTGCTTTATCTGCTAATGATTCCAAATTCTCCCGCGCATCTTTTGTATATTTAAATTCAAATAGAAAGCCTGGAATATCGTTTGCCAAAGGCATAAGCTGAATATCGAAGCGTCCAAGCCCTGATTCACGGTTGGAACGAATCCGATACCGATTTCCAAGGATAGCACATAATCCAAGCATCATCCCGTGGTAAAATCCCTCATTTGCTCCATCCATAGAAGAAATACTCTTCAGCATAAAATCTTCCAGCAAAAACTGGAGCTTTTTTGCGTCTCTTGAAAAAATTGCTTGATTGATAGAAATTGAGGTGTTATTCTGGTTTGTACGGTTTAGAACCTCTTTTTCATAGACAAATATAATCTCTTTATTAGGAATTGCAACATCACACATGAAATTTCCGTCATTCTGTGGATAGGTCGCAGCGACCTTCAAGTATCCGGCAACAAGCAGAAAACTATAGATGCTATATGGATTACTCTGTATTTCTGGATAAATAACACTAGTATCTACATAGGTTGTGATTTTTTCACCGCAGAGTAATTTGTAAAGGTTTTCCGTGGTTTCTGGCGTAGCTGATGCAATGATTTCGCCAATGATTTCATTGCTTCCTGTAGACTGCCAAAACGCCTTTGGAAAGCATTTATCTGCAATGTAGTTAATTACTGACCATGGATTAAAAATTTCTGTATTACCAAATCTATATCCATCATACCAATCACAAATTTCCTGATATTTTTCTTCTTTTCCGTAGTAGCACAGCATATCCTGAACTTCTTCTTTAGTAAAGCCAAAATATTCGCTGTAACTTTCATCAAGAATTGAATTTGTTTTTAAATTATTCATACCACTAAAGATACTTTCTTTAGCCACCCTCAGAATTCCTGTAAGAAAGCCAAAAGCCAAATGCGAATTATCTTTGAGTCCACCAGAAAAGAAGTTGCGCATGAAGTTCACAATTTCTGAATAAAAATTATAATTATGGCCCTGTTGAATTGGTGTATCATACTCATCGATGATGATTACACATTCCTTACCGAAGTGCTTATGAAGAAGCAATGACAAAAGTTGCAAACCCATTTGGCAATCGACTTCGGTGACCTTATCGCTGGCGAATCGGTGATATTGTTCTTTTTCATAGGTAGTCAATGTTTGGCTTGTTTCTAGCTCACTGTGCCGCATGAATTCCAAGGAAATCAATATTCGTATTTTCTGATAAGTTTCCTCCCAAGTTAAGCACTTCACGTCCTTGAACGTCAGGAAGATTACTGGGTATTGCCCTTGATGCTGCGTGTAAAAATCGCCACACTGCCATATCTGTTTATCTTTAAAATAAATCGACGTATCTTCCGCTGTTTTTTCAAAAAAGACACGAAGCATATCCATATTCATAGTTTTACCAAAACGTCGCGGACGAGTAAACAGGGACACCATCGGTTTCGTATCAAGAAAGTCACGAATCAGTAAGGTTTTGTCTACATAGTAATAACTCGTTGTCGCGGCTTTAAAGTCGGAAACACCTATTGGCAAAGGCTTTTTCTTCTCGCTTAAATCTTCAGAAATGGCATATGCTGGAATTCTCCACAATCCTCTATCTTTTTCAGCTCCCTGAAAATCTCCTTGTTTGCACATTTGCTGGACTCTACGAGTTGTGATTCCAAGTCTTTGGGCAACATCCCCGCAAGATAAGTAGTCCATAGCGAACCTCCCAATGATACTCTATTAGCTGTGAAAAAAGCACGCATAAACACGCAGAAAATTAGAACAGTGAGGCTAATTTGTCGTTCAGAAACATAGAAAGCAATCAACTTCTGTAATATAATTTATAGCGATTTTCAAAAATAAAGCGAATAGCCGCAGGAACGGAACCACCCTGAGCAGTCAGAAGGCGAAACAGTCTGAAAAGAATGTTGGACCGCATTCGGAAGAGTATCCAGAGTCCTCACCTTGAATTTAAGCAGGAAAACCTTCACTTTTGACCAGAGCTTTTCAATGGGATTCAGGTCAGGACTATACGGTGGAAGGTAAATGTATCGAACTCCAGAACTGTCCAGCAGATTTTTTACTGCCTTTGCATGGTGCGACTTCATATTATCCATCACAAGGACAGAATTGCTGTTAAGCTGAGGCAGCAAAATATCCTTCAAAAGGTGTTTTTATACTTTAACGTTCGTCTCTGTGTGTTTGCCAGGGGGTATACGCTTTTGCATATGTTTTCGTGCATCTTTCTATTTGCCGTGGAGCAGTTGAAAACCAGAAATGAGAACGGGTCGTTTTGCTCATTTCTGTACTTTATTATAAGTATATCTCCTACAGCGAAATAAAGCAACTATATTTTTCGCTTAAATTTCGTCCAAAGCGAAATCTCATAAATTGACGGGAAGATGAATTCATCACCCTCGTGCTCACTTCAAAAGTAAAATTTTTATTTTCTTTCCGTCCCATTCCCACACTCCGACGCTATCCATTGTAATTGAGAGGAGATATACTTCCTCTCGCGACAACTGAATAGCGTCCTCTGCCGTACCGCTTTT
>ERZ773133.2678-NODE-2678-length-15432-cov-3.432399_pt1 | contig 15432 bp, 9 predicted proteins | sample MGYA00580861_ERZ773133 | MGnify/ENA primary metagenome ERZ773133 (study PRJEB29015, sample SAMEA2737844) | human gut metagenome | biome: human gut; feature: human-associated habitat; material: faeces | place: China | collected 2012 ...
TGACATATTTGGTATCAGTACGGTTCATCAGCTTTATGCCACTCATTTCCTCCAAAGATATAGGAATATATTCCTTGAGTGTCTGCAGAATCTCGGTCATGTTAAAGATAGTATTAGAATAAAAAGGGAAGGTAACTTCAAGGTTAAAGTTTCCTTCCCTTCTTTTTTTAAATTAGCATCGTATTAGTCCCATTCAATAGCCTGATCTTTATCAGGTATCTGAGTATTAATGTTGCGCTGCATGGAGATAGTACCTTCAAACCGAAACTTTATTCTGGCTCCCGGCGCTAAAGTATAATCTTCAAATTCATAGTCAACATCACGAATCATAACGGTACGTCTCAATAAATAAGGGCGGACAGCATCCATCTCTTCTTCGATATAACTACTAGCTCGGGTATTTATTTTAAAACCATTGTTTTCGGAGTTATCACTTGTCAACTCCACAATGTTAGTATTCGGAACAAAATGGGCTATGATTTTGTAGTTTCTACGGTCCTGTCGGCTTTCGTCAATTGTACCTGCATAGAAGAATATAGTTTCATCATCAATAGCATAAGTTACTATTTCACTTTTCACCAATGGCTCATTTTCTCCTGCACCTGCATCTACCAACTTGCCTTGTAAGTTAGTACCACCGTATGTACCCGAATAATCATTAAAAGGCATGACGCGGAGTAATGCTTTACGATAATGCTTACGATAATTCGGTTTGTATTCACCATTTGGGGCGTCTTCAATAGTCAGCGGTAATACCCACTTATCAACTAAATCCAGTCCAGTCAGATCAAACTCTATATCAAGATAGCCTACATTTTCTCCAGCTTTAATCTGCACGGTTTCAGGGAAAGAGTAATGTTTAGAGGGCATTTCCCTATACCAAAGGTCTTCGCGACTGGAAAAGCGAGCTATGTTTAGTGTTCGCAAGGTATCCGCGTCAATCCCAATTTTTACGGTTATATCGCGATCGTTTTTAGTCGATCCGCTGACAAGGATAGGCAATCTATAGGTTGTTTTTCCCGTTTCGCTATAAGACAGGTTAATTCTAGTTACCCCATTGCTGTTAATCGGTGCTTTGAATGAAATATAGTGCTCAAACTGCTCCTCTTTCCATTCGTCATTACAGGCACTGAACATCACTAATACAATTAGTGAAAATAGTAAAGTATATATTCCTTTCATATTTATTACCATGTTTAAGATTAATCATTGTACGTCCAGCCTGGATTCTGAGTCAGGCGCTTATTACGTTTCAATTCGCCATGTGAAATCGGCCAAAACCACATTTTATCAGAGAACGTAGCAGACAAATTCCAAACAGCAATCGGTGTATGGAACATTTCGCGATCCGATTCTGTCATAAGTGTATTGCAACCGTAAACGGGCATTGCCTCTTCTACCCGTGCATCTTTCCAACGGCGGATATCATAGTAACGCTTTCCTTCCCCCATCAACTCTATTTGTCGTTCGCGTTTCAGATAAATACGAAAAACATCCTTGTCTGCATATATATTGTTATCGAAATCGGGTACACCAGCACGCATACGTACAGGCTTAATTCCTTTTCTCATTTCGGCAACTGAACGATGAATGGAATGAGTCTTAGTTCCATCCCAAGATGGAATATCATATGTACCTTCACTCACTTCATTGATAGCTTCAGCATACATCAACAAAATGTCCGCATAGCGAATTGCCGGCTCCGGCTTATATCGAAGGTTGTCGATACTGTTATTTTGATAGGTGTCATCGGGATGCACATACTTCATCACTCCTATACCCGTGCGCAACCAAAACATACCTGCATTATATCCATCCCTTTTTCCGCGATAATAGAATATTTGTTTATTTCTATCTGCAATTTCTTTTTCATTACCTAAATACCAATAAGCTCCGTTATATGCAACTGAAGCATAGAAGCGTGGTTCTCGGTCGGCATATTGCAAGGAACCTCCGGCAGCAAGTGGTTTATGTTCTTCTGCAGTAGTCGTGAAACCTGTAGCACGCGGACGAGTGTCTAAACGATGATTGTTATTATATTCTGGTACATTCGCATATTCAGAGTTCATACCCGGACAATTGCTTCCGTCGTTCATATAGTAAGCATCCACAATCTTTTGAGTCAGCCCACTTGTATTCCATCCGGTAGCGGTAAGTGGTAACTGGTGAACCACCATATCCCTGATACTTTGCCCTCCAATATTTCTACCCCGGCTAAAAATTAATTCAGGATTACTTAATATATCTATTTGACCATTGAATACAGAACGGTAAGATTCGAACGGGTCAATGTCTTTCCAACCTTCTGGATAATTGGCATTGCTATATACTTCATGATATGGGGGATTGATTGTTGCCGGTTCCGCTGGCGAATCTGTTGTACGTCTATCAGCCGTATATAACTCATATACCCCTAAATCCATGACATCTTTAGCGGCAGCAGCAGCTTTTGCCCATTTTTCTTCGCTATATTCAGGAGAAAGCAAGCGATTGCCTTTGTCATCTACCAATAGTTGGGCGAATTCATCATTGTTACCATTAGCTAGTGGGCTGGCAGCATAAATCAACGCTAGTGCACGAGCAGATAAAGCTGCTCCACGAGTTGGGCGGGCAGCAGAATTCTGACCTCTTGTTAGAGCCAGATCCTTAGCTGCCAAAGCCATTTCCTGACTGATATAATCAGCAATCTCCTCATAAGGTGCACGTGGAGTAGCCAGTTCATCGTAGGATGCGTCATAATCAAGTCCGTTATCTGGCAATAAAGGTACCGGACCATATCTACGAAGCAATAACCAATAGTAGTAAGCTCTGACAAAGCGGGCTTGTGCTTTATAGTCAAGCCGTTCGGCTTCACTTTCAAATTTATCGTTCATGTCGACATACTGAATAAAAATAGTAGCTTGTCGGATTCCCTGATAACATCTTTCCCACATACCTTGTTTAGTATTCTCATCATACAATCCTTCTTTAAATTCATTATATGACAATTCACCCTCTTTGGATTCTTGTATGGAACCGTCATCATCACCGTAATACATATCATCCGCAAAACAATGTGGAGTGACTCTTTTGTTACAAACATCAGCACAAGCATCGCTTAGATAACTGAACGCATTTGCTAACCAGGCTTCTGTTTTATCTCTGTCCGTAAAAACTTTTTCGATGGTTTCCCGATCTCTAAAAATATAGTCAGAGTCTAAATAGTCAGAACAGGATTGCTTAACCCTAAAACTGATATCAATAGAATATATAGTTTTTTCTTCATGTTGTTTATTATTTTATAAATTAACACTTATACCCATAGTTATCGATTTTGTTAACGGATATGATTCACCTCTGGGATCGCCCATTTCAGGATCCCAAGTCTTGAAACTAGACCATGTCAAGAGATTTGTTCCTACCAAAAAAATACGGATATTATTAAAGTGCATCTTGTTAACAATTGATTTGGGGAGTGTATAACCAACATCAATTGTTTTTAGTCGAAGGTAACGACCATTTTTCAACCAGAAAGTAGAGTTTCGGTAGTTATTATTGCTGGCATTGTCACCTTGGTAGCTCAAACGTGGATACGAAGCATTAGGATTTTCATTGGCAGGAATACCTAATGTTTCAGCTGTATCAGCATCTACCCATCGGTTGTCCAGCATACCTTTAAAAATATTTCCCCATTCGCCTTCTGTAAAGGCCCATACACACTTGCCATAAGTGAAAAATGTTGATTTACCTGCTCCTTGAAAGTGGACATTCACATCTAAACCTTTCCAAGAGGCAGATGCACCTAAACCATAAATCAGATTTGGGCGGCTAGTTGCACCGATAGCTACCTGGTCTCCATCATTGATCACACCATCACCGTTAACATCTCTATACTTGATATCTCCCGGTTGTACCTTTCCCCAACTTTGTGTCGGGCTATTGCGGATATCATCGTAATCTTTGAATAATCCTTCTGCGATTAATCCCTTGCATTGGTCCACACGATAGCCTCTTTGCATCTGATAGGCATATACATTATTCTCCTCATCTCTTTCCAGTACTTCATTTTTACTATAAGTGATATTGCCACGTACAGTTAAGTTCACGTCATTGATTCTCTGTTTGTATGAGAAGTGTCCATCGAAACCTTTAGAACTTACAGCACCTACATTTGCTGCCGGATTATGCCCGTTCAAACCGACAATCTGAGGTAAGTAGTTACGAACCATATAAATTCCGGTACGTTTTTCATCGAAATAGTCGATCGTTGCAGTAAATTTATCATTAAACAATGCAAGGTCTATACCTAAGTCATTCTTTTCAGCAACCTCCCAAGTGATACCATTGGAGGCTACATCTGCAAATCCTAAACCACCAAACGAATAACTTGAAGGATATTGTGCCCAATCGTATCCTCCATAAATAATCTCATTATCCCCGTTTTTATAACGGTCTGCAATAGTATAAAGATAGGGGAATCGCGTTCCGACATTATCATTACCTACTTTACCATAAGAGAAGCGAACTTTAAACATATTCATCCATTTCAAATGTTTTTTGATAAACGGTTCTTCCGCAATATTCCATGCAAGAGAAAAAGCAGGGAAAAAACCAAAACGGTCGCCTTTGGCAAAGTTTTCACTTCCATTATAGCCAAAATTAAAATCAATAAAATAACGATAATTCCAATTGTAAGCTACACGTCCGGCCAAATCCTGATTACGTTTGTTAATACCAGTCTTCAAATCTTCTCCTAAATTCTGTGTCTGAATGTAAGAGTCTTGTGTATACTTTATAGTAGCGCTAGGGTGATGAGCTCCAAAAGAACGATCCCAGTTTAGCATCATGTCTAGGAATTCCCGACGATTACCGCTAGAACTGCTTTCCTGTTTCATGTTCTGAGAACCACTGATCTTCTTCCATCTTAATTCACCAGTTTCCGGATCTCTGGCACGTTCTGCCAACCATTGTTCTGGCCACTTCAGACGACGGATCGTATTTTGGTTGTTGCTGTCATAGCCAAAACGCCCAACGAACTTTAATCCTTTAGTTATGAAATCAAAATTTTGTTCCAAAGAAATATTTGTTTCAATATTATTTGTCCAATTTTCATTGAATCCAGTTTGGGTTGCAGCTACCCATGGGTTTGTTTTATTGCCGGATCCAATAGCTGGTATATATCCGTTGGAATACATAACAGGGGTCTTAATTGGATTATATCCGAAAAGTTCCCCCCAAACATCACCATCACCTAATCCCGGACTATTACGTTTGGATAAGAATCCTGCTACCCCGACTTTCAATAAGGTTGTTTTTGTAATGTCAATATCGGTATTCAAGCGGTAGTTCCAACGATGGTAAGCTGCATTGGTATTATAATCATCTTTCAAAGATTCATCTGTATTATACATACCATCTTCTTTCACATAGCTAGCAGAAACAAAATAACGGGCTGTTGTTCCACCTCCACTCATATTTAAGTTAATACGGTTACTCCACGCACCGTCTTTGAGTAACATGTCCATCCAATCCACATTCGGATAAAGATCCGTATCCAAGCCTAAACGTAAGATGTCCAACTCTTCTGGTTTATATACAGCCTCGTTGTTACGGGTAATTCGCGATTCGTTCATCAAGCTGGCATAAGTAAATCCGTCTTCGAACTTTGGAGTTACAGTCCTCGTATTATAGGTTGTTTCTACTTTAGCATCAATTTTGATTTTACCGGCTTTTCCGCGTTTAGTAGTAATCAATACTACACCATTAGCACCTTTCGAACCATAAATAGCAGTAGCCGAAGCATCTTTTAATACAGTAAACGTTTCGATGTCTTCGATATTGATTTCATCCATACTGCGTTCGAAACCATCAACTAATACATAAGCAGATGAGTTGGCACCAAACGTAGATATACCGCGAATCCAGAACTCAGATATATTTTTACCTGGCTGTCCAGAAGTCTGACGCGCCATAATACCCGGTACATTACCTGCCAGTGCATTGACAATGCTGGAAGATGGATTACGTTTCAGCTCACCAACATCTACCGTTGTAATAGCACCTGTCTGTGTTAGTTTTCTCTGAACTCCCGTACCAGTAATAACGACTTCATCTACTGCTCTTGTCACGCTTTCTTTCATAACAACGTTTATTGTACGTTGTTCTTTAACCATTACTTCTTTCGATTCATAACCAATATAAGTGAACACTAACTGGCGGTAAGGTTCCATGGTTATGGAGTAATGACCGTTCATGTCTGTGATTGAACCTAAACCGGGCATGTCCTTCACGGTGACATTCACACCGATCAACGGCTCTTTGGCTTCGTCTGTAACAACACCTTTCACAACAACTTTTTCTTGCTGCGCCATAACCGTTGAACAAAGGCACAACAGCATGATACATAATGATAAATATTTTTTCATATTATTCATGTGCGTTTTAATCATTAGTTATTCTTCTCCTTCGTAAGCAATCTTACGGATACGCCGATTGGAACCATCACCGATGTAATACGTATCGGTTGCTTCATCGTAAGCTATACCTTTCGGACGGTCGAAACGGGCCTCTTGACGTAAATCTCCATCTACATATCCCCATGGGTTACCATTCAGACTGGCGCTTCCGCGACCGGCAAATGTTGAGACCTTTCCTTGCGGGGTAATTTTACGGATACATTGCCCCATCTTATCACAAAGAATAAAATCGTATTCATCTTCTTGCCCTGCATACTCTGGGTTCTTTACGAAAACTCCTTGATAAGGAGTATTAAAACGTGCGCTTGTTCCAATTCCGTCTACATAAGCAGCTCTTTCTGCTGTTCCCGCTACAATGAAGGGAGTGACAAATCGTTTACTTGCCCAATCATAATTTGTGCGCTGAATATAGTGTTTGTTAATAGACACAATATAAGCATAATTCCCTGTCGGATGTATACGGATATTATATTCCCATCCATTATCCATTTGAAAAAGTACTTCTTTATCAGCAGGAGTTGTACGTGTACCGTCGAAAATTTCTTGAATTTGTTGCTTCTCTACTTTGAAGAATTGCCCCTTATCCCAACTATTAAAGTACATATCACCATCTACTGTATTACAAGCTTTGAAATTAACCAACGCTAATCTGTTTCCCCACATTTTATAATTGCGCTCATCGCCCTCAGGGGCTTCTCTATTACGTGTAAAACCATATACAGCTGCTCTCAATTCGTCTCCTTGGTCAACTGCCACAGCCATGTGATTTTCATCAAAAAAGGCAAGTGCACGTCCGCGGTTAGTACCTCCCATGTCACCTTCTGTAAGAGCCGTTCCTACATATTGGTTTTTGAGGTCGAGAATACGCATATTACCGTTTCCTTCATTTTCATCACCTGCACCTCTATCGGCTGCAACGTACACTAAGTGGGGATATTTAGGGTCAAATTCTAACCAGTTGGGGGAACCAAATGCACCACAATCATTAAATGGACCATCTTTTGTATCGTATCCGCCGTCATCTCTACGCGAACCACATAATGTACTCACTAACTGTTTTCGCACATATTCGAACTTGGCCTCTGCGATAGTAGATACTACCGGATTGTCGCCATTGGATATTTGTACTTCGATTTCTCCGGAATAAGCCTGTGAAGGTACCAAACAGTAGATAGAATGATTTTTCACATTGATTACGATAGCTTTTTTTCCACCAACAAAGACATTCACAATAGACGGATCATTACCAAAATTTTCTCCTGATATAACTAATCGCTGCCCGAATCCCCCCGTAGTCGGATTGATACCACTTACTTGAACCGGAATATTCGGATCAAATGCTGCATTGTCTGAATCTCCGTTGCTGTCATTGTCATCACTACAACTTCCGAAGAATAGAGCAACTAGCAGTAATGCCATCCAGCATACCCGCCAGTAGTCTTTCATGATTTTGTTTTTTTTCATACGTAAAAAATTAATGATTAATAAAATATTATATTGTTGGTTCATTACTTATCTCTTGTTGTATTATGCTGAAATGATTCATCCATGCGAAAAAGTATTCTTTCAACTTATTGTCCATATTTTTAATGATTCATCTTATCCATTAACACTTGTATCCAATATCCTCCAATTACGGAACGTGCCTTAAATCCGGTCATTCTGCCAGTTTTGGTATCATGCCAGTCACTGATAGGCACACGTGAAGTAGTTTCATTGATGTATTTATAAAGAGGATCTACAAACTTCTCAAAAATTTCACGGTTTGGAGACATGGCTGCTGTCCACATAATCCAGTCGGATTTTGTGTAATCTCTGCGGGAATCTAATGGCAATCCATATAGATTCTGCTTTGTCAGATAGTAGTTGATTTCTTTACTGATTACATTATTAGGGAATATATTCAAATTCCACATCTTATCCCAGATAATATTATACTTTTGACTCCAGGTATTATTGCGGTCGAAAGCGAGGCGATAATGGTCACCTTCATTTGCCATTTCTTCCCATTTCATCGCCATTTTTTTAGCTATGTCAGCGTATCTTTCTGCTACACTGTTTAATCCGAGTATATGGGCTATTTCACTATATCCGGCTACACCCATAATCGCTTTTATTGAAAGATTGGCATTATGAGCCCAATGGCCTGCAAAATCATCTGTACAAAGTTGATTTTCCGGGTCCTGTCCAAACCGTATAGCAAGGTTGTAAACGGCATATTATCAACGGTTTAATTCGGTAACGTATTGTATTTGTGTTGTTCTAACTCAATCTTTATGCTATTTATCAATAGTACTATGTCAACAAATTTGCATTATCTCCTCTAATCCGATTCATATACCCCCATGTTATAAAAATGTTTGGACATATAGAAAGATATGTTATAACGGAATTAGAAACTTAATCTGCATTACTTAAAGAATTATAATATAGGATGAAACATTCATAATTTGCATGCTAAAATTGATTGTTCTCAATTTATTTTGTATTTTCGCAACAGCGGTTGAGTCAATGGCCGTTGAGAAAACAAATCATCATTATGAAATTCTATAATAGAGAAAAAGAAGTTGCGGAATTGAAGCGTGTGCAAGAGCTTGCATTTACTCAAAATTCCAGAATGATTGTGGTCACAGGACGTAGACGCATTGGTAAAACCAGTCTCATAAAGGAGGCTTTGAAAGGAACGCCTACAGTTTATTTATTCATTGGAAGAAAAGCTGAAAGCATATTAGTTACTGATTTTGTAAAGATAGTACGTGAAACTCTATCCATATTCGTTCCTGAAGGAATACCTACTTTTACCAATTTGATGCAATATCTTTTTGAAGTTGGTAAAACACGTGCTTTTAATATTGTCATAGATGAATTTCAAGAGTTTTATAATATCCGACCTGACGTCTTTAGTGATATGCAGAATCTTTGGGATGAGTATAAACAAGAAACTAAAATAAATTTGGTCATCAGTGGTTCTGTGTACTCCTTAATGCAGAAAATATTCACTGATCATAATGAACCCCTATTTGGGCGTGCTGACAATATTTTATGTCTGCGTGCTTTTAAGATCGGTGTCCTGAAACAAATAATGGAGGATCTTGCTTCCGGATATAGCAATGATGACTTATTAGCTTTATACACGTTGACAGGAGGAATCCCTAAATATGTAGAGTTGTTTTGTGATAACCAAGCGCTTACTATAGATAAGATGTATGACTTTGTCTTTTCGGAAAACTCCTTGTTTATAGATGAAGGACGTAATTTATTGATAACTGAGTTTGGGAAAAACTATGGTACCTATTTTTCCATTTTGTCAGAAATCGCCAACGGGCACTATACGCAAGGCGAGATAGAATCGGCATTGGGCGGTACAGCTATCGGAGGTTATTTAAGCAAACTGGAGAATGTATACAATTTAATAACCCGGGAACGTCCTATTTTTGCAAAACCCGGAACTAAGAAAAATGTACGATATGTTATTGGTGATAATTTCTTGAATTTCTGGTTTAAATATATTGAGCAGAATCGCTCTTATATTGAATTACAGAATTTTGATGATTTGAGACAATTAGCAAAAGCTGATTATCCGACCTATTCAGGTAGGGTGTTAGAGAAATACTTCAAACAGAAACTGGCAGAAACCGGAGGTTTCAAGGAAATAGGCTCTTGGTGGGAAACAAAAAGTTCTATTGGCAAACAACGAATAAATTCTTATGAAATAGATATTGTTGCTCTTAAATCCAGTGGTAAGAAAGCTCTTATTGCTGAAGTTAAACGAGTTCCTGAGAACAACTATAGCCATACTGTTTTCATGGAGAAAGTGGAACATTTAAAACAAAAAGAAATGTCTAAATATGATATTGAGACACAAGTTCTGGGATTGAAAGATATGTAAATATAATAAAGAGGCTGTCTTATAATTGAGTAGTCTCTCGAATTAATAACACATACCCTGCATTTCGGAATGCCTCGGCCCGATTCATTCAGCGTGTTACTTTCCACTCCACAGGTGCTTTAAACCCCTCACGTCCTTTACCATAAGGAATCTCGGGTAAACAAGGAGTAATGGTATCATATTTCAGAGCAACCTGATACAAAGATCTCACAATCTGTTCATTTCCATTAGAAGCATTCTTTTTCTCGTAAGGGTCTGTTTGATAGTCTACCAGAAAGTCTTGTGGCAAATTCAATCCCGGCTTACGCCCTTTTCTGATCAATTTATAGTCTTTGTTCACAACAGCTCCACATCCCAAATAGAAATTACGGTCAATACAACTGGTACTACCTATTAACAACGGAAGTATACTGATTCCGTCATACGCACGTTCCGGACGATTCTTATCTCCTACTAACTCTTTCAATGTCGGAACGATATCTACAAATCCAGTCACTTGAGAACTCAGATTCTTATAGTTACTTTCCGCCCTTTTCCAATAAAAGACAGCCGGCACACGCACACCTCCGTCCCATTCGTCAAACTTCCTGCCCCGTAGTTTGCCGGATGACGATCCCGGTACACCGGCGGGACCATTATCACTAAAAAAGATCAAAAATGTATTATCCATTATCCCTTTTTTCTTCAAAGCATCCACAATCGTACCAATTCCTCTATCCATACAGGACACCATTGCCTGATACGTTACTCTCTTCTGCTCTTTCGGTGTCAGACTACCAAAGTCATCACAATAAAGTTCTATATCTTTTTCCTGCGCTTGCAACGGTGTATGAGGGGCATTATAAGCTACATACAACAAGAACGGACCTTCTTTCTCATAAGTATTGATGCATCTGACAGCTTCTTGGGTAATCAATTCAGTAGAATATCCTTTATCATAACAAGTCTCCCAGTCATTGTGCCAATCCAATTCTCCTTCACGCATATGATCGAAATAATCAATTGCACCATTCAGATGCCCGTAAAAGTGGGAAAAGCCTCTATTTATCGGGTAATGTACCTTCCGGGTATGTCCCAAATGCCATTTGCCGATAATGGCTCTGTTACTATATCCGTTACGTGCCAACATATCGGCCAGAGTTTCTTCATTTTCATCCAATCCGTCTTCACGCCAAGGCGGAATAACGGTTGTACGTATGCCAAATCTATTGGGATAACGCCCTGTCATAAGTCCGGCACGAGTGGGCGTACTGATAGGAGCTGTATAGAACCGATCCAGTACAACTCCTTCTGCTGCCAAAGCGTTCAGACAAGGAGTTTTTATCTCGCTGCCATGAAATCCGACATCTCCCCATCCCAAATCGTCAGCAAGTACAATAACGATATTAGGGCGTTCTACCTGCTGTGCAAACGACAATGTAGTTGCACTTACTACCATAGACGCCCCCAAGATCAGTTTATTCATTATCTGTCCTTCTTTTATTTTTTCGGATGTTTCGGTAAAACAAAGTTTGCATGCGCCCAACGCTCCCATTCCGTAACCAATCTTGTCAATACTTCCGGATGCTGTTCTGCCACATTAAAGCGTTCTGTCCGATCTTTTACGACATCATACAGTTCCCATTCCTTGCCTTTTTCATCACGGATAGCCTTCCAATCTCTCCAGCGGATCGCTCTGTTGTTCTGATGCTCCCAATACATATATTCATGCAAGGAGTCCGTTTTCTTATGGACAGCAGGAAAAAGACTGCTGCCGACCAACGGATAAATTTTATTTCCTCCATGATAAGTCTCCGGATATTTAGCTCCGGTTGCTTCTAAAATAGTCGGCATGATGTCCGGCAAATATCCGGGAACACGACACCACTTACCTTTCTTATTCCCTAATGCTCCTTTCCACGACAGAATAAGAGGAGTAGAAATGCCACCTTCATAAGCACGGCATTTATATTTTCGGAAAGGAGTATTAGAAACCTGCGCCCACGCCCTGCCATAAGTCGGCGCAAAACTCGAAGCCGGATTATTCACTTCCTCCACCTTTCCTCCTCCCAGCTCTTCATAAGGTTCGGCACAAGCACCATTGTCGGACATGAACAAAATAAGAGTATTGTCCATTTTATGATTCTTCTTTAAGCAATCAATCAGTTTGCCGATATTGTAATCTACACAATGCACCTGAGCTGCATATACAGCCATCCGATAAGCGACTTGGTCCTTTTCCTGTTCTGTCAGTTCGTCCCATTTCCGGTTTTCCCATTCGGCAAAGTCTGTATTTGAATCAATAATCCCCATCTTTGCCATCCGTTTACGCCGTGCTTCCCGAATTTCATCCCAACCTTTCTTACGATATATCTTTGTAAATTTCTGTATATCTTTCTCTTTCGCATGTAGCGGCCAATGAGGAGCATTGAAAGCCAAATAGAGAAAGAAAGGGCGGTCATCCTTTTGTTCATCCACAAACTGGATAGCATAATCAGCAAAAGCATCCGTCGTATAATAAGGCGCATCCGGAGCCGGAAGTTTGGTGTTATCCAGCGTCAGCCCACGTCCTCCCGATGGACGAAGATAGCTGCATGCCCCCGAAAGAATACCATAGAAACGTTCAAAGCCCCGCTGTAAAGGCCATTTTTCTTCTCCATGCATTCCCAGATGCCATTTACCTGCCATATAAGTATGGTAACCGTCTTCTTTCAGCACTTCGGCTATTGTGACACAGTTCCTGTTCAGATAGCCTTTATACCCTTGTACTCCCCAATCATTAGGACTCTTCTGGTCAGGATTCGCAAAAGGGTCTTCGGACATCTGCCCAATACCTGCCTGGTGCTGGTACAAGCCTGTCATCAGACTTGCACGTGCCGGACAAGAACGGGAAGTATTATAAAACTGAGTAAAACGTACACCTTTAGACGCCAACGCATCAATATTGGGAGTAAGTATTTCGCCACCATAACAACCGATATCGGAATAACCCATATCATCTACCAGAATCAGTACGACATTCGGTTTCTCCTGTGCGGAACAAAATGATGCCATCAATAAAGGGGCAGTCATTAAGAAGTTGGTTCTTACCATAATGCTCTTATTTCTTTTTTTGTCCCGGATAGGGTTCTACCATGCAGCGTTTCGCCCATTCCTCGTACGCTTTCACCATTTCGTTCTTCTTCTCCGGATATTTATCAGCTAGATTATGTTGTTCGCTCCGGTCTTCATTCAAGTTGTAGAGTTCCCATTTGGCATTCTCGCCCGGACGCACGAGTTTCCAACCGTCTTTGGCAAGGAATGCACGCTCATTGAAATGCTCGAAGCCCAGATAATCATGTCCTTCACGATGACCGGTTTTGAAAATAGGAAGCAAACTCTTGCCTGCCATAGGAATGATATCGTTTCCTTTGTATTTAGCAGGATAAGTTGCTCCAGCCATGTCTATACAAGTAGCCATGATGTCCATCACATGACCTATCTCCGGTGTCATACCGCCTACATTCTTTTTAATTCCTTTCGGCCAGTGCGCAATCATCGGTGTGCAGATTCCTCCTTCATAGGATTTGGCTTTCCAAAAGCGGAAAGGTGTGTTTGCCACATTCGCCCAACGGGCACCCAATGAAGCATAGGTCGTTTGCGGTCCGGGTAATACCTCTTTATTATGGGGATATACCATCTTTTCTCCCTTACGGGTCATGTCCGGACGGTCATTCTCTCCCGGAGAGTAATTCTGACAGTTCTCATTACTGCAACCATTGTCTGAGAGGAAAAGAATCAGTGTATTATCCAACTGGCCGGTCTTCTCCAATGCGTCAATAACCTGTCCGATTCCCTGATCCATACGATCGATCATTGCAGCGTGCACAGCCATCGCACGGGCATCCCATTCCGCATGAGCATTGTCCTCCCATCTGTCTTTAAACTGACGTTCGGACAAAAAATCGTCCATTCCCGGAAATATTCCCAGTTGCTTCTGACGCTCGTAACGGGCATTGCGTATAGCTTCCCAACCGACTTTGTACGTATCCTTATACTTTTCAATATCCTCCGGCAAGGCGTGGAGCGGCCAGTGTGGAGCGGTATAAGCCAAATACATGAAGAACGGCTTATCATCCTTGGCATATTCCGTTACTTCTTCTGCGGCACGATCCGAAAGTGCTTGAGTGATATAGTATCCTTCCGGTACTTCTTTTACAGGTACTTCTCCTTCAACTAGGCTGAACGGGTCAAAGTAATCTACTACTCCATAAATAGTTCCGTAATGAGAATCGAAGCCACGGTTTACCGGATAGTGACATAAATCCGAATAGGTGTCATGGTAAACATGATGTGCCAGCCATTCACGCTGATCTTTACGCAATGGAGTTTCAGCAACATGCCATTTTCCGATCATACTGGTAGTGTAACCAGATTCTTTCAGCACTTCGGCTATCGTAACCGCATTACGTGAAAGTGTGCCACGATACCCGGGCAGGTTGTCATCAAAAGTCATTCGTCCGATTCCTGCCTGATGCTGATACAGTCCGGTCAGCAAAGAAGCACGGGTGGGACAACTACGACTCGCATTATAAAAATGGTTGAAGCGTACTCCTTGTTGTGCCAGTTTATCAAGGTTAGGTGTATGGATTTCACTGCCATAACATCCTAAATCAGAATAGCCAAGGTCATCTGCAAGAATCACCAGTATATTGGGTCTTTTATCAGTTTTTTTCCCTTTTGAGTTTGCAACGGAATTGCCGGCTATCATCAGTGCTGCCGGCAAAAGAAAAGCTTTTGAATTCATGTTTTTTTTAATTAGAGGTCTGTTTGCAATCCTTTATCTTTGTTTTGGGCGTACCATTCGCATACTTTCTTGCTTAGTTTTGCAACTAATTCCGGATGTTCGCCAGCTATGTTATTCTTCTCGAATTTATCCAGCTCCATATCATATAGTTGTGCATCGCTTCCGTCTCCGTTCACCAACAGCTTCCACTTGCCGCTACGGATTGCCAGATGCGGACTTCTATCGTAAGGATTGCCGGGAAAACCAAAATGCTTATTTCGACCAAAGTCCCACATTAAATCCGTTTTTCGTTTTGCCTCCGACTTCCCGAGCAAAACTTTTGC
>ERZ773133.2679-NODE-2679-length-15424-cov-4.051793_pt1 | contig 15424 bp, 18 predicted proteins | sample MGYA00580861_ERZ773133 | MGnify/ENA primary metagenome ERZ773133 (study PRJEB29015, sample SAMEA2737844) | human gut metagenome | biome: human gut; feature: human-associated habitat; material: faeces | place: China | collected 2012 ...
TTTATATATATAGCATGGCGAAACTTTTTTTATAAATTTTTTAATTATTCTTCCATAATCCTCTTTAAACTTTAAAGAAGCCACATTGTGAGTATATTTTGCAAACATAGATGATCTTAATGTATAATAATCTTGATCATCAATATCTTCATCAATAGAAACATTCAAATCCGATAAATATGATTGCACAATCTCAATTTTATGCCTTATAGAATTTATGTCCGTTGAGTTAAAATATCCAACAAGTACATCCGTTGTTAAGGCAGACTTATTATAAATAAGATACGCTGTAAGTAATATTAACTCAAAAGCTTCCTCATTCTGAATTTTAACCCTTGTCAATGACTGCTCTATTTTCTTTTTCGAAATTACTCCTTTTACATTTGCAGATATCAGTTCTAATATTGAATATTTATCATTATCATTTTGTTTGTATTTAAACTCATCTTTTCTTAAGTCTTCCGGAATATTAGAAAATATTCTTTGAGCTTCATTATATTCAATATCTGGAATATTTATTTTTTTATAAGACACCCGTTCTAAAATATGTTTTGATGACTCAAACATAAAGTCATCACTGGTTGCTACTGTTCTAATATAAGAGCATTCTGCTAACATCTTGTATGCTACCATATCCTCTGAACAATTATCTACCAAAATAATAAATTCTTGCTTATCTTTAATTGCATTGTTGCATAGTAACTTTGCTTTAGCTTCATTTAAATCTTCTACAAAATACGTTGGTTTTCCTATTTTACATGCAACTTGCATTAACATCATAGTTTTACCACCCAACGGAATACCTACAGCAATAACATTTTTATTTCCCAATGCAGCATCAATAATAGTATTCACACATTGTGTTAAATAGGCTTTTTCAGTCAGGGCATAATACCAATGCGTCTTTCCCTCTCTATAAAAATCACTAATTGGCAAACTCTCAACCTGATTAATACTTGGAACAGCATACTTTTTCCAGAAATGACTCTCTCCTTTTCTTTCTGTAGAACTACTATCTTTCGTTTTGCCCAATTCCTCATTTATCTCTTTTAAAAGTGCTTCTGTGTCACCAATAATAACCTTACATCCCAAATCTCTAAAATATTGTATATCAGCACTACCAGGTTTTAACTGAATCCAAACATCTTGTCTTCCATCTTCTAACACTCTATCAAGCACACCTGAAACGCTCCCGTCATGAAAACCGTATCCCCAAAATACTGTCGGTTTACGCAACAATGCACTTTCCATCATAGAAAACAAGCCCGGCTTTTGATTACTTACATTACAAAGTTCAAATTTACCAAAATACAATTCTGAATCAAGGTCTAAAACATCCCCATGCAAAGGTATGTATTCAATTGAATATCCATCTTTTTTAGTCGGTCCATAATGCGAAACACTATTTAGATAATATCTACTACTTTTATCCATAACAGAGTAAATTAGGTTATCAATATTTGTTGTTATAATACTTGAAATATTGATTTTATTTAACACATCATATAATTCATTATAGTCCTGAACCATATATTTTTCCCTAAGATAATCTTGAAATTCCTTCTTACAATTTCTTTTTAGAATAGAAGATAATTTTTCAAGATCATGAGAATACGAAGCATCCAATTTAAATTTTGTACAAATATCCCCACATAATTCACTCGCTACTGGTAATCTATTTCCCGATGGAGATTCTAATACCGAAAATCCCGCTCCTGTAAATAAATTAATACCTGTTTTTAATTTGTCAAAAAATATATTTCTATTATCTATTTCTATCATACAATTTCTCCTGGTTTTAATGATAATATATTAATCAAAAATCCTCGTAATATCCCGATACCGATTTACCACCCGGTAAATCTCTACATACTCTTCCCCCACTTTATAGATGATCACATAATTCTCCCAAACCGCATACTTGTAATCTGTTCGGAAACTAACTCTTTTGGAGAGATCTGCACCTATCCCCGGAAACATTTGAATATTTTCAAATTTACCGTAAATTTCTTTGATCGTCTTTGCAGCATATTCTGCATTATCCTCAGCGATATAATCACGAATTTCTTTTAAATCCGTTGCAACCAATGGGTTGATTCGTAATTTCAGCATAGTTTACTCCCCCACAAGTGCTTTTAATTCGTCCAAGCTAAGCCAGCCTTCGCCGTCTTTGACTGCCTCCTCTGCCTCCTGCAGCTTCATTAATAACTTTTTCTCTGCACGATCACGCTCATAATCTTCTATATCAAGCACTACAAAACGCCCTCTGCCATTTTTCGTCAAAAAGTCCGGCAATTTTTTAAAACTTCATTATAATTTCTCAAATCAGATACTGGTAAAATATTCGCCATATAGACCGGTCTCCTTTCTTGATGCACTGTTTTTTTCTATATTTATTATATGCGAAAAAGCTGTAAAATTCAACTTAAAATTTTACAGCTTTCTTATTTTTCAAATAGTAACCATCAATTCTTCAATAATATCCCGACAAGGAATTCACCAATTATAATCAATCAAAACATCAAAGATTCATTCTTGATTATATTTATCTAGATAAAACATTGTTATTTACATCTTTTTACACAAATAACGATATATAATCGTAGCTAATATATACTCTGCAACTGCAACACCGGCAAGAATACATACGATCAAAGTACCTGCACGAAATAGTGCAGCTATAAACGAAGCAATAAAACACGCCACCATAGTAACTGCCCATGATATATATCCCGCACGATTACGAAGCTGTACCTTTCTTTCATCCTTTAAATTAATTTCCTGTTGGCGTACTTTTTTACGATATTCCTCTACATTTTCTGGTCTTGTATGGTGATAATGTCTCACTAACTGCATAATGCTGCTAAAAATCAATGCGAATCCCATGGCAAAAATCATTGAGGAATAGTAATCTACTTGAATAGTAACTCCAATAATTACTAAAGCTATACCAATAACAATATAAATTGCTAACATGATTTTATCACTTTTCTTCATGTTTATCCTCCTCATATATAAATATTTCTTCAATACTCATACCAAAATACCTGGCAAGTTTAAAGGCTAACAAAATGGACGGATTGTATCTTCCATTCTCCAAGGAGCCAATGGTCTGTCTTGAAACTTCCATGGCAGACGCTAATTCTTCTTGCTTAATTCCTCTTTCCTTTCTTAATTCTTCTAATCTGTTTTTCATTGATGCTTTTCTCATCCCCTTCTCATTCACGGAAAGTTAACTTTCCGTATCTTGATTATACATGATTACCCAAAAATGTCAAGTCAACTTTCCATAATAGAAATAAAAAGAACTCCTCATCTGCTAATGATAAAAACAATGATACTCTTTCTTTTTTACTTCTTACCCATATATAATCTCTGTAAGCACCATTTCCTCTGCTGCAGTCCTTATCCCATTCATCTTCCGTATCCAAAGCTTCGGCTGTTCTGCCTTCAACGGTTCCGTAACTCCCTGCTTTTCTGCCATTTGCATTACCAGTACCTCCATCCGCTCATGCGCTTCCCGATCTACCCTGTTCAGATGTTTATTAAGCTTCCCCTGCAACATAAACATCTGATAGTACGGTTTTCTATGCTCCTTGAGATAAGTTTTCCGGAGTATTCCATACTTCCCATAATGTGCTTCTTCGTCCTCAGGCAATTCCAAATCTGGCAGATAATAATCCCCTTACAGTGTATAGCCCAGACCACTCTTATCATCGTAAATATGTTTTTTCATAGCGTCAATCCTCCTTATCTTGCGTCCAGATCATACGACCGCTTATTTACTTTTCGTCTGTTCCCCTCATCTATTTCCCGGCTTCTTTCGTTTTGAATGAGATATTCGGAACGTTCTTCTCCAACTGCCCTTTTTAATCTCCAAAAATCTTCTTTTTCTTCCCGAAGAACAGCATTTTCACTTATCAATTCCTGTTTCTGCTCCGCTAATATTTGATTAGAATTTTTCAACCTGTCATACTTATAAACAACCTGATCTAACTGCTCTTTTATTTGAATATATTTCAGATACAAACCATACAGCAGATCTTTCAGTTCACTGATTACCGGATATGCCTTTTTATCCCGGTAACTCTTGGCACTTTCCAGCATCCCAGCCTCTGGAAGTACCTCATCAACCGGTTTCGAGAATTCACCGGCATATTTCTGGATATCTTTTGCAATATTTTTTGCCTGTTTCAGACTTTTCTCATATTTATCGGCAGTTGCTTTCGCCTGTTCTGCTGCTTTTTCTGCCTTGGCACGCTCTGCCTTCTTTTTCTGCAGTTCATTCCCGGTCTGCAACAATTCCTCATGGAGATTATCTGCCAGTTCATGGCATGCAGCCGTTTCCTTCTGTAGCTGTGCTTTCTGCTCTTCCAGAGCTGCCACTTCCTGCTCACGCTGTTCCTTTTTGAAATTTAAGACATCCAGATGCTCCCGGTGTGTACCTTTTTGCTCCCAGATCATCCCATATCTTTCTGCGATCTTCGCCAGCTCTTGTTTCTCCGATTCCATCCACTGATTATATTCTGTATTTTCCCTGCCCTTTCCGACAAAGCCTCTGGATGCCAGTGCTTGTTTCATGGATACTCTGATATCCGGCCCTCGTTTACTTCCAGTTACATACGGCACAAAATCAATATGAAGATGTGGTGTTGCCTCATCCATATGTAGATATATACCGAATACCCGGAACTGTGGGTTCCTCTTCTGAAAATCTTTTGCAAAATCCAGTAATGCCAGTCTGGCAATCTGCCCTTCTCTACTTAAGCACCCGGTATCGTCTTTATTCCCAATTTGAAAAATTGCTTCGTGGAAAACTTTCTCCTGTTTCCCAGTTCGGATGTGCTCATAATAATCTTCAATTTTCCTGTCTTTCCGTTTTTGTTTTGCGTTGTACCGTTCAATTGCTTCATCAAATAATTCATGATAGACGTCCTTCACATTCTCTGACTGCAATACCACGTTTCGGATTGTCCGGGCAGCATCTACGTTTTCTGCAATAAACTTTCTCTCATTGTGGGCGATAGAACCTTTTCCAATCATACCGCTGATCGTCCTTTTCATTTCCACTATTCTCACCTCCCTCGCTTATAAAAATGCCAGATACGGCAAAAAGAAATCTGCGCCGGATACGGCGGTTTTGTTACTTTTGTCAAAAGTAACGCAAAAGCACTTTCGACAGCCGTACCGTCCATCAAAAGTACCCTTGCGCCCTGCCGGGAGCTTTTCCTCCCTTCTGTCGGTATAGCTGTGCCCAGTTATATCCTCGCCCGGATATATTCCAGATCACCACGGTAAGGTGTCCCCACCAGATACCAGTTCCGAGCAGCATCCATTTCCATCCGGGTCCCTACCCGTTTGCCATCCATCAAAATCTGCAGGCATTCCCCACAGTGCAATCCGGTATCAATCCATAAGTCCGATGACAAGATACCGTATCTTCCGTTGTTACTGTTGTACCCAAGTCTACCTTCTCTCATTTCCAGTCTCCTTTCCAATCGGATTAAACTCAAAATCAGTCGCTAAGGATGCCCTGAAACGGGGCTCCCTTTCCGCAATGCCAAAAACTTCCATCTTCACATCTGCAGCTTTTCCTTGTCTGCCAACGATACAGGAGCGTGCCACGCCCCTGTCCTATCGTAGTCAAGAAAAAACTACCAACGGAAATCCTCCGGTATTCCACGCCTGTCCAGATACTCCTGCCAGGCTTTTTCTCGTTCCTCCTCCGTCGGGGCAGTTTTGGATCTCGTATATAATTCCCGTTCCACCATAGCATTCATTTTCTGCTCCAATCCGTTTTTCACTTCTTCCGTGCAGCTATCATCGTCAAGCAGATGATACCGAAGAAGTTTCATAAATAATTCCTGTGGAATCTGTACATTTTTCATTGCTTGCTCCTTTCAAGGTGGCAAGATGCCCTGTTCTTAAGAAATAGTCATCTTGCCATCTTCCTTTTATTCTGACAACATCCAGAACCATTGATTGCCACGTTTTACAGAATCAATCTCCAGTTCCAGTTTTGCATTTCGCAGTGTTTTCTTCTTAATCCCACGCTTTTCAGCTTCTTCTTCAATCTTTCTCTGAGCCATACCACCGTTAGCCAGTATCTCCATCAAGAACTCTTTCGCTTTCCGGCTTTTTTGCCCTCTGCTGTCACCACTGAGCAGATCATCTGCGCTGATGTCATATTCCCCGATCCATTCAAAACCCGTCTCCTTATCCAGACGGAATGCTATGGACTTTCCTTCCGGTGCAAGGGAGCTTTTCACGTGACATACCACACGGATTTCCGGTTCATCCTTAATTCGCCCCACGATTAGCACGCTTCTGGCTGCCGCCTGAAAATCTATAGAACCTAAACCACGGTAGGAAGACTTTCCGTTGCTGTTTTTGTTCATGTGCCCAATCAGAATGATTGCACAGTGATATTTCTCTGCAAGCACCGCCACACGTTTCATTAACGGGCGGATTTCATTTGCCCGGTGCATATCTACCTCTGCACCAAGAAACCCCTGTATCGGGTCTAAAACCACCAGACGGGCTTTTGTCTGCATAATAGCTTCCTCCAGTCGGATATCCAGTATAGTAAGTGGCTGCTCCCGGTCATCAATGACCATCACTCTGGAACAGTCTGCACCAGCTACCAAAAGCCTCGGCTTAATCGTATCTCCCAGTCCATCCTCTGCAGTCTGGTAAATAACATTCACAGGCTCCATCGGACTTTCCGATAATTTTAAATCAGAATCAACAACCATTTCTGCCCCACTATTTTCCTCGGTTTCCTGTTCCTGCTCCGGCAGAATCTTTTCTCCTCTGGTCAATTTTGCAATGATCTGAAGCACCATCGTGGTCTTGCCTTCACCGGGATCTCCTTGAATAATCGTTACTTTTCCAAAAGGGATAAACGGGTAAAATAGCCATTCAATCTGTTCCACCTCTACCGTTTCCATATTTATCAACTTTAGATCCGGCTCCATCCTTTTTGTTTCTGTTTTCTGTGTCACTAATCTGTTTGTTTCCATCCATTCCTCCTTATTTTCCCGTTGAAAGGAACAGGAGATTTTGATAGAATACCCATAGAAAGTTTTGGTTTGAGTATTCTACCAAATCCCTGCCTTTAGGTGTTTGCCGACACTTAAAGGCTTTTTACTGTCCATCTTTCATTCCCTTCATCGTTACCGTAATTTGTTTAATCACATCCAATAAATCTTTTGGTACTTCCTCACCTCCTTTGATGCGCTGAAGCTCCTCCAGAACTTTTGTCAGTTCCATTTTCAGTGCTTTATACACTCTTGGATTCCCTACTACGACAATTTCTTTTTCCTGCAGGCGCCGGACAATATATTCCTGCTTCGTAAGTCCGGATAATCTGACCAGCGTTTCAATCAATTCATCCTCTTCCGGTGATACCCGGAAAGCTACAGTCTTGTTCCTCCAACGTCCCTGACTGTCCCTGTTTTTTGCTGACATCTGTTTTCCTCCTCTACTTCGTAAATTCTTCAGTCTCGAACATTACATCCATCCGTTCCTGATCCAATCGGTCTACCATCTCTGTCTGCACGGATGGGAATAAATGTGCATACCGGTAAGTGATCTTTTCCGCAGAATGCCCTACACGTTTCCCGATTGCAAGAGCTGTAAATCCCATATTAATCAGCAGGGAAACATGGCTGTGTCTAAGCTCGTGGAAGCGACAAATGGATATTCACTCGTGGAAGCAAAAAATGACATATGGTATGATATTGCCAGTGGCTACGGTTTTTGCCGTAGCCTTTTCTATTGAAAGGGGTATTTTCATGACACGAAAAAGCAGGAAACATCAATATACAGAAGGACTGAAATCTTCTGCTCCTGTTGCAGTAGGATATATTCGACTTTCAGTTGCAAATAAAGAAGAATGCAGTTCTATAGAAAACCAGAAATTTATCATCGAATGCTGGGGCGAACAGCACCAAATTCCTATATCTCATTATTATATTGATAATGGTTTTAGCGGCAAACGGTTTGACCGTCCTGCGTTTCAAGAAATGATCGAAGACATCCTTGCGGGCAAAATCAACTGTGTCATTGTGAAGGATCTCTCTCGCTTGGGAAGAGACTACATTATCACCGGTTACTATATTGAAGTCATTTTTCCAATTAACAGAGTCCGATTTGTATCTGTAAACGATCAGCTTGATACGATTGATGGTATTACTAACCAAGAACGTCCTTACAGTTCCAGAATCCGCGTACCAATAACAAACGCATTTAATGAACAAGTATCTATTGAAATTAAAAAGAAAATGGAGGCGACTTTAGATATGAAAGCACAGCAGGGTATATTTATTGGACCAAGAGCCCCTTTTGGTTATCAAAAAGCAGAAGACAACCATGACCAACTTATACCTGACCCCAAAGCGGCTATTATTGTCCGAAAAATTTTTGAGTTAGCAGCTAATGGCATTGGCATAACCGCCATAGTTCGCTACTTAAATGAAAAAGAAATTCCAACACCAATTCAATATGCTAGAGCAAACGGTTTATCCGGAAATTATGATAACGGTAACGGAAACTGGAATAGTAGGTCAGTCAAATATATCCTGACCAATCGAACTTATACCGGTATGCTTGTACAAGGGAAAGAAAAGCGAGTTGTATCCGCAACACATGAAGCTCTGGTAGATACAAATACTTTTGATGCCATTCAAAAATCATTCCAGGAAAAAGCATTTAATATCGCCAAGCACGGGCAATCAACGGAGAATATTTTAAAGGGTAAAGTCATTTGTGGGTGCTGCGGAGGAAAAATGCAGCGTAAACATGGAACCAATCATGCTGATTGGTATTTTTTCACCTGTATTACCAAAAACCGTTTAGGTGTAGACAAATGTACCGGTATGTATGTACGGGAGGAAGATGTTTTGCGTGCTATCTACTATCAATTAAAATTGTATGTAAAGGAGCATTTCATTTCAGATTCGCAGTATAAGCAAGAACTGATGCGTCTTAATAACAAGATTGATCAATCCGACAGTCAATATCAAGAGGCTTTTAGAAATGCTGTTCGTCATTACGAAAGGTTTGTTGACGGAGAAATCAGCAAAGATGAATTTCGAGTAGTCCAAGATGCAGCGAACGAAAAGAAAGTAATTCGAAATGATATTATCACAAGCAAAACAGCTTATGAAAAACAGTACCAGGTGTTCCGCAAATTATTAAAGGCGAGTTACAAAGAAATCACTCTCAGCGAGATTATGGACTGTATTAATGAAATTATAATATATCCAAACAAAAACATTACCGTCAAATGGGCGATTGAATTCTAAATAATATTAAGTGATACTACGCTTACCTCTACTGAATTGCCATATTTGCGTATTATCTGATGAAATAAGCACCTTAACGGTTATAGAGATGTTGAAAAGATGTCGCGAATTATGTATAATATTCGTGACATCTTGCAGGAGGTGGTTCTTTGGATAGTGGATATATGAAACAAATACGTAAACGAATTCTGGCTGCAGAAGACGGAACTACCTTTGCCACTTCCGATTTCGCTGATATTGCTGATTCGGCGACTGTGCGACAAAGTTTGAACCGTCTTGTACAGGCAGGAATATTGCAGCGCGTTCTTAGAGGGATTTTTGTAAAGCCGAAATTTTGTAGCACTCTCAATGAGTTTGTAGAAGTAAATCCAGATGCTGTAGCAAAAACTTTAGCTCGAACTTATCACTGGACAATTACACCATATGGAAACGCTGCTCTATACTTGTCTTGATTTTATATTTACATTACCAAGTATCAAACGAGCAGTATGTGATTAATTAAAAAAATTAGAAATTAATGTGGAGGCAGAAGTATGGGTGAATTGCTAAATGGAATATTTGAATGTCTCGATATAAATAGCAGTACCGGTTTAGCTACAGAAGACAGTTTGCAGAGCATGACCTCCTTTCAAAGACTATTTTATACACAAGTTCATGAAAAGATAGGAATTGACGCTGTATATTTTCTTCGTGATGAGAACGGGATTGCTAAAATTCCGCTTATTTATTTTTCTGCTATCCAAAAATATGATGCAAAACAAGTTGCAGAGTTACATCGCCTTTCTTGGAATCTTGGAGAGGCTCCGCTGCTATTTGTGGTGACTCCAGATGAGATTTTGATTTATAACAACTACGAAACACCACGAGTCGTTGAGAACGGAAACCTTGATCCTAACGCAGGGATAATTGAAACATTAAACTTGACTAATGGATTGGCTTCACAGCGACTTGCACTAAAGAAGTATCATCGCTCATTAATTGAAAGCGGAGAATATTGGCGGCAAAGCATGACTAGATTCGATGTTCAAAGCCGAGTTGATTCCACATTAATGTCAAATTTGAGAATAATGCGCAGAACGCTGATCAATCAAATCAGTAAAAGATGTGATACAAGTAAAGAAACGATCACGGGCGTAGTTCACGCCTTGCTCAATCGGTCAATTTTTATTAAATATCTGGAAGAACGAAAAGATTCAAACGGAGAAACAGTATTTCCGCAAGATTTTTATTGCAATTTTATGAAGTCAGCGAAACAGTATACCGATGTTCTAAACAGTAAAGAGGCAACTTATAACTTATTCAGAACACTTAAAGAGAAGTTTAATGGTGATACACTGCAAGTCTCAGAAATTGAAGCAGAGATTATTACTCAAGATGATTTGAATGAGCTACGCACATTTATTCTAGGTGATAGCGAATTAGAGAGCAAACAGCTCACATTATGGCCACTTTACAGTTTTGACATTATCCCCATTCAGTTAATCAGCAGTATTTATGAGCTGTTTTTTCATTTGTCAGAAGAAGATGATGAAAAGGGAACATATTATACACCTCTCCATCTTGTCAACTTGGTCATGGATGAAGTATATCCGTGGGAAGGCGAATATAAAGATACATCCTTTTTTGATCCATCATGCGGTTCGGGTGTTTTCTTAGTTGAGGCATATAGAAGACTTGTTTGCAGATGGATGTCCCAAAATGATGTTCATACAATCAACTGTGATCAACTGAATCTTCTCTTGAAAAACAGTATTTTCGGTGTAGATATTAATGAAGAAGCTATTCGAGTTGCCTCGTTTAGCCTTAGCTTAGCTATGTGTGATTTCCTCGATCCACGAAGCATTTGGGATAAGCTCTCATTTCCGCGCCTACTAGATAACAACTTGATTTCAAGTGATTTTTTCGATGAGGATAAATCTTTTAATAACAGAAGATATGATGTCATTATTGGTAATCCACCCTGGCAGAGTAACATTACTGGAAAAACGAAAGAGTACTTGAAAAAAGCAAATCGCGTCATAGGTGACAAGCAAATTGCACAGGCATTTTCTATCAAGTGTTCAGAGTTGTGCAAGCAAAACGGAATTATTTGTCTCCTTATGCCTAGCAAAGGATTGCTTTTTAATAGATCAGATAAAAGCAGGGCATATAGGGCAAACCTGTTTTCCGATAACAATGTCCTAGCGATTATTAATCTATCAGTGTATAGAAAATTCTTATTTGATCACGCTAGTGGGCCTGCTGCTGCCATTATCTATACTCCTAAAAAGGAAGATATCAATCAGCCTATAGTTTATTGTACGCCAAAGCCAATTTACACAATTGAAGATATTAGGAAGTTTTCTATTGATCCTACCGATATATGTAGAATACCCCGTGACATCATTGATGACGATAGGATATGGAAAATTGCAATGTGGGGAGCACCTAGAGATCTTGAATTAATAGGAAAAATGCAAAGTACTTTTGCACCTATGGCATCATTTATTGAAGAAAATCACATGACAACTGCCGAGGGGTTCAAAAGAGGAAACAGGAAACACCAATGTTGTGACTTCAAAGGTCTTCCAATGGTGGAAGCCAAATCCTTTAAACCATACTATGTTTCATCCGATGAACTTCCGAGAGTTGATTTCGATGATTTTGAGTGCATTGTTAAAAACGCCAGAGAAATTTTTGTAGCCCCACACTTGATAATTAAACAGAGTCATAAAAATGGAACATTTCTTTCAGAGGTGCTAGATTATGATGCTGTGTTTAACCATAGTCTTTTAGGAATACATGGTAATATAAATAAGCTTAAATACTTGAGTGTGGTAATTGGCTCGAAAGTTTTCTCATACTATCATATTCTTACAAATAGGAAATGGCTTGTAGAAAGAGATGAGTTAGAAGCAGGAGATATCTGGCAAACACCTATCCCCAGCCCGAACGAGGCAGAAATTAATGAAGCATGCGAAATATTTGATGAATTGGTGATTTCACCAACGAAAAATGGAAAAGCCGAACAATTTGTACGCCATATGTATCGACTAAGAGAATATGAGAGTTATCAAATAGACGATGTAATTGACTATGTATATGACTATTTCAAAAACAAGCAGCGTTCAGTATCCTTTGAACGGCCGAACCCCAATGCTTACAAACTGTATTATGATTCCCTTAGTGAGGTATTGACGAATACATTTGGAGCAAGTACAGGGTTAACTGGAGATCTATATTTTGGCGATGCTCCATTGTCTGTGCTTGTTTTAAATATTGGACAACAAAACGATAGGGGGCTAAATTTTGCAAAAAGCGATGATAGGTTGAATGAAATCCTCATGAGCTTGGACGGTGCAGTGGTCGATAACCAGAAAATGATATTCATTAGGCGAAATCTCCGAATTTACCAGCCGAATAGGATATTTATCATTAAGCCGTCTCAACGTAAATATTGGACCTATTCCGCTGCTTGCAGGGATGCAGATGAGATATTCGAAGATATTTCTAGGGCGTGGAGGTGATACAATGAGCAGTATAAGAAATATAACAGCATCAACAGCGGTTCCAGATGATTTAGCAAAGCGTCTTGGACCTTCTGGAGTCAACGAAATATTATTGATTCTATGGCAGGGTTATCACGACATAATTGCTGATACAAACATTACCATCACTGAAAATACTGAAGAAGATGATATTACGCAAGAATGGTATGGGAAAATTTCGTTGCGATGGACCGCTGAAAATAGAGCGACTATCCTACGAATAAACAGCATTGGACCGGTACATCAATATCAAGATTCCACATTAAAGAAAGAGCGTGGATACAAGCCCACGATTGATTTTTGCTTTCGTGATTGGAATACTTCAAACAGTTATTTTGGTGCAGAATGCAAAAATCTATACAATCACAAGAAAGATAAAATCAAAAGATATGTCGAAACAGGAGTTAAAAACTATACCTCGGGACGGTATGGTTCACAGTCATCAGAATCCTCGATTATAGGGTATGTGTTAAGTGGTAAGATTCCCGAAATTGTAGCCGAACTTATTTCTGAAATTGCAAAAATTGCGCCAGTAAATAATTTGTCTCGGGAGTTACGCTATGTGGAACCGCAATATTCCTCACAACATATGAGGAATCTTGATAATCAAGAAATAACACTACATCACTTGTTTTTTGATTTTTCGCATTAAGATACATATGTAACATTTGAAGAATATGGTTTCTGCTTATCATGTGCTACTTGTACATCCAAGCAAAAAAGCAGGAATCTCAAGCTATCAAATTCATGTTGGTAGTTTGGGATTTCTGCTTTGGCAGCTAATTTATTTTTTGTCGTGGGCTTGACATACGGGTGACGGAGATCATGTACACGGATTCTTTTTACCCCACTTTCCTTACAGCCACGATCCATCTCGTGGGAAAGATAATATTTCGTGACCGGGAAAATTCGGTCATCCGGTTGCAGGCTGTAATACTGTTTGAAAAAGTCCTGCATCTCGTTACATAAAAACTGGGGCATCTTTACAATCCGGTTGCTGTTCTTGGTCTTTGGGGTAGAGATCACATCCTCCCCCTCCAGGCGTTGATAAGACTTATTGATCCGCAGGGTTCTCTTCTCAAAATTGAAGTCCGAAGGAGAAAGGGCGAGAAGTTCGCCTTCACGGACTCCGCACCAGTAGAGCAGTTCAAATGCATAATAGGAAAGCGGTTTGTCCATCATTGCCTCGGAAAATTTTAGATACTCTTCTTTCGTCCAGAATTCCATTTCCTTACTTTCCTCTGCGCCCATTGTTCCTGCTTTCTGCGCCGGATTAGCTGCCAGATCATAGAATTTCATTGCATGGTTGAAAATAGCGCTCAGCTGACCGTGAATAGTCTTCAAATACGTTGGTGAAATCGGTTTTCCTGCCTTATTTTTCAGTTTCCGAATTGTGTTCTGCCAATCAATCACATCTTTTGCAGTAATCTCTGACACTTTTCTCTGTCCTAAATAAGGAATAATCTTACTCCAAATGATCGTTTCTTTTGTCAGCCAGGTACTTCTCTTCATACCTGGCTTTACATCGTCATATTGACACTTGCTCTTTTCTGGAGTTGGAACTGATTCTCCCATTCCATTGCCTCCCGCTTCGTTTTAAATCCACGCTTGCATTTCTGCTTGCGCTCTCCTGTCCAGTCCTGATACCTTGTCATAACATACCATGTATTATTGCTTTCATTCTTGTAAACTGCCATTCTTAGCCCCTCCCATCATATGATTTTGTTCCATAGAACTGCTGGTAAAAATACTTGCGGTCAACTCGACCGGGGATGGTCTGGCATCCCATCGCTTCCAGCTCCCTGTTCAGCCTTTTAATCAGCTTGTACGCATAGGATTCGGAAACTTCCAATGCCTCCATCACTTCATCCACTCTCATAAACATTTTTTCCATTGATAAGTCCTCCTTTGTTTTTACTATACATTTCTGTATTAGTTATATGTTACTATACTTTTTTGTATTGGTCAAGCATCCGTAAATAAAAATTCTATACTTTTTTGTATCAGTTCTCCTTGTCGGCACTATACTTTTATGCTATACTTTTTCTATCAACAACAGATAGGAGCGATAGTTATGGCGATTGGTGAAAGAATCCATCATTTCAGACTTCTGCATGGGTTCACGCAGAAGTATCTTGGACAGCAGCTTGGCTTCAGCGATATGCAGGCAGATGTCCGTATTGCACAGTATGAAAAAGGGGCACGCAGTCCAAAAGAAAAATATCTGAACGCATTGGCTGATATTTTTGAAATATCCCCTCATGCTCTTGCTGTCCCGGATATTGACAGTTACGTTGGACTGATGCATACTTTATTTACCTTAGAAGACCTTTACGGGCTTCACATTGATGAGATTGACGGAGAACTTTGTCTCCGGCTGGACAAGGCCAAGGGAACCACCTACCTTTCCATGTTCGATATGTTCCATGCGTGGCAGGAACAGGCAGAAAAACTCAAATCCGGTGAGATCACTCAGGAAGAATATGATCAGTGGCGTTACAACTATCCAAAAAACGCAAAATAAAAGCCGACGAAAAAAGGCCTTACCAAATTGATTTCACTCAATTCAGTAAGACCTTTTTTGTCGGT
>ERZ773133.2681-NODE-2681-length-15416-cov-3.167632_pt1 | contig 15416 bp, 5 predicted proteins | sample MGYA00580861_ERZ773133 | MGnify/ENA primary metagenome ERZ773133 (study PRJEB29015, sample SAMEA2737844) | human gut metagenome | biome: human gut; feature: human-associated habitat; material: faeces | place: China | collected 2012 ...
AGATGACCGGATAGAGAAAGCTATTCTTTATATACGAAAACATATATACGAGACTATAGACTTGACAACGTTAGCCGAAAACTCGTGTTTGTCAAAAGACCATTTCATTCGTCTGTTCAAGAAAGAAACAGGTGTTACTCCCTCTAAGTATATCAGTCAGAAGAAAATAGAGAAAGCACAGCTCATTCTGGTGACTGATGAGATGTCGGTGAAGAATGTGGCTTTTGCCCTTTCTTTCGATGATTATTCTTACTTTAACCGGCTCTTTAAAAAGACGACCGGACTGACACCACAGGAATACCGTAACTCTTATCATTGATAATCGGAGATTTAGAACAGTTTTCTTGTCTGAACCATATCCGGTCCGTGTCTGGCCCGTACCTGGTCCGTATCAAGTCCATGCGTATAGATACGGAGATGACACGGACTTGGTACGGTTCAGGTAATGAGATGGGGAAAAACAGAACAATAATCTTATATATACGTTCTCTTGTATTTTTCAAAGAGTATTACCGTACTTTTGCATATACTCTTTGGGTGAAATACCAAACTGCTCCTTGAAAGAGTTAGAGAAATGTGCCAGATTGTTAAAGCCGACGGAATAGGCAATATCGGATATATTCATCCTCTTATCTTGCAGGAGTTTGGCAGCTTGCTGTATGCGAATGTTCCGGATAAAGTCGCGGGTGCTGAGGTTGGTTAACGCCTTTAATTTGCGATACAAGTGTACACGGCTCAGTCCCACACTTTTGGCCAGCATCTCCACATCCAGTGTAGGCTCTGCCAGATTATCGTTGATGACTTTCATTATTTTCTCCATCAGGATTTCGTCCGCAGGTTTTATATTCAGCATTTCCAGTTTCTCTTCCTGTTGCTGCATACCACTGAATTTGTTTTTTAAGAGTTTCCGGTTGGATATCAGATTGGAAACTGTTTTCCTCAGTATTTCAACATTAAATGGCTTCACCATGTATGCATCGGCTCCGGTGTCTATACCTTCTGCATAATCTTCCGGTTTTCCTTTGGCTGTGAGTAGGATTACCGGTATGTGGTTGATATTTACGTTCTGTTTGATTTTCTTGCATAAGGTTATGCCATCCATTTCCGGCATCATGATATCACTGATTACCAGATCGGGAGTAGTGGAGAGAATAGTACTGAGAGCCTCTTTTCCATTATTGCAGGTGATTATTTTGTAGAGGTCCTTTAATTGTTCCATCAGATAGTCCTGAATATCTTTCTCATCTTCTACCACCAATATGTGGAAATTGGTTTTGGATTTGGTTTGCACGTTATCAGCAGGCATTTCTTTTGCTTCAAATTCCAGTTTCTCGTTGACGGGCAAAGTATGGGGGATATTTTCAAAATTTGCAGGATCCTCAAGCTCATTTGGTTTCAGATGAGAGGCTCCTAACGGTATGCGTATAATGAAGCGGCTTCCTTTGCAGTCTTTACGGTTCTCGGCGCTGATTGTGCCATGATGGAGTTGTACCAGTGAATGAGTCAGGTGCAGACCTATTCCGGTTCCCATATTATTATAGGTCGAACCGTTGTTTATCTGATAGAAACGATCGAAGATACGCTCTATTTTATCTTCTTCCAGTCCGATGCCCGTATCTTCTATTGTTATTTCAAAGTAATTCTTCAGTGGACCATCGGTGTTATCACTACCCTGTGCAAGTGTGATGGTAATTTCCCCATTGTCGGGAGTATACTTAAATGCGTTCGACAGCAGGTTCATAAGAATCTTGTCGAAGTTATTCAGATCTATCCATACTTTCAACAGAGGGTTTTCGTGAATAAAAGTCAGTTGGATGTTCTTCTGTTTGGTCATGTACTCAAATGTTAATATCAGGTCATTGATAAAGCCTACTATATCCGTTTCCCTGAACTTCATGAACATCTGTCCTTTGTCTATCTTCCGCATATCCATGAGCTGATTCACCAGTCGCAGGATGCGCTGTGAGTTACGGTAAATCATCAGGTAGGTTTTGTTTAGTTCGGGGATTCTGTTCTCCGATAGCAGTTTCTCAATAGGATTGATGATTAACGTCATAGGAGTACGTATCTCATGCGAGATGTTGATGAAAAACTGTAACTTGGCTTCGTTGATTTCTTCCTGATGCTTACGTTCGGTCAGTTCTTGGCGTTGGCGGATGCGGTTGAGTATATATCCGATGATGGCTAATGCAAGTAATATGAATAGTATGGAGTATATCAGGTATGCCCAGCTGGAGAGATACCAAGGTGGAGTGATAATGATATTTATAGTACGTATTTCTGATGTACTTCCATGTTCTGCGGCGGAAATTTGAAACGTATATTTGCCATGGGGTAGTTTATTGTAAGTAACGCGGTTATTGCCCGTTTCCGTACTTTGCCACTCTTCTCCTAATTCTTTTATTCTATATTGATACTTTATTTGTTGAGGATTGTCATATCTGAGGGTCGAAAACACGATACTGAACGTGTTGTCCTGATAGTTGAGACGGAAGACGTCTGCATCGATAACAGCGGTTGAAATGATTGGCTTGTTGCCGGACAGGGTATTTTTATTGATAGGCTGGCTGAATACCAGAAAATCAGTTATATAAACATTGTTCTGTTTCGGTTGCTCTATGATTTGTTCCGGCATAAAATAAGTAATTCCATCACTGCCACCGAAGTAAATTTTTCCGTCTTTATCTTGAAAAAAAGCCCCATGAGTAAATTCATTGCCTTGCAACCCATCTCCGATATAGTAATTGATAAACCGTTTACTTTTCTTTTCGAACTTGCTGATGCCATTATAAGTACTGACCCATATATTTTGCTGATAGTCTTCACAAATAGCGCAAATAATATTATTGGGAAGTCCGTCTTGAGTGGTATATCTTTGTACTACTTTTGTTTTTCTATCTATGCGGTATAGGCCGCTTGACATTCCTGCCCAGATGTTCCCTTCTTTGTCTTCAAGCAGACTATATCCGACGCTGCCGGGAATAGTCTGGTCGTTTTTATTGAAACTATCTCTTTGGGGGTCATAACAAGAGATCCCCTGATATCCTCCTATCCATATTAAGCCCTCACGGTCGCAAAGAAGTATATTCACCCAGTTGTTATTGAGTTTGTTCGATTGCTGGCTTACTCTTTCCGCACGGGGAACATTGTATTGCCGGAGTTTCTTCGTATCTAAATTATAAGTATAAAGTCCACTTCCCAAGGTGGCGATATAGAGATTGCGATAATCGTCTTCAATAATATTCATAATCTTTTCATGTAGAAGTTGGGGGATATAATTGCATTCACCCGTTTTTTTGTTGAGTATGGATAACCCTTTGGCATATGCTCCTAACCAAAGATTACCGTCTGAATCCTGGAAAATACTCGTGATTGTGTTTGAAACAGAGCCGGGAGTATCTCCGGGATGATAATGTTTTATCTGTTTATGGTCACTATTCAACTCAAAAACCCCCTCATTGTCCGTCCCTATCCATAAATGGTTGTCTGCATCTTTAAAGATAGACATAATACATCCTGTTCCTATCGGATTATTATGCAACAACTTGTGACCGATATATTCAAAACATTCTCTATGTGCGGGTAAGAAGACAATGCCTTTTTGAAATATACCTAACCATAGGTTTTTATCTCTGTCCTGCAATATACTGTGTACTTTCGCGGTATTCAGCTCGAATGGGGAGGCATTGATCGGATAGTTTTCAATTTGCTGTATTTTAGGATTATAGACTTTTACTCCTTCTCCATCTGTACCTATTAGAAGTTTGTTATCTATGAAAGCCAGTTTTTTTATCGACAGGTTTTGCTTGTTTCTATAAGGTATGGGTATGAACGTTTTTCTTTCTCCGTCATATAAACATAAGCCTTTAGTCAAAGTTCCGATAAACAGATTGCCATGATTATCTTCTTCAATGGCTGATATATTATTGTCCGGGATATCCGGATATCTGAAATGCCGTATTTCTCCGGATTCAGGATCATAGTAAACGAGTCCTTGTACTTCCGATGTAAACCATAATTTTTTCTGTTTGTCTTCAAAGATAGAACTAAAACCTGTAAGCTGGAGCTTTGAGTTGATCCCGTCAATGGGCTCCATGACTTTACCAGCAAGGTTCATGCGGAAAATCGTGTCACCGGTCGTCACTCCCCAGACTTCACCGTTATGTAATTCTATTATATTCGTAACATGCCGTGCTGCGTCTTTTTCTCCTTTTATCTTTATTAGTTCGAAGTCATCCGTCTCAGGATGATACAGCATGAGTCCTCCCAGACATCTTATCCATAAATTCTGATAGCTATCTTCAAATACTCCCCTTACATGATTGTTGAGCAAAGAAGTGGAATCATTGTCAATGTGCTTATAGTGTGTGAAGTGGGTACCATCAAATTTATTCAGCCCAAATTCGGTGGATACCCATATAAAGCCTCTTTGATCTTGGTACAATTGGTTGATGAGACTACTGCTAAGTTGTTCGTTAGCTGAGTAATAGGTTCCCGTTTGAGAAATACTCCTGGAAGGAATCATCAGAAACAGCATTGTGATGATGATACACTTGATTGTTTTCATGTCCATAGTATTATGATAAATGAGATATGCAGTACAAATTTACACAAAATTATTGATTTGCAAACATGTCACATTAATCAGAATTTGATGAAAGATACCCTTTTGGGTGGATGCCAGGAGGTATATATGTAACGTTGGTATAAGGTTTTGTTACATAGAGAAAAGTGATGTACTTTTCATATAATATTTGTGTAACCTCCTTACAGGCGTTTCTTTTCTTTATGATTTACTTTTGCCATATCTGAAACGGAATAACGTTTTACCTTAAATATTATATGATTGTTTAACTTTTAATTGTAATAAATATGAAAACATGAAAAAGAAACTATTCTCTTGTCTATCCAATTTAAATTAACAATTTGTATCACTAATTTAATTAATGGTTTTATGAAAAGCACTAATCTTTATTTTAGGCCCTTGGGGCTGTTATTCTTATTGTGCCTGATGCCATTGTGGGCATTCTCACAAAATATTACGGTAAAAGGCATTGTAAAAGATGCTATCGGTGAATCTGTTATCGGTGCCAGCGTCGTAGAAAAAGGGACTACAAATGGTATCATTACTGGTTTAGATGGCGATTTCACCTTACAGGTGCGGAAAGATGCCACTTTGGTTATTTCTTTCATAGGATATGTAACACAGGAAGTGAAAGCAAGTACTGCTCCTCTTAACATTACTCTTCAGGAAGACTCGAAAACACTCGAAGAAGTAGTCGTGATTGGTTATGGTACAGCAAAGCGTTCGGATGTGACAGGATCCATTGCTTCCATGCGTGGCGATGACCTTCGTACGGTACAAACGGGGAATATCTCATCTGCTTTACAAGGTCGCGTTGCCGGTGTTGAGATGTCACAAACCTCTTCCAGACCGGGTGCCTCCATGCAAATACGTGTACGCGGTACACGCTCGCTCAATGCTAGTAACGATCCGTTGGTAGTATTGGATGGTATTCCGTTTGCAGGTTCGTTGTCGGATATTAATCCGAATGATATCAAGAGCCTTGATATCCTGAAAGATGCTTCTTCTACGGCCATCTATGGTTCGCGTGGTGCCAATGGCGTGATTATGGTGACAACACATAAAGGCTATACCGAGCAGAAAGCACAGATAACCTATAATGGATATTTTGGCATTAAAAGTGCCCAGAAGTATCCGATGATGAACGGAGAAGAATTTGCCGCTCTTCGTAAAGCTGCCGGTAAATATAGTAATGGTATAGATGAGTCTGACGGCATGAATACCGACTGGCAGGACTTATTCTATCAGACAGGTATTACTTCCAGCCATGATGTTAGTGTTTCGGGTGGTGGTAAAGCCAATAACTATAGTTTCGGTCTGGGCTATTATCACGAAGAAGGTGTGGTACCTACACAACAGTACAACCGCCTTTCATTGCGTGGCTCCCTCGATCAGAAAGTAGGTAAATATATCAAAGTGGGTTTTGTTACTAATAATACTTATAATGTAACCGAAGGTGGAAACATAGGTTTGTATGGTACGCTGAGTTTGTCTCCGCTGGTTAATCCGAAGAATGAAGATGGTACTTGGAAGAGAACAGTCAAGATGGCTACTGACGAACAGTATATTTATCCTAAAGAAGTGCTCGAAGGGATAGAAGACTTATGGGTTCAGGAAGACAAAGCATTCGGTTCATATAATAACATATATGGAGAGGTGAAGATTCCTGGAATAGAAGGCTTGAAATATCGTGCTAATCTTGGTTTGAACTTCCGCATGAGTAATGGCGGTTCTTTCAAAGGACAGGGTATCAACGAGGTGAATCCCAATACCACGTCTTCAGCTTCCATCAGCAACTCACTGACCACTAACTGGACGATTGAAAACTTGGTGACTTATGATCGTACTTTTGCAGAAAAGCATCGGCTGAATGTGGTAGGTATGTATTCTGCTGAGCAAACTACTTTCAATAAGTCGGCAGTTTCAGCAAGAGACATTCCTGCCGGATATTTCCAATACTACAACCTGGGACATGCCAACGGTGAGATAACAGTCAATCCAAGTAACCAAGGTTATCAACAAAGCGGTCTGATGTCATGGATGGGACGTGCGATGTATTCCTATGACGATAAGTATATGGCAAGTGTCACGTTCCGTGCCGATGCTTCTTCCCGTCTGGCTCCGGGGCACAAATGGCATACATATCCTGCCGTATCTCTCGGTTGGAATATTGCTAAAGAAGGCTTCTGGAAGAACTTGCTTCCCATAATGGATCAGTTGAAATTACGTGTAGGATATGGAGAAACCTCCAATCAATCTGTTGACCCATATAAGACTCTCGGGCTTCTTTCCACCCGCCCGTATAACTTTGGTCCTGACACGTATGCAACCGGTTATTATGTATCAGAACTTCCCAATTCAAATCTGGGCTGGGAATACTCCAGTACTTATAATTTCGGTTTGGACTTCTCGTTCCTGAATCATCGCATTTATGGTACGTTCGAGTACTATATACAAGATACCAAGGATGTTTTGCTCAGCGTAAGTCTACCTTCTACGGCTGGTGTAGGTAGTTATATGGCGAATATTGGTGCTACGCAGAATAAGGGCTTTGAGCTTTCACTCAACGGCGTGGTACTGGATAATGTGAACGGTTGGAGCTGGGATGTAGGTGTCAACCTCTATAGCAATCGTAATAAGCTGAAATCATTGGCTTCGGGTGCCGAAAAGGACGAAAATAACTGGTGGTTCGTAGGACACCCCATCGATGTGATTTACGATTACGAGAAAATAGGTCTTTGGCAAGAGGATGAAAAAGAATTGATGAATATTCTGGAGCCGGGTGGAAATGCAGGTATGATTAAAGTGAAATATACCGGTGAATACGATGAGAATGGTAAACCAACCCGCAGTATCGGTCCTGATGACAGACAAATTATTTCACTGGAGCCTAAGTTCCAAGGTGGCTTCAATACCCGCGTAGCTTACAAAGACTTTGATTTAAGTATAGTAGGTGCATTCAAGAGTGGCGGTACGCTTATCAGTACGCTTTATTCGTCTACAGGTTATTTGAACATGCTGACAGGACGACGTGGCAATGTGAAAGTAGACTACTGGACACCTGAAAATACGGGAGCTAAGTATCCGAAACCGGGTGGAATAGAACAGAGTGATAATCCTAAATATGGTAGTACATTGGGTTATTTTGATGCATCTTACCTGAAAATACGAACCATTACGTTGGGCTACAACGTTCCTAAAAATTGGTTGAACCGCTTTGGCATAAGCAATCTTCGTGTCTACGCCACCGTACAGAATCCGTTTGTATTCTTCTCACCCTACTATGATGAGAGTGGCTGTGATCCCGAACCTAACTCGTATGGTAATGAAAACCAGGCTGTGACTACCAGTCTTAAATCGCGCTTGCTGGTTATTGGTACCAACTCGCCTTCAACGCGCAACTATCTGATTGGTCTTAATTTAACATTCTAACCCCTTAAAAAAGATATAGTATGAAAAAGTTATATACAAAATTCATCTTGGGTACGGCGCTTTTCTCGCTATTCCTCACAGGATGTTCCGATATATTGGACGAACAACCTCGCAGCAGCTATGACCCTACTTTCTTCAAGACCGAAACAGGTGTGATGGGTGGATTAACAGCCATGTATGCTCATTTGCGCCAGTTCTATGGACAGTATTACTATGCCGCATGTCAGATGCCGACTGATGAATACACTTTTGCATGGAGTGCCGACAATAATTTCAAAGACATCGACCTTACGGAAGGTGTAGGCAATTATGCTGCAAATACTGTGCGCTCGGATGCATTATGGAATGCAGCATTTCCTAACATCAATACTGCAAGTGGTGTGATAGAAAACGGTGCCGATGCAGGTGTATCGGATGCATTGATTGCCGAAGCCCGCTTCTTCCGTGCTTTCGATTATTTCCAGTTGGTGCAAACCTTTGGCGGAGTGCCTCTGGATTTGGGTTCAGGAGAATTAAAGTTCAACACTACTCCCGTACGTTATTCTGTGCGTAACACCGTTCCGGAAGTATATACAAAGGCCATTTTCCCCGACTTAAAACTGGCAGTGGAATTATTGCCCGAAACCGGACGTGTGACGGGTGGTGCAACCAAAACGCTGGCACGCCTCATGTTGGCAAAAGCATACCTCACCTATGGCTGGTGGCTCGAAAGCACCATTCCTACTTATCCCGAATGTCCGCGAACTGACCCTGACGGACACGATAAGGCATGGTACTTCCAACAAGCCTATAACTTGGCTGTGGAGGGTATAGAGAACCCTGGTCCGTTTAAATTGCTGGATTATTACTATGATGTACACGTTGGCTCCAACGACCGTAATGCCGAAGTATTACTTTATGCTGACCATACCGAAAGCAGTGAGTTCTATGATGGTCAAAGTCATTCTTATTTTAGTGGCGGTGCGCCGGGTAATCAGATTGTATGGTTTGCCACCTGGAATTATACACTCATCAGAAGTACACAGAAACTTTCTGATGGCACAACGAAAGCAGTTGAGTCCGTGCAACGTGAAGCTGCCCAGGCTTATGGTCGTCCGTGGAGCTGTATGGCCCCCCCGATTGGCGTGTTTCAGAAAACTTTTGCCGATAAGACCAATGACTCCCGTTACGATGGCACTTTTGTGACTACTTTCCGTGGAAACTGGACGAAAGGCAGCATCAGTGATAACACTCTGTACAATGCCAACGGACTGGCAGTGCATCCGGGTGATGCTATCCTGACCTTCCTTGATGAGGACCCTGCCAACGATAGTGATATCGACTACGACTCCGACGGAGCAAAAGCCAGTGCAGTAGCAGCAGGCGTGATGCTAGGGAGAAGCGATTATGTCATTGCTCCCAGCCATATCAGCCGTGGACGTTATCCGAACCTGTGGAAACTGGGTACATATCGCACAAACAATGGCGACGGACTTGGCGAGCCTAACGGTGGTATTACCCGTCCTGTTAATATTGCCTATTTCTCAGAACTGTTCTTTGTTGCAGCAGAAGCTGCTGTGAAAGGTGCTACAACAAAGGCTATCACCGGAACATATGCCAATGACGGAAGCGCAAGAGGCTTGATTAATATCATCCGTGCCCGTGCCGGTAAATGGCGTTGGGATAACAATGGCAACGTAGCTAAGGAGGAAGACAATAGTGCAACAATGGTCAGCCTTACACCGGCTACCGTAGACATTAACTATATCCTTGATGAACGTAGCCGTGAATATTATGGTGAAGGATTGCGTTGGTTCGATCTGGTTCGTACGGAAAAACTGGTGGAATATGCCACTACTTATGAGATTGGTAGCGGTACGAACGATGGTAGCCCCATTGGAACGATGAGCGTGCCCGGTAGTCACATCAAGCATACCTATACTCGTAACATTCAGTCGCACCATTACCTGCGTCCTATTCCTACGGGACAACTGAATGCTTTGGAAATGACTGCTGAAGAAAAGAAAGCTTATCAGAATCCGGGATATTAATCAGGTATTAGTTAATCATACTCCCCGTTGCGGGGAAACAGTGAAATGCCGCTTTCCATTAAAATGGGAAGCGGCATTTTTTTGAAGAGTTTCAGAAAAGCAGTGAATTGTTATATATAAGTTTTATAGCTGTTTTATTACTATATTTTGATTTTTTCATAAATTCTGTAATCGTTTGATTATCAGTAGAGAATAATGTTCCTGTAAAACGTGTCAATTAATATCGGATGAGGTAACGACTGATCTTTACATTCTTTATTTGTAAATAATATTATATCAATCATCAGAGACTTTGAATCTCTATGGTGTACTCTTCATTAATTCCTTCCACTTGCACATATACAGTCATCTTTCCTGTCTTTCGGGTAGATTGCACAACGGTCAGTGCCTTTCCGAAATAAGTCTTTAGTTCGTTGCTTGCAAATGACTTCTGACGGCGTAAATCTCCATTATCTATTCCCAGGAACTTGCCTTCTCCTTCAACTCTTACAGTTACTTTACGGTCATCTGTCTGCACTGGATTTCCTTTTGCATCTATCAGGCTGATAGCAATGTGCGACAGGTCTTGACCATCGGCCTTTATCTCTGTACGGTCGGGGCTGACGATAGCCCGGTCGGTATTTCCTGACGTTACCAGTTGATAATGTGCCACTTCTTTGTCTCCGTTATACCCTTTGGCTTCCAGCTTTCCCGGATTGTAGGGCAGATACCATACAATGGTATTGTTCGTGAAATTAGCTGTGTACTGTTTTCCCATTAGCTTGTCATCCAGATATAGTTCCACACTTTCGCAATTAGTGGTGGTGCGTATTTCCATCACCATACCCCTGTACGACTGGGGAAAGTTCCAGTGTGCAGCCATCTTGGGCCATTGCCACAAGTCTCTACCATGGTCTATGTCTAGCGATGGGTCTACTACGGCTATCCGTACCATTGGCTCGGGATTCCACATTGCACGGTGGTAGGCTGCTCGTGGCTTTTCGAACATGCAGATGTCGAACAAACCATTTGGCCAACCTTTACTGGGCCAACCGGCTTCTCCCAGATAGTCGACACCGGACCAGATGAAGCCTCCGGCCACAAAGGTGTTCTTTGCAACAATTTCCCAAGGATTCAAAGGGGTATAACTGCGGATTCTACCTTCTTCGCCTCTGAAGTAGGGCAGTTCTTCTGATATCAGAAAGATTCTTTCCGGATATTTCCGGTGGTCCGAGAGCATACGTGCTTCCAGATAATTGTAGCCAATGACATCAGTGATACCCGCGAAAGTATCCTGATGACCGTTTTGGGCGGCTAATGTGGCTGGGCGGCTAGGTTCAAGTTTATGGACGAAGTCTTGTAGCATTTTGGCTCGTTCCACACCGGTAGTGCTGCTGTCCCATGCCTCCTGCAACTCGTTGCCGATACTCCACAGGATGATGCTGGGATGGTTACGGTCCCGCAATATCATGTCTGTCATATCCTTCTGCCACCACTCGTCAAAGTATTTTTCATAATAGCCTGATTTCCATTTGTCGAATGCTTCGTCTATCACTACAAATCCTATGCGGTCGCACATATCGAGAAACTCGGGCGAAGGCTGGTTGTGGGCGCAGCGGATGGCATTGCAGCCATATTCTTTCAGAATTTCGAGGCGCCGTTCATAAGAACGGTCAGGCACAGCGGTCCCTAAGCTACCTGCATCCTGATGCAGGCACATGCCTTTTAGTTTAATGGGTTTATCGTTGAGGAAGAAACCTTTATCCTTGTCAAAAAGGAATGTTCTGACTCCGAATGTAGTGTTATAAACATCTGTCACTTTATTACCTGCTTTTACCGTAGTTTCCATTCGGTACAGGATTGGCTTTTCTATGCTCCAACGTTCGGGATTGGCTAATGTAAAGTTCTGTGTCAGGTCTGCTGTAGTTCCAGCGTTGATTGCAATTTTGGAACTACTGCTTTTTGCCACTTGCTTTCCTGCCGCATCAAATACCTTTTGTTGCACGCTGACTGTTTGTTCTTTATCTGTTTTATTGGAAATGGTGGTCACGATGTTCAGGTTTGCTTTTTCATTGCTTACTTCAGGTGTTGTGATGTAAGTGCCATAGGTTGCTACGTGAACGGGGTTTAAGGATTGAAGCCAAACATGGCGGTAGATTCCGGCTCCGGAGTACCAGCGTGGTCTGCCCCCCGTCGTATTCACCCGTACGGCAATGGTGTTTTCCTTATCATAGCGGATATAAGGTGTCATGTCATATTCAATGCTGCAAAAGCCATAAGGGCGGAAACCCAGATGCTGCCCATTGATATAGACGTCACTTTGCTGGAATATACCGTCGAAAAGAATGGATATACAGCGTCCTTTGTAAGAAGAAGGAAGTTTGAATGTTTTGCGATACCAGCCGATACCTTCCGGAAGGTATGCTGCCGAACCTCCTGCCTCTCTAGTGAATTCTTGTTTGATATTCCAGTCATGTGGTAACTGAATGTCTTCCCAATGGGTATCTGCATATCTCGGCTCTGCATATTGGGCATCGTCACTTAGGGAGAATTTCCAGTCAAAGTCAAAACACTCTTTGATATGTGTCTGTTTTTGGGAGAAAGCGTGGATTGCCCAGACAAGCAAAGCCAGCATTAATAGTTCTTTCTTCATGGTCTTTGTTATTGATTTATGATTATTACTTCAGCTGGACAAAAATAACGATTTTACGGGAGGAGGCTTTGCAATCATGTTTCCTTGTTATTTCTTCTGGTTACAATTCAGGAAAGATTGGTTACATAAACTTATCACAGTATTACATTGGGGTGATTGTTCTGTGCAGAACGCTGTATAGAGGCTATTCAGGAGGAGTGTATAAAAAAGCTGGGGCTTATCAAATAAGCCCCAGCTTTTGAATTATTTGCGTACCGAGAATTTATAGATGCATTGGCTCTGATATTTCTCTTCCGGCCGTAACACAGCCGACGGCCACTCCGCTTTGTTAGGAGTGTCGGGATAGTGTTGCGTTTCCAGGCAAACGGCCGTACGGAAATTGTAGACAATCCCCTTCTTGCCGGTCAATGTGCCGTCAAGGAAGTTGCCACAATAAACCTGTATACCGGGCTCGTTGGTGTAAACATCCAGAACAATGCCTGTAGCGGGCGATTCGAGTGTGGCACATACTTTATTTATGTCTCCTTGAGTATTCAGCACCCAGTTGTGGTCGATGCCATTTCCGTTCTTCAACTGTGCGAAGTCTTGGTTGATGTTGGCACCTATGGCAGTAGGTTGTCTGAAATCCATGGGAGTACCTTCAACGCTTGCTATTTCACCAGTCGTCATGAAGGTGCTGTCCACCGGAGTATAATGGTCGGCGTTCAGGGTCAGCAGATAACTTGAATTATCCTTTGAAGGATTGCCATCCAGGTTGAAGTAAGAGTGGTTGGTCATATTGACAATGGTCGGTTTGTCCGTTTCCGCTTCATATTGTATGTCAATGGCGTTGTCATCCGTCAGTTTCATGGTGACGGTGCATTGAAAATTACCCGGGAAACCTTCTTCTCCATCTTTTGCCAAATAAGTCAGTTGCACTTCTTGATTGCTCTTCTGAACGGCATTGAAGATGCGGTACTGGAAACCTTTCGGACCACCGTGCAGGCAGTGTCCGTAATTGTTCTGCGGCAATTGATATTCCACTCCGTCCAATGTGAAACGCCCCTGGTTGATACGGTTGGCGTATCGCCCGATGCTTGCTCCGAAGTCAGACGGATACTTGATGTAATCCTGTATGGAATCAAAACCTAATACGACATCTTTCATAATACCGTCCTTATCAGGCACCATAACCGACACGATACGTCCGCCGAAATTGGTGATGCACACTTCCATCTTGTTTTTGTTTGTCAGGACAAACAAATCGGTCTTTTCACCATTGACTTCTGTCTGAAAATTGCTTCTCTTTAATCCGGATGCGGTTAAGTCTTCTTTCATATTTACGGTACATCCAACCATCAGGGCTGTGCATACCAAAAGAATCAGTTTATTCATATTGCTTTTAATTAGATTGTTTCTCATAACGGAAGAAATCAACATCCACATATCCGCCGGCAGTTTGGGTGGCATAATTGAATATGGCGAACTTATTACCCGTGAAGTGTGCCATGCTGAATATCATGTGGAACTTATCTCCCAATTGAGTCCAGTTACTATCGTCCAAACTATAAGAGAACACGGCATGGTCTGTAGTAAAGTCGCAGTCCATTTTCAGATATACGATATCCTGATTCAGTTCTTTGCGAGCTTTCTCTACATTGCGGTCGGTCATCACTAAATACTTTTTACCATTCTCCTTAATGACGGAAATAGTTCCCGGCTCTGAGCAGAAGGCTGCCAGACCAGTATGGTCACCATCATTCATATATGTAAGGTCAAGAGAGATGACACCGCTGCACTTCGGACCTTCCGTGCGTTGCGTCAGTGTGTTGCGTGCTTCAAAGATGTCCTTCACTACCTTTCCGGTCTTCAGGCGGAGGTATCCCGGACGTTCGGTAAGTGTCCAGAGTGAATTATCCGGATTGTGGTTCCATTGCCAGGTCAGACCCAGTTTGGGAGACTTGTCAAAGTCATCGCTCACCACGAGTTCCGTCTTTTCATCATAACCTTGTACAGGTGTTTTCATTACCGGAGGCACTTTGCCGTTTTCATCGCCCAGTATCGGCCAACCATCCTCCCAACGGCAAGGCATCAATACCGGTACACGACCCACAGCCTCATGATCCTGAAACAACATAGCATACCATTCACCCTTCTCTGTGTCGATGAAGCAACCTTGTGCCACACCGTGGTTGGCATATCCAAGGTCGTCCGAGAGAATTGTTTTCATGTCGTAAGGCCCCGCCACTTTATCAGAGCGGAAGCAAAGCTGTGTGCGTATGCCACCTTCCGGCCACCAGATCAGGGTGAGATAATACTTACCGTCGAACTTATAAAAGTGCGTGCCTTCCAGCAAACCTTTCGGCTCACCGGGGATGACTTCTACCTGTAAGCCGTCGGGATTGATGCCGGACAGATCTTTGTTGAATTCAATAATGCGGATATGGCGTGCACCATAAGCCAGGTAGATTTTCCCGTCGTCATCGAACAGCATGGAGGCATCGTGCAGGTATTCGTCGATTACTAACTTCTGTTCCCACGTTCCTGCCGGGTCTTTTGCCGTATAGATATAGGACTTGTTGCCAGTGCCGAAGAATACATAGAAGAGCCCGTCGTGATAGCGTAAAGAAGCTGCCCACTGTCCGCGGCTATAGATGTTGCCGCCTTCCAGATCGTTGTAGGGGCTTTCTTTGATTTCATCGAACACGTAACTGATGATTTTCCAGTTCACCATGTCCTTGGAGTGCATGATGGGGGC
>ERZ773133.2713-NODE-2713-length-15286-cov-2.633773_pt1 | contig 15286 bp, 14 predicted proteins | sample MGYA00580861_ERZ773133 | MGnify/ENA primary metagenome ERZ773133 (study PRJEB29015, sample SAMEA2737844) | human gut metagenome | biome: human gut; feature: human-associated habitat; material: faeces | place: China | collected 2012 ...
CCCTTGTCCACAAACTGGTTGAAGAAATTCATCTCCTCCGGAGCATTCTCCAGCACGTAGCTGATGACATATTTCAGCATAGCCTCGGCTACTTCCATATTGTCTTCCAGATCCGCAAAGGCCATCTCCGGCTCAATCATCCAGAACTCAGCCGCATGGCGGGTGGTATTGGAATTCTCCGCGCGGAAGGTCGGTCCAAAGGTATAGATATCACGGAACGCCATAGCGTAGGTCTCGCCGTTCAGCTGTCCGCTTACGGTCAGATTCGTCTCTTTTCCGAAGAAGTCCTGACTGTAATCGATCTGTCCCTCTTCGGTCTTCGGTACATTGTTCAGATCCAGCGTGGTCACCTGGAACATCTCGCCTGCGCCCTCGCAGTCGCTTCCGGTAATCAGCGGCGTATGTACGTATACGAAGCCTCTCTCCTGGAAGAACTGGTGAATCGCGTAGGCAATCAGGGAGCGAACCCGGAATACAGCCTGAAAGGTATTGGTTCTGGCGCGCAGATGGGGAATGGTTCTCAGATACTCGAAGGAGTGGCGCTTCTTCTGCAGCGGATAATCCGGCGCGGAATCGCCCTCTACCACAACCTCTTCTGCCTGAATCTCGAAGGGCTGCTTTGCCTCCGGTGTAGCAACCAGAGTTCCCTTTACAATCACAGCTGCGCCCACGTTCAGCTTGGAAACCTCTTTAAAATTCTCCATGTTATCATGGTATACGATCTGCAGTGTCTGGAAGCAGCTTCCGTCTCCCATAACCAGGAAGCCGAAGGCCTTGGAGCCACGGTTACTGCGGAGCCAGCCTGCTACTGTGATTTCCTTATCCAGATAGCTTTCGGTGTTGCGATATAATTCTTTTACAGTAATGCACTTCATTGTTTTATCCCTGCCCTTTTCTTTCTCTTGCTTCCGGCGCTTTTCCCGCGCGCCGATTCAGTCTACAGTATAGCGCATTTTGGACGGGTCTGCAAGACGGGAATCACAAAGAATCTCACCGTCAGACCAGGTTTTCCCATAAAATTGCCCTGCAAATCCATCTCGATCTGCAGGGCATTGCTTTTTGCTTTCTTTTCAGGCTTAACGAGTGGTCTGGTTTGTGGTGCCGTTATTGGTGTTCGTTGTCCCATTCGTCATATCGTCCACCACATTTTCTGTGCCGTCTACCACGTCATCCACGCCGTTCATGATGCCATCGCCTACATCCTCGACTGCGTCGCCTGCGCCGTCTACGGCGTCGTCTACGATGTTGCCGTCATTGACGGTTCCATTGTTCACGGTGCCGTCGGTGGTGGCTCCGTTATTGGTAGTTCCGTTGTTTTCGGTGTTCGGCTTGTTGGTTCCGCCGTTGTTGTCGGAATTGCCACAGGCGCTTACGCCCAGGACCAGTACAAGCAGCAACAGTCCTGCTGTGTATTTTCTGAACTTCTTCATAATATAGAATCTCCTTTCTGCCGTCGCTGGACGGTATCCGTTTCTATCCACATTATGAGCGGTTCCTGATTTTTTTATACACAGGGAAATGTTATTTTTCCACTTTGTTCTATTAAAAAAAGCAATGCAATCTTTTTACAGACTGCATTGCTTTTTGGGTTTTAGCTTTTTTTCTGGAATTCGGTGCGGCATTTGGGACAGGTTACGATAATTTTTCCTTTGCCCCTGGGGACGCGGATTTTCTGACGGCAGTTTGGACATTTGTAGATGTGGTGGGTTTTGCGGTCAGTTAAATTGCGCTTCCAGTTATTTACTTTGTATTTTACCCGATTTTGCCAGGTCAGGAATTTCTGATTCTCGGCGTAGCGGCGGTTGTAGTCGCGGGAGAACATGCGGTAGTAGCAGTAGACTAATATCGCCATGACCAGGTAGACGATGATGTTGCTGCGGACAAACAGGTTCAGAATAATCAGAACCAGGCCGATGGTAGTCAGAAACCGGGACAGCTGATCGGCGCCGTAGCGGCCTTGCATAAAATGTTGAAATTTTTCTCGCATAAAAGCTCCTTTTAAGACGGACGCTCTGCGAGGTTCAAAAATCGTGTGTGCGAACCCCACAGAGCTGGTTTTCGAGATTAAGGTTATGAGAGTTCAAAGGCTCCGGTATAGAGCTGATAATATTTGCCCTTCTGGGCAATCAGTTCCTCGTGATTGCCCCGCTCGATGATGCGTCCCTGCTCCAGGACCATGATCACGTCGGAGTTCTGGACGGTGGAGAGGCGGTGGGCAATGACAAATACCGTACGGCCCTGCATCAGGCTGTCCATGCCTCGCTGGACGATTGCTTCGGTTCGGGTGTCGATGCTCGACGTCGCCTCATCCAGGATCAGGACGGGCGGGTCGGCAATGGCTGCACGGGCGATGGTCAGAAGCTGACGCTGTCCCTGGGACAGGTTGCCGCCGTCTCCGGTGAGCATGGTATCATAGCCCTGGGGCAGGTGCCTGATAAAGCTGTCTGCGCCTGCCAGCATGGCTGCGCCCTTGACCTCGCTGTCGGTGGCGTCCAGCTTGCCGTACCGGATATTGTCGGCTACGGTGCCGGTAAACAGGTGGCTGTCCTGAAGTACCATACCCAGGGAACGGCGCAGATCCTGCTTCTTAATCTTATTGATGTTGATACCGTCGTAACGGATCTTTCCGTCCTGAATATCGTAAAACCGGTTGATCAGGTTGGTAATGGTCGTTTTTCCGGCTCCGGTAGCGCCTACGAAGGCCACCTTCTGTCCGGGCTTCGCGTAGAGCTTAATGTCGTGAAGTACGGTTTTTTCCGGTGTATAACCAAAGTCTACCCCGTCCATGACTACGTCGCCCTTCAGCTCCGTGTATGTGATGGTACCGTCATGATGGGGATGCTTCCAGGCCCAGATACCGGTACGCTCCGGCACCTCCACCAGCTTGTCACCCTCATAGCGGGCATTGACCAGGGTTACGTAACCGCCGTCCTGCTCAGAGGGCTCATCCATCAGGTTGAAGATTCGCTCCGCGCCTGCCAGGGCCATAATGATAGAGTTGAACTGCTGGGCAATCTGCGCAATCGGCTGATTGAAACTTCTTGTCAGCTGCAGGAAGGAGGCAAGACCGCCCAGGGTCAGGCCGCCGATCCCGCCGATGGCCAGCAGAGATCCTACAATGGTGGTCAGCACATAATTGATATTTCCAATATTTCCCATTACCGGCATCAGCACGTTCGCATAGACGTTCGCGTTGCTGGCACTGTCAAAGAGCTTGTCGTTCAGCTCCTTGAATTTTGCCTTGGCTTCTTCCTCATGGCAGAAGACCTTTACCACCTTCTGGCCGTCCATCATTTCCTCAATGTAGCCGTTGACTTTACCCAGATCCTGCTGCTGCGCCATAAAGTACCGGCCGGACTGGCCGCCGATTTTCTTGATGACATTTGTCATGACGAATACCATGGCAACGATCATTAGGGTCAGAATCGGGCTTAAGTATACCATGGACGCGAAGACGCTGACGATGGTAATGGCGGAGGACAGCAGCTGCGGGATACTCTGGCTGATCATCTGCCGCAGGGTATCTGTATCATTGGTGTAGATACTCATCAGGTCTCCGTGGGTATGGGTGTCAAAATACGGAATCGCCAGGGTCTCCATGTGGTCGAACAGGCCGTCCCTTACTTTTTTCAGGCTGCCCTCGGAAATGTAAATCATCAGGCGGTTGTACAGATAGTTGGAGACCACGCCCACCAGATAAATCACCGCCATGGTGGCCAGCGCCTTCAAAAGCGGTGTGAAATCCGGCGCGGAGCTTCCCACCAGGGGTGTAATGTAGTCATCGATCAGAGACTGCAGGAATAAGCTGCCGTATACGTTGGCCAGTACTCCGACTACGATACCGATGATAACCAGTACGCACTGAATCGGATAGCCCTTTACGATGATGGCGAAGATTCGCTTCAGCGTCTTCATGGGGTTTTTCGCCTTGGGGCCTTTTCTCATTCCTCTGGGTCCTCCGGGACCTCCCGGTCTTTTGCTGTTGCTCATTCTGCGTCACCTCCTTCGCTGTCTGTGGGCTTCTGCTGGGATTCGTATACTTCCCGGTAAATTGCGTTATTTTTCAATAATTCCGCATGGGTTCCGACGCCGCTCACCGCGCCGTCATCCAGCACGATAATCTTATCCGAATCCTGTACGGAAGAGATACGCTGGGCAATGATGATCTTGGTGGTATCGGGAATCTCCTCCCGGAAGGCCTTCCGGATCATGGCGTCCGTATGGGTATCCACCGCGCTGGTGGAATCGTCCAGAATCAGGATTCTCGGCTTCTTCAACAGGGCTCTGGCGATACAGAGACGCTGCTTCTGTCCGCCGGACACATTGCTGCCGCCCTGCTCAATCCAGGTGTCATACTGCTCCGGGAAGCGCTGGATAAATTCATCGGCACAGGCCAGCTTACAGACGCGGATCAGCTCCTCATCGCTTGCGTCCTTATCGCCCCAGCGCAGGTTTTCCTTGATGGTGCCGGAAAACAGCACGTTCTTCTGAAGCACCATGGACACCTGATTCCGGAGGGAATCCAGGTCGTAATCCCGGACGTCGATGCCGCCTACCCGGACGCTTCCTCCTGTTACGTCATACAATCTGGGGATCAGCTGTACCAGCGTAGACTTGGCGCTTCCGGTGCCGCCCAGGATCCCTACAGTCTCGCCGGATTTGATTTCCAGATTGATATGATCCAGATTCAGATTACCCTCGTCGTTCCGATAGCTGAAGGATACGTTGTCAAAGGTAATGGAGCCATCGGGAACCTCTGTGACAGCCTGCTCCTTATTGGTCAGGCTGCTCTTTTCATTTAAGACCTCGCAGATACGCTCTGCGGAGGATTTGGCCATGGTCAGCATAACAGCTACCATAGCGATGAACATCAGGCTCATCATGATATTCATGGTATAGGTAAAGAGGCTCATCAGCTGGCCGGTGGTCATATTGCCCGCTACGATGGTTCTGGCACCCAGCCAGGACACCGCGATGATACAGGCGTAAACCGTAAACTGCATGGTGGGCATCATGCTGACCATCAGCTTCTGGGCCCGAACCGCGCAGCGATATACGGCCTCGGAGGCCTTGCCAAACTTCTGCTTCTCATGCTCCTCACGCACGTATGCCTTGACTACCCGGATACCGGTCAGATTTTCCTGGATATCCGCGTTCAGGGCGTCGTATTTATCGAACATTTCACGGAAATATTTTCCTACGCGTCCCATCAGGAAGGCAATGACGATTCCTAAGAATACCAGCGCCACCAGATATACACAGGACAGTCTGGCATTGATGATAAAGGTCATAGTCATGGCCGTGACCAGCATAACCGGCGCACGCATCAGCATACGCATCATCATCTGGAACGCGTTCTGTACGTTGGTTACATCGGTGGTCAGACGTGTAACCAGTCCCGCGGTAGAAAAATGATCGATATTGGAGAAGGAAAATTCCTGGATATGATTGTACATTCCCTCTCTTACATTTTTCGCAAAGCCGGTAGACGCGATGGCCGCCTGCTTCGCTGCAAAAGCTCCGCAGAACAGGGACGCAAAGGATACCAGAAGCATCACCAGTCCCATCGTGATTACATATTTCATGTTGCCTGTCTCAAGTCCGTTGTCGATGATAGCCGCCATCAGAAGCGGAATGATCATCTCAAAGATAACCTCGAAGACAATAAAAATCGGCGCTGAGATGGCCGTCTTTTTGTACTCGCCTATATAGGCCTTTAATGTCTTCAGCATGTGTGCCCTCCTTGTGTGATTCTTTCTCTATGCTGCTCTAACTGTTCTTCTGTTCCATCATTTTCCGTCATAGTCGCCAGGATCCGGTCCAGAAGCTCCAGAAGCTTTGCCTGCTCCTCGTCCGTCATACAGGCGTAGATTCGTTCGTCCAGATTTCTGGCTCCCTCTCCCATATCCTCCATGACCTGATTGCCTTTTTCCGTCACTTCTATAATCCGGTATCTGCCGTCAGCCGGATTGCGCCGCCTGGCGATATAGCCTTTTTCCTCCAACCGGTTCAGGATGCCGGTCACCGTCGGGTTTTTCAGCTGGAACCAGTACTCGATCTCCCGCTGATGAATTTCCTTGTCCGGATTGCATTTCAGATAGCAGAGTATTTCCATCTGCATGCCGGTCAGGTTGTATTTCAGAAGATTTTTATCCCACAGCTCGCGGAACTTGTTGTTGATAATCCGAATCCGCTTGCTGATTGGGCTGGGCTCCCTCCTCATTGGTTGATCCTCCTTCTTCGTTTTTGCAAAATATAAATAGGACGCTATATAGTGCCCTATATAGTATCCTATATATTATTACGATTGTTATGGATTGTCAACAAAATAAATCTTAAAAATGTGTGAACAGTTATAAATTTCTTATGCTTTTTTAGAGTCCAATATTTTTACAGCAAGAACGGAAGGACAGTCGAAATCATTGCTATCCAGTCTATTCCACTGCCTTCTGAAATACTCAAAAAACAAACAGGGATAAACGGCAATGATACCAAACTTATAAATGCATAACCGGCTTTGTCTACATCATCGCCTTTTTCATTCATCAGCGCTATATAAACACCGGGGCTCATACTACTCAGACATGCTGCCACTGCAACAGCCAGTCTTTTACATATTTTTTTCCTCTATAAACCTGTAATTTTTCCCGCCAAAATCGTTCAAATCCCTTGCAAGATATTGTACCGCTTTCTCTATATCACGCTTGCGTAATGCCTGTATAATCATTGCATGATTTCGTGTATCCAGTTCCAGTTCCGGCTCATATTGCTCCCAGCAAAATCTCGTATATGCGCGTTTTAATCTGTCCATACACCTTTTCAATTCTTCCATCGCAAAATTATTTCTTCCAAATCCAATCAGCTTCAGATGGAATTCCGTGTTTAAGCTCCAATGCTCCCACATTGTATTTTCTTTTTTTTTGCACTGCTTATCTATATCTTCCAGAATAGAAAAATGAACTTCCGTCAGATCTGAATACTGTTTGCGAAGAATTCCCGCCTCCAGAAGATAGCGGAATTCTATCATTTCACGCACATCATCCATTGTAATTTTTACCACTTCATATCCATATCTCGGAATATTGCGCAACACATTGTCTTTGCACAGCTCTAAAAGCGCTTCCCTGACTGGCGATTTACTACACTCATACTTTTCAACCAGTACCTTTTCATTTAAAATATCTCCAGGTTTATATTCCAATGAAAACATATCTTCCAGTATTGCATTATAGATAGTATCCTTCAAGCTCTTTTCGTTTTTCATAATTTCCTCCTTTATTGTTTTGCCATTCCCGCATCTCCTTTCATTCTGCTTTGGCTCTTATATTCCCCCGTTATATCTTATTTTTCAAATTGAACCTGATTCAACATAATTTTCAGGATCTGGTGATCTGTTTCTTTCATTCCCACTCTGCCCACATATCCGACACTTTGTATCGTTTCTTCTACCGTATCCTGTATAATTCCCTCCCCTTCATGGAACGTACGTCCCTTCATACTCAGGCTATGCGCTAAAATCGCCGCATCTACTGCAGAGGCAATTTTAGCAGCGCAGGATGCTTTTGCTCCATCACATACAATGCCCCCGACGTTCGCAACCGTATTTATAATAGTTCTTGATACTGCTTCATAAGAACCCTCCATCATATAGGTAATTGCCGCTCCCGCGCCGCTGGCTGCAATGACTGCGCCGCAAAACGCGGATAAGCTTCCTATGTAGTGCTTCTGATGAATTGCAACCAGATTACTTACAATCAATGCTCTGTATAATTCTTCTCTTGACTTTCCAAGATACTCTGCGTATACAATGACTGGCAGACTTACTGTCATTCCCTGATTACCGCTTCCAGAATTAATCACCACTGGCAGAGAACAGCCTCCCATTCTGGCATCAGATCCTGCAGCTGCATAGGCACAGGCTCTGGTCCGTACACTTGAATCCGCTTTTTCCATTAAGGTTCTTCCTACTTCAGCACCGTAAGGATTCTTCATTCCCTCATTGGAAACAGCCTGATTCATCTCTATCTGTCTGTTCAAAAGATCCTTCAATTTATCTGTCTCTACTGTATTTGCAAACTCTAAAATATCACGAATCGTTAGCTTTGAATAATCTTCCTTGCTGTTCTCAGCTGCCATATCTATCTGATATATTACTTTTTCATCTTTTACAATCTCTGTAATTAATGTATGCCGGTTGACTATTTTTACTTTTGCCGAATGATTTTTTGCATATACTTCAGCTACAATATATAAGTTCTCCACATCCTTCTGAAGCCTGCATTCAATGAAATCTGTTTTTAACAGCTCCCCTGTCTTTTTTATGTCTTCCTCTGTGATATCCTCTAAAACCTCTAACTCTCTGTCTGCATTTCCGCCTACTGCCCCAAGTACACAGGCTGCGTCTACTCCACGCATTCCGCCTGAATTCGGTACCGTTACTGCTTTTACATTTTTTATTACATTACCGCTGCAATACACAATCATTTTTTCCGGGAACTGTCCCAGTACTTTGCAGGCCTTTGCCGCTGCATAAGCAAGCGCAATAGGTTCTGTACATCCCAATGCAGGCACCAGTTCTCTCTGCAGTATACGTATGTAGCTCTCCTCCAGTTCTTTTTTTAACATATTCTTCCCTCCCTGATATTATCAGTAGTATTATTAATGGCATATTATCATTCCGTCTACAGTTTGTCAATCAGCAATTTGACATAAAAAACACCCCCGGGCATTCACTGCCCAGCTAACAAAAACATCGGCTGCTTTCTTGCTGCCTCTCTTCTTTCGGAACTGAAATTCCTATGATCTGGTAAATTTCATGCGTGACTTCAGGGGGAGCGTTGACAATGACGATGGAACCTATATCAATATGTGTGAACTTATGTTATACTGTCCTTATCTTACTTTAGAAAATCGGGGGGGGGATTTTACTATGGAATTTTTAGAATTGCTGCACCTCATTCTGGAAAATATCGTGGACGGAGCGATTCTGCTCTTTGAATTTATTGGCGTGGGCATTATCATTTTCTCAGGCCTGCGGGGCTTCTGGAGTTACCTGCACCGCTCTCCGGAGACAAAGCTGACCCTGGCCCGGGGGCTGGCCATGGGTCTGGAATTTAAGCTGGGAAGCGAGATCCTGCGAACCGTAGTGGTCCGGGACTGGAAGGAAATCGGAACGGTGGCAGGAATTATTGCGCTCAGGGCTGCGCTAACGTTCTTGATTCACTGGGAGATTAAGGAAGAGGAAAAGGAAGCTTAAAGAATAAGAAATAAAAAGATGCTTCAGAGCCTACACAAATTTCTTTGGAGACTATGAGAAAATCTCTGCAAATTAGATTCTTCTATATAATGAGGGTGAGAAGCTTACAAAATCAATAAGGTCGGCATTGGATTTAGAGCTCCCCCCATACCGACTTTGTTGATAATATTCTCCATCCATGGTAGTGATTGTGCCTGTCAGCAATGTAATTTCATAATATCCTTTAAAGCTGTTTGAGTAATACTTCTTTTCATCTGTCTTACAAATCTTTATTTCAATGATTCCACTCCATTACATATTCTTTTTCGCCAGTGAATTCATCCAGTTGTTCACGCTGAATCGTGAACCCTTCTCTTTGGTAGAAAGACATTGCCCTGACATTTTTCTGATATACGTTTAACTGTAATCTGCCTTTTTTATCCTTGATATAATCCAGCAACGCTTTGCCTATCCCTTGGGACTGCATTTTACCGGAAACAAAAATACCTTCTATATATTCATCTTGTACACCTACAAAGCCATGAATTATGTTATTCTCTTCATACACATAAACTTCTGCCTGTGGCAGCATTTTCCTTACTGCTTCATAATTACCGGTCCAGTATTGTTCAGAAATAAAATTATGTGCTTCCAGATTCGTCTTTAACCATAGGTCAACAACCTTATTTATATCTACATTCTGCAGCTTTCTAATCACAACAATTATTCTCCATCAAATCTGATTCTGGTACAATTATTCATTTCATTTGCCCGATTCTGCTGTACAGACGCCTGCACAGTTCAGAACTAACAACGAATACCTCTACAAAACGGAATTTAAACCTTAACATTCGGGTTCATGTATCTACCATTCGAACAGAATAGTAAGCATCTATTTTTCGACCCTGAATTGCCTTCTTTGCTATTGCGCCAGCTGCGCCGGGCATTGTTCCATAGGTAGCAATATAGTACAGATATTCTGTTTGAAAGGAAGCTTTTTTAAGAAATTCCTTTACAATACTCGGCAACCCCCAATCATAAGTGGGCGAGATGATTCCGATTGTTTCATCGGAAAATGCGTACTGGTCATTCTGAACACAATCTGTAATAGAAATTATTTCCTGTTCCACGGACTGTACAAGCCGAGTTGCAACGTATTTACAGTTCCCTGTCGCAGAAAATCTACGCACCTCCATTGCGCTTTTTCCCAGGATATCCGACAATACTTCCTTCCGGAGGCATTTCTGAATGCTGAAATCAGTCGCCTCCTCCAATGACCAGCCATCGCTCATATACCGCCGAATCTCTCCGATAAAATATGCATACTCTGCCAGTCTGTGGCATTTACGCATCAGTTCCCGGTTCCGGCCTGCATTGATATTCAAGATCAGAGCCTTGCATTCCAGGCAGGGTTCTCCTTCCTCCCGCTCCGGTTTTTCAAAGCAATCCGATAGCCTCAGTTCCACCCGGTCCGGCATATCCTTCGTTCCAGGTACTCTGATGCTCATACAGATTCAGGGTGATCTGAAGTATAAAAGACAGATCATTTTTCATACTCAGATAAATCACATCATCCAGCGTCGTAATCTCCAGCTCATTCGGGTCATCATAATCCGTATCGTTCACCGCGTTATACAAATCCAGTAAATCCTCTTTATCCTGAAAAATGTACCGGAATAATCTGTCCTTATGCTGATGATGTACCTTCTTTTGTGTATTTCTTACTTTTCTCTTTTGTCTGGTTGTGGAAGTATTTCGGTTTCTACTCATGCTATGCTTCTCCTCTCATTATACATGCTAAACCAGACGCCTTCAACCACAGTCTTCGACACTCATAGGCGGACCCCTCCTCTTTTTTACAATTTTTTCCTCTATTCAGTTATACTTTTTCGGAATCTCATTTCGAATAGGCTTGTTACTATGATCAATGCATAGGACGCCCGACCGATTGTCCATACTTTAAAATAAGATGAGCTGATATTCAGATCTGTTTTTCCGGATATCAGCTCTTTTTTATTTGTGTTATTTGTTGTTTTTCCTTTTTTCTGCCCGATAAGCCCAGGCACACAGGATACTTTCGAGAATCACCAGCGCCAGAATCATCACAGCGCAATGCAGGAAATACAGATCCGGCAGGATATTGATAACCGGGTCGGTAGCCGGGTCAAAAAGCCAGTAATCATTGTTGAAAGCAATCTCATGGAAAGTAACAAAAGTCCGGTCCCAGTTCAGGGCCACGGCTGCCCCAATAACGGCTGGCAGGGCCACGGTCAGGATAGCGGTCAATTTCAGATAGCCATAGCAATGCTTTCGTCGCATCCACAGGATCCCGGCGGTGCTTGCCAGAGTGCCGCCGATAACCATGTATTTGAAGAGATTGAAGATATTCTTTACTTCTTCAAAATGGATGCGCCCGCCTTCTGACATGGGAAAGGTCGGGAATTTCAGAGGCGCGTTTCCGAAACTCAGGCAGTAATCGATGACTGCATTGTAATTCGCTTTAATCTCCGAAATCGTATAGCCGGTAGTTTCCGGAATATGGAGCGCATGGATGTCCAGATAATACAGCGGCTTGCAGGCCAGGGTCAGAACCACGGCCAGAGATATGATAGTCAGGGTCAGGATTATGGATAGCGTCAGTTTGGTCAGTTTTGATTTCATAGGGCGTTCTCCTCTTGATGCGGTGTTTTTTCAGTATAAAATAATTTGTACCACATTTCCAGTATTTTGTGTGGTAAAAGTGGACAAAGTCCCGGCCCGTCCGTCTATCATCTACCGTCTAGTCAGTGGAATCCGTTGTATCAGGCTCTTCCTCTTCAGCTATCACCTCAAAATCACTTAACTGACACGTAAAAGCCGTAGCCAAATAACTGTCGCAAGTATAGATATAATCGCTTTCAGAAGTCATCACATACACATTTCCATCCGATGCAGTACTCCCAATGGAAACCGTAATTTCGGTACCATCGTCACGGGTGATCCGGATCGTGATGGCCGGATCGGCTAAGCTGTAAGCGCTTAAATCCTCCGGCGCTTCGCCCAGATCGCGGACAGCGGACAGCGGATTCAGACGGTTCCACAGATTGGACAGGGCGTCCTGATTGAGTTCCATGGACGGAGCGTCAGGGCTGGTCCAGGTTTCACCGTCATAGTTCAGGCGCAGAGTACCGTAGCTGCTGGTGATTACAGCTTCGCTGATTTTTGCGGGCGAAATATTTAAAGCCTCAATTTCTTCGGCAGCCGTATCGTCTTCCTCACCGTTCCAGTCCGCGCGGCTTACCAAAACATAGAGAAGTCCCAGAGCTGCCAGGGCGGCTATAGCCGCCAGCAGTCTTACCTTTCTCTTTTTCTTTGTCATTTACCGTTTCCTCCTTCCAAACCAGATAATGCCGCCCGTGGCAAGCAGAAGCAACGGAATCAATATAATCGTCAGGATGCCCCAGAAGATGGCGCTTCCGGCCGGTACAGTCAGATATTCCGTACTCATGCTTTTCGGCTCAATGGAGACAGTGCTTTCATGGTCTACCAGCTGGCTCATGACATTCAGAAACAGGGTACTGTTGCCGCCGGATACCATACTGTCTACCTGTTCATCCAGCAGAGTCTCAGAAGAGAACACGATGAGTTTTGCTTCTGTGTCTTCGTCAATGGTCTTGGTGACGACAGCACCCAGGTCAAAGGGCCCCGCAATATCGCCCTCCTCCTGATCGAGATTTTCAGATTCCAGGTTGGTCTTGGAATAAGACTTTGCCGATGTGGTCAGCAGGCTTTCATAAGTCAGATCTTCACTGATATCCGCAGCCTCCGTCATACCCTGAGCAAAGGCCAGTAACACATAACGGGAGCTTACGTCTGAGGTATATGCCGAGGACTGAATATCCGGCAGCAGATAATAGGGATAGTTTGGCAAATGATGCTGACTGTCGCCTTCCAGCACCAGCCCGTCCGCCAAAGTAATTCCATAATCGCCCAGCAGACTGTCCAGATTCGGCGTATCCTTGTCTGTGTATCCAAGCAGCAGCACCATCTGTCCGCCCTGTTCCATATAGGCTTCCAGCTTATTTTTCTCATCCTCGGAAATATCGGAAATGGCCCCGTAGATAATAACAGCTTTTGCATCCTCCGGCACAGCCTCCTCCGTCAGCAGACTTAAGGATTTCAGTTCAATATTTTCCTTCTCAATGGACGAAGTGACCGTAGTACTCAGCTCTGCCTCATCATGGCCAGCCAGCGTATAAACAACCGGCATATTCTCGGCGGTTACATAGGCAATGGCACTGGTGATCTGACCCTCACCGTCGAAGCTACTTAAAGAGCTACTGTAAGTGGAATAATCCATACTATACTGATAAATATCATAGTAATCTACAGCCTTGGAACGGTTCTGGCCCACCACCAGCACGCTGTTTTCAGACAGATCTTCGCTGGTATACTGAGAGACAAAATTCGGGTAAAGCACCGGATCCTTCGTCTCTACTTTGATGCGGGAGGACAGTCCCGCATAGCGATCCAGCAATTCCTGTAAGGTGGCATCTTCACTGCCCTGCTGGGCAATCAGGTAGAGGGTGATATCCTCGTCCAGACCCTTCACAATCTCTGCCGTCTGATCTCCGGTAGTGAACAGCTTCTGGTCGCTGACATCGTATTTCAGGTACTGGGAGGGTAATTTTCCTGCTGTCAGGTTCACCAGCACGGCGGCCACACAGGCGAAAACTACCATGCTGGCGCGGTAGGTTCCGTGCTTTTTCTGCAGAAGCTGAACCGTCAGAAACAGAGCCAGGACAATGACCGTCATATAGTAAAGAATGCCGGTCAAATCAAACATACCCTGCACGAAATTAATGAACGGCTGATAGATACAAAGGGCGCTAAGAATGGACGCCAGAAGGCCACTGGCTCCGATAACGTTGGCAATACCGGATGCCATGTTCAGGAAGAACAGAACGCCGAAGGTCAGTACCGCCGCAATGACCTGGCTCTCCGTCACTGCTGACAGAAACAGTCCAATGGCCAGACAGGCTGCGCCAAATAGGGTGTAGCCCAGGATTGCTGTATACGCCATGGGCAATGAGACACTGCCAAATCGCAATAAGATCAACGGATACAGACACAGGATCGCCATGGGAATCAGAAAAACAGTCACCATAGCCAGATATTTGCCCAGTACAATTTTCCAGAGAGAAACCGGCGCAGTCATCAGGAGCTGGTCGGTCTTCTGGCGCTTTTCCTCGGCCATACTGCGCATAGTCAGCACCGGTACGATAATCAACAGCACAAAATAAACAGAGGACAGGATAGCTCCGAATACCGGATAGCCGCCCACCAGGCAGTTGGCCACGTAGTACAGGCTGGTAACCGCCAGCAGTACAGCCATGAAGATATAGCCTGTCATGGAGGTCAGATACGCCCGCAGTTCCTTTTTGTAAATCGCACACATGTTACTGTTCCTCCTTTTCGTCAGATTTCAGCTCTTCCACAGAGACCGCTTTCTCTTCTGTGTCTTCTGTTTTCTGTTTCTTTTTCCCAGGTGAAAAGCTCTCTGATTTTTCCTGTCTTGCTGCCGCATCGGAATTTCCATTATTTCCCTCATCAGTCAGTTCCAGGAACACATCCTCCAACGTCGCGGTCGTGGTCCTCACTTCCAGCCCCTCTACTTGCTTCAAAAGCTCCATAGCCTGCTCGCAGGCCTCTTTGCTTCCCCGCACCTGCAGTTCCATTGCGTCAGAATGCTTCATGTAGCTGCCCAAATTTTCCGGCGTGTCGCTAGCCACCAGCTTTCCATGGGAAATGATCAGGACATGGTCACAGACGCTGGTGATCTCCGACAGAATATGGGAACTCAATATAACCGTATGCTTTTGTCCAAGCCCGCGGATCAGTTCCCGAATCTCGATGATCTGCTTGGGATCCAGGCCGACCATGGGCTCATCCAGAATCAGAACCTCCGGATCCCCAAGCAAAGCCTGGGCCAGTCCCACTCTCTGCTTATAGCCTTTGGACAGATGGCGGATCAGGCGGTGCTCCATGTCCTTGATGCGGGTTTCGCCCATG
>ERZ773133.2743-NODE-2743-length-15144-cov-11.570747_pt1 | contig 15144 bp, 12 predicted proteins | sample MGYA00580861_ERZ773133 | MGnify/ENA primary metagenome ERZ773133 (study PRJEB29015, sample SAMEA2737844) | human gut metagenome | biome: human gut; feature: human-associated habitat; material: faeces | place: China | collected 2012 ...
AAGACAGCGGCCTCTCACGCCGTTAACGTGGGTTCGATTCCCGCACGGGTCACCAGGAATAGCACCATAGCGTAAGCTAAGGTGCTTTTTTGTATGTCTAAAACCACTCGCTAGGCGAGTGGTTCGATAAAGATTATATTGATGAGTAATGAAACTCAAACGAAAAATTTTGGAAAAGTACCAGTGGGACAATTCCAGACTGGGTTATTGGCGTATCGCCGGTAGTCCTGTATTAAAAGGTTCCATTGCAAACGAAAGACTCGCAGAAGCAGGATATTTTAGTATCCTCAGGCGCGCTACTACGAGTCCTTGCACTTATGCGGTTGAACCGCCGTGTACCGGTCGGTACGTACGGTGGTGTGAGAGGTCGGCTCTTTAGTTAAGAGAGCCTTCTACGCGATTCTTTTAGGTAAAAAAGCAAACAAACAGAACACTTCATTCAAATGCATATAGCGGCTATTTATTTCATACAGAGACAAATAGTGGCACAGAACAGATATAATAAAAGAAGCTATAAAAAGCAGGTATTCACGTGGAGGACGATATCGTTTCTACATGAACACCTGCTTTTTTATTTATTATTTACTGGTGGAATAAATAGTGGTAGCCAAGTATTCATCACTGACCCAACCATAAATCCCACTGTAATATACAACAACCCAGTCAGGCACATTGCTGCTATAGCCGCATTCCCATACGATGATACCGTAGGGGATATTATCTATTTTTTCATAATTTGTACCGGGACCTTTACGCATAACCAGCCCATGATCAGCAGTGGTGTAGGTACAAAGGCTATCAATTCGGCTAAGCATTACATCTGGTGCAACGCATCCATCCGGCAGAATAACGTTGGCATTGTTTTCGGTATAATCCTGTACTTGCAGCAAGCCCCAAAGGCCATTCTGTTTTGCCCATACGCAGCCATCGCGCGCGGGGGCTAAATCTTCATATTGCCCAGCGGAAATTATCTCATTGCCGTAAACATCCAGAACTAGCTTTTGTCCGGATTGATTTTTCACAACTACCATGCCGGATAAGTCTGCGTAAGGATATTCAACAGTTTCGTTCATGATGGACAAACTCATCTGCGGCTGATAAATGCAGGGGATTACTAAAGCACCGCTTTGGTCGCAATATCCCCAGTTACCGGCTGCATCCTTTACCGCGATTAAAGATTCACCGGCCATGCAGGCATCCTGGTAGTCGAAATCGGTTAAAATTGTACCGTTTTTATCCGCAACGGCAAAAGGTGCAGAATTGTCAACAAGATAACCGGCATATTCATCATCCCAAATGCCTTGCTGGATGCCAACCAAATCAGGAGCATACACCTGTTCGATGGGCGTGCCACTAAATGTATAGACACCAATAGCAGAACGGTAAATCTGGCTGTCACCTAAAATCCACTGAATGCCATACCCGCCGTGCCCGCCCAGCATGGTTGTAAAAGGCATTTGTTGGGCAACCAGCTCCTGGTTAATCTGTTCTTCCAGGGCATTCAGTTTCTGGTAATCGTATGTATCATCTACCCCAATGGAGAGCTCTTGCTCACCATACAGGTACGGGATGCTTTCTGACAAATCTTCCAGAAAAGCATTACAGTTGGCAGCATTAAACAGGCTCCAGCGTTCGCCCTTGCGCACAGCGTACAGATTTCGGGCAGCGGCGTAACCGGCAGTGTGGGTTTCGCGGGAGAAGAGAGGAATCATCTCGTCAAAATCATATTGCGGCGGTAACTTCCAGTTGGCATTGCTAGTGGATGGTATAGCTGTGGCAACAGCTTCACTGGGCGGGGAAAGAGTAGCGGAGGAAGCAGGTTTATTTTCTGGCGCTGCAGCACAAGCGGTAAGCATTATTGCGGTGATAACACTGGCGAAAAATGAGAATAACTTCCTTTTCATGGCTTTTCACTCCTTGCGTAAATGATTTTTCGGTAAGATGAAGAAGTAATATAAGAAAGTGAATTCACAAACCCTATAATATCTTATTTTATCAAAAATATCTGCTAATGGGAATAGCTAACAATTCTACATGGATAAATTTGGATAGTATGACAAAGATTGCAGAACTGGAGTGAAAGTCCGAATTATAGGATGAGTGATCTGCTATAATAGAGAAAAGCAAAACAGAAGGGAGTTTGATTATGCACCAGGAGAAAAAGATGCTGGCTCATATCAGTGAAGACGGAACCCGCGTCCAAACGGTAGCGGACCATTTGCAGGGAACGGCAGTCCTATGTGGGCAATTTGCAGCAGCCTTTGATGCCCAGCAACAGGGAACTTGGCTTGGATTACTGCATGATATTGGTAAATATAGTACAAAGTTTCAAAAGCGCCTGCAAGGTGGAGAGAAAGTGGATCACTCAACGGCTGGTGCACAGGTGGCTGCCCGATATGGTCAAATCCCACTGGCTTTTGCTATTGCGGGACACCATAGCGGCCTGCCGGATGGAGGAGGCCGAAGCGATACCGCGCAGGATGCGACAATGTTTGGGCGATTGAAAAAGAGCGTTGAACCCTATACCCAATGGACGAATGAGATTAAACTGCCGTCCATACCGCCCCAGCCGGAAATGATGAAGGAAAATCGTTTTACACAGGCATTTTATACCCGGATGTTGTATTCCTGCCTGGTCGATGCGGACTATCTGGATACGGAAAACTTTATGAGCAGCCCTAAACCGCGCGGACAAGGCCAGACAATGGATGAACTGCTGAAAAGGTTGAACCAATATACCGCAAAATGGAGCCATCCCCAGGGAACCTTGAATCAGCGCCGCAGTTCAATTTTGAGTGCCTGTACAACGGCAGGGCAAACAGGGCGGCGCGGCCTTTATTCCCTGACCGTTCCTACAGGCGGGGGAAAAACGGTAGCGTCATTGGCATTTGCGCTTTCGCTAGCTGTAAAGAACCATATGGACCGGGTTATTTATGTGATCCCTTATACATCCATTATTGACCAAACCGCGGATGTGTTTTCGGAAATATTAGGAGCAGAAAATGTTTTGGAACACCATTCAGGGGTGGACTACTCTGCCAAGGAAGATGATGAGCCGGCAGCCTACCGCAAAGCATTGGCGGCGGAAAACTGGGATGCTCCGGTGGTGGTTACCACATCCGTGCAATTCTTTGAATCACTTTACGGCAACCATGCGTCACAATGCCGTAAATTACATAACATTGCAAATAGCGTGGTCATTTTTGACGAAGCACAAAACCTGCCGGTTCCTTATTTGCGCCCCTGCGTTGCGGCAATCGCGCAGCTGGTACAGCATTACCGCGCAGCAGCGGTGCTTTGCACGGCCACACAACCAGCTTTGCAGCCCTTGTTTGATGAACTGGCGCCTGGGCTGCAGATGACGGAACTTTGCCCACATCCCAAAGAGCAATATCAGGCATTCCGGCGTACAACGCTAAAAATGCGCGGAGAGTTGGAACAAAGCCAGCTTGGCGCAGAACTGGCAGCGCAGGAACAAGTGCTGTGTATTGTAAACCGGAGAAAAACAGCACAGGAATTATACAATAACCTGCCCAAAGAGGGCAGCTACTGCCTGACAACATTGCTATACCCAGCCCATCGCAAACAGTTATTGCAGGAAATCCGGGAACGCTTAAAAGATGGGCTGCCCTGCCGTGTGATATCAACTTCTTTGATCGAAGCGGGTGTTGATGTGGATTTCCCGGCTGTATACCGCGAGGAAGCAGGTTTGGATTCCATTTTGCAGGCGGCGGGGCGCTGCAATCGAGAGGGAAGACGCCCGGCGGAGCAGAGCTTGGTACAGATTTTCACATTGGAAGGGCAGCATGTACCGCGCATGTTGGAACAGAATGTATCCGCAACGCAAAGCGTCCTGAAAAAATATGCAGATCTGGCATCTCTGGAAGCAATCGAAACATACTTTCTGTTTTACCGTACCTTAAAAGGAGATAAAAGACTGGATGAACAGCAAATTCTGCAAGGGTTCGAGCAGGATATGGAAGGGCGCATTTTCCCCTTTGCAACAGCGGCAGAGAGGTTCCGCTTAATTGAAACACCTGCCGTGACCGTATACATTCCCCAAGGGAAAGGGGAACATTTGCTTGCACGATTGCGTGCAGGAGAGGTAAGCAAAACTTTGTTCCGTCAACTGGGGCAATATGGTGTTCCGGTTTACCCGGATCATCTGAAAACGCTGGAGAATGCCGGGGCGGTTTGCCAAATCAGTGAAGGCATATGGGAATTAACGGACGGAAGCCTTTACGATAACAACACGGGCCTTGCTATGGAAGCTGAAACGGGAGCAGCCTGGTTTGCATAAAGCAAAAACGGCAGGGAGCCTGCCCTGCCGTTTTTGTGCGCTAAAGTAAAATCAACTATTTCTATCCACGGCATAAGCTGCCGACGCAACTTATTATAAAAGAAAACCGGATGAAAAGCAAACAAAAAGTATACATGATAAAAGGATTGACATTTGGTGCCAAGTAGCGTATATTGAAACTATAGCATAAATGCAAATTAAAAACAACTGAAAATAGAAATGCAAAGGAGTTGATGCAGATGATCCAGCTGGAAGTATGGGGGAATTATGCTTTGCTCTCGAGGCCTGAGCTAAAAGTCGAAAGGGTTTCATATGAAGTCCTCACCCCTTCCGCGGCACGCGGCATAGTAGAAGCAATCTATTACCACCCCGGCTTACGGTGGAAAATCCGGAAAATCTATGTTATGAACCCAATCCGCTTTACCAACATCCGTCGGAACGAAGTAAAAAGCAAAATTCTTTGTTCCGATGTACGCAGCGCGATGCAGGGAACAGGGAAAGAGCTTTACCTTGCCACGCCCCAGCAGATCGTTCAGCGTGCAGCCATGGTGTTGCAGGACGTTCATTATGTGATTGAGGCAGAATTTGAGATGACTGACCGTGCGGCACCGAGCGACAATCCGGGAAAGTTCCAGGATATTGTTACCCGGCGCATGTCCAGGGGCCAGTGTTTTCATACTCCCTATCTTGGGTGCCGTGAATTTCCTGCCGCATTCCGCGCATGGCCCGGCGGGCCAATCCCGACCATTGAGGAAACACGGGATTTGGGATTCATGATATATGACTTTGACTACACTGACCCGCAGAACATAACCCCGATGTATTTCCATGCAAAATTGGAACATGGTGTGTTGAATGTGGCAGACTGCGAGGTGTACCGATGATTTTACAGGCTTTGGTACAATACTATGAAGATTTGCTGGCCAATGGCAAAATCACGCGCCCCGGTTGGACAAGCGCAAAAGTCAGTTGGGCTTTGGAACTGGATGAAAACGGCCAACTGATGGCATTGCACCCCTTGCAGCAAGAGGAAAAGCGCGGTAAAAAAACAGTGCTTGCTCCATGTCAGCTGCAAGTTCCGGAACAGGTTAAACGCTCTAGTGGTGTGGCAGCCAATTTTTTGTGTGATAACAGTGCTTACATGCTCGGCATTGACGGAAAAGGCAAACCGGAGCGTGCAATGCAGTGCTTTGCCGCTGCAAAGGAGCTGCATCTTGCCATTTTACAAAATGTTCCCGGTCAGGCGGCACAGGCAGTGCGGAACTTTTTTATAAACTGGGACCCCAAGGCGGCGGAGCAGAATCCAGCGCTGGAACAAAGTCTCAAGGAACTTTACAAGGGTGGCAATCTGGTATTTCTGATTCGGGAAAACTATGTTCAGGACGATCCGGAAATACAGGAAGCCTGGCAGCGGCAGTGTGATAAGAACACGGATGCACCGGAAATCCGATGCCTGGTTACAGGGCAAAAGGCACCGCTTGCCCGCCTGCACCCGGCGATTAAAGGCGTGACCGGGGCACAGTCTTCCGGCGCATCGATTGTTTCTTTTAATGCGGACGCTTTTTGCTCATACGGACATGAACAGGGGGGCAATGCGCCGGTTGGCAGTTATGCGGCCTTTGCCTATGCACAGGCATTAAACTATCTGCTGGCAGACAGGGAACATGTTCAGCGCGTGGGCGATACCACCATTGTCTGCTGGGCAGCAGGTGGTGAGACCGCCTACCAGCAGGTAGCAATGGATGCATTGTTTGCCATGGATGCGCCTGTCAGCGAAAGCGATGTGCGAAATGCAGTGGACAAGCTGGTCCATGGACAGAGTGTAGAGTGGCAGAACGTGACACTTGACCCACAAAGGCACTTTTATGTGCTTGGCTTGGCCCCTAATGCGGCGCGCCTCTCGGTTCGCTTTTTCTGGCAGGATACATTTCAAACGCTGCTTGATAATGTGCAGAAGCATTATGACCGCTTAGAGATTGTGCGCCCCGCTTATGATAAATTCCCGCGGCTGGGGGTGTATTGGCTGCTGCAGGAAACCGTCAACACCAATTCCCGCAGCCCATCGGCAGCACCGCAGCTGGCGGGCGATGTTCTGCGTGCAATCCTGAATAATACAAGGTACCCGGCAACCCTGCTGGATGGCGTTATGATGCGTATCCGCGCAGAGCAAAAAGTAACACGCGGCCGTGCCGCTATTATAAAAGCATACTACCTGCGTAATGAAGATCCCCGTTGCCCAAAGGAGGTATTAACTGTGGGAAATAACAAGGAAACAAATTATCAACCGTATGTTATGGGTCAGCTTTTTGCTGTGCTGGAAGCAATCCAGATGGCGGTAAACCCGGATATCAATACAACCATCAAAGACCGCTATTTTAATGCGGCGGCATCCACCCCAGCTACTGTATTCCCGACAATTCTGATGCTGGCACAAAAGCATATGCAAAAAATGAGCAAGCCACAAAAGATTTATTACGATAAGCAGATCGCTGCGCTGGCGGGCGGAAAACTGGAAGGAAGCTTTCCCGCACGGCTGACCTTGCCGGAACAAGGCGCTTTTATCCTTGGCTATTACCATCAGACACAGGAACGCTATACAAAGAAAGTGGAGGAATAACAATGGCACAGGCAATCAAAAACCGGTATGATTTTGTAATTCTGTTTGACGTTGAAAACGGAAATCCGAACGGCGACCCGGATGCAGGCAACATGCCGCGTGTCGACCCGGAAACGGGATATGGCATTGTTACAGATGTCTGCTTAAAGCGTAAGATTCGCAACTATGTCGAAGTGGCCAAAGAAGATGAAGCAGGATACCAGATTTACATTAAAGATCAGGTACCCCTGAACCGCAGCGATAAAAAAGCACTCGAATACTTGGGCATTGATGCTGATGCCAAAGATGCCCTGAAAGTCGCCAAGAAAGATGACCCGGAACTGGACCGTAAAATCCGGGATTTTATGTGCCAAAATTTCTATGATATCCGTACCTTTGGCGCTGTTATGACAACTTTCGTAAAAGGCGCACTGAACTGTGGGCAGGTGCGTGGCCCTGTTCAGTTGAGCTTTGCACGCTCGGTAGACCCTGTTCTCCCGCAGGAAGTGACCATTACCCGTATTGCCATTACGACCGAAGCGGATGCGGAGCGTAAAGGCACCGAGATGGGCCGCAAGTATGTGATCCCGTATGGTTTGTACCGTGCAGAGGGCTATGTTTCGGCCAACTTGGCCCGCAAAACTACAGGATTCTCAGAGGATGACCTGCAGCTGCTGTGGCAGGCAATCCTGAATATGTTTGAAAATGACCACAGTGCAGCCCGCGGCAAAATGGCAGTTCGGGAACTGATCGTGTTCAAGCATGATTCGGAGCTGGGCAATGCGCCATCTTATAAACTTTTTGACGCAGTTCATGTCACACACGCAGAGAAAATCACTTTCCCGCGCAGCTACCATGACTATGTGGTGACCGTGGATGAAAATCTTCCGGCAGGGGTAACGTGTGAGAGGTTGTCGTAATGGTTTCCCCGGATGATTACCTGCTGATGTCCGGTATCCAGCATTTCAGCTTTTGCCGCCGTCAGTGGGCGCTCATACACCTGGAACAACAATGGTCCGAAAACCAACGCACCGCCGAAGGCCGCCTGCAGCATACCCGCTGCCATGATGTTACCCTGACGGAAAAACGCGGCGATTTGCTGATCGCCCGCGGTATGAGGGTCGTCAGCCACCGCTTAAAACTGACCGGCGACTGCGATGTGGTAGAGTTTCACAAGGATCCAAACGGCGTGTCATTGCAGGGCCGCCGCGGCCTGTGGCAGCCCATGCCCGTGGAATATAAGCATGGCCGCAGCAAGGTAAACGATGCCGACCGTTTGCAGCTCTGCGCACAGGCCATGGCGCTGGAAGAAATGCTGGTGTGCGAGGTGCCGGAAGGGGAAATCTTTTATGAAGAAACCCGGCAGCGGGAACATGTTTCCCTGACACCGGAACTGCGCAGCACCGCGCAGACCATGGCGGATGAGATGAACCGCCTGTTTGCGCGCGGCTATACCCCAAAAAGCAAACCCGGCAAGCATTGCAATGCCTGCTCCCTGAAAGAGCTTTGCCTGCCGGCGCTGTATCAGCAGGCAGACCCGGCGGCGTATCTGCGGGAGCATATTGAGGAGGGCGCGCCATGAGAAAGCTGCTCAACACCCTGTTTGTCATCAATGAGGACGCTTACCTGACATTGGATGGCGAAAACCTTGTTGTTATCCGCAATAAGCAGGAAACCCACCGCTATGCCCTGCATACGCTGGAAGGCATCGTCTGCTTTACTTACGCAGGTGCCAGCCCCGCTTTGATGGGAGCTTGTGCCCGGCGGGGCATTGATCTTTGCTTTTTTGACCCGTATGGCAGATTTCAGGCCCGCACCGTGGGGGAAGAACGCGGCAATGTGCTGCTGCGTCAGACGCAGTACCGCGTGTCGGATGACCCGGCCCAGAGTTGTCGCTATGCCCGGAGCTTTATCCTTGGTAAAGTGTATAACGCACGCTGGGTGCTGGAACGCGCAACCCGCGATCATCCCCAGCGTGTCCCGGTCGAAAAACTGAAACGCACCTCCACCCAGCTGGCCGCCGCGCTGCCGCTGATACAGACCAGCGATGATCCGGAACAGCTGCGCGGCCTGGAAGGCGAGGCAGCCCAGCGCTACTTTGACTGCCTGAATGACCTGATTCTGCAGCAAAAGCAGGATTTTGTGTTTGAGGGCCGCAGCCGCCGTCCACCGCTGGACAATGTGAATGCGCTGCTTTCGTTTGCCTACAGTATGCTGGCGCGGGAGTGTGCATCCGCCTTGACCGCTGTGGGCCTGGACCCTTATGTTGGCTTTATGCACCGCCCGCGCCCCGGCCGCAAAAGTCTGGCACTTGACCTGATGGAAGAACTGCGGGCGGTTTATGCAGACCGGCTGGTCATCAGCTGCATCAATCAAAAGATCATCACGGCAAAACACCTGCAAAAACAGGAAAATGGTGCCGTACTGCTGACGGATGATGGCCGTAAAGCTTTCCTGACCGCATGGCAGAACAAAAAGAAGGAAGAGATCACCCATCCGTTTTTGAAAGAAAAACTGCCCTGGGGGCTGGTGCCCTATGTTCAGGCGCTTTTGCTGGCCCGTGCTCTGCGCGGCGACCTGGAAGTGTACCCACCGTTTTTCTGGAAGTGAGGTGCCGTTATGTTGGTGCTTGTAACCTATGATGTCAACACCGAAACAGCCGCCGGTCGTCGCAGGCTGCGCAAAGTAGCAAAAGTCTGTGTAGACTACGGCCAGCGGGTGCAAAACTCCGTATTTGAGTGCCTGCTGGATGCCGCGCAATACACGATGTTCAAAGCAAAATTGACCGAACTGATCGATTCGGAATCGGACAGCCTGCGCTTTTATCAACTGGGAAACCATTACAAAAGCAAAGTCGAGCATGTGGGTCTGCACCCGGATTTTGATCAGGATGGAATCTTGTTTGCTTAGTGCGAGGGGAAGGCAATCATAAAATTCCCGGTTCCTTCGCACCAGAAAATATGGGAAAAACAGGGGCAGAAAGGGTAAAATACAGCCTTGCCTGTCAGCATGAAGATGCAATCCCCATAAAATTTGTTTCATATGCGCAAAAGTGCCCCACTGTTTTGTGCACTTTTGCTGTCGCTCTCCGCAAGGAGAGCGTGGATAGAAAATTGACTTGACATTTCATAAGACTAGATGTATCATAGTCGCTCTCCGCAAGGAGAGCGTGGATAGAAAATTTTTCTGTCCGTGAGGTTTTTGCCAATTTTGAGTCGCTCTCCGCAAGGAGAGCGTGGATAGAAAAGCAATGTTCCGATTGGTACGCTTGCTTCTCGGCTGTCGCTCTCCGCAAGGAGAGCGTGGATAGAAAATTTCTTGTCTATGGGTCTTGACGGGAGGTTTAAGTGTCGCTCTCCGCAAGGAGAGCGTGGATAGAAAATGCTGTTGATTCTGCCAGCGGTACCCTTTCGGACAGTCGCTCTCCGCAAGGAGAGCGTGGATAGAAAAACCGCCCACACAGCAAGAAATACATCAATAGCCGGTCGCTCTCCGCAAGGAGAGCGTGGATAGAAAAACATTACGACAATTACAATCTGCACTGCGTGGATGGTCGCTCTCCGCAAGGAGAGCGTGGATAGAAAATTTTTCTGTCCGTGAGGTTTTTGCCAATTTTGAGTCGCTCTCCGCAAGGAGAGCGTGGATAGAAAATAAAAAGAAAGGCCGGGCCAGAAGGCCCGGCCAAGTCGCTCTCCGCAAGGAGAGCGTGGATAGAAAAATGACTTTACGGCACTGCACAACATACTTAAATTGTCGCTCTCCGCAAGGAGAGCGTGGATAGAAAAAATGTCAGAAAGATTATAGTCAGTATCGGCCCATGTCGCTCTCCGCAAGGAGAGCGTGGATAGAAAATTGTTGTCCCGTCCGGCTGTTGGCTCCCTGATCACTGTCGCTCTCCGCAAGGAGAGCGTGGATAGAAAATGTGTCGGATTTTCTTCCGGCGCTAAAGCTGACAGGTCGCTCTCCGCAAGGAGAGCGTGGATAGAAAAAGCACGATCTTGACGTTACTCATACCGTTCCACCGTCGCTCTCCGCAAGGAGAGCGTGGATAGAAAAATAAACAGGAACTGATGATTTTATCTGTAATTCATACGGTCGCTCTCCGCAAGGAGAGCGTGGATAGAAAAATCACCCGTAATATCAAGGTATCTCAAGAGCAGTGTCGCTCTCCGCAAGGAGAGCGTGGATAGAAAATATTGCTTCCTGCTTGATGGTGACAATATCGCTTGTCGCTCTCCGCAAGGAGAGCGTGGATAGAAAAATCATCAAGCCCAGCAATTGCCAAAATGCCCTTGAGTCGCTCTCCGCAAGGAGAGCGTGGATAGAAAACACACAAATGTGCTGCCCAGCGTTGAAGTGAAACCGTCGCTCTCCGCAAGGAGAGCGTGGATAGAAAATTGAACAGCTTGCAGAAGAGTGTTCAGAACTTGCGGTCGCTCTCCGCAAGGAGAGCGTGGATAGAAAAACGCATATTAGTACAGAGCTTGGGAAAAGTCGTGGGTCGCTCTCCGCAAGGAGAGCGTGGATAGAAAAGATGAAGATATTATGGATGCTGCCCGCCATGCGGTCGCTCTCCGCAAGGAGAGCGTGGATAGAAAAGTCAGCACCCAATAGATGAGGTTGCCCTCATCCGTCGCTCTCCGCAAGGAGAGCGTGGATAGAAAAACAGCTCTACCGGGGGAGATACACCGGATGAAATCGTCGCTCTCCGCAAGGAGAGCGTGGATAGAAAACCTGCTGCTGGCACTCCTGCACAATCAGTTCCAAGTCGCTCTCCGCAAGGAGAGCGTGGATAGAAAATGTCGCGTCCGGCTCTGTCCCGTCTGCCAATGGCGTCGCTCTCCGCAAGGAGAGCGTGGATAGAAAAGGCCAGTGACCCCGCCGTGCCAGTGGCGCGGCGGAGTCGCTCTCCGCAAGGAGAGCGTGGATAGAAAAGTGGCGCCGAAACCATAGAGTGTCGGCGCAATGCCGTCGCTCTCCGCAAGGAGAGCGTGGATAGAAAAATCGGTAAAGCCTATAAGGACTTCACCGCCGATGGTCGCTCTCCGCAAGGAGAGCGTGGATAGAAAAAGCAGCGTCCACGCATAAGCGTTAGAAGTCAGGCTGTCGCTCTCCGCAAGGAGAGCGTGGATAGAAAATATGTCCGGCTTGCTTTTAAGACGAAGCATCAAAAGTCGCTCTCCGCAAGGAGAGCGTGGATAGAAAAATGCCGTACCAAAGCGTGGCCGTTAAGGCAGCAATAGTCGCTCTCCGCAAGGAGAGCGTGGATAGAAAATTTAAGGTATGGGCGGTCTGCAATCGCCTTTAACGCGTCGCTCTCCGCAAGGAGAGCGTGGATAGAAAACTCCTGTTATAATTGTGTGTTTATTCCTTATTTTGGTCGCTCTCCGCAAGGAGAGCGTGGATAGAAAAATTAAAAAAATCTATTAAGGCCAGAACAACAGGTCGTCGCTCTCCGCAAGGAGAGCGTGGATAGAAAAGTGGCGCCGAAACCATAGAGTGTCGGCGCAATGCCGTCGCTCTCCGCAAGGAGAGCGTGGATAGAAAAAGCTGGGCAGCCCGCGCACGGGTTGCCCAGTATGTCGCTCTCCGCAAGGAGAGCGTGGATAGAAAAGGCGCCACGAGGACGGCTCACTGCGCTTAGATACCGTCGCTCTCCGCAAGGAGAGCGTGGATAGAAAATGTCGCGTAAGGCTCTGTCCCGTCTGCCAATGGGTCGCTCTCCGCAAGGAGAGCGTGGATAGAAAATGTATGGGCAGCTGCACCAAGTCGTGCAAGCCCTGGTGTCGCTCTCCGCAAGGAGAGCGTGGATAGAAAAATTCCACGTTTTCGCCGTTATCTGCATTGTCTACCGTCGCTCTCCGCAAGGAGAGCGTGGATAGAAAAGTTGATTGCGGTGGTAATCAGCCCCACCGATGCGAGTCGCTCTCCGCAAGGAGAGCGTGGATAGAAAAATTCCAACTGCCTTTATGTCATTAAGTGCCTGGCCGTCGCTCTCCGCAAGGAGAGCGTGGATAGAAAAGCCGCCTGGACTGGCGTGCTCCGCGATATGCACCGTCGCTCTCCGCAAGGAGAGCGTGGATAGAAAAGGCTCCTTCTTCGCCCTGCACCCATATAATAGGCGCGGGTCGCTCTCCGCAAGGAGAGCGTGGATAGAAAAACCGACAAGCGGCACCCAGAGGTGCTGGAACTGGGTCGCTCTCCGCAAGGAGAGCGTGGATAGAAAAATTGATAGCACGGTAAGGGAGGATAACGATGGAACTGTCGCTCTCCGCAAGGAGAGCGTGGATAGAAAACCACATCAAGGATTGCAATGATCTGAACATCCATAGTCGCTCTCCGCAAGGAGAGCGTGGATAGAAAATCCGCAACAGCTGTATTCATTTGCCTGCCTCCTTGTCGCTCTCCGCAAGGAGAGCGTGGATAGAAAACTTTGCGTGGTTATAGGCATAATAAAAGAGCACCGTCGCTCTCCGCAAGGAGAGCGTGGATAGAAAAATCTTACTGGGCGGCGATTTGGCCGCCTAAGAGCGTGGATAGAAAATACACAGCCCCGCGCGTGCGATGCTTGCGGGCGTCGCTCTCCGCAAGGAGAGCGTGGATAGAAAAGCCTATCTGGACAGCATGCCGCAAACCGCCACCGGTCGCTCTCCGCAAGGAGAGCGTGGATAGAAAATGACAACAGGCACCCTTAATGCAGAGATCATCAAGTCGCTCTCCGCAAGGAGAGCGTGGATAGAAAAGGATCAGTTGGAACAGGCAAAAGTTATTGGCCCTGTCGCTCTCCGCAAGGAGAGCGTGGATAGAAAATTCGGGCGTTCCGCCCTCAGCGGCCCTCGCGCGCAGTCGCTCTCCGCAAGGAGAGCGTGGATAGAAATTTTTTCCTCCGATCTTGTTCTATCTGCCAGCGCCGTCGCTCTCCGCAAGGAGGGCGTGGATAGAAATATAAATCAGGGCAAGGAGACCCGCGACTTTAGTCGTGTCGCTCTCCGCAAGGAGGGCGTGGATAGAAATTCTATGTATCATAACACAACCCCGGCCGATATGCAGTCGCTCTCCGCAAGGAGAGCGTGGATAGAAATACAGGTGTTTCGCTACCCAATCGCCGCTGTATCTCGTCGCTCTCCGCAAGGAGAGTGTGGATAGAAATTGCATCACGCGGCCCATTTCGTAGTCGATGCGCTGTCGCTCTCCGCAAGGAGAGCGTGGATAGAAATCACGCACCAGTATACGAGGAGACCCCCGTGACCGTGTCGCTCTCCGCAAGGAGAGTGTGGATCGAAATATGTACACATCAGCAATCAACACCTTGCGCTCTTTGGTCGCTCTCCGCAAGGAGAGCGTGGATAGAAATTGGCTATGGAATGTTTCTCTTTCTGATTGTTCAGGGTGGTTTTGTTCATGCGGATATCCGCTTTAATTTTAAAAATTGCTATAGTAAAAAACTCTCGCATAAAATAATATAAAAATATTATATTATCTACTTGACAAGGTACCCCGGCGGGGTATATAGTGAATATACCCCGCCGGGGTACCTTGCATGTGATGGGAGGGTAACATAATGCAGGAAAACGAAAAGAAGGAACCGTGTTGCTGCTGTGCACACAAAACAAAGCATCGCAGTGAAGAAGAGTATAAAAGCCTGGTCCACAGACTGAACCGGATCGAAGGGCAGATTCGGGGCATCCGTGGGATGGTGGAAAACGAAGTGTATTGTCCGGATATTCTGGTGCAGTCGGCGGCGGTAACGGCGGCGATGAACGCGTTCAACCGTGAGCTGCTGGCAAACCATATCCGCACCTGTGTGGCGGATGATATCCGTGCCGGGAATGACGAAGTTGTGGATGAGCTGCTGAAAACGCTGCAGAAACTGATGAAATAAGCATTGCCTGCACAAAATAGCAGAAGCAGAACATGAAATAAATGCACGAGTGTTTGAGCCAGCAAAAATGCCATGCCAGTGCCCAGTACGATTGTTTTTCTGTTCACAAACCATCGGTAAAAGTTTGTGTAACATTACCAGAGCCATGAATAAATGCCAGTCATTCCCTGTGAGAGGGTGTGGATAGAAATGCCGCATCGGCCTTGGTTGCCCCCAACGTATCGCTCTCCGCAAGGAGAGTGTGGATAGAAATGGTAACCTCAATAATACGTCGAATTGCAGGCTAGCCGCTCACCAAAAGGGGAGTGAGGATAGGGCAACACCGCACAATTCCCGCCTTGCGGCTTAAGCACCGCTCCGGCAGCT
>ERZ773133.2750-NODE-2750-length-15109-cov-17.222599_pt1 | contig 15109 bp, 17 predicted proteins | sample MGYA00580861_ERZ773133 | MGnify/ENA primary metagenome ERZ773133 (study PRJEB29015, sample SAMEA2737844) | human gut metagenome | biome: human gut; feature: human-associated habitat; material: faeces | place: China | collected 2012 ...
TCTGAAAATTACAAATTGCGGACAAAAAGGACGCATTGTTGTGGCAAGCAGTGCAGACGTATATACATCTGCTTATTTTGCGTTGCAAAACGCTTGTTGGGGAATGCCCCAAGCCCCTTTGATCTGCATTTCCCAATGCAGGCTGCGCATCCCTGCAGGACGCTTTTTACCCGGTGATGTGCTCCGGGTCGTTCAAAACTTGCATGAGGTGAGAAGCGGCTTCTGCTAGAGAAGCATACTTCATCTGTTCAGGGACAGGCGCATCCAGAAGCGTAATGCTCCATTCCTGCATACATTCCGCAAGCTCCTTCTGCGCCAGCAGTGCAGCATCCCGTCGCATTTCCGGGGTAGTTTCTGCATCCAGAACGTAGGCTGCGGAGTATTTTCCGTTGCGGTCTTCCGTCAACTGCACCATGGAGTAGTGCTCATCCCAAAAGTGACAGAAGCGAACCCTGCCGCCGATATTCTCCATGTCATGGCACAGTTCTTCTTCGCTACTCCATTGAGGAGTCTCGGACAAAATGCAATTCAGTTCCGAAAGCGCCTGCCGTTCTTCATCCGATAACTTCCTATGCAGGCATTCACGTTTGAGATCGTTCTGCCAATACGGACTCAGCTTTCCATTCCGGGCATCTTCCATTGCTTCTTCGATATTGGGTAGGATTGTCATGTCGTTTACCTCAAATACTCGCCATCAGTGTTATATACACGTTTATAGCGTTGATTATAAACTATTTGAGGGCAAAAAGAAAGAGCGTCAGCACGTTTGCTGAGCTCCTTGACATAGGTGTTATTTTGTAATATAGGGAATGTTGTCGGTGTATGCATTCAGAATGTCAATGGCAGCTTTCTTCTGCCCCGGTGTGAGCTGGCTCAGCTTTCTGCTCAGTTCGTCATCTGCCACATGGGATGCGGATGGAACGGAATCCCGGATCAGCACATCAGCAGATACGTCCAACACCTCTACGATTCGGATAAAGGTTTCCAGTTTGGGGATTTTTACTCCGCGCTCTAAATCTCCAACATAATTTGCTGACAAATCGACCCGTTCTGCAAACTGTTCAATCGTCCAGCCTTTTTCCTTGCGCTGCTCTCGTATTCGTTGACCCAAAAGCGTATTCATAGCGACCTCACATTCTAATTGTGTTTGTTGCACACCAATAGCATACCTGTCGCAATTTTTGTTATACACAATCCATTTGTGTTCATTCAACGCTATTCGGGTAATTTCAAGGTGGAAAATTTTTGTGCGTATCTTTGGTCAAAAAAGCAATGGTCTTTTGGGACGGTACATGGTACAATAGCAAACGTTGTGCCCTTGGCACATGAACGAAGGTAAAAGGAGCTGCTGAACGTGGATACGATCTATCTGCTGCCCGGTGAGGAACGCTGCGTTGATTTTCGAGATGCCAATGGAGTCCCGAAGGTACGCTACACCTACTGCTCTTTCCATGGGAGACTTTTCAACTGCACCTGCTGCACAAAGGACGAAGCCCAGCGGCTGTGTGAAGATTGGCTTATAAAACAGGACCGCTGCTATATAAACTAAAAAAGCCGCCGAGGAATCTTCCCATTTTTGGGGGGAGGAGTCCTCGGCGGATTTTTGCTTTTTAGCGAATTATCCTACGACCGTCACCAACTCAAAGTACTGATACCGATATTCATCTTCTAGTACTGCATTCATTTCTTTCATATAGTGTGGGTCTTTCAACAATTTGGGGTGAAATGCTCGTTCCCTCCAGAGTCGGACTCCAATTTTGGGAAAAATATATTCCGTTCCCAGTTGCAAGTCCTTTTCGTTGCAAATAACGTTGTCCTTTTTCATTAAGCTATCAATAATGCACTCGGCGGTTGTATTAAACATATCTATCCCGAACAATTTTATTGGTGCCAATTTAGACAAATCTCGCTGGATGCCGATTTCAGTAGCTTTTCCGTTCCGATACTGCACAAGAAAGAACGAATCATTATCCATATATCGTCCGGTTATCAAATTAGGGTCATCGGTTTCCGCACAACATTCCATTTGCATTGCTTCATCAGAAGAATTCGACCACTGTTTCTTCATTTGTAGAAGAGCATTTTCTAGCGCATCTGATGTCATGCCTAATTTTAATTGTCCAATTCCAATATGCGGTTCAATAATTATCTCTTTCATAACATAAACTTCATATTTTCAAAAGCGCTTAACGGATGCAAAATAACCTCTCATACCGACTTATTCATTTATCGGGCTTTTCCACAGCTTTTGCAAAATCGTTCGGAAGAATCATTTAACGTTATGGTTTGTCGAGTCTGCAAAAACAGTCGGCGTAAGTGCAGTGAAGAATACTAATGGCAAAGCACAAGTAGTACAACGTGAAAGTATTTTTGTTTTCATTTTGTTTTACCCTTTCATCTATATTTTTGAAATATGCGTTTTATTTTTTCCGCATTGGAATCACCACTTTTTTGATAAAATTAGGAGCCATCACTTTCCGACAGCCATTCGTCTAGGATTCTTGATGCTATTTCAGCATATTCTTCATCTGTGGAAATAGATTTCAAATATTTGTAAAGAGTATCTTTTTCTTCTGCCGCACCAATATAAGGAAGTTCTGCTCCAATTCCAGTTATGACAAGCGCTTCAAAATCCGTATCAGCCATCAGTTTGTTATGATTCAGTATACAAAGCGTATCTTCTGGAAATTCAACAAGCCGCTTAGACAATACCGAAAAACAATCTTCGGTATATCCGCCATCTGAAATTTTAAGTTCTTCTAATATTTGACTCGTTTCCATATCCTCAAGTTCTGATAAAAAATCTTGTGGATTTGATACCGATATGGAAACAGAGGATTCGGTGGAGGATGACGGTAGCGAATTTGTTGCGCAGGCAGATAAACTGGCCAGCATGATTGTGAGAATCACTATTTGAAATCGTTTCATCAGACATAACCTCCATTTTGTGTACTCCAACAGGAGCTTTTGCTTAGTCAACGTAGTTCACATTGTGTTTGTGACAGCTTTTTTGAAAAAAGTTCAAAATCTTGTCAGCTTTGGACGCTTCAACAAAAAAGTGCCCACACATTTGTAAATGACAACAAGCGCGTGGGCAAAAATTCAGCCAGTTAGGAAATGCTCTCTGCAATTTTTAGAATCTCTTCACGTGGTATCTTTCCAATGATCGTATATAAATAGAAGCGTTTTGAAAAAACGCGCAGCCTGCATCGGAACGGTGCAGAATGAAGGGGATTGGGCACAGCCCAACAAGCATTTTGCGAAGCAAAAATGGCATTTGTATAGACAAAAGCCCTGCTTGCGCAAGCAGTCAAACAGTAAAATCCTCGATGGGCATTACAGGATGTGCTAATGATTTATCAAATAGAACCAAATCCTTAGATTGTCTGTAAACTGTACTTGAATAAATGATTCCGCAATAGCCTCTTTGCTTAAAGTATGTCGCCATACATTGAAAAGGAGCATACATTAAATTAGAATCAGCCAAATCAGATATTGGTTCAAACAGACCATTGGACAACAGTTTCATATATATGTATGCTGTCCATTTTCTTACTTCAAGCATCATTTCGGGAAGTGGTTCTTTGGAAGTTGTGCCTTTTATTTTCTTGTATGCAGCAAGAGTTTCAGCTTGCCTTTTTACATACATCTTCAAATTTGAATCTATCTGATTATAAGTATATTGATCTGCGATTGTCAAATCAATAATTTTTCTTTTTCCTACAGTTGGGTCAATTTGAAATTCGCAAAATCCAAAACGGTCTCCTGCCGTTGCTCGGCATTCTTTGATTGAACATGTACGAGCCTTGTCCAAATTTTCTGCGTATGATAAATACAGCCATTCGACTCCTGCCGGGCTAAAACGATTTCCTCTTGTGATATATATTGAATTCGGCATAAAACGTTCAGGTGTAACTTTTTCGCCTGCATTCAATTTGGTTCCTCTTCCCAGTTTATGAGTCGGAAGAATATCCATTAATTCTTTTTCACAGGAATCGCCCAATTCATTAAGATAATCATCAAGTACTTTTAAGAATGTACATTGCAAAGCTTTATCGGTTTCATTAATGTGAAAAGTTCTCGTTGCAAGTGCTTCTCGAAATTCTCCCCAAGTTGATTTTATAATATTCAGGCTAACATAAGCATTAGGATATTCAAAGCTATCTGGTACTCTACAATTCATTTTATCTCTCCTAAACATGCTATCGTTATTAGGTTTCTGATCTTTTTATCTTTTTCCTATACTGCGCCGGGCTGACCCCATATTCTTTCCGGAATACCCGACTGAAGTAAAGCTGGTTGTCGTAACCCACGATTTCTGCAATCTCACCAATCTTATAATCTGTATTCTCCAACAAGCTCTGCGCATTGACCATCCGAAGTGACAGGATGTACTGCGTAGGACTTATTTTCATATACTGCTTAAAGTTGCGGATGAACCAGTTTGTACTGATGTGCAGCGATTCCGCATAGTCCTCCACGCTGATTTTGGTGTTGCAACGGCGGCTTCGATTTCCTCCGGAATGTTGATCTCCACATTTTCACCTTCCTGTTGCTGTCGGCTGACAAGAAGCAGGATCGTGTTGAACATCGAGGCAATATAGTCCTCATAGCCATACTTGCACTGTTGCAGTTCCCGGATGATTTTTCGGAACAGCATCTTATACTCCGGCAGTGTTCTGCTGTAAAAGACGTGCTGATCCAGTGGGATGCCGTGATAGGTCAGAATGTTCTTCACATCATAGCCGGTGAAATGAATCCAGAATACTTCAGGATGGTCTTCTACATAATAAATGTATTTCTGAATCTCTTTCGGCTGGTAAAGAACCATGTGGCCGGAAGTGATCACTTCTTCCACACCATTGAACCAGAAGTGTGCTTTGCCAGATGCCACATACAAAATCTGATAATCCCGCCGACCCTTTTGCCAGAAAGTTGGCAGTGTCGGGCGAGTTTTCAGCCGATAGGTACCGCAGCTGCCAACAACAAGAGGCCGCGTGTAGTCTTTGAAGTCCAGACGGGAGTTATTCAGATAGCCGGAGTTAAAATACATTTCGAACTGCCTCCTTTGCGCGAAATTTTACCAGAAAGCATGAAATCTTTTAGGCTGATTTTACAAACTCATTGATTTTGTGCATATTTTGTTTCATCTTGTCTATCTCTTTTCTCTGTCATAAATTCTATAATATTTCCGGACGTAACGCAAGAGATTTGGTAAACTTGCAGAAAAATTCAGATGGAATAGGAGAAATCATAATGGCAGAGAAGCGATATTTGAAGTGGTACAACAAAGTCGGATATGGATCAGGCGACATTGCAGGCAATGTTGTGTATGCGTTCCTTTCGTCCTTTGTTATGATCTACCTGACCAACACGGTTGGTCTGAACCCCGGCATCATCGGCACTTTGATTGCGGTTTCCAAACTGCTAGATGGTGTGACGGACATTTTCTTTGGCTCACTGATTGATAAGACCCACTCCAAGATGGGCAAAGCTCGTCCATGGATGCTGTATGGCTATATCGGCTGTGCCATCACGCTGGTGGCTATTTTTGCAATTCCTACGAACCTCGGTCAGTTTGCACAGTACGCGTGGTTCCTGATTGCATACACACTGCTGAATGCTGTGTTCTACACTGCCAACAATATCGCTTATTCTGCCCTGACCGCCCTCATTACGAAGAACAGTGCAGAGCAGGTCGAGATGGGTTCTTACCGCTTCATGTTTGCCTTTGCCACCAGCCTGCTCATCCAGTCCATTACTCTGGGTGCTGTCACGGCCCTTGATGGCGGTGCTGCTGGCTGGCGTACCGTGGCAATCATCTATGCGATTATTGGTCTGATCGTCAACACTCTTTCCGTTTTCTCCGTGAAAGAACTGCCGGAAAGCGAACTGGTGGACACCAACGACAAAAAAGAAATTGAGCAAGATGAGAAGTACAATCTGGTGCAGGCTGCAAAGCTGCTGGCCGGCAACAAGTATTATATGATGATCTGCGGCACTTACATCCTGCAACAGATTTACGGTGCCATGATCAGCATGGGCACCTACTATGCCACCTATATTCTTGGCAATCAGAACTTGTTTGGCGTGTTCTCTTGGGCAGTTAACATCCCTCTGATTATTGCACTGGTGTTCACCCCAACGCTGGTTGCAAAGTGGAGTGGAATGTATAAGCTGAATGTTCTGAGCTATTCTCTGGCTACGGTCACTCGTGCGCTGGTCGCCGTGGCAGGTTATATGGGCAGCGGCAATGTTCCCCTGATGCTGCTCTTTACCGCAGTCGCTGCTTTGGGTCAGGGTCCTTGGCAGGGCGACATGAACGCTGTGATTGCCGCCTGCTCCGAATATACTTGGCTGACGAAGCACAAGCGCGTTGACGGTACGATGTACTCCTGTACTTCTCTCGGTGTGAAGCTGGGCGGCGGTCTGGGGACAGCCATCACTGGCTGGCTGCTGGCCGTAAGCCATTTCGATAGTGCGCTGGCTGTTCAGCCCGAATCCTGCATCTCGATGCTAAAGATCATGTATCTGGTGATTCCGTTTGCTCTGGATGCAGTTATCACCTTTATCCTTTCCCGTATGAAGGTCGAGGAAGCAAACGCAAAATTGCGCGCAGCTGCTTAACATTTGACATCAACACATTTTACCTTTTCTCCTTTTTCGCCGACCCCTGCACGGATAAGTTCTGTGCAGGGGCGGCATCTCTATTGACATTCACTTTCCTCATTCGTCGTATACAGCAAACACAACGGGCGGCTCCGGTAACAGAGCCTCCCGTTGTGCTTTTAGACAGCAATTAACAAATTCTTTCTGTTCGGTTTGTGCAGGAGATGTATATCAAAAACTTCCTGAATTTAGTTGTTTGGCAAAAATCGTATAGCTTTTCTTTGATAAACTGCATTTTTGTGTTATAATCAGAAAAAGATTGCGCATTTTCGTCACAAAGGTTCATTCAATGAGTCTGGAGGCAAGGATGAAAAAGATTGATCTGCACATACATACATGCTCAACCGTAAGTGACCACCCTTTCAAATTTTCAATGACAGCTTTGCAAATGTACATCTCAACTTATCAGTTGGATGCGATTGCTATAACAAACCACAATGCTTTCGATGCAGAACAATTCAAACGAATACAGACAACTCTTTCAATCCCGGTTTTTCCGGGTATAGAAGTCGATATTGAACATGGTCACCTCTTGGTTATTACAAGTCCAAGTGATCTTGATGATTTTATTCCTCGTTGCTACCAAGTATGGCGTTATAATGGCTCTGATAAAAACTCGTGTATAACAGAAGAACAGTTCATTTCGACTTTTCCGGAATATCGTAAATATATTTTAATTCCTCATTATGATAAATCACCTCAACTGGATTTAACAAAGGTCCCCCATTTGCGGGAAGCAATCACTTGCGGAGAAGTTTCAAGCGTCAAGAAATTTATTTCGCAAAAAAAGCAGTCAGATGACCTTGTACCCATTTTGTTTAGCGATTGGCGCGCTTGTGAACCTCTTGAAAATCTTGATAATCGTCAAACATTTATAGATGTTGAGGATATAACTTTGCCCGCTATTAAATACGCTTTGACCGACCGTGAAAAAGTTTCTGTCGATTCAAGTGAAGGACACACTACTTTTCAAGTGCTGGAAAATGGTCTTCAAATTTCAACCGGTCTTACAGTTGTCTTGGGAAAACGATCTTCAGGAAAGAGTTATACTCTTCAGCAAATCGCAAGTCAATTTGAAAATGGAAAACACATTGAACAATTTGCTCTACTTTCAAAAGATGCTCAAACTGATCAAGCCAAATTTGATGAAGCACTTCAAAAAAAGGGTGCCGATATTTCCGAGCATTTTCTCGCTCCCTTGAAAGCGGTTATCGATGATGTGCGTGGTATTGATATAGAGCAAGATGAAAAAGATGTTGATGCATATTTAACAGCACTGAAAAAAGCAGCAAATGAGGCTTCTCGACAGGATATCTTCTCAAAAGCATTGCTCTACCAAGAATCACTCTATGTTATTAAAGATCTCTCAACGCTAATTGGTTTAATTGACGCTGTTGATCTTTTGATTAATAATACGGAATATCGTCCTATTATACAGCGTCATCTTGATCTTTCGTCTCTCACTGACCTTTCCATGGAGCTAAAAGCACAATACATCAAAGAAGAATCCTTGAATTCCCAAATGGACTATGTTAACGGAATTGTGACAACGATAAAAAAGGAACTTCAGGTACGCTCTACAGCCACATCTATTCCGGACATTGATTTCTACACAGTAATGATGAACAAATGCAAAATTGCTTGTTTCGAGAATGTTGCACAACTTGTAAAGCATCCAAGAATCATCAAACGCCAGCATTTGCACTCTTATCAAACGATTGTTTCTTCCTGTCCATACGCTAGCGCACGTGAACTTCAGAGAGTCAAACGAAGCAAATCGGCTTTTTCCGGGTTATTCGATTTATATAACAAGCCTTACGCTTTCTTAAAAAGCATGAAAGGAAGAGACGATATTCCGCCGTCTGAATATTATAAATACTTTGCTCATATCCAATACTGCGTGTTGAACCGATATGGTTCACCTGCATCCGGAGGAGAACGTTCTGAATTTAATCTTTTGCAAGAACTCAATGAGGTTTCTGCATCGGATATTCTTATCTTGGATGAACCAGAGTCTTCTTTTGACAATCTCTTCTTAAAAGATGGTGTTGATGCATTACTAAAAGATCTTTCAAAACGAATCCCTGTTGTGATTGCGACACATAACAATACGATTGGCCTTTCTGTGCATCCGGACTATATTATTTATATGTCCAAGGAAATTCTTGATAGCGGAGAGCAGAAATTTCACACTTATGCCGGAAATCCGTCAAGTTCAGAATTGATAGATTTAGAGGGAAATCGCATAAGCAAACGGCGGGTTTTGCTTGATTGTCTTGAGGCAGGCGAGGATGCATATATGGATCGGAGGAATTCTTATGAAATATTTGGAAATTGATCATGGTAGAGTTTTCTTTTCCTTTGATGAATCCGGAAAAGATCGAAAGCCAATCGATCTTATTACAAAAGATGACCTTTTGAAGCTGATACAGTGTGCTTTAGATGATGGCAAATTTGAAATGGACGCATACAATGATGCTTTGGTGCAAAATGCCGCACATAAGGTAATCTATAAAAATGTTTATCAGAAGCTGGATGATTTACTAAAGCATAGAGTTTCCTTTAATGATGAACGTGCTGGTTTATACCGGACTGCCATTAACGCATATTCCCATGATCATGACGTATCTTTGTAACCCATTTCAACTTATATTATAATAAAGTGTGGGAGACTGTAAATGAATATTTTAATTATTGGTAATGGATTTGATCTGGCCCATAGACTTCCTACATCCTATACGGATTTTCTTAAATTTTTTCATAGTGTTGAGAAAATGCCCATTTTTTGCGGTACCAATAAAGAGTATGAAGAAAGGATTGCTAAAATTCATACAAATTCCGCAGAAATAAGAGATATCTTAATTAAAATATTTGAATCAAGAATCCCTCATAAAAGTTCATCTTTCACCGAAGAAGTTTTTAGCGATCCAATTGCACAAGAGATTTATCAAAATTTAAAAGGGAATATTTGGTATTGTTATCTTTACAAACTTTATGAAAACGGCCAAATAAAAGGGGTCAACTGGATAGATTTCGAAAGTGAAATCAGCCACATCGTCGAGATTTTTGATCGCACTGAAGAAAATCTTTATATGGAGGTTGTGCATGACGCTCTTCGCAATACATTTCCGGGTGATGAAAAAATCGGGATTTTTCTGAGAACTTTAGATAGCGTTGATTTTTTCAAAACAAAGAACCCGTTTACATACCGCGATTTTTTGGATGATTCCTATCAGCAACTACGTTGCTTTATCTACTGCATGGAACTCTACCTCCGAAATTATGTTGAAGCACTACCTGTGTCACTTTTTTCTCAAGATATAAAAAATGCCATTCCGAGTGCTGTTCTTTGTTTCAATTACACACATACATTTTTTAAAAAATATGGTTCATTTTTTCCAAAAGCAAAAATCCACTATATTCATGGTGAGTCGAGGGATTCCGACACATCTGAAACGAGCAATATGGTTCTCGGAATTGATGAATATTATAAAATACCAGAAGACTGTAATGCTCATACAAATTATAACATTTATAAAAAATTCACTCAACGAGTCATAAATGAAACTGGGTTTGAATATAGAGAATGGATACAGCCTATGGATATGTTTTCAAGAGTATATAAAAACACAAATGACCCTCTACCTAACAACATTTTTGTGTTTGGTCATTCTCTTGATATTACTGACAAAGATATATTAAAGGATTTAATTGATCGCGAGGGGGTGAAAACAACAATATTTTATCATGACAAGCAGCAACAGACTCAGCAAATTGCCAATTTGGTTAAAATGCTTGGTCAAGAACACTTTATCAAAATGATTAACAGTGTACCTCAACAGATTACTTTCGTTCAACAACAAGATTTGATTTTTACTGCATAACACGAGAAGGGCCTGTTGCAAAATAAAACTGCAATAGCAACTTACACAAATAAATAGCGCAAAATCAGAACCCCGGAACTCTTTTTGAGCCGTTTTGACCCTGCAAGGATTCCGGGGTTTGTGCACTATTTTTTGAGAGCCACTTTGTAGTATCCCCCTATTTTTTATTTTGAGATATTCCAGAAACGTCCGGATTACTACGCCCGGACGACCGAATGCCTCCATCAGTGGCTCCTGCGAGATGGTTGCACTTGAACATACTGTCAGCGGATGGTTCTGTCGAGCCATCCGCTCTTTCTCGTTCAAATTGCAATTTTTCCAGTAGTTCAAACGTATCTAAATTAAAGTGGCATATCATCTTCCTTTTCTCACATCCTTGCCGTTTTCAGACAGGAGGTTGCTTTTATGAAAGTATCTGCCGATTATCGTATGCTCGCTCTCGATGCCCTACGTGGAAAATGGAAAACTGCCGTTTTGACAGGAATTGCCGCCAGTGCGCTCGGTGCTACCATTGTAAGCGGCACCAGCAGCGTCACGTCCAATTCCAATCAGAGTAACGGCATCAACTTTGAACTGTTCTCTCAGCCCAACGGCGGTCGTCTGCTTGCAGTTCTGCTTGTTAGCATTGGTCTGTGGGCCATCTTCACACTGATCGTGGGCGGTGCAGTTCGACTGGGATATGCCCGCTTTAATCTGAATCTCGCAGATGGAAAAGACGCTGCCTTCTCAGATTTGTTCTCGCAGAAAGACCGTCTGTGGGATGGCTTCTGCATGAAGTTCCTGCAGGGCCTGTACATCGCCCTTTGGTCGCTGCTGTTGGTGATTCCGGGAATCGTGAAAACATACAGCTATGCGATGACACCTTACATCATGGCAGAGCATCCTTCGTTGACGGCAAATGAGGCAATCACAGAATCCCGGCGGATCATGGACGGCAACAAATGGCGGCTGTTCTGTCTGGATTTCAGCTTCATTGGCTGGGAACTGCTTTGTGCGCTGCCAATGTATGCCGGCTATTTCCTGTTTCTAAACAATTTCTCTGGTTCAGAGGCCATGGCAATTTCCATTGTTCTTCTGCTGGCAATCCCATTGAGCGTTGGCTTTTTCTTTGTGCGCCCCTATGAGGAAGCTGCATGGGCCATTTTCTACCGCGATATTACCGCAACACCTGCCGAACCGGATGAAGCATATTGATTTTTATAACATCAAAGGACTTAAAACCATGAAACGTCGTGTATTTTTGATTGGCACTGTGGCTCTGCTTCTCGGTGGGGCGGCAATCTCTGTTTTCACACAGAAGAAAAAACAAGAACCTGTTCTTCAACAAATCGAGTATAGCAACTTCACCGACATGGACACCCAAACACTCCTGACCGATCTGCTGCATGAGGCGGATGTATCGGATACCCGTATTCAGATTTTTATGAACCATGTTCAGCGGTTCAATCAGGATATGAAGGCGGATTGGCTTACTGCTGGATTTGAAACAGCAGAACCGCTCGACCTGAAATATGACCCATATGATATGCAGGATCAGTGGACGGAGAAGGAAAACTCCTTTCCCGGATGGAACTGCCGCATCACCTCTTTTGGTCTGTTCGGCGATTTTGTAGCATTTGATGGCGAGATGCCTTCGGATGCGGGCGCAGATACCCTGTTCATGGATTATGAAACACTGGATGAAGATCCGGCTTCTCTTTGCGGCGACAGCCTGCAAAAGTTTAGTGCATGGTTTGCACCTGTTGATACGGTCAGCACAACTGACATCCAGACTCATCTGAAAAATTTTCAGCAGGAATGGAGCAATCGTGGGCTTTCCTTTAAGGATGACTCAAAGATTCGGCTGATTTCCGTTATCTTTCACAACAGTTTTTCGGAAACAGAAAATTCCCTGATGATCGGCCACACAGGAGTTCTTCTTCCTGCATCGGATGGGCTGTATTTCGTAGAGAAGGTTGCGTTTCAGGAGCCGTACCGCTTGCTCAAGTTCAAGACACGAACAGAACTGAGCGATTATCTCATGTTGAAGTACGATACCGAGTGGGGACAGGATACAGCCCATCCCTTCATTCTGGAAAATAATGCACTGATGGATGGTTGGCGCATACTGGACCATTCTGCCGAAACAAACGGATAAACTGCTTTTTGAGGAGCAAAGGCGTAAAATATGCCTTTGCTCTTTTTATTTTGCTGCCCGTGCCTGCAAGCACAGCGTGTGTTCTGCTTTTCAGCCAAAGTCTTCGATTTTGTGCATATTTTGTTTTATCCTGTCCATAGGATTTCGGCTTTACATCCTCCATAATATGAAATAACTATCTATTTTTTCTGAAATCGAGGTTCAATGTAAAAGGGGCACATACATGAAGGAGCAACCAGACAATCAGCTTTCACCACAGGAGCTTTTGGAACGTGACCAAAAACTTCTGGAAGCACTTTGTATTGATTACACTGCCGTTTATTATTGCAATCTGGCAAAAAACACCATGGAACCTATCAAGCGGAGCGTACACTATACGACTTTCTCAGGTGGAACGACTGTAGAGAGGTTTAAGCGGTATCTAGAAACTGATTTGCTTCCTCATCTGAATGGCAATTCTATCCTCGTAATGGATAATATGAAATCGCACCATGCAAAGGCAGTGAAAGAGCTACTGGACAGTTCCGGTGTTCGATACATTTATCTCCCACCGTATAGTCCCGATCTGAATCCCTTTGAAAAACTATGGTCGAAGGTAAAGGCTCTTTTGCGCAAATTCAAAGCAAGGACGCTGGATGCTCTTCCAAATGCGATTCAGAACGCTTTTCACTCTGTTACTGTTTCTGATTGCTCTGGCTGGTTCCGCTTCTGCGGATATGCGCTTTAATTTTGAAAATTGCTATAATCAGTGAGTTGATATAAAGACCCGAAATATACGGGGATATCATACCAATTCCCCATGTAAATAGTGCTGTTACAAAATAGAACATTGCTAACACAGGGATTTTTTTCCGCTGATGCAGTATAATATTAAAGTTCATAATCTCACGCTCTCGATTTTTAATTATTGGTGAAATCTGTTAGTTACATTATCGACTACACGAAAAAATAGAATTATTAGTGGAATCACAAAGAGCAAGCATAAGGCATTTTTTAATTCGGCATTATCCGTTGAAAGCTGCATCAAAATCATAGAGAGCGGATACTTTTCTTTGTTCTGCAAAAATGTCATAGGCTGTTCCAAAAGATTCCAGCTTTCAGCGATTGAAAGAAATGCTGCAGCCGTAACATACGGTCGTACAATTGGAACATAAATTTTTCTGAAAAGTACCCAGTTGCTTGCGCCATCACAAATTGCTGCATCGAACAGGCTGCTATCAATTCTTTTTGCTGCGAACCAAAAGAGTAAAATCATCCAAGGCTGGAAAGCCGTCATCATCAATAACCCCTTCAGAGAATCCAACCACTCGATATTCATCAGAACCAGATATTGGGGGAGCATGAATGCTTGCTGCGGCAGCAGTAAAAAGAAAACACAAGTCAGGATAAAAAACGTTTGTGCTTTGAATGATGAAACCCTAGCAATCGCATAACCTGCAGGCAGTGCAATCATAATTTGAATAAGTACTCCGGCAATTGCAAGAATTAAGGTGTTTTTATAGGCGCAAATGAATGCCATCAGAGAATCCATCTGCCACAAGTTATCTAGGTGTATATCAAATATCGGGAAAACAAGACATACGCATGGAAGCACAAAAATCATAGCGGCTATCAAAGACAACATCCTATATGTAGCTTCTTTTCGTGGGTTCATCAGTTATTCCTCTTTTTCTTGCTAAGTACATTCCAATCAGCATAACAGCCCCAACAAAAAGCACAACCAAAATAGATGCCGCTTCCAGTCGTGCATAGTTCATATTCATAAAATTGTTTTGCAGAAAGTGCTGAATACTATATAGTTGTTCATTCGGATGAGCTCCCCCAATCAAATAGGCTTCACGGAAGCATCGAAAGCTATTGTAAATCGTCAAGATTCCACAAATCAATAAAGAACTCTTTATGATTGGAAGCTTTATGTACCAAAAACATTGTAAAGGGTTGACTCCATCTAGCATGGCGGCATCTATGATCTCGGATTCAATGGATTTCATAGCAACCATAAAAATTAAAATTGAGAATCCCAGCGTTTTCCATAACACAATTACAAGGAACACATAAAATGCAAATGGTGTTTCACCCCACTGGCTAGGAGATTTTCGTAAGATGCTTGATGCAATTGTTACAACACAAGCTGCCGGAAGTATTGAAGGAACAAGAAAGAACAGACAAAGTTTTTCTTGTCGGAGTTTTATATAAGCTTCCGCAATTAAAATGCCAATAATCAAATTGACGGGTACAGTGATGGCCCACAAATGAAACAGATTTCTAACAGCGAGTGAAAATGCCTCATTTTCAAAAAGATCCACATAATTTTGTATGCCGACAAAATCGGTTCCTGTTCCGAGAAAGAGACTTTTCCAAAAAGCAATCAGGATTGGAAACAGATAGCAAAAAAATCCGGCAGTAAGTGCCGGCAGAA